>Ga0131853_10000874_pt1 | contig 54325 bp, 46 predicted proteins | sample TergutLab28metaG_FD_92764 | JGI IMG/M metagenome (GOLD analysis project Ga0131853, IMG submission 92764) | Labiotermes labralis P1 segment gut microbial communities from Petit-Saut dam, French Guiana - Lab288 P1 (version 2) (version 2) | ecosystem: Host-associated > Arthropoda: Insects >...
AAGGAAGTATCCTGCAAGACAGTGTAAAGTGTGTGCTGCCCATAAGAAGCGAAGTGAAACTAGATACATTTGTAAATTCTGCATTGTTCCGCTTCACAAAGGGCCTTGTTTTGAGAAATACCACTCATTGACAAACTACTAGACTATCTACATGCATTTTCTGCAGTTTGGGGCCCAGGAGCCTAATCTACAGTGTCAAACCGTGAGTAAGAATATGTTATGGGGTTGAACATTCAAAGCATTTAAAACGTCTGGTCACCAGGGGGTATTTAATTAAAAGACCAGCCCAACGGCAATGTGTTAAACACATGTAATGTAGACAATAAATGGTTTGTACCCTCGACTGTCCTTCACTCATTTGCTGTGTCTGTGCGGTGGGATGCACATATTCTGTTGTGTGCTGAAAGTGTGACCAGCACTCAATAGATGATGAGTTAATATGTGTTCTTTGTGTATGAATAAACAAATGTGAAGAAAGAAAGGCAAGGGACCAAAGAGAGCCTCTATCATTGTCGTCATCGCTGCCATCATCGTCATCATTATCATCATCATCATTCTGACATAAGTCTGTCTCATGACGGTTCTGTAGCCTCTTCCAAAATGAGTTTTCCAGAAAATGTGAGCTAAGGAAATCTGAAAAAAAGAAGTTATGTTTTGACAGCTGGTTACTGTTGACAGTTCCTCAGGATGAAATATGCATCTTTTCCAGACAGGAACTTATCAGTGATTTCAGAGATGTTCATGTAACGGTAACTGCATGTCAGAAAAGTGTATCTTTGTAAAGAAAAAAGAATGTTCTTGTGTGTGACTCCAAATGCCACGTGAGCGAATAGTGTTGCAACAACTGACAATTTTATTATTTAACTCATTTACTGATTTCCTGGTTTAAAGTTTAATAATTTTATGTTTCTGTTGAAATACTTCATGTGTTTCATTTTACAGTGTGTTTGTGTGAATTCAGCATTATTTATTAACCTGTTTGTTATTTTTATTTCCTGGAATGTATAAGTGTTTCACTTAGTATATAACTAGTTTTATTCACTGCATGACTCACGTAAGATATGGAATTAACAGTACAGGAATGGCTGTTTTACACTTTAACTGGTTTGGAACAGCTAATTAAGAGTTTTACTGGTCATTCTGCTTATGTAAACTAACCACTTAAGGCGTTAATTTTCTCTTTTTATTTGGCACTCTTAACTGAAAATATCTAGTAAATATATAAAATAACTCTGTATTCTTTGGAATACCCGAATTACGCACATAATGGTAACACACATATGCTTTGAGTGATCTTCAAACTTTTCCCACAACTGAAATATGAGCAGAAAATCATAGTGGATGTTTGGGACAAACTGTTTTAGCTTAGCCTTTCATTGTGTAGGAAGCTGCAGAACCAGGACAAGGGCGCAGTGATGACAATGGTATACAAGGAGGTTGGACCTGGACATTTTTCACGTTCTGTTGAGGATGAAGCAGTTCTTGCAGTGGATGCATCCACAGGCAGGGTGTTGGTCCATCAAAAGATGAAAACTGGAACCAAGAAGATAAATATACCATTGGTACTGTCAGTATAAGTATTTAGGACACTTTAAAACATACTTGCAGTATAATTATTGCCTAATACTAAAGTTTAAGCATGGCACTTAAATATTGGGGTGCTGTTAAGTCCTTAGCTTGACCAGGAAGGAAACAAGCTAATGTTTCTGTCAGAATGGTGTGGATTTCCTTCATTGCCTTGTGTTGCAGGTGAAGAAACTTTATGAAAGCTCGCACCTCGATTTTGTTGAAATTGTGCGCGTCCCTGACATGCTTCTGAATATGTTTCCTTCCTGGTCAGGCTAAGGACTTATCAGCACCCCAGTATGTGTGGGGGAATGTAGGTGTATCTTTTGTATCCTTAAGCTAAGGACTACATGAAGGTGAGTGGTCAGCCTTGTACTCCCATCTGCTCTACCCCTGCACAAGGAGGCTGATTTGACCTTGTGGCTTGTTTAGGTATACTAACAAAGAGAATATCCCATTGAGAGTTACTTAAATTTTCATAGCCATTTGAATGTGGGAAGGTGACCATAAAATAAGTTTTGATCTCCGTAGACATTTCAATGCTTGAAGATGAGGACATTACATTGCCTTGAAACACAGGGCTAGTTACCTAGTGACACACTGCAGAAGACAGTAATTCTCAGCTACACTGCTGCTACAACTGCAGAACACACAGCTGTATTTGTCAGTTCTTGGCAACTGCATGATAGTCACATCCCAGTTTTATAGTACAGAACCTGAGTTCTGGTTACGTTTGTGCTGAACTACTGCGTTGGAGTTGACATGGTTCTTTCCAGGTTGTAAATTGTAATTAGGTCTGATCTGGGGCTGTTGTTCAATTCAGTTCAGTTTATTCATATTCCATGGATATGTTTTTGGTTACAGGCACCACTGGTTGTGGAATTTGTCAACACTACAATATTAACTATATACTTCATTATACATTGTCAATACTATTGACAGATACAATATTAGTTAATACATAGACAAATGTCATTATCTTTAACATACATCAAGAATTAATTAGTAGTTAGACATAGGTTATATAGATATCATAAACCATTAAATCATAATGACCAACTAAACCAAGATCTTAATTATCATTATAGTTAAAATATTCATCCAAAGTGTAAAACGAATTTAAATAAAGAGAAGTTTTCAAGTCTTTCTGCAAGTGTTCAACATCATGTGCTGTTTCTGTTATTTGTAAAGGAAGATTGTTGAAGACCTTGATACCCATATTATAAGCTCCTCTTTGGTATATTGACAATTTTGATGAAGGTAAGTGAAGATCCATGCTCTGTCTGGTGATTGTACTATGGATAGTAGAGACTCTTTTAAATTGCTCCCTGTTACTAACCACAAATAATAGTAATGAAATGTACTGAGATTGTAAGGGGAGGATTTGTAGTTTCTTAAATATATTTCTACAAGAGTCTCTGTTTTTAGTATAAGTAAGTGTTGTTTTCATTGCTGTTGTTCATGATGGAGAAGTACAAGAGTTATTTGATGAAGTTTTATATAATTGCGTATCTTGCTAGAAAATGTGACAATTGAAGGAGAAAAGTAGAGAATATCCATCATTTCAGCCAGATGTATTGAACTATTTTCGAATTGTGGAATGATAACTCCACTGTTTCTTGTTAAGTGTCACTTGGCATACTGATAATCAGTTACACTGTCTTATATATAGTGCCATGTACCATATTTTTCAGAAAATAAGAGGAATTTTTCCTAATTCATTATCATCTTAACAGAAGGGGTCATTTTGCAATGACATACAAAATTAAACACATTCCATATAGATGCTTTCTTGAAAATTGAAGATTGTGAAGGGGAGGGAGTGTATTATATGCAGGATCATCTTATATTCAGGTCAGTATGGTACTTTGGTCAGTGGGTACACATAATAGAGAGCTGATGTGCTGCAGGTTGTGTGAAAGAAGTTACAAGATTGTGCTGTAGAATAATGAATACATTTTGCCCTGCAGGAAACGTATGTTGACCGATCTCGTGTAGAACTGAGATATGATCTCCAAGACACATACGTGGCTATATGTTCTCCTGCTGTACCACCGCTGTTTTCTGACAACTTTGACTTTCAGACGAGAGATGATTTTGTTCGAGGATTGTTGATGAATGAGGAAATTCTGGCCAATACCATCTATTGGTACAAATTGGATGAAGCACAGTATGCTGCTCGTGTTTCTAACTGGCAGATGTATCAATCTGTCAGGTATGAAAATATTTAATATGTTGAGTGTAATAAAGTTATGGGTTGAGGTTTCCATTCTTGTGGGATATGATGTTTTGCCATATCCCAGAAAAAAGGAGACCTCACCTACACCACTATAAAAATCTAAGAACTTGGAAGTCATTATATTACTAATGTAGAATCTGTCTGTTACAGAATTTCTGCTCTTGACATTTAACATGCACTCTTACCATTTGATAATTCAGGACTTAACTGTCATCCTACTCATTGTACTAGTAAAGTTATTAATGCAGCTGCTTTGTATTTGATAGGCTACATTTTCAAATCCAAACCTGGAGATTGGCTATTCTAGCAGGTTTTGTGTGATATTTTAGTCCGTCCAGGTAAATGTTGAGATAGTGCCTCATGCATCTCTGCACATGCTTTCCAGTTCAGGGAGTCTGTTCATTAATCGTGCTGTCATTCGTACTGTACGGAATGAGTTGTTAGTCCTGCTATTAATTGAATTACAAATAATTAAGATGAAATTAAAACAAGAAATGTAAAATATGCAAAGTTCTGGCAACAGATTATTTAGGTAATAATAAAGTAATGAAAGCTAATTGTGAAACAGAGGCCTTATTGAGAAACTGATAATTGTGCAAGGGGTGAAGAAACTTTTGATCTTTTATGTAACCCAGAAGTTCATTGCTGGATTTGCAAGAACATGTCACCAGAATTAGCCTCCTTGCTTACTGTTTCTTTAAGATTCATTTCAGTATTGTCTTCCTGTCTTCTTCCAACTTACATCATCACTTGCCTTCAGGCTTTCACCTGTGCATTCTGTGTATTCCATCTACCTCATCCCACTTGGAAAAGAAAATAAAAATTAATGGTGACTTTTAGTCCTTGATTGACTGTTTAACCCTTAGCCGCCGAACGACATATATATTAGTCATGCAGTGAGCCCTTTAAATGGTCGAATGGCCGTTAATGTGGACGGGGGGGGGATTTAATTCCGGCGTTAAAGATTTAATTCCGGTGTCAAAGGGTTAAACAAATGCAGTTTATATGTGTGCCATGGAATTACACATTGTTTATGCCATGCAGTTTATCATATGAAGAAATATTGTCTAATGTAGAGGAATACTTAATTTAGTTTGCTGATTTGTTAAATTGTTGATATCAGTTGGCATGTGTGAAGGACAAAATTAAAGACCTTTGCTGATTATGACCTCCAATTAACACTTTCCAGTCAGTTATAAACTAATTATGGAGCCATAGCTTTCAGCCCTTATTTGTCAGTTTTAAACTTAAAATCCAATTCCATTAGTGCATTAATATAAACAACTAACTAGATGCAACAATAACAAATTTTATTGATGATTACAATCAGCTCAACACGTTCCGGGCGATAGTTTCACCCATCCTCAGGAGCACTATACTGTGTTTACAGCTTGTGGTATAATGCACCTGCGATGCTCCCTGCTGGTGAAAGCGGGTAGCATCACGGGTGCATTATACCACAAGCTGTAAACACAGTATAGTGCTCCTGAGGATGGGCGAAACTATCACCCAAAACATTTTGAGCTGATTGTAATTATCAATAAAATTTGTTACTGTTGCATCTAGTTGGTTGTTTATATTATTGTATCAATGATGCACGGTCACACAAACATCAAATCCATTAGTGCAGTTGGCTTTCATTCCTGACCTTTGTGAGATACTGATACAGATCTTTTTGAGCAGATTTTTGTCTGTATATCTGCTTATCTATTTGTATGATGTGAATTATACAATAAAAATTCTGTTTCAGTCATGATATTATCTATCGCTGGGTGTATCCATTTGTTCCTGACTCACCTTTCAGCTGGGAAATTGAACCTTACATGTTTCTTCGGCATAATGTTTATAAGCAGAAGTCAGTCAAACTGGGAAAGTAAGTATGTATTGTAACCAGACAGTGGTTGTTAAAACTGCTTAGTTTAAGACAGCTTTTGCATAGGAATGACTTTTTCCAATGAGAGTTTTTAAATAATGTGATGAAATAACTATTCATTCCTGTTCATTGCAGGGGTTGTATGTTAAATGAAGACATTGTGATTGGTGAGAACACTGATGTTGGGGAGAACACTGACATTAGTTATTCTGTGATCGGCAAGAACTGCCATATAGGCAAAAATGTCACCATATATAAATCATATATATGGGATGATGTTGCTATTGGGGTAAGGTAAATGGACTGGTTTCTGCTGTTGCAGTCAGACTGTAAATGTTCTTACACATACAGGATAGAATTCTGTTAGTTCATGCAGCCAATGCATGTGTAAGATCAAATTTACTCCAGGTGTAATACTTTTTTAAATATTTAATGCAAGCGTGTATTTACTGCTGTGTGATTACCAAGGACAGTGTTTTGTTTTGTGTGATCATACAGTTACAATAGAATGTCATGAGCAGAAATTGTCAAGACTAACAGATTTTTCAGCTTTTAAAAATATTTGTTATTCTCTGAACTGATTTAGCAATATATTTGGTTATTTCAAATTTAAATCTAATGAGCATTTAAATTTAACAAATATAAATAAAATTCCTTTGGTATTTACATGTAATGTACTTGGTGCAACCATTGAACATCTGTCAGTTTATAATTCACTGTACTGTATATATCCAAATATAAGGTGATCTCTTGTCACAGTTTTCAGGAAAATACCTGTACAGAATATGTTGAACTTTGTGTGTGATCGTACAGTGACTTCACATATTTCTGATGATGAATTAGAAATGGCTCATGTTCAGAGAAGTGTAGTTATGTAGCTAAATATTTTGAACTTGCTGAGCTGTACTTGGATTTTGTGCCCCATGCTTTGACATTATCTTTTCTCTTTCAATTTTATGGAATGGCATGGCATAAACAAAGCAAAGTAGTAGACAAATGGCAAAAAAAAAAAACCCTACCTATGTACCCCCCTCCCTTTCTCCCCCCCCCCCTCCCTGTATATCCCTGTATATTCATGATAATAGTGTTGTGTGCTGGAATTTTTCAACAATGAAGTGACAGGTTGGGGATGAGACTTGTGTTTTTTTCCACATGTATAGGCCATTTGTGGGTCCCACCCTCTGACCTGTTATGTGGGAAATGGGGTTCCTTTTCTGGAAGAAAACAGCTCAAATTCAAGCAGACCATAAGAGTAACATGTTCTTGGACATGACATATTATAGTTTGGTGTCTCTTGTGGAGAAACCTGTTGCTTTTATCTGCAGGGTAGGGGAATAATCTGTGAGGGAAAAATTGATCAATAGTATAGCACCAGGGAAACATAGAATGTGGCTAATGTATGTCATTAGCCATTGTCAACTACGTGGCATGTTTCTCTATCCTGAAGATGGAGGCAGTAATTTACTACAAAATATTTTTCTTAATCTGCAAAAGTACATGATGCCACATTCCAGAAGATGTTAATATTCAGTCACTGTCATGAGAACCTCAGATATTGCAATCCACTTCCCATATTCATGTAGAGGTGGCATGGGTAGTGCACTTGTATTTACCCTTTGTGCCTTTATGGTATTGTACTTAGGCACAAATAATGACTTTACATACAAAGTTCAATGTTGCTGTCTTGCAAATAGAGTAAGAGAAATTACACATAACAAATGTGTTTTTTGTTAAAAAAAAATAAATAGCATGTACATAGTTATTAAGCTGGAACTAGCAGTATTCTGGATCAACTAATCATTAGAAGATGCCATTGCATTGTATGGAAACTTCTTCAAAATAACAAGTACTGCTCATTTTGTTCTCTTCATTACAAGTACAATAGAGACCTTTTTGTTTTTCTGCTATATTTATACTCACTTTATCACAGTCTGTTTTTACATAATGAAGTCAGAATGTATGACACTAATATGTCATCTAGTTTTGGTGCACACAGTATCTGTTAGTTGTGTAATGCACTCGATTTCAGTTTGGCAACAAGCTTATGTTGCTCTATTTTTGATCAAATGATTGTTTCTTTTTCAAGACAGTGGAAGAGTTTCATTGACAGTTAAAGACATCCATGCAAAACTTGAAGGTCAGACCATGTATTTGTATTTGGTCTGTTTTTGAGATTAGTAGATAAAGGTTAAAGTTACAGTGTTGTGTTTTAGGACAACTGCCATATCAACTGTACAGTTGTTGGGCATCATTCAAAATTGGGAACAGGTGTGGCACTGAGTAAAGGCTGTGTTCTCGGTCTAGGTGTGGTATTGCCTAATGACAGCAATCTAGAAGCAAGCATTCTTGTTGCTAGTCCAATGCAGAATAAGGAGAGTTTAGACCAGGATGAAGGTAAGCTGTTTTGTTTGAAGGTTACTATTGGACTTCCATTATTTCATACCAAAGAAGAACCAGGTTTTATAAATTGCTCAATTAGCACCATATCATAAAGGCAAATGGGAGAGTGGACATAGGTCTATGCCTGCTTAATGTTGACAGTGGATGGAGATGACTGTTCAGCTTCACATTCCAGCTCTTTTACCACCCAAGAAAAGAGTCCTGACACCTTGGACAGGAGACTGGGTGAGATCAATAGTCAGTGATATTCTGGAGAAGACAAAAACTCTCCTGCCAAAAATATAACCTCCATTTTCAAGCTTGTATGTAGATGTGATTTATTTATTGGTACATTGTTTATAAGATTATATAGGGTTGATGTCAGGTGAATGAAATATGAGTATGGAGGATTGAAATGGTAGTGAAAGGGAATGGATGAAGCCAACTTGCAAGCTGTATGGTCTTGTTCCAGCTTATTGGAACCAGTTTAAAAGGTCAAAACAGTGGTATTAAATTACGTGATTGTGAAAGATTAGAAGTCACAAACATTGAAGTTCATAAATGTCAACATCAAGATTACTGTATGTTGGGAAACAGTATCATTCAGTAATCTGAAAATTGATCAATTATTCAACAAGGTTAAACATTTCTACATACCTTGAGTCTCAGTGCATGGAAGAGTAACTGTATTTGGTTATCTGAATGTTCTGTTTTGTTAATGAGTAACAAGAAGTTTGTATGTTCTTTTGTTCTAGTCTATAAATTAGAGAAAGTGGATAAGCAGGCATACCGTTTGCTTGTGGACAAAACAGAATTTGACTCTGAAGATGAGGGACAGGCCCACTGTTTGCGTGGACTATGGATAGAGAGAAGTGGAGAAGACAGTGGAAGTGAGAGTGAGGAAGAGTTGTCAGCCAGTAGTGGGGTGTCTGACCATGTGTCACCTGTTCCTGATGATACACATTGTGAGTACATTTTGTATTCAGTATTTAACATGCCATCCCAGTCTTTGAATTAATATTCATGCTTTGCACATAATTGACTGCTGGAACACAAAAAAAGGAAAACTTATACCATGCGTTTAGAAAGTCGCTGTGCACTTAGGCTACGGTAGAGTCCAGTTGAACTGTGATGGCACACGGTGACGTGCAGGAGGGGAAGTGAAGGGGAAACTGGTGAATGGAGTGGGTAGCCAGTCAAACACAGTCTATGTAGATTTGGTTGTCAGTATCGAAGTTGCTGTTGAGGTGTGCTGTTTTGTGTGATATTTCATTCTATTCAGTTGTTAAGCGGTTGAAGGGCAATACCGGTAAAGTGTTTAATTGTTTAATTCAGTTTTTACTCACAATGGTTCTTTCAATTGAGGAACATGTTTTTCTTGTTGAATACGTCTTTCAAGAAGGCAATAGATACACTGATTTAGTGCAGGAGCAGTTTGCTGAAAAATTCCCAGAAACACCTGTACCTCAACGCAATTTCGTGGACTTACTGAGAAATTTCATGAAACAGGCACAGTGTTAGAGGCCAGACGAAGTGGGAGACAATCTAGACTTAATTGTGAGAAGTTGATGGACATTTCTGACTCTATGCTGCTGTGGAGTCGATCAAAATCATTGCGCAAGTTGGCGCTAGAGAAAGATATCGGGCTTGCAACAGCACATAAAGCAGTCCAAGAAAAATTGAAAATCTTCCCATACAAAATACAGTGATGCAAGAATTGAAACCAGCGGATTGTGAAAAACGAATCTGTTACCGTGAACGGTTTACCAATTTTATTCAAACGAAAACTGTTGATATTCTTGATGTCACCTTCTTTACGGATGAGGCCAGGTTCCACCTCTCGGGTTATGTTAACACACAAAACACACAACTGTAGTCGTCAGAGATTCCTCATGCTCTGCATGAAAAACCCTTGCATGACCAGAAACTTGTAGTGTGGGTTGCGATATCCATACAGCACATTGTTGGCCCTTTAGTCTTTGAAGAAACAGTGAACAGTAAACATTATTGTTCAGTGCTGCACTGTTTCATTGGCCTACTTGAAAAAGACGAAATCACCTACTCCTGGTTTCAACAAGACGGTGCTACTGTGCACACAGCTAACAACTCCATGAAACTTCTGAATGAGATTTTCAGAGAAGTGTCATCTCTAGAAGCTTATGGCCCCCTCACTCGTTAGATCTTACTCCACCGGACTTTTGTCTGTGGGGAGCAGCAAAATCTGCAGGGATTGCCCACGCATGTTTAATGAATTAAAAACTGCAATAACTGCATATGTAAGAAACATCGCACAAACAGAACTGCAGACAGTGTTTGCGAATAAAATTAAATGGGTTCAGGCCTGTATAGATGCTCATGGACATCACTTCCAACACCTCTTATAAGTGCATAGCGACTTTCCGAACTTCCCCTCCCGTGCATCACCGTGTGCCATCACATTTCAACTGGACTCTGCTGTAGCCTAAGTGCACAGCGACTTTCTGGATGCACTGTACCTTATTGCTGTGACACAAAAAAGGAGAATTGTAGTAAAACGGAAATGTTCCAATGGAAATATTTTAATTTAGAAAGTTTTGAACAGAAAATCAGATACTTGACAACATGGAGAGAGTTGTCAATTGGAATCTGATGGCAGTAATAACAAATGATACTCTCAATAAATATGGGTTGTGTAGGGATGGAGAGTGCTGTTGTAAGTACAAGCCTTAGTGAGAAAGCCTGGCAGAACTTGAAGTGGTGATACCAGACTCATGTAATCGCTAGTTGTTAAGTAATCAGGACACAGCAGCAGTGTTAATTTTGTGTAAGAGCATGGGATTTTGAGGATGGGATTCATTTGTTCTTTCATTTACTCGTTCATTCATTCATTCATTCATCCTGTTATTTGAGTGTACAGTACAGCCCCTGCCTGAGCCTACCAGTATTAGAATGATGGTACAGTATTTGTCAATACAGAACCCCAACATTATGCACCCCTTACTTCAGCACACAGTTTGCTGGTCTAGTAGGTAAGGGTTGGTGAATGAATACAGTTAGCTATATGGCCAGACCGATCAGTCAATAGATCAGTTTGTCATTGAGTTAATTAGCTCGGTAATCAGTGGGTTGGACCAGAATTCTGTCTGACTGTTGACTTTTTACAGACTGGGGAGGATATTTAAGGGTAGTCTGATAGGAGAAAATCCTGCATTGAGGGGATATATTTACCCTGTCACACACTTAGCACTGATGTAAATGTAGATTACCTAGAGGACTTGAGTGTTGTGTGCAGTTATTTAGGCTAGGTTATAAGTCATATGAGGGGGTGCTGAGAAGTCCTTAGCCTGACCCTACTTCCCAGTGTCATAGGACAGAATCAATAGTGTCGTTGGAAAGAGGGGTCTGTTCATGTGCTGAATTGCATGTCGTTTCTTGTTAGAGAGGCTGAAAGGAAGCATGTCAGGCGATGTGCGCGATTTCAACAACATGGAGACACGAGCTGTCAAGTTTTTTTTTTCCTGCAATGCCAATTGCCGAAAGAAATTCACGCAATTCTGACAGAAACATTAGAGGAACATGCACCATCATATGCCACCGTCAAAAACTGGGTGGCCCAGTTTAAACGTGGTGATTTTTCCACCTGTGATGCGCCTCATCCTGGACGACCCAAAACAGTGACCACCCCACAGATTATTGATCAAATTCACGAGCTAATCTTGGAAGACCACTGGATTTCAACTAAATCAATAACTGAGCAACTGGGCATCTCACGTGAGCAGGTTGGGTCCATCATTCATGAAGATCTGGACATGCAGAAGCTTTCCACAAAGTGGGTCCCGAAATGCCTGAACGCGGATCAAAAATGTCAATGGAGTCAGTCGCCTGAGCAGCTTTTGGAATTTTTTGAGCGCGATCCAAATGATTTCCTGTCGCAATTGGTGACCATGGACAAAACCTAGTTATATCACTATGACCCGGAGACAAAGCAACAATGAATGGAGTGGTGGCATAGTGGGTCACCCCACCCCAAAAAATCCGAGTGCAAAAATCCACTGGAAAAGTTCTTGCCTCAATTTTTTGGGATCAAGACGGCATACTCCTCATTGATTATCTTCCAAAGGGCCCAGCTATCAACGTGGAGTATTAATCATCTCTGCTGGTGCAATTTAAGGACATTTTGAAGGAAAAATGCTGCGAGAAAATCACCAAGGGGGTCTTGCTCTTGCACGACAATGCCCCGGCTCACCGGGCACTTGCAACCCAGAAGAAACCGGCCTACCTGGACTTCCAGTGCCTTGATCACCCACCCTGTTTTCCGGATCTGGCCCTGCTGGACTACCACCTGTTCCCCGGACTGAAAAAAACAGTTGAAAGGTCGCCATTTTTTGTCTGACACAGAGGTCATTGCTGCCGTGGAGACCTGGTTGGACAGACAACCTTCTGAAATTTTTTTGAGTGGCTTGCAAAAGTTAGAGCAATCGGCTAAGAAGTGTATTGGGCTTCATGGAGAGTACGTTGAATAAATCCCAAGTTTGGTCTCTGTAGCTTGTTTCATTCCTGGTCGGGCTAAGGACTTATCAGCACCCCCCTTGTATTTCTTTTCCCCCGTTCACTTGCATCCGAGAATCAATAACTCAGTTTATCATGGGGTAGCTAGGCATGTACTGACCATATGTAGCACTCTGAGGAAAATTGTGTTATAAATATGGTTGTAGCAGCAAGCAGATTAGAATTTAGACCCAGAGAACACTGATGCTGGCCAACACTGCCAGTGATTGTGGTGAGGTCAGTAATAACTCCCTGACCAGGACATATCAGGATTAGCAGATTGTTTCATGCTGTCGAGTTAATAATTTTGTGTGTGTGCATGCATATGCAAGAGAGAGATTGGGTGAGGGATGAGGGGGAGAGAGGTTTAGAACTAAAGGAAAAGAGTTTTGATGTTGTTTCATTAAAAAAATATAGGCCCCCACCTGGGGAAGGGGACGTTCTTCTATGATGTGACACTATGTAGTGTGCATGTAATGAAGTGAAATTTGAGAACTGTGGGTATAAGATTTTAGAATTTATTTTTGGAAAAATTAAGTTGTTATTAGGGACACGATGCAAGATTACACACGTTATGGAATTCCACACTATGTTGCCGAGTGGCTGTTGTTTGTTGTGATATAACTAAAATGCAAAGTTTTTGCTGATTATCAGATGTTAGAAGGCCACACACCTAGCCTGAGGTCAAAAAACAATATGGTGCACTGTCAACAAGGACAGATATTGCTTCAGTTAGAAACTACAAACTGAAGTGACAAAGTACGGTAGCAAAATAAAAAACAAATACAGTATATAAGGTTAGGGCTTATTCTTGAAAGATGCTCGGACGTTCAGAGGGTTCAGATGGAAAGAGAGACAGAGACGTGCACAGAGGGAGAAGACAGGAGTCTCTCAGGGAGCACTTGCAGAGGTATTGCCGAGTGCATGTTTAGGTTGGACCTCACAGCCATGAGGTCCATCACCATGCTGATAGTCTGCTCCTTCATCTTGCACCAACAAGGTAGGATGGTTTACTTTTGAGTTCACCAAGATTTATGATTGCTACAGTCACTTTTGAGTTTCCCCTTTTATTTACTGTTATAATTACACTTTGTAATATATTATTTTTTTTGGGAATTGATTTATATTTGGTTGCCCTGTCTTCTCTCACTGAATGCTTATGCCGTGAGATTAATAAGAGTGGTAAATTTAGGGACCGATCTCTTGCAGTTCCTGCAGTACTTATTTATACAAGAAATGGTGGCATGGTACTGGATCAGGTCCCTGGACTCTGAGTTTGAGTACCCTTTTCCCCTCCCATAGTGTCACGGGGTATGATTTACTGGGACTAACCCAGAGTATTGAAGTTTTGGACCCTTGCAACATAAGAATGGGGAATATGTTTTAGAGGAATCTACTGCTTTAGTCATCAGGTAGACATCCCCCAGTGATGATGACTGCAACTTTCTTTTACAGTTTGGTACACATCTAACAGACTGCATGCTGTCACATTCCAGAAGACAGTAATATTCATAGTCATTTTCACAAGAACCTCAAATCTCACGTGCATGTGCAGAGTCAAAATATGACACTTCTGTAGCTTCTGCTAACATGAGCTGACAGAAACTACTTTGAATGCGCAGAATGCTAATGGCACTAAATATCGTACAATGAAATTTAGGCTGGAATCATTTATCACACATTGTGCATAATTATTTTAGATTTTTGTGTCATTCATGTGCAGTGTTCTTCAGTGAGGTAGTGGATTCACTGATGCGAGGTTATGATGACAAGCTTCACCCTGACAACTTGATCCTGGAGATCAACTCATCACGATATGCATACAATGTGAGTGTAGGTGAGGTCAACTATTTTGTGATGAAAGCGTTGCTGAGCCTTCCAGTACAATTTCAGTCAGTTGACTCTACACCCAAGTATTTAATGGAATTCAACAAGGTGCTTCGAGACTTCTTCCCTATTCTGCAAAATTATGTGCGCAACTCAGATGCCCAGCATGATTGCCTGCAAGCCCTTGAGGTATGTCTTAGGGATTTATTGTTAAACAAAATGTTTATTGTTAAAAGTGTGAAGAATGATGTAGAAAGAATGGATGCAATATGTGTGAATAGTGATTGTTAAGAAGAATAAAATAAAGTATGTTGTGTACTTTATAAACTTGGTGTGTTGTGTAACGAGTTTTGACCTTGAAGATGGGGCAGTGGATATCTCCTAACCAATAAGCTTGTAACTACCTACCCTATGTGTTGTAAGGGTGGACGGCTTTACAAATCTATTTAAGAGTCTGTGTTTTTCACAAAATGATTTTTACTCTGTGCACATTTGGCTGTAGTAACATAATGCACTGGACAAATTCCAGGATATGGCAGCCTCAACAGACATGCTGCATGATGGATTAATGAAGTTGCTGCATTTGTTGTACGAAAAAGACATTTTGGGGGAGGATGTCATTTTGAAGTGGTATAACAGTGGTGCTGGTGTATCACCAGTAGCTACTGCTCTTCGCAAACAGGTAATATCTATATGATATTTGAAGAGTCTGAAGTTAGAGGCAGAATACTCTATTTTTACATTTATTTTACAGTATTTTTCCCATCATAACTGTAGTCTAGCTAAATATGTGTTTCCCAATTAAACAGCCTGTTCCTTTGAATGTTTTTAGTGATCTGCCTTGACGAATTTGCAGATGTGTTCAGTTCAGTGCCTTTCTGTCTTTTCAGTTTTAGTACATGTTTTATGAACAATTTCATACAATACTGAGGTGCTAGGACAACCCAGATGTCTGTGTGTCACAAAGCCTGTTTTTCTAAACTCCTTGAACATTTTTTTTTAAACTACGCTGTGTGTAACTGAAATTATTTTTGGATGATTGTTATTAAATTCATCTTTGACATGTCTGTGGATCCAGTTATCATGTCCACACCAGAAAAGAAATGATATATATGTTCTGCTACAGAGGATTTGTTCAGTGATACAGCCTTCAATGCTGTTGCACCCCTAACCCCCCACATTGGTCACATCTGGAAACAAACTAACAAACAAGTACTGTTAGTTTCAGATTTTTTATACTTACATTTTGTACTAAAGGTTGAAAAATCTTGACTGGTGGTGTCTGTGTGGTTGCTGAACTTGCATACAAAAGTCCAATCCAGTGCTGACTTTACCAAATGTTCTACCATTCTGTTAACTTCACTGATGTTTGGCTCACATATCAAGGGCCAGCGTGCTTTGTTGTCTCAGGGTTCCCGTGATTCGATTCTTATTGATGTTTGTAGCTAACCTTCCTCATATTTTAAATGCTGTTGACCACAGCAATGCTGAACTGACTAAATGAATACCTTGCAGGTCTGCTGTTTCATTCCTCATACATACATTATATATTTTTTTCATATATTGAGATTTGAAAATTTTGACCAAGCAGGCTGGCTGAGGTGGTAAACATTTTTGAAGTACTTGGTGTATATGTTGGCCACAGGAGGTATCATGGTTTTCCTCGTTTCTGCCTGGATGATGCCAGGATAATTCAGTGAAAGAGGCCAAGTCTGCTTTCTGAGAAGTTATTTTTAATCCAGCATGCATCTTATTGAATAATGGTATTCCAGTTTATGAACCAGTTATCCTGTACTTATTGTAATTACCTAGTACAGTCAAGATGCTATGCTGTATGCCTGTGCTTAACCTGCCATCGAGGTTTTATTTTGACGCATTGAAGGCTGGCATTACATTAGTAAGTTTATATCAAGGGCCTAATGTTGTAGAAATGTGACTTGATGTGCATTAGGTTTCTGTTATTGTTAAAAATTGTTGGCATAAAGTAATGCCCTATTTTTCTGGCATGTAAAAGCAGAAATATGGTAATTTGTCTGAAGCCAAGTAAATATGGAAGCTTTTAATGCCTGTATTGAAGTAAATGCATGTAACTTTCAGTAAATGTGATCTAGATGGAAATATGATAACTGATGGCAGTGCCAGTTTGTCAGTAGCTTGTGGTGTCAGTAGTATTGTAAGGAATGCCATAGCTATTAGCTGAAGACCAATCATATATGTTGTTTGTGGTTTAGTATTAGTGATAAGAATATGGTGATATTATATGTACTGTTGAATATTCTGTAGTTGTTTTAAGTACACTCCAGTTCACAAATCAATGTTGTATAAGTTTAGGAATCAGTATAGTGTTTCTTGAGAACTATTTTGTTTTAAAAAGGCTGCGAGCACTCAGCTGACATGTCATCAAAGTGTGTAAGCTGTAAGTTAATTTTTTTCCCCTGTTTCAGGTGGCTCCTTTTATACATTGGCTTGAAGAAGCTGATGAAGAGTCAGATGAATCAGGTAGTGACTGAATCATGACTCAGAATTACAAGAAACTCCATGTTACTGTCTCACACATTAATAAACGTGAAAGTTATAAATGCCACAGGTTATTTATTTGTGAATAATGACTATTAATGTGTGACAGTCACATTGTAACTTTAATCATCTGTTTCTGGTTAAAGTCCCATGATTGGGTGAAGAGACTGTTTGTACTTAAGAGGAAGGGAGTAATGGAAGGAAGGAGAGCAGTGTACAAAGAATTTTTGTTGTTGAACTCCTTATACATTGTTCTCCACCTAAATGTAATATATTAACAGAACCCTGTGTGGTTCATTGCCATATTAATTCTGCCACTGATTAATGTTATGAGCCAGTTGAATCCATTCCACTTTCTCACATCTTGTTTCCTTACGACTTGTATTATCCTAAGACTGAAGGAAAGTTTAAATGGGTATGCGAAGTATGATTTGGATTGGTTTGAGGTACAGATCTGGTGGGGCAAGGATGACATCAAAGCAGGTGAGTATATAGAGGCAGGTCTCATTTTATGCCAGGGTTATATTCCTGAAAAACATGTAGATCAAGATCATGCAAATAGAACACCAAATTCCCATTTAACACGGTGTATTTCCTGAGGGTTAGGGGATAGACAGCCTCATATTGTATAATGTATGACTTTACCACCAGTGGACATTTGGACCTGTCAAGTAAATGCGTGCTGTATGTTCAGTATTTATACATTTATATACAGTTTATATACATTTATATAGAATATATTTGTTTATTTATAATGCAATAAAAGTGTATGAGACTCTCATCCATAGTTATGGTACATTTCATTCCAACAGGACTGTGGTAGTTTTGCTACACAAACAACCTCACCCTGTTTCAGATTGTTGGCATTTAATGTCGTCTCAACACTGAACACTTATTTCAATTCTATCCGCATTATCACAAATTGTACATATGCTGTTATGAGTGAGTCTAACATTACTACACGTGTCAACAATTTGTTCACCTTATTCAAGTTGGCTTATTACATCTAACTTCTCTTCCATACTGATTGTATTTCAATGACTTTTTACTTGGCTTGCACTAGGTGACATACATTTACATTTTTCACTCATGTATGTAAGAATATCCAGTGTTGAAGAGGAAACTAAATGAGCTCTTATGATTATATCACCAATGTATTCAAAACATACATGTGACTAATGGCAGTGATAATACTTTGTGCTAGTCTACTACAGAAGAAACGTGCGGCCACAAATCATCTATGCCAAGTCACGTTAAACCGAAAATTATTGCGTAAATTCAAAGTGGCATAAATTTTCATGTGGCGTTGAAGTGAAAATGCATACAATGAGACCTGCCTATATTTCATTTCACTCATTTGGCAGTGGAATTGCATAAAATGTAAAAGGTTCATTAAGGTTCTAGAGGGTTCTACTTAAATTGGATAGAAATATCTGTCTGCATTAAAAAACTAGTAACTTGGGGCATGCCTGTGACATTACAGTTTTGAGGCAGGAGTGGTTAGTACAGTTAGACATGGTCAAGGTGGTTTGTTCAGAGTTGGGAAGTTCCCCATCAGAAGATAGATAAGTTATGGGGAGTACTGAGCTGCGGAGACAGACGACTTCCACATTTAGGAAGAACTAGAATGGAAGATTAGATTTGCTTATGGAACCTTTACATTTTTCATCATGAGAAAATAAATATAAAGGGTATAAATCTTCAATCAGATGGTACTGGTCATTCCACTGTTTCAGAACGGTATGGTTTATTAACCATTTAGCATATTAAAAGAAGCACTGAACTGAATGTTACCCCAAACACTCTAGGCCAGTTGCAAGTTAATGTGTTTTTTGCATTTGTTTTATTGTGGGTTATGGCTTGCTATATAACAGCCATAGGATATATATTTTTCGTTGCTGATACCACCATTCATCTTCATCTGTTGGAGAATCTGGCATTACCAAATCTAGAAGAAGACTTAGAGCAAGCTGAACCTTCACTTGTTACTAACATTATTTTGGATGAGATGTAGAATGGTTATATGTGCGCATGATCATGTGGCCTCCAAACATCACCAAATTTGAAGTATCATAATTGTTACTGTGTTTGTGTAAAATTTGGCATATGTATATAGGGGTAGAAAGTAAACTTTAATGACTAGCCTATTATGCTCACTGTGAGGGCTCTACGGACCCCTCCAACCCTCCCCCTCAACGAGCACGCCTAGACAATATCAGCCTATTTGAAACGTGGTGTCACTCTCATGGTAGAAGTATTTCAAGTATTTGATAACAAAGTGCTGAATACGTGTATCACATTAAAATATTTAAGTAAGAAACTGGCCTTACGGGTGAATAAGCGTTATGTGTTTGCATTTAACGCCATCCAATGCAGTGTACAGCAGCGAGTTGTCCATGGTTCACACGATGGCCCTGTGCATGGGACCTATGTGTATTCGTGTTCTCGAATTGAAGGCTATGAAACAATAGAAGGCGAAGTATTCCGTTCTTCGCATTCTTATATTGTGTAATGAATAAATATTGTGCATTTGACTGGTGCAATTAAACAGAAGTGTGATTAATGAGGGCGAAGTGCGTTTATTATCCGTGATCCTAGGCATGGGGTACGTGGTATTAATCTGTGATCTATGGCGACTTTAGAGTGGCACATGTTGTCCGGTATGAACGTGCTGTGGAGAGCTGCATGTCTGCTCGAAGCTTGAAACTAAAACTGTTTAGAAATCGACACCTGTGTTACGGTTTCTTATGCCGAAATGAGTAGTCGAAAATTAAAAGAAGCGTGAGTATTAATTGTAACTAGACTGTGTTGCATATGTTGTGAAATTAAGTTCCAACATATAATTATGTCAATGAGAAAAGTTATTTTTTTCGGTAGTTGCTGTAACAAGAATGCTTTTGCGTGACGTACACTTTCGAATTTACGAATATGCGTAATTAATTCACTGTGGCTAAACATTGTTTTGTTTTTGTAGGTTTGAAGTTGAATCAAAATATGCTGCTTTTTACACGGGCGGACAAGTTGAGGTAAGATGAACAAGAAATTGAATATACTTCCTCTTGTCAGCGACAGAGAGGCGCGAAACTTACCACTCATCTCCATCTAGTAATGAGGTTAAGAGTGAGAGTAGCTATACTTCCTACCCCTCCTTCATGGCATGAAGCACAGGGACATCTCATTCGTATCACTTCTTTGTCACTGCTGAATGGGATGAACCAACTCTGTATGTACCAGTGATTCATTGAACTGTGTTTGCTGGTTCCCCTAAAACTGTGTTACTGCTATCATTTTGCAGTGGACCAGCAGTGGGCAACAGCTACTCTGCCAGTGTGGAGGATCAGTTAAAGTTTTGGACGTTGAACAGGGCCGTGTCTCTGCATTAATAGGTGTGAATGAGGAGGAAGAAGATGGTGAGGACACTATTAACACCTTTTTGTTGAGTCCAGACAATGAACAGATTATCTCAAATCACAGAAGTGGCCTTTTCAAGCTCTGGAAGTGGAGAGGTGTGTTTACTTTTATTTATGGTTCAATTTTTTTGCTTTCTTTAGTAGATATTTGATGTGTGTGATATCCATACACATTTTTATGATAATACTGTTAACAGATGTGCTATTATATCAAAATAAAGGTATGTGATTTGAAGGTGTATGGATAAGCAAGTGGGCAGGATTCCGTACATTCAGCGTGTCGACACTGTCATATGTCCTAATTGCATATGGTTTGGAACACTGGGTCAGCTCATAAGTGTCTTATACATTGATTTAAATGTCTCGTAAATGGTTGTTGGAAATTTATAGAAACAAACAGAAGAACTGATCACATTTGCTAATATAGTTTCAAATTATTTATTCTTCACATTCTTTAGACAGAAGCCTGATAAAGCAATGGAAGAGTGTACACAAAGGTCCAGTGTCACAGCTGGCTTTAAGTAAAGATGGCTTGCTGCTGGCCAGTGGTGGGACAGATTCGAATGTTAGAATCTGGGACCTTGAACATCATACATGCACCCACAACCTGCGAGGGGCTCAGGGAGTTATCAGGTTTGGAATTTGTCTGTTTTAGTTTAATAACCTAGGTTCTTTTTAAATAGGGTGAGACTAGGTTACCTTAAGTTGATTAGCATATATTTGTGCACGTAGGAAAATTCGTGTATACACAGTCATTCTGGGTGAATGTCCTGCAAGAACTTCATTTGTGGTTGTGATGGTTTGTTTGTTTATTTATTTATTTATATTTTATGTTCCATGGATATTTTGGGATAAACCCCATTTAGGTATAGGAGTAGTCAACATAGATATGAATACACTATATAATGTCATGATGTGTATGCTATAGCAAGCATCTGTTGTAGCACAGAAATAGAACAATCCAACACAAGTCAATCAATCACGCGTTAATAATATGAATAATCTGACAGCGTAATTACTATGCTACACATAAGAGAAAGTAGAACTACATAATAATTCATCAGAGGAAATAAACATAAATAATTTAAGGATAGATAATGAATTAAAGTTGTTGGGAATAAAATTATTTATATTAAAGTTTGTATAAAATTTATATAAAGTTACATAAAAGTACCAAGATCACTCCTAGAAATCCACTCAAAATTTTCATAAAGTGTATACAATGAACCCATCCAATGAAACCTTTTTAGAGCTAATTTAAATTTTTTTACAATCCAAGATAAGTTTTTAATATTTTGGGGTAAATGATTGAAAATTTTAATCCCAAAGTAATAAACTCCTTTTTTATATTTAGTCAATTTTATTGATGGTGGATATAAGTCTGACCTATATCGAGTGTTGATAGAGTGAACTGCAGAGTTAGATATAAACTGTTCTATATTCTTGACTACAAACAATAATAATGACAGTATGTACTGGGAATGTAATGGGAGAATGTTTAATTTTTTAAACAATTCATGACATGATACTCTGTTATCAACATTCATGATAATTCTTATAGCTCTTTTCTGTAATTTGAAATTATTACTACTGTGGTACGAATTACCCCAGAAAATTATACCATAGGCTATGATTGAATGCACATAAGAAAAATAAATTGTTCTTAAGTTCCTTGTAGAAATAACAGATTTCAGAGATCTAATTATGTAACATGCTGTGTTTAGTTTAGAACTTAGCTGGTTGATATGTGTTTTCCAGGATAGTGTGCTATCCAAAGTGAGGCCTAAGAAGTTTGTACAACTAGTAATATCAATAGGGTTATCTTTATAAGTAATATGTGCAACAACTTCAGGTTTAGATTTTGCCATAAATTGGATATAGTGAGTTTTATTAAAGTTTAGTATTAATGAATTGATTTGGAACCAGTTGCTCATTTTTTCAATTACTATATTAATTTGATCTTTAAAATCTGTGAGATTAGAGTGAGTAAAGATTATGTTGGTATCATCCGCAAATATGGTTGGTTTAGATATATCATTTATTACGCCTGGTAAATCATTAATGTAGAGTAGAAAAAATAATGGTCTGAGAATAGATCCTTGTGGGACTCCTTGTTTTACTTTTCCCCATTCAGAGAAACAGTTTCTTGAGCGTTTTGGTGATCGTGAAATGGAGTGGACTCAGGAAAGTGTCATAGAATTTATCGAAACATAGCGTCATTGCCAAACTTTCTTGAACATAAACGGCTTTCCTGAGTGCTGTGTCCTTTTTCAAGATTTTTTCTCCAATCAAATTAATTAAAAATTCAAATCCACTGGGAGACATTCTGGTGAAATTCTTATATAACCCACTGACCGACTGAAAATTCAAGTCTGCCAGCAAACTCAAACTGCTGTACACTTCCCTGCTTGTGTACAGTTGCCTTTGCCACCACCACCACCACCACCACTCTTTTTTAATATTCCTTTAAAGCATAATGCATATAACTGTTCAAAGCTGCTGCTAACTGCAAAGATGTTGCTCCGGCTCCCGTAACAAACTGGGAACCCCGTGGTGTAACGCTCGCCGGGTACTGTTGCGCCGTGAGGCATAGGATGAAAGTTTGTCTCGTAACTCTGTATCATGTCAGTCACTTGCAACGTTATGTCATTACGGTACGCGGTAATGCTAAAAGTGTGTACCCACCTTAAGAAGTCACCAGTGTTAGTTTAGACTTGTTGCATGATTGTTACTTATTTTTACAGGACCTTTTGTCTGGCAAGTACCATGTGTCACTTCCTGATTGCTAGCTTAGCACATAAAACTTGGCTGATGCACTGATCTGCCCACAATCATACTCTCACAGAGAGGTTGTTATATCAGTTGGTGTCATCTACATACATTTCACAGTTATTCACATTTTTCAGATACACCAGTCACGGGACCCACACTGTGTATAGTTCATCACAAATGAGAGGCAATCATTTTATTGTTTCTTGTCCTGCATTACATCTATCTAATCTGTAACAATTCTAAACAATGTGTAGTTTCTCTGAAATTAAGTGAAGGACATTTGGTAGAAATCAAGCTGAAAATACACAAATTATACATTCAACACTATTAATTTTTGCTGAAAATTTTGATATTTGCAGTGTGGTGCAGTTTAACAATGAACTGGTGTTTGCTGCTGGTGATGATGCTGCCATACGAGCCTGGAACCACAACACTGGGCAGCAAAAGTTTACACTCTCTGGGCACTTCAGTAAGGTCACAGCTCTCGTTTTGCATGAGGACACAAACCAGTTGCTGAGGTGAATGATGCATTTTTGGTTATGAAACCCCATGATCCCAATGCAGATGCCCTGTGATTATATCCATTAGCCTGCTTCAAAGTGACAGGGCTTAATCTGTGCAGCTGCTGTGGTACTTCTACACTGAATTCTGCCCTGTCACTGATTATAATTCAGTCTGATGTATTTTAAAAACTGCCAACCAAATTGACATAAACACTTGTACAGTTATGCTCTGAGGTCATTGACAGATTCTGCTGCAACTGATCCATTCCCCTTTATGATACAAATATTATGGTGTGTGTGTGTTGCATTCACTATAATTCTAATTATGTACCATTTTACATACCTCAGCCATTTAAATCCAATCATTCCCATGCTCTATTTATTTAAAATTTGTTTGAATATTACTGTACAATATATGCCAAGTTCTCCAAAGTGGTTTCTCTACTTGAGGTTTTTTAATTAATTTTTTACGTGTGTTCCTCATCTCTCAAACTGTGAAACATGTTCCACATATCTCATCCTCCTTGATTTGATCACCCAAGTAATATTTGTTGAAGAATACCAATTATGAAGTTACCCTGGACAGTAAATTCGATCATGTACGTTTTTAAAATTATCCTACATTCTTAAGTAAATTGCCTGTCCCATTTTCATGTGAATTCATTAATGTCATCAGGTGAGTACCCACCCCACCCTGCACACAGTCCTTAAATATCTTCCAAGTGTCAAGGTACAGGAACTGAACTGTACAGAGATGCTTGAAAACCAAAAGTAAAGTTTACTGTTAAATTTTGGAACATTTTCACATTATTTATTGCATGTTATATTATTAATATGTTGCTTACAAATTCATTTGTCAACCTGTAGGAGAATTTCTTGTTTTTTTATGGTATATTCTCTTTAAACAAATAATCAGTAGCAGCATAAATACATGCCTGATTTAGTCCACAAATTTCCAGCCCTTTCTGATATTACTCACACAGAAAGAAAACTTCCTGAAAATTGCATTTTGCTTATTAGTTCCTAAACGTGTGATGTCAATGTTTAGAATTTGTGTATTTAACTGCTAGCCCAAGTAACAAATTGTTGCAATTATTCTGTTGGTTTTTAGTTGTAGTCGTGATAGAGTCATCATATTGTGGGACCTCTCATCTGGAAGTACGGTGCGTACACTTCCTGTTTTTGAAGGCCTGGAGGGCCTAGTTCTGCTTCCTCACAAATTCAGGCTTCCTGGCCACAAGAAGAGTTTAAAAGGAGGCATTCACATAGCTGCAGCAGGTGAAAGAGGTACTTGTTGATATTAATATTAAAATTTAAATTAAAAATGTATGAAAGCAGAACCAGGTTCCAGAATGTTTAATCAAGTATGGGATGCTAAAAGAGGTCCAGTATAGGTGTCTATTTAATAACACACCCTCATCACAAACCTTTGGACATACTTCACCTTTTATTAAAATACAGTGTTATAATGCATGAAGTGTAGCTTGTCTGCTGCTTTTATCATATGGGTAATTGGTGCATGAAGGAGTTTCATCTGGTTCAGGGGCAGATTTTTGAAAACTCGGTAATGAACCTTCGTATTCTATAGAACATGGGGGAATTTCTTGACCAGCTGAGTGACTGTCACCCTCTCAGGGATGACACGATTCATGGATTTTATTTAGTGATTTGGAGTTGTGAGTTGTTTTGTATGCAATCCTATTGCAGGAGTGGTGCGGATATGGGAAGTTACAGAGGGACGGGAAGTGTTTACACAGACCAACTCACTGGTATCAAAGGCAGCAGAAGAAGGTGGTCTGGCTGTAGTTCAGTTGTTGTTTAATGCAGAGAGGATGCTGCTAGCTGTTGTCTCTGCTGACCATAATATCATCATCCATCAACTGGAAACATTTGCATGTGAGAAACAGGTATGGCTACTATAGATGCGTCCAATCACCTTGTAAGTGCACGTATGCACTAGACATTTTAAATCAAGTTATTTGTTACATGTTTTTGAAGCTGGTTCTGCTTTCATCATACAGGTGAGAAATAAAACCATTAATGGACCCAACAGAGTAGGTGTCTTACTTTTATTTTTTACATGATGAAAGCAGAACCAGGTTCCAGAGTGTTTAATCAAGTATGGGATGCTAGAAGAGGCCCACTGTAGGTGTCTATTTAATAACACACCCTCATCACAAACCTTTGGACATACTTCACCTTTCATTAAAATACAGTGTTATAATGCATGAAGTGTAGCTTGTCTGCTGCTTTTATCATATGGGTGATTGGTGCATGAAGGAGTTTTGAGTGGGGTGGGGTACACCACATATGCGTTGTATTAGTATCTGTAGTCTGATCCTACACATAGGTGCTCCCCTAAATTGTGAATGAGGATTTATTCACATTTCTTCCATGTTTCCCAGTCTCGTTGCAGTATTGTGGAGCTAGATAAAGCTTTGTACAAAGTGACAGTGATCCTTATTGTACTATGTTACTCACTGGAAGCACAGAGATATTCCATGTATTTGGACTGTTTGCCATTCCTTTTCTTTGTCAGACTTCATACTCTCTTGTAGTTGGTGGGCTTCAGTGATGAAGTTCTTGATGTAGTGCTACTGGGTGCAGATGGCTCTCACCTGGCAGTAGCTACCAACAGTATGGATATTAAGCTGTATAGCATGAAGGATATGGGCTGCCAATTGCTGCGAGGGCACACGGATTTAGTGCTGACTCTGGCAGCCACTCCCAGCAACCCTCTACTGCTTCTGTCAGGTGCAAAGGTTTGTCATACTATTATTTATTGTTGAAGCATGTTTGTATGAATTAAAGATTTGTCTGTATTAGCATTACAGAATATGCTTGACCATTTTGAAATTGGCTATTAAAGGCATTGAAAGAGTTTGAAATTAAATGCAGCATAAGAAATTTGAGCACTTCGTTTTGGGAAGGAGATGCATTATAACACAGTTGGTGTAAATACTCATAATATACGGGTTTAACCTTTTAAATCCTGGTGGTTACCATATGTACAACCAAATTTAACATAAAAAAATTCTACCCACAGTGTGTCTTCATGTGTTTTGTACCTATCTCAGAATAAAAGCTGATTGGTTTTTAGGTGTTTGCGAAGTTGCAAAAAGTGACTATTGGCTTCGTCATGTCCGTCAGTCCAGCTCTCCACCCACATGGAACAACTCGGCTCCCACGGGGTGGATTTTCATGAAATTTGAGATTTGAGTATTTTTCAAAAATCTGTCAAAAAAATTCAAGTGTCATTAAAATCTGACAAGAATAACAGGTATTTACATGAAGACATATATTTCTGATCATATCTCGCTCACTTCTTTTTAGAATGAAAAATGTTTCATGCAAAAGTACTAGAGGAAGTGAAAACACATTTCATCTTCAGTATTTTTTTGGACAATCTTGCAGTTAATGAGATAATGTGGACAAATATTGTCGAACTGTACAGGCCACAGATGACAAAATGGTGCTTGTGTATTGCGTGCTGAATACCAAAGGCTACAAACACATACTCAGAATATCAGAATACTTTTTGCTTTCCATTGCAACAATGGTTGCACGATTGCACCTCATTGTTACGTTATATGTATATTGCCTGTCTAGCTGTAACAGAGGTGGAGAGTGTTTACTGAGTGGTATGAACCAGGGCTTTAAATAAAACAGATTGTGTTGTGTTGTTGAAGGGTTAATGTATGAGGAAAGTTGAATTCGTTGGGAAGAGTTACGTTTCAAAATTCTGAGTATATACTGGTTTGCTTGAACCTTTGCTGTCATGAAGGAAATACGGTCAGTAAGGCTGGTCTTAGGTTGCTTGCACAGGCCAGTACCTACCAAATACCAAATAAAAACAAAGTTAACAGTACATGAAAACTGCAGGTTCCGCAAAATATTGGTAAGATGACAATCAGACAACATGGCCTTACATTGCAGAAGATAGTACTCTTTGTAATGGGTACCAAGAGAGCTCTCAGTCTTGTGTGAATAACATCATTGTGGGAGTGGGTGATCATTGTTTAACTAAGTTGGATTGCTGTTTTAAGATACTTTCCTTAGATGTGTGAAGAAGTTTATTAAAGATTCATGATTCAGCCTGCTGGTCTCAATTATGGATGTCCATCTGGCCATGAAATGTAAGCAATATCTTTACCTCTCTGCAGGACAACTCAGTGCGCCTGTGGCTTATGGATCCAGTCAGTCATATTGTGAAATGTATTGGTGTTGGATCAAGGCACACCCTGTCTGTGGGTTCTGTTGCCTTCAGTCACCTGTCTGCATCTTTTTTCCTTTCAGTCAGTCAGGATTTGTGCCTCAAGCTTTGGAGAATACCAAAAAAATTGATTCAAGGTAACAGAAAGGAGACTCATTATATAAGGATAATGTAATGTTGACTGCATAACACAATATCAATATAACCAACTTCCCTGTGACTAAAGAATACCATGTAATACTTGAGTATGTGGTAGAATCAAAAAATTTATGAATGTTTTGTAAGCTCACCTGTCATCATGGCAGATTTTACTGTGCACCATATTAGAAGTAAGTCCCCTCTTTCCTCCAACATTTTGGCTAGCAGATGTACGCCTGCTTGCTAACTGTTTGAATTATGACACCCTGGTTCATGAGACCAGGTTCTGATAGTAGGGGTATTAAACAGGACAGACATTGTGACCTGTTATGTTCTCTGTGCACTGACGCATGTTGGAAGAGATTGTTGCTTCCACCTTTTCTATGTATAAATGTGCATGCTTGTACAAGTCTTATACGTGTTATTTGTTGGCTGCAGGGAAATTTTACATGCTTTCTGAATATGCTGTTTTTGTTACTTTTCTAATACACAGAAACCTTACAAACTTGTTAACCATCTTAAAAACATTAAACGCTTCTTTTATACATTATTGTATGGGATTACTTGACGGTGTTCAGTTTCAGTGTAATTTTCTGTGTTTGCAGTTGAAACTAATAATTTAAAAAATGAACATAGATGATAGTGGACCATAAAGTTTTCTCCGGCGGTTTCATACTAAGACAGTTTAGGAAAACCAAACTACAAATTGTGTAGCTTTGTGACATTATGTCATTTCGGTGGCATATTAATGTAATTATAATTGCATCATGCAATGCCACGGACTGTATGGACCCATCCTAAATATGCAGTAATGATGTTTGCAGATATTAACAAGAAGTGGTCAAATATGATGTGAAGTTTTTTAAGCATGCATAAAAATGTATAAAAATTGGTAATGTGCAGTAACATTTTCAGGTAAGTGTTTCATACCAACAGAATTTAATTGCCGATAATTTAACTTAATAATTGACTCAGCAATTTTAATGAGGCCAAATCTTACATTATTTCATGGATTTGTAATAAAATATGGAAATTATTTTATTACTTTAGTGTATGAATAACAGTGTTTACTGTTCCACATTATGTGAAATATTAAATACTAATTTTGCAGATGAAGTACAAATTTTGAATGTGGATCACACAGAAATTGCACATGAGAAGGACATCAATTGTGTTACTGTCTCTCCAAATGACAAATTGATTTCTACAGGATCACAGGATAAAACTGCCAAAGTGAGTTTTTATGCTTACCATAATTCTTGATTATGAAATGTAATACATTAGTTATGAACTAAGGATTGATGAAATAACAACTTGCATGCTTTTTTACAACTTGTGCAGGCTTATTGAAATGTAGGAGTCTTTTTATTTTTTAGAGTGTTGGAAGAAAACTGATAAGAATTTTGTCAAGTGAATCTTCTTATTTTTTGTATTGCTGTAGGAAAAATTGAGCAGATTTTGTTGTGTAGTGTACTGCGCATTTTCTTGCAGTATGTGTTATGTCTCATGTGTACAGTTCATCATTGTAGTGCATGTCTTCACAAATGTCATTGATTGATTGACTGATGAACTGTAAAGAGTCTCCTTGATAAAGTGATGGTTGCTGTAATGGAACCTGAAGTTTCTTAACTGCAGTCACAGACTGAAACCTGCCTCAGGTGAATCCAGTCCACACCATTGTACCCTGTTTGTCAAAGTTCCCATTGTACCCTTAACCTCCATTCTAGTTCTTCCATCTTGTGTATTCACTTAAATTGTCCTGACCAACATTTTGTGTGCATTTCACATTTACTCCCTGCATGGTGCACTCTGTTCAACAAAAGTCATTAGGCCTGAAATTTTGTATGTCCCGCTTCGGAAGTGACATGATGTATGGTTGCCATCATAATTCAAGTCATTTTACTTTCCCCATATTTGTGCATTTTTCTGTCTTCCATTCATTACAACCTATCACACGGTGTATATATTAACCAAAGACACCAATACATTCACTTATTTTGAAGTTAAAACACGGATTAAAGGTCATTAATTTTCCAAGGCATGTGATTCCGTGGATGGATGTTGCAAAAGGTTGGTTGTTTGTCGGAGCCAGAAGTAGCCAAGTGCATTAACATATGAGAGCAGTACTCTTTGGAAACAAACTACATTGGTTCGATTGCCAGTGTCGGCTTTTTTTTTTTTTTATATGTTTTATACTCACAGACGCTCAATTAAACTGTGCAGTAACACATCCATTATTTAATTATATGTTTCAAAAGTTATCTTTACTCCATTGGCAGGGTTAGAAGTGCAAGTGACACAGATATTTCTGTTACTTTTCTGTAATTCATTTTTCTTTGTTTACCAGCATTCCGATTTAGAGGGTTTGTGTTCAAATGGGACTTCAATTAGGCATGTGAATCTCATTGGTGCTTGTGGGCCATAGTGGTTCTTGAGATCTGACACAGGGCTGCACAGTTTGAAACATTTATGGAAAGGATTTTTTGAGCATATGATGGGTGTGCTTGGGAGGTACCTGGTCGTTTCACTCTCACCTTGTTTCAGGGGCGGGTTGGGGGAGCAAAGTACTGTTGGAACAGATGCAGCTCAATTTTAGCTGTTGAAACAAGTTTATAATTGTTCTTTTGTATGGCCTTCTAGTAGATAATAACACATTTTCAAAAATGTGCATTTTTTAAAAGTCTTACTGGCTACTCTTAATGATGGTGGTTATGAAAACTGAAATGCTTATGTTTTAATAATAATAAAGTCAAAGGCATTGAAGAGCTTATTTTGGTTATTTTAAACTATACTTTGCTGCATAATCAAAATGATGGCTGGACTATGCCCTAACCCTTACTTTAGTGCTTGTCATAAGTTTGTTTACAATATGCAGTTGTGAATTTACACAGAAATGTCAATACTCACCTAATAATCTGATAGCAGATTTTATGAACCTATCAAACCTAATATTTCTGTTTATAAACTGTAGTCTTTGAGTCGTATTCAGTTTGTTTCGCAAATTTTTGTGGGTTGCTAGACCTAAAATGGGCCCCATGCAGCCCATTTCACCCCCACTTTGATTAACTTGCTATAGATGAACAAATTGTGTGTAAACATGCACAGTTTAAAGATTTTTTGTTGTTTGAAGTATCTCATGCATACTAAATGAGAATTAATACTTTGGCCCTTGAAAAGGCTGATTTCAGAAACTGGACTCTTTAATAAGAATTCCAGAACCCCTGTGCTTCGATCACTGATTTCATTTGCTATGTCGTGGACTCAATCAGTGATCGAACGTAACAATGAGACAGAGCAACTTCATACCATGCATCTAACACAAGGGACCATAGCTCATCGCTATTTTTTGGAGGGATGACAGTCCAGGTTTCCTGCATTGTCCTCTTCACCTCACTCCACATATTGTTGAGGGCCTGTAAGCACCAGTGAGATTCATGTGCCTAATTTAAGTCCAATTTGAACATGAACTGTCTAAATCAGAATGTTGATAAACAAAGAAAAAAGAATTATGGAAAAATTACAGAAATATCTGCATCACTTGCATTTTTAACCCTACCAATGGAGCAAAGATAACTTTTGAAATGTGTAATTAAATAATGGATGTGTTACTGCATAGTTTGATTGAGTGTTTGTGAATGTAAAACATATTGAAAAGAAAAAAAATATACCGACACTGGGACTTGAACCAATGTAGTTTGTTTCTGAAGGGTGCTTCTATCACATTTTAATGTGCTTGGCTGCCTCTGGCTGCGAAAAACAACCACCCTTTCGCAACATCCATCCATGGAATTGCATGCCTTGGAAAATTGTCCTTTAATCCATGTTTTAACTTCAAATTAAGCGAATGTATTGGTGTCTTCGGTTAATGTACATGTGGGATGATTGATTGTAATGAGTGAAAGACAGAAAAATGTCACAAATGCACAAATATGGGGAAAGTAAAACACCTCAAATTATGCTGGCAACTATATGTCATGTGACGTCCTGTTTGGGACTTAGAAAATTTTAGGCCTACTGATTTTGATTTTTGATGAACAGAGAGTGCAAGTGTATGACATATGAAATTTTCTGCAGTTGTAATATCTTCATGAATACTTTATTATCAAACATTGAGTCTGTGACAGACCAAGTGTTACTTCCATGTAAAACTGGGCACAGATGATTTGGGAGACCTTGGCATAAGTGGAAGAGTAGTATTAAAATGTATCTTAGATAAGTCTTATGTGAGGATATGGACAGGATTCATCTGCTTGTGGATGAGGACTGATGCTTGTTCCTTGTTTTAAAGTGGTAAAGAAGCTTTGATTATCATAAGAGATGGAGAATTTGTTGATTACCAAAATGACCTAGTCTCTAAAGATGTGTAACCCCTTGAAAGTGTGCTTTTTCTTGCATAAGCAAATTGTTACATGAGCAGGTTATACAGGGCACATATTGATGTTTCAGCTGTGGTCTGCAGAGGGCTTGACGCTACTGGGTGTGCTGAGGGGCCATAAACGTGGAGTATGGTGTGTGCGGTTTTCCCCTGTAGATCGAGTACTGCTGTCTTCATCAGCAGACTGCAGCATCAAGTTATGGGCAGTGGAGGACCTTACCTGTGTTAAGGTAGTTTTGAAAATGTGCCCATCCTGATCCTGTTTTGCCTGAACTCAAATGTTGCCATAGATGTAACTTCATGTTTCTGTGCCCCATCCCCACTGGTGCATTTAACATCTCTTTTACAGTGTGATGTTAATGTTTTGGACATACCAGTAAATGCTTTAAATTAATTGAGTTATGAAGACATGGAGACATTCAATTTGAACATTGTAGTCTATATATGATGTGGGGTAGGAAAGTCTGTATAGTGACCAGGTGTAGGTGGGATGATTGGCCCAGAGATTGAAAATACCTCTCTGGTGGGCCCACCTGAGTAGATGTCTCTGCACCTTTTTACCTGAGCATGGTCATGTTTCTGTTCTGTAAAAAATGCAGTTTTTGTATTTTGAAACACCGGTTGCTGGACAAAGTCAAGAAATTTATTATTTTGAATAGATGACTGTGGGTGGAGTCTTTTCCACACCACATTAAGACCAGCTGTGGAGCTCACTGAGACTTATGGTGGACAGTGGTAGCAGTTTTCCTGACTGAAGCACCAGCATACGAGACAAAACTCATTTTGAATGTTGGTGAGGTTTGGAATGCATGAACCTCTAACTCCACTCTGCATGTTTCTTTGGTGTGGTACTTAATCCAGCGTATGGGTAACTTTACCAGTATATATCTTATGAATAGTTGCATTAATGTAGTTGATTAAAGAATGGGAACAATCGTAATATTGCAGACTCTTGAAGGCCATGATTCCTCTGTTCTCCGGGCTGAGTTCATTAGTCAAGGTATGCAACTGGTAACAGCTGGAGCTGATGGCCTTTTGAAATTGTGGAGTATCAAAACGAGTGAGTGCACAGCAACATTTGATGATCATGATGGCAGAATCTGGGCCCTTACAGGTATGTATTTGATGACAGGAGAGACTACGTTTGTGTCAGTGGTTAGTTTGTTGTACATCAGTTATACTGGACATTCTTGAGTGTTGGAAGTGTGTTTAACCTTTAACCGCCTAAATTCACATGCATGAATGAACATTAAAAAAAACTAGGAATTTATTTTATATATTTATGCAACAAGGATATTTACTGTGTTTTTAAGACATGCCACACAATCTCTTTTTTACTTTCCACACAGTGCCATTTATTTCATAATTTTATCTCTTTCTGTTCAAATAAGTCATGTTTTCATTAATCATGTGCTAAAATTTAAATATCGGCCCATTTGTTTAAAGGTTAATGTGCATAATGTTCTGAGAGTTATTGGTTATTCCACTGTAGTTGTTTGTTACCATGATACTGACAGCTATTTAGGCAACTTTGCAAAATTTTGAAAAGCGACTATTAGCTTCATCATGTTGTCTGTCTATCTGTCCGTCTGCTTGGAAGAGCTTGGCTTTACTGGATGAATTTTTGTGAAATTAGATGTTTGAGCATTTTTAAAAAATGTGTTGAGGAAATTCAAGTTTCATTAAAATTGGACAAGAATAGCAAGTACTTTACGTGAAGATGAATGTTCATTTTTTAACTTGTCTCACTCAGTTCTTCTTAGAATGAGAAATGTTTCAGACAAAAAATTTTAGAGAAAATTGAAACACACATTTTATGTACAATGACTTTTTTTCCTAAAACCCATGCCATTTATGAGATGATGTGGAAAAATATTGTAGAGTAGAGCATGCCTCAGATGACAATGTGGTGCATGCACATTGCAGGCTGGGTAACTAATGATACACACACACACACTCACAATAAGTAATACTTATGGATTTTCCACTGTGACAGTGGTTGCACCAATGCACTTGAATGTTATGTTATATGTACATAGTCTATCTTATCTTTTTTTCTGTGTTTTGTATTCAAGATCAGTGGCTGCTGCCATGGCCATCCAAATGATTAGCATACAAGTCCAGTACTGAAAATGTTCTGAATTTTATCCTGACTAGACATGTACTGATCCCAAAAATAATATCTGTAAAATGTCTGTCACTGTGACATACATCTAGGAAGTCAAAGTATTATACACATCAGTACTACCTCAGGCAGTGTCTGAGGGAATGGTGGTGTGGGGAGAGAATGGAGCTGTCAGTAACACAATGGCTTCACAGATGAATAGTATTTGGGGGTGCAAAGCTTATATTGGTATCTGCAGTGAATTTCTTTGCCAATAAGTAATGAAAAAAGTCTCACACAGCTGTATGTAGTCATGTAATATGAGCCACATATTGGAACAAATTGTAAGTCTTCCTTGGTTCCAGTTTATATTTACTGTACCCTAGACCCTCATATGAACAGACTAGTAAAGGAAGTGGGTGGTCCACTAATGTCGATTATCCGGTGTTTTCAAATTGTGTGTGTGTGTGTGTGGAACCTAAAAAGTCACAAAAACAGTAATGCAGTACTGTATAAATATGCCAGTAACTACACATAATACAGAAATATAATTAACATCATAGGGAATGTAATAAATGATAATTAATGAGAGAAGCCTGTGTTGGTCGTCTTACATATTTCGCATATTCTTATTGCAGACCAAAATTTCAGAACCAACAGATTTCATCCGTTATTTCCGAAGACCGTACATCAGAGGTCTGTTCATAAGAGGATCTACAGTATGAAATCTGTAGTGCCAAGATGAAAAGAGGAAAAATGATTTCTTACTGTTTTTATTAGAAATAAATGTGGGTTATTAACCTTTAGACGCCTAACGTCAACTATAGTTGACGTACCGCACATCTAACCTCCAAAGTTGCATTTTATATAATTATTCAACAAATATAGGTACCGAATATTTTAAACATGGTGTATACTCTCCGTTTTTTCACTTCAAAATGCATTTTATTTCATAATTCTAAGGTATTTTGTTCCTGTATTATTCACTTTTTTTTGTACAGGGTGCGCTAAAATTAAAAAAATAATTCCGGTGCCAAAAGGTTAATATGTACAGCAGAACTCTTGAACACATATAATACAGTAGTGTATAGTGATATATATTTATTAAAAATGAAGCTGGTGATACATTGTTTACTGCCCAGTTAGTAAGGATGAGTCATTGCTGATCAGCGGAGGTTCTGATTCCAATCTGGTTTTGTGGCGAGACGTGACAGAGAAACGTCAAAATGAAGCTGAAGAAGCTAGACAGAAATTAGTACTTCAAGAACAGGAATTGGCAAACCTGGTGAAGTCAGATCAACTGTTGGCAGCACTGAAACTGGCACTGTCCCTTGATCGACCTCTGCAGGTTCTTCGAATAATCCAAGGTGAGTACTGTCTTGGAATGAGGAATGGTCTGAAGGGAGTTCCATTAGTAGTAGTTTATACATACTAAGAGTGTTGATGTCATGAGCTGAGAAAAATTTTCTTCATACATGTTTTTGTCCAAAAGTTTCAGGACTGATTTTTTAAAAATCAAAGACACATGAGGACAACATGCCTTTCTCTTTTATTCAAAATAAGCTCCATTGGCATATATACAGGTTTTTGTGGGGTTGTACAGTTTCTGGAAAGCTGCTGAAAATTCCTCTTTTTGGACCTTCTTTAATTCATCAGTTACAGCTTGGATCCCAGCAGTATTCACAAAGTGGAGTCCTTTTAACTTCATTTTCAGCTTGGGGAACAGAAAATACCTGGCGGAGATAAATCTGGACATTACAGGGAGTGATAAAGGGTTGTAACATTTTTTGGGGTCAAAAATTAGCAAACACTTGCAGCTGTTTGGGTGGGCATGTTATCGTGCGACAAGAAACATTCTCGAGAGCGGAACACAGCTGGGCAAACTCATTGAATGTGCTTCAGGAGGCGATCCATTCTGCTTTATAAAATTCTGCATTTACTGTTTTTCCCTCCGGTACGAATTCTTTGGGTATTACACCTTGAGAGTTGAAAAAAATTATCAACATGGTCTTGAAGCGGGACCTTTGGAATTTCAGTTTCTTCAGCCAAGGGGATGTCTCACCAACCCATTCAGAACTCTGTTGCTTTGTTTCGGGGTCACAGGCAAAACACTGGGTCTCATCTCCCGTAATAATTTTGTTAAAAAAATTTTTGTCTGCATCGGCCATCGCAATAATGTCTTGGCAAGATGTGACTCGATCTTCCCTTTGCTCAGGTGTCAAGTAGTGTGGAACAAAACGTGCACAAAACTATCTCTTTCCCAAATCCTCTTTCAGGATCTGAAGAACTACAGTCTTGGGGATGTTCAAATATTCTTGATGTGATTCGACGGTCACTTTTGACCAAATCAGCAACAGCAGCAATGTTTACCTCAGTTCAAGTCAATTTTGAATGGCCACCTCTCTTGTCAGCTTCTACCAGCTTCCTTCCGTCTCAAAATTGAGAATACCACGTAAAAACATTTGATTGGTTCAGAGTCTCATTCCCATAACACGTTTGCACCAATACTAGTGTTTCTGTTGGAGATAGACCAGCTTTGAAACAAATTTTATGGCAACTCTGTTCATTTCCATCATCCATGATATATAAAGAAAACTGACTTTACAAGACAAGTTATAACTTGTACACTGTCGAAGATAAATGAAGCTCGGTGTGTGAATGGATGTTGGTTGATAGTAATTAGCAGGTTGGCCGAAAGATCGCTGTATTTCTGTTATTTAAAAAAAAATCAGTCCTTATAAACTTGTGGATCGCACTGTATGTACTCAGACTGGTTCATATTAGGGGTGAAAAAATGTGTGATGAGAAATTAAAAATTGCAACAACATGGACAGTCACATGTATTTGTGTGTAGTTTAAACGCTGTAGCCTGTCTGAATTTTCAGCATTGCTTTCTTTGGTGTTGAAATCACTTGACTTTGAACACATTAGCAGCCAAATTGCTCCACAATGTGAGCGTGTTTTGAGGTGCATGCACAACATTGATGCAGAAGACAAATAGTATCCTTGAGAATATGTAATTTTAAATTTTGCTCGTAATTTATAACGATGCCTGAAAAAAATGAGAAATGCTAAGTGTAGTCTTTTTGTTATTGATATAACTGTGCACATTAAATGAATGTGTGTGTGTTCCTTTATTGTTCTGTGTGCTGATTCTGTGGTGTTTGTGATGGTCCATTGGTATCCTGCTTTGATGCTGTCAAAGGATTCATTCTGTGTTTCAACAACTGTATGCTTATTTTACAACCGTCCCTCTGCTTCCCCCCCCCCCCCACTTCTTTTTTCTTCTGAAGATGTTACTATCTTGTAGAATGTTATGCCCTGTTGTCTGATATATTGTTACCAAATTCTGGAGGAACCTGCTTCCTCTGTCTTAAAGGTGGAAGTATGAAGTCATAGAAGAAAAATTACTGTGATATTACAGAGGTGCTGAAGCAAGGCCATGACGGCTTGCAAGATACAGTAAGGCAGCTGGAGTGTGACCAGAAGGAGACACTGCTTAAGTGTGCCACGGTGTGGAACTGCAATAGCAAGAACTGTCATCCAGCGCAAGTGAGTTGCAGCATGCTGAGCAAAACAGAGCAGATGTTTTACAATTGTGTTACAATTTTCACATTATACAAAACCTTCCTGCACAGGACACATCAATACTTGCACAAGGCCTTGATCCTTCTGGGTTGACAAAATTGACATTAGATGTTTTTATACATATAACAGCATTTTAAACAATGACTTGTGTATTTATCAAGAATGTTTTAGCATTGTCTTAGCCATAGTGTACACATTATTGTAAATACATCCGCTATTTTATATATTTTAACATTGTACACGTGAGATATGTGTGTTTGTATTATGTATTCCTTTATAATTACATCTCCCTGAGGATGGTGATTTATCACAGAACCAGGTTTATATGTACCTTATAATTTTATTGTGTGCATTTTTTTATGTTTGTAAATAATTACAAGCACAGTGCAGGGAATGGATAATATTAAATAAATTTTTGCCATGGTTTTTGGTAACGTACAGTTTTTTTAGTTGTTAATGGCTGATTGCTTGTCAAATTGTTCATTGATGCATGGCAGGAGAAGGAATGATAGAAATTGGTTTAAATAAAACCAGGGAAAAGAAAGGAAATAAATGACAGATAATCTAATGTACAGAAATTAAAACAAATGTGTGTCTGTATGCATTTACTTGAGAGTGTAAAATGAGGTTAGGTGTGTGATTAATGTTTTTGTTTCAAGACACTGTCTAATCAAATGGTCCTGTCAATTACTTAGTACTTACATATATTAAAATTGCAGTTTAACGGAGTATTAAAATCTTTCTTTTCTCATTTACTCTCATCCTGTGTGTATGTCATTGTTAGGGATCTAAATGTTGTTGCCAAAGTTGTTGCATTGTGAAAGGGTTATAAAATGAAATAAATATCCAGAGTACATATTTAGTAATTTGTATAAACAGTATCTTTGGTATATTAATGTCTAAAGGAATCTGATGCCCCAGTTGATGCAAAGGGACATTTCATTCCTAACAAATGTTGACTCATACACCAAGAACAGACATAGAACACTCCTGGCATTGTGACAGGGTTTCATGGCAGCTAAATTCCATACATGTGTTAACTTCCAGACATGTATGTAGACATGTGTATCAAGTGCTGACAGGTTGTGACACAGTAAAATCCCATCAGGTGTATATAACATTTCTTAATTAACAAACTCTTTCAGTGTGAAAGTGATAACATTTCTTAACCTGCTAGTACAGACTCTTACAGTAATATTGCTTCAGTGTCCATGTATATTATCCTGGATTGTGTGTTGTAGCTGTGTGAATTTTTAAATGTGATCATAGAACACTGATGTGTTTGAAATATCTTAGCCAGAGTTTGAAGTGGACATTTGTTTTCAGAAAGAAACTATTTACTTTTGCAGCTAGTGATTTCTGTCCTGTTGGATGATTTATCAAGTGGGACCCTCAAGATTCAAGGATTTTCCAGGACATTAGAAGGAACTTTACCCTATACAGAACGCCACTTCAAGAGATTAACGAAACTGTTGCAGGACCTGCATCTCCTGCAGTACACTGCAGCATGCATGCAACCTCAATTCCAAGGTGGAGGTGGTCTGTTAAAATAGTGGTGAGTAATCTGTATTCTGTTCCTGTGTTGTATATAGTGGGTGGCCTGACAGGTGGGCCATCAGAAAGATTTCTCAGAGTGGAAGTGTTGAATGGAAAGTTTAGGTTGGAAAACATAATGAGAAAGCTTTTAAAGCTGTCTTATGAAGTAGATAAAATTTATTCTGTTAAAGAGGAGTTGTGTTTGATAGTCATGTAAGAGTATATTGAGGTTTGGCATATATCTTTACAATGCCAGTGATGTGTCTTTACCATGACCATTCTGCCATTTTTACATTTCACACATGACCTTTACACTGTCTAAAACAGGCAGGTAGGTGTCATAATGGTTGTTTGCAGAGTGGGCACTGGGCAAACTGAATGATGCACTTGCGAAGGCACTGCCCATGGAAGATGTGTGAGCAAGGAGTGATTCGGACAGCAAAGAGACGCATGTCATCAAGACAGACAGGGCAGGTTGAGTCTCCTCGTTCTGCCATCTGCTGCAGTGTGGCCAGCGGGAAGAGTGAAATTACAGCTCTCTGTGTTGCAAGAGGACGCCAGTATCGATCCAGTACTTGTTGCCCACACACATAGACATTGGCATACCTTTTGACACATGAATCCAAATTAATGGTTTGCTTGTTATGTTCTAAAAGTGTGTTTTGACTTTATGTACATTTTAAATGCTGTAATTAATGTTGAGGTTAGGGATGACTACTGCCAAAATTAGTCATAGAAAAGCACCAAAAATAGCTTATGGTATGGCATTGTACACAGTCAACACAAAGAAGCTTTATGATTTTCAAACTTGTAATCTGTAGTCACATATACTGCTGTACTGTTTGTAGAAAAAGTGAAGTCCCAGTTCATGCCATGAAGGCATATAGTCAGGGGTGTGTGTGTGTGTGTGTGTGTGGAGGTACAGGCATAGTGGTTAACTTCCCCCTCTGGCTGCCTCCAGTGCTCAGTGATGAGGAGGCTGAGTACGTCCCAGAGCTGGTCTGGATGTTTTGAAGAAGAGAAAAGTATCTTATGTTGGGAATTGAACCATGGACCATCCAGTGTGTAGCCTAGTTGCTATACCAGCTGTGCTAACCTGGCATCTGCTACAATATAGGAATGACACTAAATATTAGTGACTACAAGATCATTTTATATGGCTGACCTGTGATCTGACATGTCGTAGGATATTCATTATTCTCCCACACACGTAATATGTGAGCTATAACTTTCTATGGCTTCTTTAATGTTGTTTGGTTTGTTCACGTTTCTTTGTTAGGGTCCTGGGTTGCTGTTTTGTTTGGCATGTTTCTATAACAAGAACTTGGCTAATGCCAAGTTACATGAAGAGCAAGGCCAGGAATTTTTGTCCATCTCAATTCACTTTCTTAGGAACTCATTATTTCGAATGTATTTTGTTTTGGAAAGCATTGCACATGGATTTATATGCCCTGACATAATCTGTGATTTTCTGATATCTCAAAGGAAAGGTCGCATTACACAGGGAAATTAGTTTTTCAGCATGTGGTTGGTGTGTTGCTAATTCACTCTGGAATGTATTTCATTATAGCAAATATATGGTCTGATAATGTATCAAAAGTAGAAAATCCACTTTGTAATTACTTTGCATTAAAGTATGTTTATAAGGATGAGATTAGTTTAGAAAATAAAGGTACAAGAGTGGCATAAATGTACATTAGTGGTGCAGATACAGAGTGCATCTTCAATCATTTTCTCAAGTACAGGGAAATACAAGCCTATGTAATGGAAGTTATGTCTCATATGGAGGTGTACATGTAACTTACCCAACAATGATACACAGTGTCCAGTAATTTAACTGCCATATTGTAGCCAGTATGAGTATAGCTGACAGGACAACTGTGCTGCCATATATGACAAGAGGAACCCAGAATTCTTCCAATCCTTCAAGCACCTGGAGCTCTAAACTCCTTACTGCTGAGACAATATGTGTCTCTTCCCCAGCTGCTCCTGTAAGTGTAGCAATTACTTGCACATTGTTTTGAAGGAAGTGTTTCATACTTTTATGTAACAAAAAGGTGTTCCTAAGATATTTCAGATATCTTGTAAGGAGAGATAGACAGGCCATGGCATAACTAAGGCAGTTATGTGCCACACTGTAACTGAAGGCCTGGGTTCAGTCCTTGTGGGATTTGTAATGGATAGAGTGGCATTAGGACTGGTTTTAATCTGAGTGCTTCAGTTTTCCCTTGTCATCCCTCTCAGTGTCATTCCACCAGTACCGTGTACTCATTAAATCTTGTGTTACACATGTCGTGTAATCTTTGCTATTGACAATATTGATAAGTAACGCATCTAAGAAAAGAAGTGGGCCTATGGTATAATGGTTTGTCTACATTCCACATCCATCTTCTCAGAATGAGAAATTTTTCCGACAGTCATGCTGATTGTTAGATAATGTGGAAAAATGTTGTAGATCCTGACAAGCCACAGACAATATAATACAATACATGCATTTTGCATGCTGGGTAAATAAGGCAAATATGTAATAAATAATTATTGTATTACCACAGCATAAATGTTTATGTGAACGTACCTGAATTGTTAGTACTTTGCCTGTCTTATTAATATTTCTCTACCGTCAATAGTACCATTATGCTGTGAGTTGGAAGGCTGTATGGTAGTGAGGCTTAGAAAAATATTCAAGGGGATTATAATGGGATGATTATGTAGTATAGATGGCAGAAACAAGCATTTGTAAACTGCTTATGCAGACAGAAACTTGGTGATGTGAGGTGGGATCATATTAAAAGAGGGGAAACAAGTTGCAACAATTTGAACTGGGCCAAGAATGGAACTAAGGTATCCTTTCTAGTAACATTGTTGAGTACTGGATTGGGTAAGCAGAGTTATGGCTTCCGGTTTCTGTGGGAAAGAAGATTTCAGGCATAATGTTGCGCTGATGCAAGGGACCTATGGTACAAGAATTAAGCGGGAAATTCAGCACGTTATGTACTGAAGTAACTTCATAATTTGCACCTGTAACCAAGAATTATTACAAATATTAAAGTCTGAGGTTGACTAAACATTCAAGCACTAAGAAATAGATGCAACACTGAGCAAGAAGCACTGACTTTTCATATAATAGATTCAGTAAAAGAAGTGTATTAAACTGGTTTGTTGTAGATACCAGTGGCAGGATTTTGTTTTGAGGGTGATGAACATGCAGATTATATGAGAATGGAGATTTCTGTGACCAGCTGAATATGAAATGCATTAATTTGCTATAAATGAAGAGTAAAGCTGTCTGTATGCATGCCATGAAAGCGTAATGGAGGATTTGACATGTAGCTCCATGCATTCTTAAACTGAACACTGGATGGAGGTCAATGGTAAGCTTCATACCGTGGCTACTTAACCCCAGTGGTAAGAGCACCTGGTACATATTGAATAACTGGTTGGGTTGGTCACAGAGCCAGTCTGGAGGATCTGAGTAGTGAAAAATCTGTTACGTCTGCCAAGAATTGAACTGCAATTCCTCATTCTTTTAATCGGTAGCCTAGTCACTATACTCAGTATGCTGTCACAGCTCCAGTAATTTGTTGTAAGATAAAGTTAGCTGCAAAGTATCTTTATTGTCAGTCCACTGAAGTGCCAAGTCAGAGGTGAAGCGTGGTGTTTTGCATGCCTTAGGGTGGCAGAGAGAGAGAGATTACAGAACACTAGTGAAGTGGGTGATGGTAAAAGTGAAGTACCCTGAGAAAACCCTTTTTTGCATAATCTTTATTGTCACATGTCTCACTAGGACTACCTAGGCATTAACTGTAAATGCTGAATATTAAGAAAATGGAAATACGTACCTTTGTACTGAGAGAGAATGAAGTATAGAAGTGTGAGTGCAACGTAACCATATGATGGTTCAAGGTGGTTGAACTGGAGGGTGAATGTTAGCAGAACCATGCTCATGGCCATACCCTTACCAAGTCTAACAATGATGAATGCTGTAGTGAGTTTGATGAAGTCTGCTGCCGAATTTTCGTTGAGTAACTGTGTCCAGTGACGAGTCTGCAAACAAAAAAATATAGTAGTACCTTTAACTTTTTGAGACAAAATTTTTAAGAAACTGAATGTCATACTGTTGTATTTTACACATGAAGTTATTGTTCACATTCACTTTAAGTTAAAAGAAGAAATATCCTTTGCTGTGCGTTTATGTGTCCTCAGATGTTAAAAAAGGTAAGCTGGGCTGATTAATGCATTGAAATTTCTGTCAGTATGGAGTGTTTCATGATCAAGCCTTTGCATTCCTGCACTCCCATTAACTACCATTATATTGCTACTTTTCCTTTTTTTATATTTTAGTGTTTGTTCTTTTATTTAGTCCTTGATGTTTCTGATGGCTGTTTGGCATCTTATTTTTATATTTTCAAAGGATATCTGTTCCTTCATAACACATCTTCAAAACCTTTGTCCTTAAATGTCTTGGATATATGGATGGAATAATAACCAATTATAGCTTACTCTGTGGAGCTGATCACTGACAAGGAAATCCTCCAACTGTCATGCAAATTGAAAGTTTGTTACCATGTTCACAGGAATCCACACCTGGACACTAATCTGAGCCCTGTGAACCACGGACATAAAATGGCTTCAAAATGTGTAACTGGCAGCGTTTTAGTGTGTTTCTACCTTTGAAGCTTGTACCATTCATATCCAGGTTTCAGGCTTCCTGATTTTTTTCTCTCTTGCAAAAGAAAAATGCACATATATAGTCCTTTCTGTTTTATATGAGCTCACATGCAATGAACGCTGCAGGTATGCAAGTACAGTGTAGAACAGCAGACAGTACAGGCATGCAAGGCGCTGATCTGGACACATTATCTTTTCTGCCAGAAGGAAGAACAGCACCTAGAAGGGAAATGAAAAAGTTGTATGTCTGTTGCCCTTGTAGAGGAAAATGTTCCCCAAAACATTTGATTACATAGTGACGTAGAATATGTTCTGTGAATAGGTAAAGTTTTTTCTGTCCATGCTGTGAAGGCATACAGGGGAGTAGAGGTATAGCTCCACTCACTCGTAACCTCAGCACTAGATGGAGGTGAATTGGTAAGACAAATCTCCGGCCATTTTACCTCCAGGCAAGAAACTTGAAACACATTGAGTACGAGGATGGGTGGGCCCCAGAACTGGTCTGGAGTTTTTAGAGAAGCGAAACACGTCCATACCTGGATTTGTATCCCATACTAACCAGCCCATAGCCTAGCTACTGGACTGACTACACTACTCTGGCTTCTTGGAGTTTACCAGTTTTCTGTATCCTCTCATTAACTATATTTTGTACTGTATATTTTACATGAAACAGTTTTTGTCAGAAGAGGATCTGTGGCAACTCTGTAGATTAATAAAAGTGCCCCCCTTCTACCCGTTAACTTTTCTATTGTGGTGCTCTGTGTATGATCACTAAATCTTATTTTGTTATACATGATAGTACAGCTGTGTATGTAAAGTAATATATCATTTGCTTGTCAAGAGCAGTAAAATAAGGCTCTTTCTTCAGACAAAATGATCTAATAAAGCATTGTGATAAAGGGAAGCATGTTAGTGAATTTAAATTGCCATGAAAAGGGGCTGTAACTGCCACTGGTGTTTCATAAAGGGAATGGCATGCAAGATTGAAGACGAAAGCAGAATGACAGTGGGTTCTGGAGAGAAAACCATCCTTTCTGAAAATTTCACTTGATAAATTTAATTGCACTGTGTTCATACACAGGAATGATGTTGTTTGGGCAGTCAGATATTTTCACCTGTTGCAGTGTGACAATCTGATCATCACAAACCAGTCACATATTTACATGACATTCAATTTTACAGCGAATGCTGTCAGCATGGAGATGATTTTGGTGAATGGAGCAGACTCCTGGCTGAAGGTTGGTTATTGTCCATGGTTATACTAAGAATCAGTTTATTGCTAGAGCTCTGTTAATGTTGAAGATAAAATTAGAGAACAGAAATTATCATAATGCGATGAATTTTGAAAAATTTTAGAGATGGGCTGAAACAACCTCATTATTAGCTGCTGATGTAACTTGATAAATGCTTCAGTAGAACTTGAGCCATCAAGACAGGTAAAATTTGTTAACATCAACGAACTTGATTAATGAACGCTTCAGAAGTTTGTCATCACACTTTGGCTCCACCATATCACCATGATTTAAATCCTGTTGGGACAAATTGTCAGCGAGAGAGCAAAAACTGTCATTGGAAGCTGTAGAGTGTGTAGGTGTAGAATGGTAATATGCTTATGATTGTGCACAGATCAGAACAGCAGTACTGGATGTGAGTTTATTTTGCTTGGAGGGAAGGATAGTGACAAAACAGCAGTGTATAAGTGTTAACACAGTACCTCCTGTTGTGTTTCAGCAACTCAACATATTAAAGGTGATGCAGTAAACACAAATATTGTTTATTATAAAAACAATATTTGTTTTTATAATCACTACATGTCTCAAGCGTGAAGGGTCATAATCAGGCGAGAGAATATACAAATGTCAAACAGTCATTAAAACACAATTCTTATTGTATGAAATCCTGGATTATATATAATATAAAAACATCTTGCCCATAGGTTTTTTTTTCTTTTTTTTTTTGCAAAAATCAGTAATGTTTCAGTTGTGTCCATTCTTTTACTACTTGGGGAAAAGGTAAAGGTAGAGTTCTCCCCTCTGTGCCATGAAGGTACAGAGGGGAAGTAGTGGTGTAGCTCAACACTATAAAAATGCCACACCCTGGCCACTTTTCCCCTGGGAATGATCTGATACCCCACTGCTGGTCTGGATGGGTTTGAAAAATCTTGCGCTCACCAGTATCGATTCCAGGAATGTCCAGCCTGTAATGAGTCACTATACAATTATTAATACATCTACTGTAGGATATTACAAAAGCAGTAGTCTCTTTCCACATCATTTAAATGTGACAAAATTATCGTATTTACCTATGTTGTATAGTTAACATATGAAGCAGGATTCATTGACTATGAATATATATATATTTTCGTATTCTGTTATTTTTGTTACAATGACAATATCCAAAATGACGTTCTTGAATAGAATTGGGTCCAAGTGTATTTTTATCTGCTTTATGTGTTAATAAATTTTTATGGAAGCAATCTCTTTCACATGAAAAGAATTATAAATGTTTTTACCACCATACTTTCATATGTGTATATTTTCTCACCTCATGATGACTCTTTGGGGTTGAAAGCGTGTGGAAGCTGTCACATATTGCTTAAAGAGTATATTTAGTTTGGATAATGTTGCAGGAGTTAACTCTGTTCTTGTCTCAGGATGATTGCTCATCATATTGACAGATATTTTTGCTTTTGATATTAGGCTTGGTAGTTGGTGTAACACCTGGAACATTGATAAGTCCTTATCAAGAGATCATGCCTAGGGTAAGTAATATTCTGCGAGGCATGACCCCTGGATCAGGATTTGCCACTGACCTGGACCCATGTTTAATACTCACTATCAAGTCATTGCCCATTTTATATACCTGGTTTGTGGTGGTGTGGATGCTGCCTAGATGCATGTACAAGCTGTGCAAGCACAGCATTAAGGCCCATGCCTGTCCAGCACCAGAGCGCAAAATTTTTGTGTTCCACATGACGACAGCCACATTCCTGCACCAAAACAGCAGTTATATATCTTGTGTATTGTGGCTTAAATTAAATATATTAAAAGTAATAAAAAGAAGAGTTTCATGGCCTTAACCATACCACACTGTATTTGTTACAGTTAAACTTCCATGGACCTCCATCTTTTCACACACTGTATTTCCTGGACAGTTTGTCTGCCAAGAAAATAGTGAAGTAAAAATTTTCTAACTTTTTTGTAAGGGATCAGGAACAGGATACTAGGTTTTCCTCAAATGACATGTCATATAGCAGCAATATAAATACATAACGCTTTGTGAGGTGAGCTGGGAGAGGAGGAAGTAAAATGTTTGCCAATTACGCTCAACAGAGGGAATCCAGTTCCACAATACAGAAAAAACATTTATTTTAGTGAGAAGTCACAAAAATTGATGTGCATCGATTAGAGCCCAGAACTTACAGTAATGTGGATAGCTGTTGCAGAGATGCCATGGAGATAAACAGTTAAGAACAAAAATGTTTCTTGTGGTAAAAAGTGACTAAACTAATTTGAGAGCCAGTGAGAGTTCAATGAGTTGGGGTTGGCATTGCAACAAAATTTATCCTGGACTAAATATTCAGGCATGAAAATTTTTGATAATATCCTGCAGCTGTATCTGTTAAGTAACTTCTACATAGACCAACATTTATGACATCAACACAAAAAAATAAAGAAGGAGCAGCATTACTGACCCTATGCTCAACATGTAGAATGATTAAAACAACTTTGTTTCTATTTTTTCAGTTTCTAAAATGGGGGTATATTGTTGATTTAGAGTATGTGGAATTGAAGTCTGTACACATAGTGTGAACGTGCATAGTGTGTGCTGGCAAGAAGCGGCCAAGCTTGGGAATGTGACTTTGAATCACAAATGTTTTGTCACTGTGTGTCATTCATGATGACTGTGGAGTAGCAGATATTCAGATTTAAATATTAGCATGAGTAGTGTAAATGGTAGAAATATCTTGTCATATATTTGTAGTTAAATAAGCAGTAAACGTTGAAACTATAGGCTTTCAGCTTTGATACATTTTCCAGCTTGCTTTATGTATAATTATTCCATTTGATGCAATGGAGTATATAAACTGTGCAGTTGCAAAGTGTTATGCATTGTAGCTTAGAAATATACAAATGTCATTATTTAACTTTCTGCTTGTCAGTTGTACTAATTTTAACTCCATGGAACAGTTTTTACTGAGAAGATAACCCACCCACAGCTAGTCAAGAAATTCCCTGCATTTTATGGAACTGAAGTTATGTGACCGCACTCACAACAGCCTGCTAGATGCCTGATACATTGTGAAATATTTTGTAACATGGTAAGTTCTTATGGTGATGAGTAATTAGCACCTTGCCCAACCCCTAAGCTGGTGGAACTTCCTTTGTCGACTGTCTGCGACTTTATTGAATGTAATCGCAACTACCTTCCATATTGAAGGCCGTTCCTCCATCTGCAACCTGCGTACACGCCATGCTGTTGTGACAGGGACCCACTGATCTTGGGCTGTACTCATTTTAGGATCTGTAATGCTCAAATTATATTATGTGCAGCGTGCTTCGTCTGAGTGGGCAGGATGATAGGTTACCTTTGTGGTGGTACAAGGGGTATGTGTCACTGCTTGAAGACGCACCTCATTCTAGCAAACAGTGAGCCAGCAGAGTAGAAGCCTGTTGCCATTGGTACCACAACTGCCACATAGACGACAGCAAGCAAGAGAAGGGTGATCATGCTGTATAGGCGTGCTGCCAACGGAATGAGGAACAGAAGTGCTAACAGGCACCCTGCAAAACAAGGGAAGTTAAAATTACGACTGATACTTGTAACCCTTCTTGTGTGATGCATGTATTTGATGCTAGAACATGTCAGTGAAGGAAATGTCCTACCATGTCTGGATAGCTGAAGAAGTACATGCAGCTCTTCAGCAATATGAATTATATGTCACTTTGAAAACGTGCTTATAGAGAAGGGTGTCTTTCAAAGAAAATAAAACAACTAATTCAAGGAAAGTGTTGGGAAATGGAAGAGAGCAGGTGTATAATTCACTGTTTGCATTTGTAGATAATATGTGGACTCAAAAGGACCGTATACTCGTACATAAATTTTAAATAATCCATGACTGTGCTTATACATATTTACAGCTTGAATTTGTCTAAAGAAATATTTCATTACTCATTTAAATGCCAGGAAAACGGTTTCTTTATATAGGCAATTGACTGAAGATGTCAAACGCATCCAATCTTAACTCATACCCATATGATTGTGGAGATTTGTGTTATTGCTAGAGTATTATTACACGGCAGAGGCAATGTATATGTAAATGTAACATATTCAGAGCGTGTGTCTGTATTCTTAGTTATTTGGCATGCAAAGCGCCTGCGCCTTGCTATATAGTCACCTGTGGCCTGTCTGGCTCTACCATATTTTTCCACATTATCTGATAAGCAGTACGATTTTCGGAAAGAAGTTACTAAACATAAACTGTGTGTTTTGATTTTCTCTACAACGTTTGTCTCAAACAATTCGCATTGTAAGAAGAATTCAGTGAAATAGTACCATAAATTTACATACGTCTTCGGATAAAATATCCGTTTTTTTGTCAGATTTTAATAAAACTTGAATTTTCTCGATAGATTTTCGAAAAATACTCAAATATGAAATTTCATGAAAATCTATCTAGTGGGAACCGCGTTATTCCATGCGGACGGACAGACAGACAGTCATGGCAGGGCTAATAGTCCCTTTTCGAAGTTTTGCGAACGCGCCTAGAAACAAAGGAGTGATAGTATCTACCTGCGTCCAAGGGGTGTGTAAAGATTGAGCTGTGTGCATGGCAGCGCCTGTGCTGAAATGCTGAACAAGAGGTGTGGGTCCCGTTTCAAACTGTTCATGTACAGGTGCACACTGGCCCAGGTTTATTGTGCATACTGAAACATCACTTGTGGGTTTGGCTTAATTAATGATTATGCTGAAATTAATTTTGTTGGAAGTTGTCAATAAGTGATGATGAATATTTCATTTTAATCCCGTGTGTGATCGATGAACATAAATTGTGTAAATGACGAATGTCTTGAAAGAAAATTAAATAAGCTGACGAATTTTGTGGCACAAGGGCTGCAGCTAGGAAGTATGAGCTTAGTGTCTTGATTGCCGTGTATAGTTGCCTAGTTATAATGTGTCAAATTGCATGCTTCATCATACAACAATGAACACTGATTGTTTTACTGACAGCGGGCTAGTAAATGTAATGTTTCTGAACTTCAGAATTTGATGTAAGTATTTAATGAGTGTGGACACTGTATTACAGAGTACGAAATACAGTGGTGAAGCGTACAGTATTCAATCATATATAGAAAGCTCCATTTCGGTTCGTGGCTTGAAAGTGGTTGTTGTTGTTGTTGTCGACGTCGTCGTCGTTGTTGTTGTTGTTGAGGATATTCAACGTGTTGCTGAGTCCATCCATGCATCTGTGTGCTTAATCTCTCAAATCACTCCACATATACTTTGTTCAACATCCGCACCAATTCATTATCTAACAATCATCCTACTGTTCAGTCCTTCATATTCCGAGCTAGGATTATTAAATGAGCCATCAATGTAAGCATATTCTAAGGAATAGTTAATTTTTATAGTTTTCTTGTTCACTGTCATTATCAAAATAAGGGTCAAGAACGGTATCATAATTCGCAGTAAAGCCTCCCTCTTACCTGCAGTGGCATGTCTGTTCTCCAGCTGCTGTAGGGCTGCCCTGTAGCGGTAGGGATTTCCCACCATGACTGACAAACTGAGATCAGCGTAGAAGGCCTGGAAAACTGCTTACTTTATTGCGGCTGTATCATACATTGTTGTTACATCTAAAACTCCACAGTGACACAAGGGATTAAAATAAATAATGAAATATAGGTCTCAACATGACTTACATTTTGTATTAGATTTTAGCTGCATGTTTCGGCCCTAATTAGGACCATGATCAGGATCTCTGTTAAAAATGCCTACCAAAATATACACCTCATGATTGAGATCTCACGTTCATCTAATATAAGATGTAAGTTGCTTTAAGACATAAAATTATTTTAGTGTTAATGTACAGCACAACACGATGACAACCGTCAGCGTGATAAGGGATTAGATCAGCTGCAGTTTATGTTATTACCCAAGTTGTCTCATCCGGCTATATAGTACATAAAATCCCCTCCCCCCCTTTTTTTTTAGTGTTTTTCATTCCAGTGCCTTTGGTCAGTTTAGTAGTGAATGTAATTATTTTTTATACTGTCTGCTGCACTTAGTTGTTTCACAGTTACGCAATACTTGTTTAATGTAGGAAATGTTGACTGTATGGTGATGTCACAATAATACATGATGAAATGTTGGCTAGCGAGGATATGGTTCTGTGTCACAGTAAATGTACAGAATCTGCAGAACAACTATATAACGGTCGCAGTGCATGGCTTACTACGTTGCTATTCTAAGTCTGCAGTTTCATTATTCAGTACACATTTTTTTTTAACTGGTGTGAACAATTTCAGGAAGGTAATTTAGTATACTTTAATAAAGTGGAAGCCCCAGGCCAATATGATGCAAATGAATAGAAAGCATTTATCGATTCCTTGAATCTGAATTTGAAAACTGCATTGCTTATTGATCAAAATAAATAGACCTTCGAGCAAGAGCACGTGTCCTTCACATTAAAGGATTCATGCGAGACTGTGGTAAATACTCTTGGAATGTCTAAATGATTACATTTGCGTTTGCTATACCAACAATTTTTTAAGGCTTTGAATAAATTAGAAGCAGCCTTCTCTATCTGGATCAGCGACACAAAAATCAGAGAAGAGTTGTTTTGGGCCGGTTACCTGTTTTGTTTTACAGTGTCTGTTCTTTGGACTTCATCAGGACCTAACATTTGTAAACGTTTGGTAAACGATATTTACCAAATCGTGTTTAAATGCCTAAGTGCATATGATTTGTGTGTATACATTTTCCATTTACTGAAGTTTATTTAGACCTCGTAGCACCGAAAGCCTTTTAAATAAAAGAATATTGTCAATACTCACTGTGAAGAGTAGACTATGATAACGGCACCAGTTGAATTATCTAGTAGCGTCCGTTGTCATACCCAAAGTCAACTGTTGACTTCTTAACATCAAGTATAAATTTTACGTTACATTGCAACAGTAGACATTAATTACACCGTTTTGGTACAGGTGCACGGAAATGAAGCAGCTGTATATTGAACTGTATGCGGAATCGGTAAACTTTACGTAGAGTTACTTCTTTCAGAGGGAACAAATTTTCCTAAACCGGCAATCTGTCTTGCTCCTGTAAAACATACAAAAGTTTTTTAAGACATTTTGCGACGTTGAAAAACACGCTACTACATACTCAAGCGGACTGCTTCCCCCTTCCGCACCCCCACCCCTCTCCGTTGAACTTCGAGTTTAAAAATACCAACGAACAGCCAATAGCATCAGATTGGCGGTGAGCCAAGAACAGATTTAGGCGAAGTTCAGCAGGGCACAGGCCTGTTAAGAGTTTCATTGCCAGCTTTCTTTCTTCGTAGGTAGAAGTTACCAGAATACCAGTCTAGGTTTTGCTGTTCCCATTTATTCATTTTATGACGCTGTCAGTATTTCAGGCTGAATAGCATCCACTGGTTAGACGACTGCTGAAGAATGAGCTGGAAAAAATGTTGAAATACGTAGTTGTAGCTAAACTGTTGTGGTATCCAGGAATTTGTAAAGACTGAGGAAAACCACGAAATACTAAAAGTCAATATAGCAAATTTCCCGGCCGAAATTCGAAATTTCACGACCTGGGTAGAGTTTGGAGACGTTAACACTAAAGTCAGCGTGCTCGGTCTGTTCCTCCCTTATTACTTGTATCATCGTCGTCATCATCATTATCATCACCATCATCGTCATCCCGCACCAAGAAATATTACGGCTCTCCTTCAGGACGTTTACACGTCTGCATATTCTTTTACATTTCATTTACGTTGGACGTTTGTGCAAAATTAAAATACACACTATAAGTTAAGTTGGGCCCTTAAGGGCTTCCTGACACACGTACCTACTCCGTATACGCAAAACTAGCACCTAAACGTCGAACCTAATATTTATGTTTGCGAATGGGTGAATATTTGTTTACATATTTATTGTGGTTTTGACTTAAGTCATAAGATAAGTGCTATAAAATATATTTCCTTTCACACTGAACCGATCAATTCCCGCATTCTGTTTAAAACATTAAACTCTGCAGAACTATAATTTTGAGTGTTTTACTGGGGTGTGAAAATTGGTCTGTCACAATAAGAGAGGAATACAGACTGAGGGAGTTTGTGAGAATAGGGTTGTGAGGAAGGTATTTGAACCGAAAGACGAGGGAGTGGCAGGAAGAACGGGCAAAATGCATAATAAGTTGCTGCTACTTGCTAGTTTGTGTTATGAGGGTTTTGGGGTTGTTTTAGAACGCTGACAGTATCTCCGACTACATGACGATGATGATACAAGGAGTTTATTTTATAGCCGGAGTGCGCACCGAAGAGCGGACATCATCATTGTGACACTACGGGCGATGACGCTGCCCGCTCAGCGGTGCGCGGTCCAACGATAAAAGGAACTTCATACAGATAAACTGGCGAATGATGAATTGGAAGGGATTTGGATGGTAGCAGTCTTTTCTACTCGAAGCATTATCCTTAAATTTGCTTGGAGGGACCGAAGACAACGACGATACATCTCAGAATGTATGATGTGCCGGCTGAGGTTCGAACCGGGCACCTTCTTCACTATGACAATCCATTCTTTGTGCTAATGAGTGTTGTTGCAGTCCGCTGAGTCGTAGTCGTGTTGAATTTACGAGATCTTTTGTTGAAATACCTAGCGCACTTTTAATGCAATTCCGGTGACGTCACAGCCACCTGTTTCCGTGATTGCTATGCTATACCTGGGTGCTGATAAGTCCTTAGCCCGTCCAAGAAGGAAGCAAGCTCGGAAGCATGTCAGGGACGCGCGTGATTTCAACTACATCGAGACGCGAGCTGTCATCAAGTTCACCCCCCCCCCCCCCCCCCCCCACCCACACCGCCCAC
>Ga0131853_10000875_pt1 | contig 54321 bp, 31 predicted proteins | sample TergutLab28metaG_FD_92764 | JGI IMG/M metagenome (GOLD analysis project Ga0131853, IMG submission 92764) | Labiotermes labralis P1 segment gut microbial communities from Petit-Saut dam, French Guiana - Lab288 P1 (version 2) (version 2) | ecosystem: Host-associated > Arthropoda: Insects >...
AGCCTACACAACACAACAAGTACTCGCTAGCTCCTGAAGATGGACGTATTAACGTCTGAAACATGTTGAGCAATATATAATAAAGCAAGTGTCATCTAGTTGGTCAACCTTTATTCAAATAGAAAGACATGTCAATTTGTCACAGATAATTTTTAGGTATATTTCCCGATCCATTACATTTTAGACGCGAATTTTTTAAACCATGTTGTTATTTCAGTGTCTCAATAACTCAGATTTTATAGCGTCGAATGATAAGGATTATTTGTAAACAACAGTTTCGAAAGAATGTCGAAAGAAGTGTTCATGATATATTACTAGATATTTTCGTAGCTTCAGACTGGAGTAAATGAAAAAAAATCGCAAAACCCCTAACTGTAGTCAAGCCTACTGAAATTGAAGTGCAAGCGCACGACAATCGACTGTTGTGTTTGAATGTCCGTGACCTTGAGAATAATCGGAGTCACTGCTAAATTTGTAAAAAAAAAATGTTGTTTAAAATGGATATTTTATACATTCTCTACTTTGGTCGGGCTGTTTCATTTGGAAAGAAAATATTTCTATTATAAAAAATAATTAATTCTTAGGTTACTTAATGAACGTTTTAACTTTAGACGTTATGTAACGTCGAATAAGTGACGAAAATTTTCATGAGAGTGGGAGTAGGTATGGATTTGGAAATACAGAATCTTCAAGAATATATTACATATATTTTTTTTATTTTCTTTGGGATTAATTTTGACAGAACTAATTATTTAGATTGCATCTAACACTGCATAGCCATATATTTGCTTAAAGTACAACGTAACCTGCATATGATATTCGTAATACTCAGCGACAGACTCGAAAACTGGTTTTGGGTCCCAGTCCGACTACAAAGACCAGATTTTTTTTCCTTTAACAGGTCACAATCCGGGATTGTTATTGGTCTTTTTACCGTACATAATACCCTGAGAAGACAGACATCTTCACTTAATGGGGCTGACAAATAGTCCCGTATGTGGGGGGTGTGGAGCAGAGGAACAAACCTCAGCCCACATTCTATGTGAGTGCGAAGCCTTGGCTTCACACGGACGTATCCTTTTTATTGGACCCAGAGGGTATTAACAGTCTAAGGCTGGGGGCCATCTGGAACTTCAGGAGAGGCACAGGCCTTCCTTAAACTGGGATCAGATTACGGGGCAAAAAGGGCCTGTTTTAAGGCCTAGGTGCATTGGGACTGCAAGAGCTCGAAACCAACTATTGATCTAAGTCTACCCTGCATGTGGCCCTGGGGTGTCTTACGGCACTATCTCATAATTAGCCTGCAGAGATGGAGGAGCGCCATTAAGAACCTCCATCATAATAAATATATCACAGTCGAGAATTGAAGTGGATACATTTCGTACGCGAATCAGGCTTTCTTATCAGTACTTCGCGAAGCTTAACCTCTTTTCAGATCAGGATTCTCGATTCTTCTCAATGTGTGCATAACGTCGTAACTGCAGCCGGGATAGCCTAGTCGGTAGGTACAGCGTAGTCGGTATAGTGACTCACTACGGACTGGGCGCACCGGTGTTGCATGAGCCATTGTTTAACATGTTAACAGCTTTTTGTGTGCGCTAATTATGGCTACGGTATATGAATTAGTGACTTTATACTAATTTAAATATTAAAACTGACTTACGTATTTCCGTCAGCCACGAAAAATGTATTAGTTTCGTGAATGCATGCTACGTGTTCCGGCCGTATTGACCATCCTCAGGCATTTAAATACGTGACTTTAAAACTCGAAATAATATGTATGTATGTATATATATATATATATATATAAAATTTTTGAGATCTCACAAATTTTAAAAGCCATTATAATCGTTATGTTGCATTACGATATACGTAATTTTTTTAAATATTTCTCGCGTCTGGTTTATTTCGCACGATAAACAGACCACATACGAGAAGTATAAAAAATACATAAAAATAAAAAAATGTTTAAGTTAATGCTGAAGATTATTATGACTTGTAAAATTTGTGATATCTTACAAATTTAAAATATGTGTATGCATTTTATTTTGAGTAATTTCAATGGGGTGTACCACAACCGGATGAATTCCACAACAAAAAAATTAAATGTTGTAATCCAGTTTTAAAACTCACTGAGGAGAACGCACTGAGGTATTGTTAGCTTTGAGAACGTAATTGACCATAAAACTGTACACCCACATTTCCTTCTTCCCTTACGGCCTTGTAAGTGACTCCGTCTCTTCCTGTTACAGATGGCAGCCATCTTTCCAGTGCTAGACCTCTATTCATGCATCGCGACAAAATGGAGCCGACACCTTGGTTTCTGCATAACTTACACGGCTCTGCTCATGAAGACATGGCGGTGAGCCCTACAAACGCGGCTGACTAATTGAATCCTTCTCGAGATGTTAATTGTTCCTTGTCTTGCCAATAAAGACCCCGCGTTACAAGGTCCGTCACCGCTATCTAAACAGCACGCCGCGTGGCCAGCTGACAAAATGCACATATTCCCAACCTATCTCTTTAAAACCTATTTTAATATCAGATTACCTGCTCGTAATTTATGATTACCTTGTCGTATTTGATACTGCAGTTGAATGAGTGTTGAAATTAACAGGGTTAGTCACAACACTTGATAACAGAAATTAATTACAGTGAAATACACGTATTATGATTTGAGAGATTTGCGGACCTGACAGTGGTGCAACTGAAGATATGGTTCTTCTGGGATGTGACGCTGTGTGTGGGTGTGTAGTGCCCGTCGTTTCGAAGGATCGTTGGGCCTCGAACATTCTTATGGGAACGGGCCGCAGAGGTTATTGCGGGCCGTATCACTGGCCGCACGTGGAAAAATAACAGTAAATGGTATACCGAACCGTCTACATTGTTGTGTAATTTTAGGCACTTTCGCAGAATTTGGAAAAGCGAATATTACCTTCGTCGTGTCTGTCCGTCCGTCTGTCCACATTGAGCAGTTTTGCTCCCACCGCACGGATTTTAATCAAATTTTGACATTGTATTATATTTTTGTTCTTCGAAAACCTGTGTATAAAATTGAAGTTTCATTAATACCTCGCAAGAATAACGGGTACTTTACAAGAATACATATGAACATTTATGACAGTATCGTGCTGAATTCTTCTCAAAATGAGAAATATTTCAGACAAATATGAAGAGAAAATCAAAACACTCATTCCATGTTCCGTAACGTTTACCCGAAAATAGTGCCGTTTGTAGGATAATGTTGACAAACATGGCACAGCCAGACACGAGACGAATGACAATATACTCGTAATAAGGCCCATTCGCTTTGCATGCTGGATACGTAAGGCTACAAGCACACACGCAGGTTATGTAATACTTACTGCCTTTCCACGGCAATGATGGCTTCGCGAACGCGAATTAACCTAAACTTTATGCGTACATTGCTTGTTTTGTAATAGTATTTACACAATCTTCAGTTGTGTGGCAGCAGACCTCTTAATACAAGCTGGTTGTGTGCTGGTTGATCTACAGATTCAGGCAATGGAAGAAGAAAAAGGAGAGAAGGAGGAGGAGGAACTACTTTCATTCGAAACGTCAAACTACTCTAAGCTAGTTTATTCGCTACACAGCGTATCATCCCAGGCGACCAGACTGCTCAACATCTAAGCTGTGGCAACCTCGAAATTTTTTTTATATATTTGCGGAAATGTTTGAAAACAAAATTATCATTATTATTTGATATGTACTCTTCGTAAAACAGTTTATCAAAAAACAAGCTCACCCATGCGAATCGGCTATTAAACTCGTTCTGTTCATAGACACAAAATTCGATAACCGATGAAGGAATCTTGATGCAACTCGATACTGGATATGTTTATGAAGAATTGTTGAGACGCTTCAGTTTGCATTGGGGTCGAACAATTTCTACGATGGTTCGGCGTGAATACTTGCATGTGTTTCTTTGTACATGGGTGGTTGCATCCATGATCTGGCTTGCGTGTCCATTTTTTATGCTTTGCATCCATCATATCGCTTTTTATGATATTGCTGTTTCTAGGATACGAGGTAAACAAAAACTGTCTAAAGCATTTGTTTCATAGAGGAAGAAAATCGCCACAATAATATTATTTGTATGTTTATTTTCTAACTTTTTATGGCGAAAAGTGTTTTTTGGCTGATGAACCAAAGGACACCAACTTCATCACACACCGTAGTGGAATATCGCGATAAAGCATTTGGTAGTATTCTCACCTTATTTTGTGGATGCTCCATGTTCGATTCAGACTGGAGATGTACAGTAGCAACTAGAGTTTGTTATTGTTTCTCTTCATACCCTCCAGATGCTGAAATATTGCTTTATAATGTACCATGGCCAATTTTTTCTACACTACTTCCAATTAAGCAACACGAACCACTTAAAATTTTCTTACATGTGATGTTCAAGCAGCATTAAACAAATGAAGGTTCACTATTCATCATCTGAATGAATGTCCATATGGCTTGAGGAGCACTGTTTCTTCGTCTTCTATATGTCCAGTGTTTAAATCTGAGGTGAAATCTGTTACTCTTACCGAAGTTTTATGTGCTTTATGACATTCCCTGTCAAATTCCGGGCCAGTACCTCAAATTAGGCTTCAGTCACTTCCTTATCTATCCTTAACAATTAACTATTTGTTAATCTTTATACAGTTTTACCCATATAATCTGAAGTACTAACTTTACCATTAAATAAGCTATGAGTACATTAACTAACTCCATGGTGCAGAGTCCTTCTTAAGAACCCAATAGTTCCTCAGCTAGCTAGTTTGTTACAACCTTCACAAGGTTTCCTCCCGTGTTTGTCCGTCTTCCCAATCAGATAAATTCAGTCAACGTCCTTCCAGTCGATTTCTTCATTATCAATTTAGTATTATATTCCCATCTATGCCCAGGTCTTCCAAGTGGTTTCGTTCTCTCAGGTTACCCCACCAAAATCCACTATGCAACTCTGTTTTACGTACCATATCCCGCTCATCTCATTCTTCTTGGTTTTATCACCTGAACTATATTTGGTGAGGATTACAGATGGCGATGATTCTCATTATGCATTCTCCTTAGTACCCTGTCACGTGGTTTCAGTTCCAAACATCGTGGGCATCCTATTCTCGAACCATCAGTGTACAGTATTATCATTTCTTATGTTCGTCCTCTTTGTTAATCCAAATGTTCCTTATCCCCGTGAAACCTTCTGGTAAGTTGACAATAATTTGAGAGAGGGCCATTGAGTTAAACGTGGCAGAAGTGACTAGTTTGGCAACAGGTCGAAATGTTTGATTCTGCTGTGTTGCGTTCGCAGAGTATCTCTAACGTACCGAGTGAAGTCGGCGCACAAGGTAAAGCTCACAGACAAGCAGCTGCTGCAGTGGATGTTCCCCATCCTGCTAGTGATGCTTATATACCTAGGCACTTGGACATTGAGTGCGCCTCCAACAGCAGAGCAGATCCGTGACCAGGCAGGCCTGCGTTTCAAGCAATGTTCGTACAATTGGTGGGATCACAGTCTGGCCATTGGTAAGCATTGCATCCAAAAATGGTCGTCATATTATCTAAGAGCAATCTTGAATTATTTACATGTTCATATTAGTAAAATACAAATAAGTTATAAGAACTTCCTTTTAGGTGCGGAATTTTTCTTACACCGCCCTCATGAAATTACCTTGTTCATCTAATACCTGTAATTCCATTTTAACCCTGGGATACTTATCGGAGGATGTCAATGACAATCCATGGCATATTTTTGCTTAACACTTTAAAGCACATTCCTATAATAAAACCAACGAGATGTACTAATTTCTCAAATTTATTTTTGGAATAGAAGCAAGCAGTCAGCATAATCTGTATGACATATACCTATTGCTGTGTGTACAGTGCTGGACTCCTGATGATGGACAGAGATACTGTCCGAAACATGTAGAGTTTTATTCCAAAAATAAATTAGAGAAATTAGTGCATTTCTTTGGTTTTATTATAGGAATATATCACGATGCACAGTCCTCTGAATGTCTAATTCTGTAAAGCACAGTGATTATTTTCTGTACTACCATTCAAATATTGTATGTTCTTCCTATGCATGCTACATATGTGTGTTATATGGACTTAAGAACACGCCGCTATTATTTCCACATACAACAATAAATTATGGGTTTTTATACAAGAGGGAGTGCATTTACTGCACAATGTGAACTAGACCTTGTAATACAGTTCAGCTTAATTTTAGAGCAAACGCTGAGTTGGTAACCAAACTCCACATTGCATTGAATGCTTCTCATGCAGTTGTCCCCAAAATTAACCCCAAAATTTACAGTAAAATTCATCCCTCTGAATACAATCAAAATTTCTTTCTTAATGCAGCCCTCCAAACACAAAATTCAGCGTATATGTTCAACTTCTGTTCTCTGCTGCATACTCCCAACAGTCAACTTCATCACCTTACCTTCTTCACTTTCTAACATTTTACATCGCAACCAGCCCAAATTTACCAGGACAATCATGCAGTACATGGGAAACTTCAGAGCAGCAAACTTTTCCTGACTTCCCCCACTTCCCTATATAATTAGTGCCTCTCACTGCACACAAACCCCTTTCACTACCCCTCCCCCCCCCCCCCTTTTATATTGGGGCCCCCCCCCCACAAAACACCCCCTTCCCCCCCCCCCCCCCCCCAACCCTACGGTCTTCTCTTCTACTGTCGTTTTCTGTTCTCTTTGGTCTTTGTATTTAAAGTGCAAACAACCAATAAACATTCTGTGTGGATGCCAAATTACTTGTCTCACTATAATTAAAGAAGATAAATTTAGTGTGATTGTGCTGAGGAGAGATAGGAGATAACAAGAAACTGGAAAAAGAACATGAGGAGACCGTAACTTGTATTTTTGTACAATATTATCAGATTTACTAGACAGGGGAAAGGGGGGTGTGTGAAATATTTGGTATGTGTGATATGTAGGGTGAGAAATATAATGTATACAAAATTAGTCCTTGAACCTAGAGGTAAGAAGCTGCCTGTGATACACAGACATATATTGTAAGAAAATATTAGACCAGATGTTTTAAAAATGGTGCAGAATAGTGGTTTGGATTTGTCTGGCTCAAGACAGGGTTCTTTTTCTTCCCATTAGAGACAGATATGAAGCTTCAGATACTATAAAACATGGGGGATTTCAAGACAATATGAACAACTAGCAGCTCTCAAGATCTATGCTATTGCAAGGTGTGAGTTTGTTACTTTACTGCTGACAAATGATTTCAGATGTGTATAAGAATAAATAATATAATTGTATATAGCGATGAAAAGAACTCAGTCAGTGATATGACATAATTGCATTGACAAACACATAAATTCTTGACAGAGGTGTTCTGATTATTTTCTTCACCTTCAAAGTGGAAAGACAATGGATACCTTCCAGTTTGTGCTGGTAGGTGGAGTTAACCAGAACTTAAAAATGTGTGGTTTTTTTTATCTTTTCACATCCTAAAATAAAATGCATATATATATAATGCAAAGTTATGTGTTTGATGGCAGGATGTACATCAATGTTGTGTACAACATGGCAAGTTTACCTTTTCATCCACTGCATCCAAACATACGCACTGCTCTTTTCTATTTTTGGCTTATTTAGCAGCATTCTAAGAGGTTCCTTTTCTTGTCATCTTCCTCTTTTCTCACTCAAAAATATTCTTTAAGCCATTCTTTACTTTAGTCTACTATTTAAAAAATGTTGCAATATTGTCTGTTTCCTGTGGTCAGTAATTGAATGTGGTTTTAAGCAACGTCTGTTCTGCGGTCTGCCTATACAATCTGTCCTCTTTCATCTGTGTAAATGTATATTTCTGTCAGCAAATCAGTCCCATGCACTTATTCCTATTATAGTGTTCTTCAAATTATTGCTCTTTCTGTCCCTCCACCTGAGTCTGTATGATCATTTTTGTATTATCATCTTATTCTACAATATATAAAGTTAGTCAGTGTCATAAAATAACATGTGCGTCAATCAACTTCCCATTCCTTGCTCAACAATCTGAAGAAAACTGAATCTCCAAACAGAGCATAAGCATTTTTGTCTCTTCTTCCAGACTCCACCATTTGTGACAATGCAATTGATGTAGTATTACACATTTTCTGAATCTAAGATAGCATATTAGATAATAGTGAAAATATTGCAATAATAAAGTTACACGAGCAAAGTATTAGTTGTATCTAGACTAGAAATATGTTTATTTGCAATAAGAACTGCAAGATAAATCCCATCACACCTGAGAGGCCATAAGGGAAACAGAGTATAAGACTTTGTCAAATCTCTGTATCATGAGCCATCTAACACAACTTGTCATAAAACAAAAAAAATACAAATTTTTAACTTTCTTCATTGCCTGATACATGTTGAACTTGTTTATTCATCAGTAAGGATAGGCCATGAAAAGAGACGGTTAAATTTCACATAATTTTAATGTGACAAGTTGTATAAGGCATTGACAACACTGACTTCTTGTATGTAGTAAAATGTGAATGTCATGAACTTGAGTTTGTAATATTTTGTGTTTATCAAGGGGAGGTATTGTTCCTTTCATGGGGGATAAAAGTGTGCTACAACGTGCGGAATGCAGAATCACTGTATAATGAGGCGCGGCTCATCAGCTATGCCATCTATAACATTGCTGTTGTCAACACAGCTATGGTAGCCTTCCAGTAAGTAGCAACTTCATTACATCAGAATTTAAGAACTTTACTTTTATAAACAGATTTTTGGTATTCTCTTATTGGCCATGCTTTTAAGGGCTGATAAAATTTGAGTACATCATAATTTAACATATGAAACAGAATTTTCCCCTGTCTTTGATATTATATAAATGTAAACATTCATCGCTTTCATATTACGCTTCTCCCTAGCCAATATTCAGATTGAAATTCAGCAGTTTTTAGGCTCATTTGGAAACACCTGTTACACTAAAACTTATGCCTATAAAAAGTTATGTCCTTTTATTTTGTGTGAATCTGTGTATGTTTATTGATTTATAGCATTAATTTGTTTGAACAGTTTCTGGAAAAAACATTTTTTAGATCACGAAACCTCAGTGAAGTCAGGCTGTCTAAAATAGAGATTCTCGGACTTTACTGAAATTCATTTAAAAAATCTGAAATTGGAATTGACAGCAGGGTTGAGATATAATTTTTCCAGATGTGCTGTGTATTAGCAAATATATGTGGCTTATGTTGTATTCATTTTTTAAACATGTTTATCTTTCTTACATTTCCACTTAGTATTAATCTGCATGTCAGTAACCAGTGGTTGGCATACCAGTAGTGATGTGCATAACATAGTTTGAGAAGCCATGCTCTAAAGCATTCTTTTGTTCACAAATCCAATTATGTTTTATGCTATTCAACCTCTGTGGATGAAAGAATTATGGATATTATAACACTAGTCATTGTAAAGTATTTGTAACAATGCTGTATCACAGTATAATGGCTCCATATTTGGACTGCAATAATATGTGACAAGGTGCACTCAGTGTTCCATGCCAATAGCAACATTATGGAACTGTGGAACCAATGAGTTGAATGTGTCTGTACAATAATGTTTCTTTTTGTGTATCTGTTTAATGATCTGAAGCTCAGGGTTCTTAAAAACAAGTGAAATATTGCATTGATATTTATGAAATTTCCATCAGTTTAAGTGTCACCAAGTGCCATTTTCAAAAGTGTCCTTGTAGTTATGTAATTGTAATTGTAATTTATTTGCGTTACATAAATCCAAATTAGGATACAATCCTGTGGCTATAGACATTGTCACTTACATACTAATATAATATACATAGAGTTGACAGAATCTTAGCTATAAATAAAGTACAGCATTAAGATGCTTGAAACTAATTGTTCATTTAAATTTCAATGGAACTTCTCCGATAATTAAAATATTCCTTACTACTATAAAAGGAATTTGCAAGTAAAAACCTCTTTAAAGCATTCTGGAACGGTAATATATCATTGGCCAAGTCTTTGATTTTGTGGGGAAGGTTGTTAAAAATTTTAATGAACTGTAATGTCTTTTGTTCTCTGCAGTCTACATATTCCTGTTTTGTGTTTAACAGTTTGTTCATCTTTCCACAAGCTGGTCCAGATATCAAGTATCTTCTTGGATTTATCAGAACTCAGCTAAGTACATCAGTCACTGTAGGACTCGTTTTTGGACCTAAAGTAAGTTTATGTGTTTAGAAAATATGTGCATTCATTAACATACAGATTAAGAATGGCTTATCAAACCTAAACAAAACTTTACTGTTGAATTTGATGCAATGTAACGTCTAGGAAGCAGATTTAAATGCCATTTGTATCTTGTGACAGCCTGGGTTTTTCTGGTTTTTGTGTGCAGTTGTTGGTACTGTTATTGCATATTAATTTAATGGAGGACATCCTATGGTGCCTGTAGGACATATAAAGACAAAACATCTTTTATTTATCAAATATAACCACTTATTTTCTTCATTTAAACATAGTAACATATTTCGCTCAGTGACGACCATCACTGGGCTACCATTACAAAATCTCAAAGTAAAGTAAAATATAGTGCAATTATATTCACTCTATGGGATCCCATGAGTTTACAATAGTTATTAAAATATAAATTACAAAATTGTAAAAATTAGTAAAAAATTTAGTTGTAGTCAGGTTGGTGGTAAATCTTCTGAGATGTATATGGGTAAAAGTTAAAATATTGTGTTGTAAGTTAAAATTCATAGAAGTAAAACATATATTTACAATATATAAAAATTAAATTGCCATCAAGATGTCGGGTATGTGTTATGATATGTAAAATAAATGGTGTGTACATATCATGCCACAACAGTAAGGTAAGTAGTGTAAAGAATTAAAAATGTTTAAGTTTCTTTCATGAATCTACTTTTATCTTGAAATACATCTTTTATTATTGTGTGCTTTGAAAGTGGGGATCTCATTCTGAAAATAATGCAGTGTGTATTGGAGGTAATGGCATGTTTAGTTGCTAAATTTCCGTGGGTGCATTGCACTCACTTGCATCTTTCCTGGCTACAGGCCTTAATGAATTCTACTGTTTTTGTTATCCACAGCCATTACCACATTAAAGGAATCAAACCCACACACAAGAGAAATGCAAAAGTGCACACTATTGAATGGTTTATATTACACGAACAGAGGCTTCCAGTTCAAATTTTCAATGAAATTATTTGAGTATTTTTGCAGACAAAAATGTAGGCTAACTTGAGATTTTTTTGATGAAGGCATTGTATGTTTTGTACAAAGAATGCACATCTTCAGACTAAATTAACCTATTTTCTGATAAATTTAATAACTTTGTTTCTTGACTTGAATTAAGTGGGCACTTGTTCCATCTCAGAATACATAGCATTTGACATTCAGATGACCATGCATTGTGATAAATTCTTATCATAAAACCCAACTAGTTGCACTGATTTCTCTAATTTATTTTTGGAATAAAACATGGAGAGTTTTATTCCAAAAATAAATATGAAAATTTAGTGCATCTAGTTGGGTTTTATTATAAGAATATATAAAAAAAGGTAAAGTGATCCCATTACAGGCCCGGTGTGGCCCAGAGGGTGGGTAGAGGTATAGCTCTACTCTTCCGTGACTGCGGCACTAGAAGGGGGTGAGTGGTCAGCAGCACACCCCGGCTGCACTTTACCCGCAGGAAAGACCCAGTACCCATTTTACAGGAGGCTGGATGGGCCCCAGAGCTGGTCTGCACGGGTGGAAAATCTCGTCCCGACCGGGATTCGATCCCGGTCCGTTCAGTCCGTAGTCATTCGCTATACCAACTGAGCTACCCGGCCCATGTAAGAATATACAGCATGTATAATTTCATTTTGGTGATAAAAGTACTGCAAAGTGAGTGGGTTATTTCAGGTTGTAAGAGTGTTACGAGGTCAGGGAGACCAGTGGGACAATAGAGCACGAGCTAGGGGTGTCACAGCTTCCTTCTCTCTGAACGGAATTGGGCTGATGCCTGAAGAAACAGCTGATTTGTATCAAGAAAATGAGGAGCTTAAGGTACACTTTTTTCCGTATTATCCACCATCGGTACTTGCTAAAAGAAACATGCATGGCTCTTACCCTGTGCAGAGTAGAGTTCATCTTCATACTTTGGTTACACAAGATGGTGAAACCCCTACACCTCATGTTCGATGCATGAGAATGGCATCTGCCTTAGTGGCAAATTCCTATTCTACTTTAAATATCACTAAGAGGTCAATGCAAAATATACAGAAGGATGTTCGTGACAGAGAAAACAGCACCTGCTGCTATTAACATTGAACGATGCACATAGTGAGTGTATGTCTGCAGGGGTGTGCTCTGGGTAAGTAAATTTTCTTTTTCCCTTTCACAAAATTACAGTAGAAAAACAAAAAGAGGAAGATTTAAAATTCTGTAAAAAGGTTGTACTATTAAAATTAATTATAATGTATTGAGAGTGGCCCCTTGCTCAATGCAGTTTCACCTAGTGTGGTCTTTATTATATGGGGTTGAAAATACTTAAATATGTAGGGAAAAAAAATTGGCAAACCTTAAAAAACTTAAATACTAACTGATAAATTTGGGTAGTTCCACACAGTCAACTGCATTGAAAGCTGGTGGCATTGGCTACCAACCACCACATAAATGTTTAGTGCAAAAGTTTACATATTTTAAGTGATTTGGTGTCCTGAAGCAATTGCATTCAAATAACACTATTTTCCCATAAGAAATGTCTGCAACACAGTTTTGCTGAGCACACCATGAACATCCAACAGTCCCCCACAGTGGGTAAGGGTTTGCAGTAATACTATGTAAAATGTTGTATTATTTACACAGAATGCAAGCTATGATGCACAGCCAGATTGACAGTGTAAAAAAAAACATTGTCACCAACACTATGGGAGGGTTGTCATCTTAAAAGTACTTAATTTCCAACAGAAATTTAGAAAAATAAGAATATTTTTCACATAATTTTTTTTTGTTACAACTTATGTGCTGAAGCATCATTGTATCACTAAAAGGTATTTACCGTTATATTTCAGCACAAAAATGATTTAAGTTAACATTTTTGCTACACTGTAACTACAAAATGCCATATTGTTGCAAGATGAGCATCTATGTATTTCTTGAAATATTCTGTTTCCTGTGATTATAAGTGACACAATCCATGATATCTTAATGTGTTTAACCAGTGAACAGTAGCAACGTGTCTGTAACTTTGATATGTGCAAACAGAAAGCTGTTTAGTAGTTAAAAAACAGTTAATTGATTCATAGTATAATCCTGTAATCAGACAGGAATCATGAACTAATTGCATGAAGGCAGAATTATGTACAACACGTAATTTTTGTATCATCCATTTTTATGAAACTTTACATTATAAGGGAACAGTAAAACTTAACCACAAACATGTGGCATAGGTCGTTGTGCATAGTGATACCTTGATGGAAACAGAGCCACAAAGACAAAGTACTGAATGGATCAGAATTGTTACACACTGTAAGCATTAAATTATAACAAAAAGATAGTGTAAAAAAATACATAATTTATGGTGTTTTCCAAACAAGCACAAAACACTAAATTCATAACATGATGATGATATGATCTGGGTTCTTTTGGGATATTCTGCAGTGTAGAGTGGTAATTCCTTAGCGACATTTCTGGACAACCCATCAGTCCCACTTTCAAGGGTCTGGAGATCCAAGATTTCTTGACCCTTGTCCTGATACATCGGCAAGGTATCACCACTATATACTGTGTAATATTCCAGAGGAGCTAGATCTACTCTACTTTGTGGCAGAAGCCTGAAATCACATGTTATGAAGGTGTGTCATTTTAAGCGTTCTGTACTAGTAATGACATGTTAGATCAATAAATACTCTACTATGATTGTGGTTGTATAATTGTTACTGGCATTAGTACACTGAATATTCAATTTCCACTGATATCAAATAGATTTGCTTGGTTATTATGGAAAAGTTTTAGGTGAGACTGATAGTGAAGATTCTGTATACTGTATTCTTAAGTAGTGTGTAGGGGGTGGCAGTAATATGTTTTGTGTCAAAAATATCAATTGCGCTTTTCACTTAATTTTGATAGACAATAAGTTTTCTCGTGAAATTACAGCCTTATTTTGTACTAAAACCACATACAACAGCATTATAAGTCATTTAGTTGACTAGTTACAGCTGGTGAAACACCCCTTCATACAATGTTAAGGTAGTGGCCACACCCTTTTATTGTACGTTTAGTGATGAAGAAATTTGGGTATTTCATAATTCCTGGAGGACAAGAGAATTTCTGCACATAGTAGAGAAATTTCTCTCTGTCTAATACCGTGGCTGGTCTGTAACTAACATGGTTCCATTTAAATGTATTTGCCAATGTGCAGTGTGTTCGTGTATGTTGTATCACAAGTGTAAAGTGACATGTGAACGAGTTTACTATTACAAGACAGAAAAACCTATTCAAGAAGTACAACCATATGTAAACTCGCATGATACACTAATTTATTTGTGATGGTAAGTAAGTGTTAGGTTAGGTAATTTACATGTGGCTTCATGCAGCAGTATGCCCGTTTCTTGGATTGGAAGTACTGCTAGAAGAAAGTAATTTTTAAGTGAAAACTGGCCACTAAGACTTGTATGTGCCCTCATTCTGTTGGTAAGGGTCAAGCATTAGGTAAAACATTGCATGCTATCATGAACTGGAAACACCCAAAATCATCTTTCACATTCAAAACTTTAATGTTTTGAACAAAGTAAAACAGAGTGCCATGAATTCATTGTATGATGCAGGAAAGGATTAATTCATATCACAGTAGCACTGGTTAGCTTTTAGCAAAAGGGCAGACACACATGCTTGAATGGTGTGTCAGCAACCAATAGAGATACAAGGAAGGTGATAGATGCTGAATTGTTAACAGCATATTGCCAACAGTGGTAGTATGTGAAAAACAATGAAGACAAATTCAGGCAAGATAAAGATATTGATGTGTGAGAGGATAATTTTTGTGGTGTAACTGGTGTGCTGGCAGCAGCTGGTACAGGTGCTACATTTGCACATTCTGTAAGTAGACTACAGAATTTTGTTACACGTTTCATATGTCACATTTGGCAACACAAGACTCTCAGGTGTAATGTCATACATGCATTATGACAAATTGTCACATATTTTGTAATCTTGCAGTATGAAGTATTTGGAAACATGGCTCTAACACTTCACCCTTATTGCTGTCATTCAGTTTTGTTTTAGGCTACAGACAGTTCTTGCAGAATTATTCACTTGGCATCCTGAATTTAACACTACCCTGATTTACTTCTTGCAAGGTCAGACTAAAAGTTCAGGGAGGACATGTATTTTGTTTTTCAAAGTTACATTACTATGTATGACTATAAGCTGTACATTCTTGTATTTTCAATAATAGAGTACTTTATTAGATCATGTCTTTGTAATATGAAGTGTTACATTCTTGTCCATCATCTTTGTCTGGTTGGCTGAAGTTTATATGTCTCAAAATTTCCAGGAATTTGTGAAGTGTAACTGTATTTTCTGCTTTGCATTTCACCCCGAACGTGTATTGTGCTGGGTAGAGGATATAGCCTGTGTTTCTACAGCATGTGTTCAGTGATGCTTTTTGGTGTCTCTGTGTGATAGTATTAGTGTGTGCTATAGCACTTTTATTAACGAAGATAATGGAGTAGTTTACTATTTCGTGGGAGTACCCGAAATATAAAGTGTGCTGTGTGATGCCCAGCAGTCACTTATGATGACATTGCCAGGTAGAATCCGGTCCTTGATAATGTTCACAAAAGTTTCAACTGTTTGGTTTTGAACAGCCACTGGGAATGTTGCAACTATTTTCATTCACTGGATTTGCTGTCATATATTTAAACTGTTTTCCCTTCTTGCTAATGTCTCAGATTTGATCTCCATGTACTTTAACATGATGTCTTGACAGTAGTGGAACCATGTACTTTGTGTATTATGTAGGGTCATTATTTTATCTGACAACTGTCAGTTGCCTTTTTGTCTCTGCCCCTTTTTGCATATTAACATAACCCACACATATGTGAGTAGGATCTTGTATGTTATGTGATTAGTATGATTTCCAGCAGGGTGAGGTTTACTTCTGATGAACCATGGTGAATGTTGGTTACTTTTTGTTCCTGCACACTGTTTCTTAATAATAATTTTTTCACATTGACGCTCATATATGTCACTGAATTGTTCCTTTTTTTTTTTGTAAATATTCATGTTATCATCACATTTTTGCCACTCCATTTGGCATAAGATAAGTCCAGTCCCTTTTAAGAATTGCCTTGTGTTTTCATAGTCAGTAGATAGGAAACCAAAGGATAGTTTTGTTGTATTCAATCATGCTGCACAGAACTTCATCCAAATGATCACTTTGGGATGTGTGATATTTCTTTTACTTACACGTCATACTTATTTATTACATCTGTAACTGAGATAATTATTAATAAATGTTTCAAAGGGAACATTTTGTTCCATTGTGTTTTCAATTTGCAAAGAGCTAGAATCAAGCAATGTCTGTAGCTGGTATGGATGTACTGTTTTAAATGACTTGATTTTAAGAGGTTTTCCTACTTTAGATGTTAATACTCTTTGGTCCCTTGGAATCACTGTATGTGACTACAGAGAAAGTCAGTAAATAGAGAAAGCCCATAATTGCTTGTGTACCAATTCATGTGTGTATAGTTTTTAGTTTAAAAAATTTTATCTTAATATGACAAAATTAACATTGTGGAGATGGGGCTTACTACCTCCCCTGAATTTAAAAATAACTATATTCGGTGTATGGTAAGACAGGAAACAGTGACGAAGTACATAGCAGAATGTAAACCAATGACAGTACTCTCACCTAGTAAAGCATTTTTAAAGGTTGGCTTTTGATGAGTATTGTAAGTGTTGAAAATAACTGTTGTGGGGTAAATTATTTAATTTCACAAAAGAAGTGGAAAATTAAAAAAGTTATGCATTGTTTATTTATAATTTCTGTGAGTACTGTAGCTCATGTGGAACATCCTGAGGGATTAGAGGCAAGTAGGAAGGTTGCTTTCTTTTGAAGTTCCTGTCCTCTGCAATGTGACAACATATAATTTTTTTACGTTGTTACCAATGTTGAAAAATTCTGCTTTCTTCAAAGTGTGAAGATTGAGACCCTGTATGTGTAGGCAGGGCTGTGCTGAACTTTCTTAATTTTTTTTTATCTTATATGTTTTATTATGACTGAAAAATTATTGCAGATATATTTCAGGGTTGCACAGGAACTGTTCTGAAAATTTCTTAATTTTTTTCATCTATTATTTTTTTAATTATCATCCTAAGAAAATTACTGCACTATTTCACTAAAGAGTATAATAATATTTCTGAAAGTTGTCAGCTGACATTGGTAATTCTGAAGTTCATTCACAAGCCAGATACAGTTGGTTCTGCAGTTGTCTGACATTACATATGTATTTATTTTCTCATGTGGCAGATTATGATATTTATGCTTACCATGTATATCTTCATGGTTACTGGAGTAGTATTTACCACTATTTAATTTCCTAAGGCTGCTTTTTCTTATGTGTAAAATGAACATCATGTCACACAAAGGATCATGTCCTCTTTCTGTTCCATCATTCAATTTAAAAAACAGATGTTCATGATATTTATTCAAAGAAGTCCCTTTATTTGCTTGTGCTTTTTTTATTGATTGCTATACAGTAGATCAGTCATATTTCAGACACAAGATACTTGTTTATAATGAAATACTATGTGTTACGTGATTAGTTACAGGCATAAATCCCAAGTCCGTTGTAATTTAAATAGGTATAAAATATGTGGATACATTTTTGTAAAATATTTGCATAGATTCTTAGTAGGTTTATAACAAACTACAATGTCAAAATTTTGTTTGAAAACCTTCATTGTTTCAACAGGTCATAAGTACATGGTCTTTTATTTACTATGTGGAATGGGTGGTTTTCATGTATTGACATTATTAATTGACTTCTCTAGAATATAAAGGTCCTTAGGATTGCAAATACATATTGGATAACTGCTACTGCTGCTTCTAGGATTAATAGAAGAATTTATGCAGTAATTAGTACGGCTAGTAATGTTTGTCTTATTGATGGTCTTTTGTTTCATGCATGACTGGCAGAATTTCTGTGCTCAATACAAATGGACTATTTAACATGCAAGATAAAAAGTTTTCACAGTGGTCTTCTGGGATGTTACAACTTGCCAAGTGTTAAGAAGTTACTTCACTTTTCTTGGGTTGCTTGACTGTGGAGAAGGCACCTACAGTCCTTCCTAACTTTGATAATGACTTACCAGTCAACATACAATAACATCCAAGATGACCTGAACATACAGATAGTTACCATTGTCTAGATAGGCTGTATGCACAGGAGCAGGGTGGCCCAGTTCTGCATTAAAAACTGATATGTAGTAAATCTACAGGAAATGAGACTCTCAAGCAGCACTGTCATGTAGCAGCCATGGGGCCAGTTATATTTTTGGTCTGTGTCCAGTTTTCCATGTCAGTCATTCCAGAAACTGAAATAGCAAATATCTTTCTCTGGGGCAGCTCATGGGATGCTACAAGGGTGATACAGTGACTAGTGTTAATTTACATGTGAAGTAATTGCGTCACGGTAGATTTGGCATATTGTTAGGATGACATTTTCTGCTGGCATTGCAGTTGATGCTTCATTGAAGAGCAGTTTTTCCTAGTTCCAAATAGTCAGTTGCTGTAGGATTGTGTGTTTATTTATTTAATGCTGTATTATTATTATTATTATCATGTAAATGATCTGCCACTTTGCATGCCCTTCGGTTTGTTGTATTTTTGTTACAGAAATGTGATCCTTTGTTTCCCATAATTGACAATTGGTTTGTCTATGGACACGTTCACATATATTCTGAATTTTTAGAAGTTCCCTAACTTTTCAGCTTTGTACCTGTATTTGTTACTCCTGAAAACTTTGCTGAAATTTCACTATAGTTTTACCTGAATAATTTCTTCAAATTGTTGTGTCAAAGGGAGTTAGCATAATAGATGATTGTGTTATTAGAAATTGTAGCCGGTTATAGATGATTGTGTTATTAGAAATTGTAGCCGGTTTTGAATCATAAAGGAAGTCCTTTTTTGACTGTTACATGATATCAAATGTGATGATCTTTGATGTAGATTTATTCATCAGACTGTGAGTAAACAATTTTATTTGGTGGTGGGTGTTTCATGCCTGTGTTCAGTGCTACCAACTGTTACTTATATAGTTTTTATGTTTCTGTGTATGAAAAGTGACTCTTAGCTGCCAGAGAGCTGTAAAGAACATATAAAACTTCTGGATATATCATAATGATTCAAGGTAATATAGATAGAAAGTTTATGGATTTATATTTATCAGAGCTACTATTCTGGTGGTGCACAGTGGCATGTCATATAAAAAACGAAAATAAAAAAGAAGCTTCAAATCTACTAAATATCCTGATAGCTTTCACATAAAAAAATTAATTTTGCCTTTTTTTGGTACTTTAATGATTTATAGTTTTGTAAAAGAAAACCTTAGAACCATGTAACTTGTATTTGCTATTATTAAGCCAACAAATGCACACACAACATATACAATGGTATAGTTTGTATAAATCCTTCGACATGTTTTGTTGCTAGAGCACCACCCTTTGGGGGTTAATATACTAAGTACTCTGAAAACCAGTTAAAATATACAAATTACATTCATAATGATTGTATATAGATTGCCACAGCTTAAGTTTTGTATGCAGATTAATCTGAGTACAGAACTTACACTGAGACAAACTATATACAATCATTACAAACATAATTTCATGTATTTTAACTGGTTTTTGTAGTACTTGGTATAATATCTCCCTGGGGATGGTGCTACAGCACCGGAACATGTCAGAGGATTTATAAAATATATACCGTTGCGTACACTGTGTTTGCGTTTGTTGGTTTAATAATAACAAATATAAATTAGATTAACATGCATGGAAGAAACAGTTTCATAAGAAACCTAGAACCATCTGCCTGCCTTCTCCTTGGCACTCAGTATTGGCATCTTCCTTTATAGAGCAGAATGATTTGCTTCTTTGTGTTGTTGTTGTCGTTGTTGTTTTCATTTATTTAGTCATTCATTCATTCTTGTTCCTCCCCACCCCCCATAGAGGCTTGTCACTTATAATGCAGAGCAAAATGGCCTTTCAATCCCTCACAGTGACTACTGCTGTTCAACACTGGCATAATTCATTTTCATGATCTGCTATGTGTCTGCTTGTTCCTGTTCTGTTACTTATGTGTATACTTCTATGTGGCATTCTATGTAGAAAAATGTGTGTATGATAGTTTCTTGTCTCTTCTGTTTATTGGTATGTGGTGAAGAAACATTCTTAACTAGAAGAAGTAAGATTTATTTTAAAGTGTTTCCAGGTTTAAGTTACTCCTTTAAGCCCCAATTCTATAGGCCAGACATTTGGAGTATTGTAAATTTAACATATTAGTATAATTTAAAAGTTTTTGTGATTACAAATGTTCAGATCCTTGTTGCATATTAATAATCACAGCTTCTTTGTACAGTTTTTATATGTCTTCATTTTCCCTTCTAAGTTTCTTTACGGTTTAGTGCAATCCACTCTGTTGGTAGTGGTATCAAATAAACATACTATGTTTTGCAGGCTATTAAAACATTCCATCTAATTTGCATAATTGTATGAGCACTAATGTAATTTGTTATAGCATTGTATTAATTGCTGGGATTATTACAAATTTTCTTTCTTGATTAAAATGAAGGCATGTTAGGAAATGTGTGCATTGCTTAAAAATTCTGGCATGTTGGCGTGCTTTTGTTTCATAATTTTTAAAATTGTAAAACTTGTGAGTGAAGGGTTCTGGTTTCAAAACTTGTGTTCAGTTTTTCTCTGCAAAATTTCTTTCAAACATTTTTTGCCCGTGTTAAAGATTAAGTGACTTAAGTGTGTGTGAAATTGCGGATGTGGACAGAAAGACATGTAGGTAAGAAATCTGTTACTTTTGTGTAATTTTAATTGAAATTTGCATGGGTCTGTGTATTTGAATTAAAACTCATTAGCAGATTTCATGAAAATTGTTCAGTGGTTCTTGAGTAGTTCATGCATATACACACACATGTACATGGATGGATGGATGGATGGATGGATGGATGGCACTATGCAGGGATGCATATGCTCCTGACTTCAGCCATATGTCACAGTTATAACTATCCTGGTCACACTATTGTTTGGAGTGTGCTGATTATGATATACCTGATACCACTGTCATTCTTTAGTTTTCCAGTGATTTTTATATAACAGCTGGCAGTGGGGGCATTACTTTTTAAAGACTGTGTTGGATAATGGCTGTAAACTTTATCTGTATTACATGAAGATGCATTTTATGTGTACTTTTTACAACTGTGAAACGTTAAGTACCTTCATAACATTCTGAGCTATGTCCCTGAAGACAGCTGTGTAGACCAGAACATCTAGGGAAACAAGTAAAATATGGGTGTGATCAGCTACTTTTGTGTGCTTTGTGGGTTGTGCTACTAGGCTATGAAGTGATCTTAGAACTACCACAAAGGCAAATATGGGAAATATTATTTAATGATTTTTCAGTCCCAGTTGTAGGTCTTCCATTGTGCTTTATTTTTCTGGAAATGTCCTTGTGATCCCATGGTTCTTGTTACTGACTTCAGTCTTGGCCCATGTCTGAGCTTTATGCAATTCTATTACAATTTTAAAAAGAGCCTGGTTTGCCTTCATTAATTATATTCAAGACATCCTGCAAAGTGTAATACAACAACCCTTGAAGCATGCACATTAACAATGTACCATGTGGAAAAGCAGTAAATGTCATAATATGAAAGCTGCATAAACACATGCTAGAAACTTATGCCTTGATTGGGCACCAAGACTTAAGTTTAGTAACGCAACAAGTCATATTTAATATAACTATTAGTTGGAGCATACAACTCATTTGTCGCAGGAGGAAATTCAGAAGTTAGCAGCACAGATTGAGTTCATGAAGATTGTTCATATGGAGATGAATAACAGACACCTGAAGCCAAAGCCTGGTGGTTATTTCAATGCTGCCAACACAGCAGTAACTCTTCAAAGTCCTGTAGGGAAGACAACTTCCAGTTTCCTTGTTGGGAAGAATATGCCTGGAACAGAAGAGAGTTGCATCATTTCTCCAGGAGAAGGCGCCAGCGAGCGAGTCTGACTAGTGGTCAATAGTGAAGAGGTGTGGTTGTGACAGGGGACTGGCATGTCTTTATCACTGTCATTGTTGTTGTCATCCCGTGAGATATTCAAGCCCCCCCTGCTGTTTGTGGATTTGTCACTGCTCCCGCATTGTACAACTTTGCTGCTATCTTTCCTGAGTGTTAATAATTGGATATAAATAGCCTTTGAAATTTTTTTAAAAATCTTTTCAGGTGGTATTTGTTTGGAAGGTAAATGTCTTGGCTTGTAGCCCTCCTAATCCAGTTATGTGGCTGAATGTGAGTCCATGTCTTTGGAGTAATTTTGGCTGCTTTTGTTAAAAGTTCTGCTGTGAGTGTCAATAATCAGGGCTGTTTTAATTCCCTACCCTTCACAGAAAAATCTCAAGCTACTCAGTTTGTTTGGTGTGAACCTCTGCATGCAATGTCAGAAATTATCCAGCTGCCTGCATGAATACAAAGTGTGTTTAATGTATGTGACTTTGAGGTGGTGTTGCCAAGTCACTAAATTGGAAGGGTTATCCACAGTAATAAAGTGTTGAAAAATATGATGAATAGAACTATATGTTATGGTGTTTAATGTATGTACTAAGTCCTGTGAAGAAATTGCAGTGCTTAAAATGGTTATAGTTGGACCCCTGATTGCAGGTTGCATGTAGTAATGTGTTTGCATTATCACATTCTCATTTATTTAAGGTAATACCATAATCATTTATAATTTATTCACTGTAAATAACAGATAAATGTCCAGTCAGCTTTTTCTAAAGAAAATTGAAAGGAAGAATAGGCCAGGCAATTCTGTGTTAAGGTCTGTCTTGATAGTTCATTGTGGGAAACTGTAAACTGATTACTTTGAGTGATACTCCTTGATTTATTCTTCGATCTGAAACATGTTTGAGAATGCAACACTTTGTACCCTGTCTCTGGCTAGTGAAATGGTTTAATGAATACTTACGTCACGTGTTGCGAAAGAAAAATATGAATTTGTGTCTTTCATCAACTAAAGTGAAAATGCTTACAGAAATTAGTACATTTACATCTAAAATATAATACATTTTCTTCACAATTGAGTATGTAGTTAATTTAGTACTTTTGTTTTATTTTATTTCTATATTTCTCAAGAATATTTTACTTTGTTTTGAATGCAGCCCTGACTATTGCATACATCTGGTCATGTACAAATTAACAATTAGGGCAAAGCGTGACAAAAGAAAGGCCAAAAAAAAATGCAGCAGGCAGGAATTCCACACACTCATGATTAGTGCAGCAGCTGGCTGAATTACACAACCACAACTCTTCACTATTGCTGAATGTGAAAATCAATCTTCTATAATGAAAGAATTTCTTGATACTTATGTTGTATAAAGTAGGGGGTTTTCTAGTCTGTCATGGTAAGCTTAATGTTGCATTATTGAATTGTATTTTACTTTTCAGATATTTTGTTTATGAATATACTTCCAGAATGGTGAACTAGGTATATATTGCAGTGATGACAGTTCTTATATGAAATACTGAATGGGAATTAAGCATAAAAATATTAAGTTCTAAGATTCAGTTTCTTCCTGCAATTTTTGCTTGTATGAAATACATTGGTATCAATATGGAAAATAATTTTATCACAAAATCCAACTCCAAGTGAACCGTAACATAGATTGGGACCAAATATTTGCTTTTATCAAGTCCATTAGTTTGAATATTTTCTCTTGAATAAGACTGTCTTGCATATGATGTTATATTTTGCTATATCAGTTGCACTTAACTTTATTGCTTTTCTTGTTTTGAATTAATCTGATAGTTCCTTAATGTCTCTTTAACTGATATGTTAATCAGGGTAAGTGTATGCACTTTATGATGAAGTGAAATATTTTACTTTTGGGTTATATGCTGGAGCATTTATCTTGCTAATTACAAGTAATTATTATTTATTAATTATTTAATCTGCAGCAATATTGAATGCTCAAAGTAAATAATATAGTATATGTGAGACAGACTTATACATTTGTGTTGTTTTGTATTGTATTTCAACAACTAAGTCTTTCAAGACTGCTTTGTTCTGGGTTGTCACTCCTGTGATAAAACTACAGTATCACAAAATGTGTGTCATGTGGAGTGAATACGATGCTGAATATGACACTGAATTAGTTGCTGTATCTAACATTCCTACTTGACTATTAGTATCTAAGCATTTGATGCTAAAGAATGGTCTACAACATCAGGAAGAGTCTAGGTTCTGGAGAAGAACATAAATTTAAAAGCCAAAGAGATGGTGCTTAAGTCTCAACAAAATAATGTTTTCGTGTATATGTTTCATTACTTATGAATATAGAAAATGTCTGTACCTTCTGTTTTAGCTGTAATAATATGTGTTATGTTTTATATGAGTGGAAAACACACTTTTCTTGTCCTGAAGGAAAATTATGTCTTATTTGAGATAAAGGGACATAAATAAAGAAAATTAATATGTTAACAATATGGATTTAATGTCCAGTACAGTAATGTTTTAGTGATCAGTGGTTTCCTACTCTTGACTTTAAAACTGAGGTGTGTACATGCTTTTATTTTTTTTAACTACAGTTGATATAGAATAATTACTTTCAGAAGTGTATAACGAGCACATGTAACAAGCACATTGTAACTGCAAGAACTGCATTTACATGCTTAGTTGTATGGCATTGAGGCTGAGATAAAATATGCACACCTCAGTTGTGAAACTCCTGGAGCCTAGCTGTTGAACTAGCTGGATGTAATAACAGTTCACTATAAGAAGAAACTGATTATACATATTTGTCAAGTTGTTATGAACCACAGAGCCTGTTGCTGTGTTGTTATCTTGTTTGTAGAGCCCATACACCGCAGAATAGTCAGGGAAACAGAAATTGTGGCAGAAGGAGGTTACAGGAGGGGCAGTTCTCTCTGTCACTTTTCTATTCCTCTGCCTTCTCCTCCTCTCTATTCGTAAAACGTTTTGCCACTGTCCATTCTAAAGTTGTCTCCATCAAATTTTAAACACTTCAAAAGCCCTTGTTAGTAGAACAAGATATGAAGTGCAGCTTGGAGGTTTTAATAAGTAATGCAGCATGGATCATGCTGGCCATTTCACAGCAGTTGGGCTGTAGTTCTCTGTTTTATGTGTATGATTTAACTCCTGTTGTGATTATTGTCAATGTTGAATCAATAAGAGAACAAAGTGATGCTGTACTTATTATAGTATAGTGGCCTTACATTTCAGAGCTTCTTATTTCATTTTGCATCTCTATGAATGCAAGAAAGTACTTGCATTTACTGTGTGTGCAACAATGTTGTATGCAACTAAAGAATTAAGGAATGGAAAAAGACGTTTTTAAACAAATGAGTGGTGTTTAAATTGTTCATTTATATTCCAATCATGATATTACTTGTTTTGTGTGGTTTTTTCGTTGTTTCATGTTTCATGCACCATTCTTAGCAGCCATATGATGTAGCAAGTCATGCTGCTAACATATTTACATGTGACCACTAGATTGTAATATTTATCATTATTAATACTGATTAATATCTGTAACAGTTTTTTATAGTATTGACATCACCTTGTTCATATATTATTAATATTCAGAAATCTTTAATTTCTGAAGCTTTGAAAACAGTTGCAGTTACTTTTCAGTTGCTTTAGCTCACTAAGAAATCTTGCTCCGTTGTTTGTGTTTATTTGTGACGTATCCAGCTCCATATATTTGTTATGTACATGTGTAAGGTATTGAGAAATAACCCCAGCTTCTAGTATGTCACCATGTGTGCTGCTAGCAAGCCCACTTAGTGAGATTAAGAGTTACCGTCATTTCATGTTCATCTGTTCATCATTGGCATGAATGTTTCTTCCTCATTCCCATCATTTATAACTAGAAATGTTGTAAACTGAGTGAGCGTTTTATAATTCAGTTTTTATGCTATGTTAGGTCCATTATTGTAATGTTCAGTAAGGAATGTATTTTATGTCACACAGCTTATTTTGGAAGAAGTTGCACATACATTGTGTTATAACTACGCAGTAGGCTTCTTTAAATTGACTGGATTCACAGTCTCAGGGATACAGTTGTGTAGAAGGCTCTACTACGCTGTGCCGACAAGAAAGTGAATGCTTTATGTAAGATGCAGCAGCAATTCTCACCTTCCTGGCAGCTGATTAGTTGACAGACTGTAATGTATTGTTATTCAGATAGTATGTGTGCCCAAATTTTACAGTATTCACAGTAAACTGTTTAATTCTACACAAATGAACAACACAGAATGTGATTTATAGATGATTGCTATAAAAATGTCTCTCCAGTTAATTGTATGAAGTTTTCATTAATTATGTGGGATTCGTGTCTGTGATTCATTTAGTTATTGCCATTTAGTTTTAATTGTCTTCCGACTTTATGCCATACAAGCTATTCTATCTTCTGTCACTCTCTATTGAGGATGATCAATGTTGAATACATTTCAGTGCGCTCTTCTTTCATTCTGTCATGGTGTTGGAGTAATAAGTTTAATATATTAGCTTGCTGCACACATTTTTTATTATGTATTTGTAGCATTATTGAGATTGTTCCTCTAGTCTACACCTACTGCGATATTACATGTTACAACTGAATTGCATTTATTTGTAACACATATTGAGAGAATTTTTTGCATTCACTATACACTTGTTATGATTATGATGAAATTAGAAATAAAATGAATTATCTACTGTGTGTGTAGGTCATAAGAAAATAGTATTCATCTTAACAGACACTTACATTCTGTGTAGCCATCATTTTTTCTTTTATGTTTTCTACAAAACTTGAGAATTACTATTCCCTTTCATGAATCTGCCTAAATTGCACACTAGACAAGAAAACAGTTGGTGAGGATTGCTGTTAGCCTAATAAGAAATATAAATCTATTATGCAACACGAGCATATTAAACCTTAATGCTTATCAGTGATTATTCTGTTCAAACATGCAGTGGCTTTTTAACACACAAATTAGCTAACGAGTGACCCCAATAAAAGCTCTCGGTACATTTAATGTTTTCTGATGAGCAGAAGTCTTGAACATTTTCCCCTATTTTAATGTAGGAAAGTATTCACACAGTCAGGACCCAAGGGCCAGTCTGATAGGGAATAGAGTTCATGCATTAGCACAGGGCCCCACATTTCCAGAGATGGAAAAAATGAATTTGAAAAACTGTTTTTTATTCTCACTACAAAATTAAACTGCAGCATCTTAATTGATGATTTAGTGACTCATTGTCTAAGATTATGTAAAAGATGGAGATAGAGTTATGACATGGATAACATTTTAATTTTGTTGACTGAGTAAAAAACAAATTTATGTATTATTGAAATAAATCCATTTTGCATACTGATAATGGATGGCAGAGTGAATAGTGTACCTTTGTGTGTGTGTGTGTGTGTGTGTGTGTGTGTGTGTGTGTGTATGTGTTTTTCAAAACTTTACCTGATATGTAATTCTATAACCAAAAAAAAATTACTTCTAGAAAGGGTTATGGTATTTTGGAGAATTGTAAAGAGGTACTTGAAATGTGTACAGTATGTGTACTTTGGAGTTGGGAATCACATCCCAGAGGAGCTAAAGCCTCAGTGGGCATTTCTGTGGGGTGACAAAAATAAATAAATCAGCCTTCTGTACATAGAATGTGTCAGAACTAGAAGACCTGTCAGTTACAACATAGTGAACAAGCTTCTTGAAGACCTCATGAGCCCATTTTCAGAATGCTACATTCTCCATTGCCTTCTACTTCAAGTCATCTCCAGTTCTCCATATAGCTATTGCTCCCCATAATGTCAACCACATGATAGCTATCTTGGATATGTCTAGAAACGTATTATTATTGTTACTCATTTGGTACTGTTGTCTATAGAAGTACTGAAACAAGTTCCATTATTCAGTTGATTGTAAAGTTTCTGCCAGTTTTTATCCCTCTTTATAGATAAGTGAATTATTTAAATGCTTAACATGATAATCTTCTATGTAAATGTAAGAAGGAAACAAGAGTTTTCTTAATGCATGTGTGCTGGATCAACTGAATATTATTGTTTAATCTTCGATATCATGCACAAAATAAACAGACACTATTAATATGCTGAATTATTGAAACAGCAATATGTGTGTGTGTGTGTGTGTGCGCATGCACGCACATGCGCCCTCTTGCCCTTGGTCTGTGACTAGATGGTAAGCCTTTGTGTTTGTTACATGCTGCTTTCATTTGAGTGTCAGGAGGCCATTTGTTCTCTAGCTAATGACTGAATGGTGCAAAGTACAGTAGACTTGGCATAGAAAGTTAGATTTCAGCACTGTATGATCTGAATTATTAGTCATTCAATAAGGTGCAAATAAGTAAACATAAATAATGACATTTAAATGTCTATAAATAATTACTTTGTGTTTCCCACATTCAGAGCTTGTTGGCTTTTGAAGGGTGGAGGGTATTGGGGTTAGTTGCCATCACTCTTACCTGTTTCATCATTTTTTATGTAGTTAAATTCCCATTATGGACTGTGTATGTTAAGCATAACGGGAAATATTTAATTCTACTATGTCCTGCATCAGTGGGTTCCACTGCAAGTAAACTAAAGTGCAATTCCTAGCATTGTTCATCCAGAAACAGTGCCAAAGGATGTGGAACTAATTAGATAAATGTTTTACTCTAGGTTATCTAAACCAGTTACAGTTTCAGTGGCTAGAAAGATGTTCATGACCCTAACACTTTATTTAAGATAAAGGAAGCATCTCTCTTACTTTCTGGTATAGTTCTCATTTTTAATTTGTTTCATTCAGAGAAAATATGATATGCATACTCTGAACAGAAAATACCACAGGCAGCACGATGCACTAGTACTATGTATTGTATGTATGTATGTATGTATGTATATATATATATATATACTACATCATATAAAATTGATGTTAATTAAAAGAGAAAGATTCTAGAGCTAGCTCATACTGGTGTAGTGGCATTTCAGGAATGGTCATATCTTTGGGTACTGAAGCTATAAATGGAAAGTTACAGTACTAAATTTCTGAACAGTTATCATATGTAATTAATATGATATATAAATTGTGCATATCACTAAATAAAAAGTTTTCTCATAGATGAATTTTATGAGATCTGTTTCTGATTGCTGCTGACCAGTATTACGTCTACATATATTAGTGATTGTTAAACTACTGTAAGGCAAACTGATTGTATTCTCTTCCTCTCACAAGAATCCTATAATCACATATTATAATAAAGATGTGTGATGAAGCAGCACTGAGAAGTATGGGAAAAGTCCCACAAACAATGCTGAGCCCCAAACTGAAACATAAACCAAGAAAGAACAGTTTCAATTGCTTTTCCCACTTCTGCAGTACTCCATGATGTAAGTTGTAGATTAGTGCAAGAGTTATACTTTTGCCATTCCTCAAGGAATCAGAAGAGAGATAAACAGGAAAATTAAGCTAATACTAAAATATCGTATCATAACAGCAGTGCAATATTTGTTGTGTAACTACACCATAACCAAAATGAATACAGTCTTTAATTACCACTTCTTAAATTGAATGTGTTCCTTACAACAGTTACGGCTTTCTTGGCAACTACTTTCCGATATGTTTATATAAGATACAATTGATATCTTATTATGTTACCCATTAGTGCCATTAAAACTGAAGGCATTGTACAAAAGAAATTGCTCTGATGGTTTGCGTGGAATGAACTGTATGCCTTCTATAGATAGTATATCACAACATGGTACGGTTTTGAGTGCAGCGGACCAGGGAAGTAGACAGACTTACCATTTCACTTCAAGTCACCGAACTTCACTTTGGCTCATGTACTGTAATAAGGAAATTAGTGTCGGTACTGCCATGTTGTACATTTACATTTTTACATATCCTGACTTCTAGACTAAATTTACCATTGATATTTTCTGTGCCTTCAAGTTATTATCTAATGTGTACATTCTTCAGTTCACATTTATGTTAAACCTTTTATTTAAATGTATTTCATTAATGTATTTATTAATTTGCATGGCCAGTTTTTCTTCTAGCCCCTTAACTGATGGTTTTCACATGTTTTTGGCAAACCTGCAGCTTTTTGCATAGATACTCTTCAGATGGTAAGAGGAGCATTCCTTGTACGTGCATTAGCAAACCAGCAAAAATTGGCTATTAGCTTTTTCAAGTCTGCCCCTCTCTCAGCCTGCGTGGAAAACCTTGGCTCCCAGTGGACAGATTTTTGTGAAACTTTATATTCGGAGTGTTTATTAAAATTTGTTGTTTTTAGTTAAAAATTTGACAAAAATAGCAAGTACTTTACCCGAAGACCTGTATAAATATGTAGTATCATACTGAGTTCATTACAGCTTGGAAAAAGGTTCAAAAAGACATTGTGGAGAAAATTGAAACACATTTTGTGCTGAATACTTTTTTTATAATATCATGCCATTTGTGAGACAATTACTAGTAAAATGGCAGAGCCAGAGAGGTCAAAGAAATAATTGACAGTCTGAACGTGACATGGTGCTACATAGGAATGATCTGCATTCCAGTCAATTAAGGCAGGATATGAATGTGCAGTATGCCTTGCAGTCATAGGGATGGAAAACAAGAAATTATGCAATGATTGATTTGTCATGAACTGTTGAGCCACACTGTACTTATACAGTAGCCTTTGAATAAGCATTATTTCCATTACATGAATGGCAATGCAATGTGTAGACTTAAATGTGTTAAGAAAGAGTGATTTAGTTGGAATATTCTTTCTTTTCAATTTCATCTCAGTTTGAATGGAGAATGCCATTAACTGCAATACAATTATTGCGTATTTCCAACAGTAAATATAATTCTTTGACATTTGTACGTACATATGGAAATTAGTTACTTACCTTGGGAGATAGCACTGTTTCCAGTTCTTGCAAATTACCTATTCTAATATGTACTGTGTGTATTCATAGGTGTTGTACTGCAATTATCATTGATAAAATGCAGGGTATTTACTAAATACAATGCTAAAAACATGTGTGTGTGTGTATGTGTGTGTTTATGTACACACACACACACACACACATACACACTTTAGTACTTAAATATTGTATAATGCACATACTATGCAGTGATGCAGTTCATGTTTAAGATAGAGTATGTAGCTCTTATTTGTGACTTTAACACAGTGTAGATCATGTTGACTCTCTATATTTCCTTCAGGAAAAGAATCAACATATATTTTGCTGCTTGTGGGTTGTATGTGATTAGTTTTGCCCATAAAATAGTTTCATTAGTTTTACCCATAAAATAGTTTCATTTTTGCTTTAGTGTCATGAGCTAAAATTTTTTTTAAATATGATGATGGGTCAGGCAGTATAGGAAAAATTCAGGTAGAAGAGGACAGGAAAAACAGAATTATTGTTTAGTATATTAAAAACTGATGTGTTTATTTATGCAGTGTTTTGTATAAGTTGTAACAGCAAATCTGATAAGGTGTTTGGGAAAATAGAACACACTGATAATCTTATCTATATTAATACTTACATCCTCTCATCTTTGGTAATCTGTAAAGTGGAACATTAAACATGTCATATACTGTTCACATAAATTTGCACTGTTATAGCATAAGTAAGTGTATTGTTTAAATGCTTGTTTTTTTACTAACATTTTGACAAATTAAACCATAGCCCCATTTTTTAAAGCAATGACGCTGTTTGATCAAAGAATTTACTTCTATTAACAGTGAAATTATGTGTCCATTTGGGAGTTATATTTAATTTTTTGTGGTAGTTGTCACCGTCTCTAAAATGCATTTAAAATGTTATTGGCATTGACATAATCAAGCTTCTAGTTTAGCATCAGAATAGACATTTTCAGATAGAGCAAACCTTGCAATATTTCTCTCTCAACCTTATTCTTTGTTGAATGTTCGTCCCACCACAGACATTCTGTCGTTGTTGTACTCTGTCTCAGTACTGATTACTAAAAGTATTGTGTTTTGTACAGCATTGTGGGAGTGGCCCTTAGAGAAATTCTTGTATAACATGACACTATCATGTGTATGTGGTGTTGCAGTATTTGCGGGAAAAAGTGTTTGTAGGTAGGGTGTAGAGATTGTGGTAAATGCATGTAGAAATTCTACACTCGTGCCGTGTTACAGGTAAATGTTTCTGTCATCTTTAGTATGCTGTAAAAGAAAACACATTATCCATGAGCTAGTAAGAAAGGTCAGTTTGTGATTACCAAAGTACATAACAAAAGTTTCCTCAACTTTCAGCTAGGCACTGGACAGAGTTAAGACTTCAGGTATAAAAATATGTGCTGATAAACTTTCATATGTTATTCCATTCTAACACAATTAAGATCATCATTCTTCATTATATTTTGTTGTGCATGATCATATAATTTATAAAATTAGTGGCCATGTAATACATTGCAGTATCAAAGTGCCACACATTTTAAGTAAGTTCTTTCTTCTGATATTGTAACCAGATGTTATACACTAACTTTTGATTCAGCACATTACATTGTTACTCTTGATGCAGAAATGTGAAGATGGTATTCAAATTACATCATGTGAAGGAAGTTAGTTCTCTGTGTGTGTGTGTGTGTGTGTGCGTGCGTGCGTGTGTGTGTGTGTGTGCATGCGCACGCCAAGGGGATTTTATTTTTTACTTTTTTAAAAGGCAAACATTTTACTGAGTACTCAGTCATAAAGGACATTATTTTTATTCACTGAACAGACTAAAGAACTAAACTTTAACTGAACCTTTGTACAATAACAAATGAAACGTTAGGGTGTTTCTGGGCACAGCCAGCACACTCTGTTTGCTCACTTATGCACTTTACAGTAGGGTAGTCATACTTTTTAAGCACATTTCCTATGTGAACTGTAATACACATGTTTGTCCAGTTTTTAAAAACTGACAGGCATATAAAAAAATGAACATCATTATTGAAAAAATTATGTAAACCTTGATAGGTGTATATAATATTGAGTCTTGAAGATAGAACATAAGGAAAGGCACAGACCAGCTGCAAATGTGGACAGTAACTGACTTTGTATTTTTATTTTAGGCTTAACACTAGAGTTAACATGGCACATAATTTTAAAAAATGTTGCATTAATACTTATGTACTGGCAGAAGGTAACATAGCATTCCAATACAGCATTTAGATTTTATGTGTTATGAAGTATATAATACTTGTTAAATTTTTTAAATGTAGGTGTGTCTTAAAATTTTCTGTAGTTTGTTCAAATATGTTCTTTCAGACTATAAAAGAAGCAATAGAAATAAATGAATGGCTAAATACTGCTTAATTCACAGATGATAATCAAAAGCTAATAAGAAATGTATAAAGTAATTATTCTTTAGTTTAAATATTTTTTACTTAGTAATGAACCAAGAAAGTAACCGAAATTTTAAATATGAAAATAACAAGTAGCACATTTGTATGGTTGGTCTGAGATATGTTGGTCACAAGAAGAATGTGAAGTCAAAATTCAAAGCCACAGCATGTGTTGAATTACCTTTATGTATGTAAGATCCTGAACCTCATAACTTACCTACATGAAATATTTTGTTTAGTCCTTTATTGCTTTAAAATATTTCTTGTCAGAAAAAAAGCAGTTTTGCTTGTGTACCTAGGTAAATTTTAAATGACCTGAGAGAGCTGCTGTGTTAGAATAATACAAAATGAAAGTTATTATAGTATTTAGAAAAGCAGTGATTGGCAATGTACATTTACCCATAAGTCAGCAGTGTGTGTATATATGGTCACATTATAAAATGAAATATGGGTTGCAGGAAGTATAAAGACATCATCTGTATGGAAGCATTTGGTGAGAGTGCTGAATAAGTGTGTAATCTTCCACATTCACTGACACACTGAGAAAATTATTGTTAATCTTAAGCATTACTAATGTTGATCTTGTCAAAATACATGAAGTGGACAGAGACTCTTCGGAGGCATTGTAGACAATAACGGAATGTTGAACAATTATAATACTGCTGGAGCATGACTGTCAAATGAATGTCTTATGCCAAGCAATGTCATAAAACTTTGAGTAATTGCTGATACATGTTTGAAGACATTTTGTTAATTAAAAGCAGAGAGGCAGTATAATTTATGGGATAGTTGACAAAAATGTATATATATTTATTTAATTATAAAATATTTAAATATGGTATGTTATAATAGATATTATATGTTTATCATGAGGATTTAATAAATAAAGAAATACTGCATGGAAGTTATGCCCCGTCCTGTATCAAGACCACAAGTGTCAGCTTGTATTTCATTGTCAATACACACCCAGTCTTTCCAAATACATTGCCCATATGCTACAGCCCAGTTATAATTTGATGTCTCCAGTCATCATATTTTGTTACACATAGAGTAAATATGGATAGTGTTAAAAAGGTATTGAAGTTATTTTAAAAACAAGTTTCCTTATTTTATGCCCCTATAACAATAGGACCAGAAAACAATACAAAAAGAAATAAATATTTATGTTGCTGTTGTTTGGAGTTTTGATAAATTGAAGTATTCTAATTAATTATGTAATTTACATTGAGCAGAAAAGAGAAGAACTATTCTAAGTAGTTACACTGTGTTAAAACAAGCTTGGATGCCAAGTGGTGCTATAAAACCTTTTAAGTTGTGACCCTGTTATTCTAGATTTGTAGTTGGCTTTGTCCCCCATAGTTTTTGTTACCTTATGTAAGATATGCTACTGTGATGTAGTATGAAATGAAAACAAGAGATCATTATTTCCCACCACATGCTGCTAAATACTAAATACTGTAACAGCATGGGGCTCATTCAATGTCAAACCAACACAGTTTAGGTTAAAAATTTTCATACCTGTACGTATTGTAATATTTTTCACGCTTCGTTAGGAAGGGACATATATAAAATTTTAAGTTTGCCTGGCATTATCCCTCATTCTGATTCCCAAAAATGCTTATAACTGTTGTCCTTTTAAAGATGGAGAGCTGTAATGCGCCAGTGGGAGGAAATTCCCAAGGACAACAGGTTGACAGATTTGAGCAATGAGCATGAGAACAGCTTTTTTAAGGGTCAACAATGGGATTATGTAGGTGGAGATATGTGATGGTAATCTTGTGAAGGGATCTTTTTTTATGACCCATGTTTGGGGTGTGGAAATGGGTCGATGTATATGGTGACATTGGTATGACACAGGTATTGGAGTCCTTTATCCTTGGAGACTGATTCCGAGAGTTGCTTGGGAAGTAGCCATCTTCTTGGTAAATGTTATTTGGGTGAAGACTAACCAACTTGGCATGGCTTTGACAATTGAAACGTTAGTGTTATAGGACTGTACCCTGAAAAATATTACCGGTTAATACAGATCCAACCAACTAACAAAGGTAATATAGATAATGCCAAAGAGTTTCAATTTAGAATAAGTATAGTCAGCAGCGCATGTGACCGTTATCGCTTGTATCGTTAATGTCTCGTGCCTTGAATGGGAGGATAAAATGAGATTCATGGCTTTGTTACTTTAGATGTTACGAATGGGGACACTGTGTATGTGCACCAGTGCCTTTCAGTCTATTTCATGCTTGCGTGGTTTAAACCAAACGGATCGTGTAATATCGACAACGGCAGACGTCACTACCACAGTCATTTCACTACAATGTCTGTGACTACGAGCATGTCATGTGAGGTAATCTGTGGTATAGGGATTTTGAACTCGACGTGAGAGTATTGAAACGTAACGTATGATTTTGATATTGAAGCTATAAAAGAATGGGGACGTGTAATATGTGTGTGTATGTGTAACATGATAAAACAGCGTGTGCACCGCATTGTCATGTAGAGCTGTAATAAAGAACGAGGATTTTCGTTTTTTTTTTCAGGTAAGTTTGCAGTGACATGGTAACGTAACTGTGTAATATACGAACTCGTGTGAGTGACCGCCGTATGCTTTTTGTAGTGTAATCTTCTGCAGCTGCTACGAGAAAAATAAAGCATATGTCTTTTGAGAAAAAAAAAGTATATGGTTTGAAGTAATGGAATAGGGCATGGCTGCGTGTATGATTGTCAGGTGAGACTAGGTTGTTACGTCTGTAGTTTATTTCATGTTTGTGTGTGTTTAAGTATTTTATTATAAACGTCCACATCGGCTCTGGGCACACCCACTCTCCCATTTAATGGACACGGGGGTTCGGGGTTATTTTCTGGGGGTAAAGTAGCCGGAGCATGAAGTTGACCAGTCACTTCCATCGAGTGCCGAAGTTTGGTATGATTGGAGCTGTACTTCTGTTCCTCCTGTATGCCTTCATAGCAAGGACAGAGACAACTTTGCCTCTTCCTTGTCTTTCAGTAACATTTTGAGCAACAGTCATGGTTGTCATGTGACAGAATCTGTGTGTTTAGAGAGGGATTTTTATGAACCAAGGAGTAGTTTTTGGTCTCCTTCCACCGTTAGATGAATTCTAAGCAGCTGTGTCACTCAACAGAGTCTCTTAGTGGTTACAGTACTTTGATTTTCTGGATATCTGTCACCATGTATTAGGGATATGGCATCACTTATTGGGAAGAGCATAGGCAGGTAAATTGGTGAGTCATTCAGAGGTAAGGTAGAGAAGTGATGTGTGTAATTAGTTAAGAAAACGTGTTTTGAGGGTGCAGTCAAGGTGAGTTGAGTACTGTATTGTTACTAATTCAGGTAGGAGATGTAATAAGTGCTAAGGTGGGGTAGACCTAATTAGTTAAGATGACCTGATAGGTTGGCTGTTTAATTTGGCCATGCCACCAGAAAGCTGTGATAGGAAGTTTTTGATTAGTGGCACCTATTCTAAATGACATTAATATTAATGGGATTTATTTAAGTCAAGTAGTTAAGTTTGGAAGACTTGACTATCTTGTTTGCAAGTTACTGCTGGAGATTGTTGCCATATGCACAGTTGGCTGTGTTTTTGTGTAAGCTCAGGGGGTCAGCTGGATGTGATTCAGGCAAGTGTTGAGTGGCACAGTCATGTAGTTTTTGTTTAGAAATCTTTGAGAAACACAGGCTTCCTTGTGATATAGGAAAATTGACTGCAAACTTGACCACAGCTTCCATGGGCTGATTTGGCTTTTATTTTTGGCCATATGTGAACTTGTATCATATTCTGCATGCCTGCTTTACATTTTTTACTATGAAGTTTTTTATGCTTATTTTGTGCAGCAAGCAAAATACTCATTTGTCTTCTAAGTCATTTCATTGGAAAGTGGTATGGTAAAATCATGACAAGCTTAAGACTCATCTTTGTAATATCATAGCCAATTTTAATGTGTCCTATTTACACAGTATTTTGATGTACTTAAACTATTGAGCAGTATACATCTATGCTGCTAGGGAATTTAAACAGAAAAATGTTTGGTTAGAATCTGTTGTGTATTGCCAGATTGCATTATGACTTGGTATGGAGATTGGTCAGCAAGCCTACTTTTATTGATAGTGAAGTGAATTAGGTAATATTTTTCTTGTTGTTCCTCACTCACTGCTTGAGAATAAGTTTCAGCCACCTGTGAGTAGTCTGTCAGTGGAAATGTTGATGTGTAGTTAGCAATGTTTGTAATCCAGGCATGTCCTAAAGCCTGAATAATTCTACGCTTATCATAACGTTTAAGTTGGTTTGATGTATTATCACTCAATTCATGCCATGTGTCTTGTTAGAAGTACTAAAAGTAATGTGTCACATGTAGCTGGAATAAATTTAACTTCAAAAATGTAAAAATTTCAGCTGCATTGTTGAACCATGTATGGAAAACTATTACATTTAGATTATCATATCTCCATCTGTGTGACATCTCCTATGCATGTGGTGATGTTACACATGTAGAGATATGTAGGAGACAGGTAACCTAATGGACTCATCTGAATAGGTTCTCCCCTTTTCCTAATCCACCATAAGATGGGGAATGACTCATCTTTCATTATGTTCAGGCTGTTTGGTTTGTGATGTTGCACATTGTGCAAATTTCCTCTGGAGAGGAGGGCTGATTTCTCACTTTATTGTTCTGTCATAATTAGGTGTTCATGTTGATAACCCTGATAAGCTGTGGAGATGGAGGAAGAATTAGTATAGCAAATGGATTTCACCAGACAGGTGCTTCAGGGAGCATGCAGAAGGCAAACACATGCATTTCATATGGTTCCCTAATTTTTCCAGCTAGCATATACATGAAAAGCTGTAGAAATGGGAAAGAATTAGTGGAGCAAATGGATGGCATCAGCAAGTGGCTGTACTGGGTATCACAGAAGACAAACACATGCATGTCACCTGGTTTGTCAAGTTGTCTGTCTTGCGCATTGCATCCCCTTTCTAGCAGTTGTGTTTCCTTGTGTTAGATGTAAAACATGTGTGCCTGGGTGTGTTTTAGAGGACTAGCCTTGCATGTTTATGTTTAAAAGGATCAATGTCCTAGTATGATTTGGAGGTGGATGGTGTAAAGGGGCTGTTTAGGTTATTGAAGTGCCTGTCCTGTTGACTTGAATTTAGTTGTGTATCGAGCCCTCTCTTGTGCAGTAGGCCACTGTGGCATGAATCAGAAGCCTTCTGAGGTACATTTGTGCGATGTGCGCCATTGTGCTATCCTGACAATGGTGGCCTACAAAGCTCACATGCGTACTCTTTGCATGAGTTGTCTGGGTCTCATACAGTAATGCCTATCTGGGTCTCTTGATCACAGGTGTGGAGGTAATCCTGTGGCCTTCCTGAAGCTGGGTGGACCTTGCAGCCTGCAACCTGCAAGTCTTTATGTCCTGTTGTTCCCATTTGACTACAGGTTTATGTTAGATGTTGCAGAACACTTGAATGCTACGGAAGGTTTGATTGTGGGTTAGAGCATCATAAGTTGAGTTGTGTTAGATTCCTGTCTGCTGTCGTCCTGCTTCTGGCCTGCATGGGCACAGTACACTTAATGTGAGTGTGTGGTTGGGTTTTTGCAAGGTAGACAAAACCTGTATTGGCCATATATGTACTTGTGTCAGATAGTTCTGGGGCTGACAGTCCTTTTTGAGGGCTGAGAATGCTCTGCTGTCATGTTCAGGTTTCATGTGTGTTTACCCTATTGTGCTGTTCCAGTTGGTTGTGTGAATTATCAACCTTATGATTCATGTTCCGCATGCTGCACAGTTAGACTGTGGGTATATTAGTATCCTTCCTGTCATGTGGGTATTGCCATTTTTTGACAATTCCTTTGAGCCAGGGATATTGGGAAGAATCTGCATACTAAGTGGATGTCATTGGACAAGTGCTGCAAGGAGTAACACAGAAGGGAAAACATGTATTATATCTGGTTATTAAATTTTGCTGTGTTGTACATCTCCTATTCTACCATTTTTGTTTCAATGTGTTAGGTGCAAGGGCTGCGTGTGTGATGGCTTGTGGGAGGACAAACCTTGGAAGCTTAAGTCTGATATGACAAGCATGGTCCCAGAACGACTGTGGAGGTAGGGGGCTGTGTTGAGTTTGTTGAAGCGCCTACCCTTGTAACTTAAGTTTAGGTGTGTATCAAGCCCTCACTTGTGCAGTAGACCTCTGTGGCTTGATGCACCATTGTGCTATCCTCACAGAGTTGGCTTATGAAGCTCACATGCCTAATAACTGCATGAGTTGTTTGGTCTTCATAAAATAGCACCTATCTGTGTTGCTAGATTGCAGGTGTGTTGGTAATCTTATGGCCTCTTGTGAGCATTTTGGGACTGGCAACATGCCACATCCATGTCTGTATGCTTTTGTTGTTGTGATTTCAGTTGAGGTTTCTGGTAATTGTGGATTATTTGAATGCTGAGTGAGGTTTAATTGTGGGGTAAGGCATTCTGATGTAATGCTTGCCAGCCTGCTGTCCTCGTGCTTTTGTCTGTAGAGCAAACATAAACATGATTGTACGGGTGGGCTTCATCTGATAGACGAAATATGTATTCCTCGAATGTGTGTACCTGATGTATGTGCGAGGGTCTTACAGATTTACTGTGGTTGGGGGGGGGGGATGCTATTGTGAGTTCTTTATGTTTCTTATGAGTTTATCATGTTACATCATTGTAGGTTGAATTTTGTTTTGTACCCTTTCTGTTTGCTATTGAATTTGTTGTGTTGACACCCTCCAGTGTATAGTGACCCTTTTCCCTTGTGCACGTTTTGGCTTCTCTGAACTCAAAACTCACATTTTTTAAGTTCTACATGGTACATTCTCTTATTTCTGTTTTTTTCAGTTTTGGCCTTCGCAACTCACAGACGTTGCATTAAATGACTGGTTTAGATTTGTAAAATAACCCTGATACTGCTCACTTCCTCTCAGGAGGGAATGGGACTTGAGGGGTTTGCCTGATATGTCCAGCTGTCACATGGGTATCCTTTTCATCCTAGTTGTGAGGGGTAGGTCACAAGTGTGTTTAGACAGAACACAATTACTGGAATGATGTGTTTTGGCCTGAAAATTTGTTGTTCAGTTTTCTTAGGATATGTTATTCTGTTTAGCGGGCTGTTGCATCATTCACCATTAAAATGGACAGCATCTTGGTCATATGTTAATTACTCAAGTTGTACATGTTTGTGTGGGTTGGGAAGGAAGGCTGTAAGAGCCATATCATTCACTTTACATGGGAGGATTGAGCTTGTTAATTGCTATGAATTAGTTTGTATTTGTGAGTTGAAGATCAGTGTTATACTTACAAAGTTTGTTACTGGAGTTAGGTATCGCTGAAAATTATGCTGTGGCTGACAGTGAAGAGCTTCTAGAGTGGCACTTACATCCAAGTTCTTATGAGAAAATGAATAGTCAGTAGTAAAAAACCTGGACATCTCTACAAACTTAAAAAACCTGCTCAAAATCTGGACATTTCTACAAACTTAAAAAACCTGCTCAAATGGCAATTTTTCATTTGAAAAGAGGCCATGTCCAAGGAAAAGAGGACATTTGGCAGTCTTACCAGTAAATGTAGATTGTTTGGACTTTTGTGCTGTTGAACTTAAGTTTGTATTGTTGACTTATTTTGCCATAATTGTGTTTTATATTATGCTGTTGCTGATAACTGCACTTAGGTTGACAAATAAAAGGCAAAAAATTTTATTCTCACATTGGTGCGATAAAAGCTGATTAGTTATGTAAAATTGTATATTACATGTTTAAGGTTACATGGTTTGAAAAATTGTGACAGTTCTGGTTTACTTTCCTAACCTTCTCCATTAATATGTTTTACAGGAACTGCAACAACAGGACAGAGGAAAGTAAATAATGTATCAAACTAAGGGTAACAAAAAAAAATGCATTTTTAAAATTATAGTAGTACAATATGTTATAAAATACTGTATGGTAAGTACAATTTAGTCCTTTCTTTGTAGAAAAAATGAGTCTTAACCTCAACATTGTACCTTCAGAAACGTGGAGTGAATTCAGACGTAAAACATTAGTTAGTGACTGTCTCTAACACAGATGAGCCCCATGAAGATTGAATCTAATTATTGTAGTTCTTCTGTTTTGTTGAAGTCTGATCTTGGTCTTGAGAAGTGTAAATACCACCTGTACTGTTTATAGGCTAAAAAAAATTCTTACAATTTCAGTGCTCATGTAAGAAATCCTGGGAAATGATGTGGTGTAACACATTGCTTATGGTGAAATGTTAGGTGTGTTTGATATTTGTTCCTTCTTAGAAATGAAACCTTGTTACAACTATTACCAAGTATGTGATGTAATGAGCTGATCATGTAATGCTTATAGACTGAAGAACTTTACATGAGAATTGTGGTTGCTAATCAAATAGTTGCCTCACATGACTGATTTTATCCTTGCAATAGCAAATGTTATGACACTCTGTGTGGCTGTGAAGAATTCTCAGTAACTGGTAGTTCCTTAAACTGTGGCTGATTCCAAGGTTGCAGCTCTCCAGAGCCCAACAGCATAAACACAGTACCACAGAGTATGTATATGGCAGCTGAGGTAATAAACACATAGTACCAGCAATCAAAAGGGCCCTGCAATGGAAAATGCAGAAAGAACAAATTTGTTTGCATTGGCATTTGAACACTAGGAGTACACTGAGTAAAATCTAACAGAGAGTAAATTTAACAGGAAGATAAATAATGCTGTGTTGTTGAAATTGTACGTTAATTGAGGAAATGCATCACATTGATGAACATCATATGTAAATTTCACTGTACATTTCTATTCACAACATAGCTGTAATCTTCAAGGGTTTACTTTTGTTAATGCTGCATGAGTTACATATTTCTTGTTTTTAACTAACCTAGTCTTGATTTTAGCTGGCTTTATAAAGGCTATACATGCTGATGTATGCATACATGAGTGTCGTTGTATTGCCTATATAGATACACACACACAGACACACACATACCTATTTTACTGGCTGTGACCTGTCTCAAAATACTACTTATATGCATGCCTTCATAAACGTCTGCCATGTAGACAATGCAGATTCCTTTGTATCTGCCTGGGCTGGTAGCTACATAGATGTTTCCATGCATTCGTTTTTCACTGGATGTTTAGATGAACGCATATGTTTAGTATAGGGTATATAACTACTTTCGTAACTGCCTATTCTTATTGCCTTATTACAACATGCACACATGCTATTCTTGTTCTATGATTGTTTGCATAACTGCCTATTCTAATGCTTGTTTGGTTGCCTCCACATCTATATTATATGTACTCTGCAGATCTTGTGTGCATGTTGTATGGGTGTTACACAAGCTAATGAGGTAATCTCCATAAGTGCCTCTTATACTAGCTGTACAGATGCCACAACAGTGTCTAGCTAGGCCAGACTGGCATGTAGCAAGGTGAACACTACTTCCAGCTAGGCCACCAAGGTCACTAGCCAGGATTCTACCTGTATGTACAGCTAGGCCAGTTGGGAGTCTACACTGGCCAGCTCAGCCTGCCAGAAGCCTAGCTGGGCATGTTGAACTTCTAGCCTGGCAAGCCAAGCAAGTAGCCTAGCCAGCCTACCTTGTCTAGCCTTGAAGGATGGGCATCTAGCTGAGATACCAGATGGTTACCTCGGCCAGAGAGGTGTTTAGGAAGTTTTGGAGTTCGGCATCTGGATGCACCAAGTTAGATGTGTATACCATTGTGAATCCAGGTGCCTAAATGGGCTCTTTTCAGGTGTCCAATTTGGCGACTAGCAGGATGTCATATCTCAGCATCTAGCCTCATGTTTATTCATGCATGGGGCCAGGCATCTATCTAGGCATGTAGCCAGACTGTCTATGTACAAACTGGGAAATAAAGCTCTACGTGAGCTCTTGTACAGGCATCGGTTCAGGATGTCTAGATAAACACCTGTTTAGATGTTTAGCTAGGCATCTGTCCATGCTTTCCTGTATTCGTGCTCCTACCCAAGTGCCGCCTGAGCATCTAGCAAGGTGTCCATGACTACAGGTAATATATTCCATCTACATGCTCACTTACATGGCTGTCATTATATGTGACTTCCAGTTACACTGAGTGTATAGAAGCCATCTTCTGTCCCTGTTTTAGCAGATATGTAGACAGCTGGATAAATATGTGTTTTATTCTGTATACTTATGTCTCTGCATCTGACTTGCAGGTGGTAGAACTGTCCCTGTCATATGCTGAGGTGAAATAATTCTTGTATACTGACCTCCCTTCTCTTGATTCATGATGATTTTCCAGGCTGTGATGTTACACACTAATCAAGCTCTATCACATACATGCAAAACTAGTACCATGAAAACTGACTTATGACTCAATCACAGACCAGAACTATGGTGCCCTAGGTGTGACAGTTTACTTGCTCATCGTTTTACATTGTTTATTCAATTTCCTGGACAACAGCCTTCTGGTGGTGAGATTGTGATTCAGATTTTCATCTGGTTTCCATGGAAAACAAGATTCATCATAACCATGATAACCAGAAAACCATGGAAACCTGAGGGGTGACTTAACCACTTAGTCACACCGACTGCATTATGTTACTTCGATACAGCCACCTCTAAAACTTTGTGTTACAATGGCTGTATGGATCCCTCCATACCAGTTCATTATCCTAGCTATATACATTTCTAGGCCAGAATTATGTATTGACTAATAGATTCGTGTATATCTGTCTATCTTACCGGATATATAGACAGCTCGATATCTTCCTCTCTTACAGAGTATACACGTATGGACACCTCTGTACCTGCCTCTGACAATGACTACTGATTTGCCATTACAGTTGCCAGTCATATGGCTATGTAAATGCTTTTATATCCAACTGTTACACTTGCTATATAAATGGTTCTCCATATCCCTGTTTATGTATTTTGCAGCCATCACCCAACCTTCAATTCCCACCATCCTAACATCTGCAAGGAACTCCCTCCATACACACCAGCTAGTAATACAATAGCAGCCTCACCATGTTTGTAGAGGAAACCAGTTTTGTATGCAGACAGAGGTAGTGCAAAAGTACTTGTTTTGTAGTATGGGTAGAAACTGTTAATCATAATGGAGCAGCACCTGGTTGGTAGTAGAGAATTGACTGTCTAGTGACATATCACTATACTCACAAATCTGCTGTTTAGAAGGCTGACTGCAATTGGAGACAACACTCCAGGAATGAATGTTAGTGTTTTAATAATACCAAGGAGCGTTCCTGGAAAAGAAATAGCACTGGTTGTATATACCACAAGTAGAGGGACAGATTACAGCTTGCAGCTAGAGGTCTGAGAAGAAACTGACCTAACATTTAAATTTAGTGAATAAAACTTTACTATAAATTTAGGGTGGCATATTCAATCCCAAGTCCTCAAAATTCTGCCATAATTCTACTTTCTTCACTGACCAATGGTTTAAGTTATTTATTGGCTTTTATTTCTTTTATTACTGATTCCCCAATGACTGTTTCTTTTGAAATGGGGTTGTTTGGATTTTTTTCTTTATGACCGTGCAAAAATCACTTGTGTCTGCACAGCCTCAAATATAATTGTTTTCAAGTGCCTTTACCTAGAGGTGAGTGTGGATGAACCATAATGCTGACTGCTTATCTTATTGTACCTTCTGCAAGTCTGAAGCCTTATTTCTATGTTTCTTTCACTTCCTGTTAACACATTCATATTATACAAAAGTATGCCATTTTATACTATGTGTGGGGACACCCACATTGCAGCTCTCCTTCCTCTGTCCATACACCAAACAACACACCGACCTAGTCAACAGCAGCTTAACCACCACAGCAAACCACTCTCTCACTCCCTCCTTCTCTGTCTACTTCCACAAAGAAAAGGCCCTCGACAAGCGGAACTACCTTCTGGAAGCCACGCCCATCAGCTCTGCCAACCAGCCAATGGCAGAGCAGGCTGACCAGCAGTGACCTGTATAAAAAAAGCCATCTGACCGGCGAAAAGCTGTTCATTCGGAAAGGAGTAACTGTCCACGACACATAAAGAAGGAAGCTCTGCAAGACTACATCAAGACAGGAGACACGACGCCTGACTGCCCGGCCACGATGCCTCGTGGACCAGGCTCATCCCGGCATACAGCGAGAAGCCAATGGCCAACAACTGAACCGGCCACTAGCTGCCGAGGTTCACCTTGGCTCTCAGGTCAAGCCCAGCCATACATCAAGCGGTACACCTTCTCCTGTGCCTGACCAGATGCTTCTCCACGACATCACACCGCAGAGACGCCAACCAGCGAACCAATCACTTCTCAGCCGGCAGGTTTTTCATGCTACACGCCCTGGTATAGACCAGACTGTACGACTACTCTTGACATTAATAAATATTGTTATATATGTGTGATACTATGGTTGTCTCTCTCTCTCTCAACAATCCTACAGTATCCCACATATGTTTTGGATAAACGTTACAGGAATGACACTGGCAGATGATTTAAACTATACATTGTACTCTGCTTCACTGTATGCTAGTATTTTATGGCAAAGATGACAACTGCGAGGAAAAGGGGCTGGCCAGCAAGTGATAGCCTTACATTTCATCTTGTGGAGAAAAAGTACGAAATGCAACACAGTTGGCAGGTTACTTGAGGGGTGATGGTGTTGGGCACTGGCCAGTGCCTACTGAGAACAGGAAAGGGCGTATGCTGTGTATTAAAGCCCATGCAAGGACGAAATATGAGAAGAGGTCCTTACAAAGGGTAGAAATTGTTGTATGGAATTCACTATAAGGCAGTGAAAACAAGTAAATATTCTTTAGCTTTGTATGTGTTTGTGCGTGCGTGTGAAAATATTTAATTACTGAGTTTTTTTCAGGAGAATAGAGATAATTTTCAGTAACTACTGATTTTTTATGTTTGTCCGCTATAAAAACTACCTCCTGATACTGTATGGAGCAATGCTGATTTTGCAAAAAAAAGTGGCTAAAGGGCTCAACTTTCACTAATTACCATGCTAATAGCTTATTTAAACATAAATTGTAACAGTTTCATTTTTTCTGTGCACTAAAATTAATTTGGGCTGGAGAGGGTTAAGTTTCATTTTCCAATGGACCTACCTGCAAAGTTGGGACTTAGATCAACAACATTGGGCAGAGTACCAGAAGAACTGGCTCCACCTACTGCACAAGCCAGAGCGAGCAACACTGTGGCAACTGTGACGCTTCCTCCTGTGCTGAGGAATGCAAGTGCTAGAAGCAGTGCTGCAGGAATGAATTCACCTGCCACACAGAAACACATTAACATAATGATGATGATGATAACAACAACAACAACAACAATAGAAGGAAGAGCTAGTAAGAACATTGTAACTGTAAGCAGCCTATATAATACAATTAATACTATCCACAACAGGTGTTATCGTAAACAAATTACACAAAAGTTTGAGACTGCTTAATTTCCTCCCTGCTGTATATATTCTAATGCAGAAAGCAGTAATATTTGAAACATGCTGTACAGATAGAAAGTTTTTGGCTGAACAGTGAATAAAAAATGCTTGGTCAGAGAGACCTGTATTCTTTAAGAAGAAGGCAAACTGCTGTGAAATAAGGAAAGTGGATGATGGTAGTGGTGATGATGATGATGGTGATGGCAGTGGTGATTATGATGATGATGATGATAACAACAATAACAATAAAGCAACATAGTAGGCAAGATAAATACCCATTCTTTATTAAGTACATTTGAAATCTATAAAATTTCTAATCACAAAATATTGATTGCCTATTAAATATCAATTAAAAAAATGAAATACCAAGAACCACAATGAGATAAAAACGAGACAAATAATTCAAAATTTAAAAGTAAGGAACTGTGGGTATATGATAACTGATGGAATGATATAAATCTTTTATGAATTCATGTGAAAGTACATGCTATACAAAAGAATGGGTCCTGTAAAAAGTAAAGCAGTAAATGTGAGATAAAACATAGAATTAGTGAAGCCCTAAATTGTTGAGAAGTTAGGGGTGTTTTGATCCCAAGTTTTGTCTTGTATGTAATGACATAATTTTTGCTGAACTTACATATACATGTCAGTCCTGTTAATTGAGATAAAACTTAACCTGTAACTGGAAAAACTCAAGATTGCAAAAAAAAAGATGACATACTGTTTGAAATCTTTATTAAAAGTAGTAAATCATTCTTTTACCAACAGCAATATATGGGTACATTAATGATTGAGACTGTCCAATACAAATACAGTAGAGTACTAACTTGTGGCTACTGAGAGTTTGCGAACTGCAGTGATGGATAAATATTCCTTACGCAGCATGTAATCCACTGTAGTAGAGAAGACAAGACTGAATGCAAACTTGCAAAGCTCAGGTATACCAGAGACAAAACCATTCTGCAATAGGAGAACAAAGTAAGACTCATATCCTGTCCAACTATTTGTTAGAGACGTAGATTTGTTAATGAGAAGATGACCACACTGTGTTTCAAAATAATTATACTGCAGGAATGTAAAATACATGACCTAAATTACAACTTTTTCTGCCCATGACAAGACATAAGTAATTCCACTGAAAAATATTTTTGTGCTTATTTAACCATATCTGTATAGTTGGATTATAATAATATTCAAATTCCAAGTAGTCTCTGCATCATTACTTACTGTCCTGATATCCAACATGTGAACACTTTTAAAATAGGCAGGCAGCTGCATTGATAATGTGATGGTTCCCCACATTAGACCTTGTGAGGCAAGCAGTACACCCCAGAATGGTCGTGACAACAATATTGATGCCCAAGGGGTCTGTAATGGGGGGCCCTGTAAAGAATGCAAGAATACTGCTATATTGCTTTGGCTATGTGATCTAAGAGGCAAGGAAGCAGCTATAACAGATTTTTAAGAAGAGAAGAAATTAGTTTGTATACTTCATGATATACAGTATGAGGATACTGCATTAATTAAAAGTGATTTGTGAGGTATTATGCTGGCACTGGGTAGAGGGACTGAGAAACCAGCAGACACCTAAGTTAGAACAGCTGGTGTCTGGGACAGCCTGCATGTGAAGCACAAGAGCTAAACACTTTCCTGCAATATATGCAAGACAGACATCTATGTGTATCATCCATACATAGTGCATACTTTTAAAATAAAAAATATTATCAGATATATCAAAAGTATCTCTTCATGTCCTTCACATGTTAGGGTAAGAAACCTGCTACATCTCCAGTTGATATTGTCATCTCTTTCTTGGCTATTTCAGTCCTCTTCTTGTATGGCATTTGTATTATGTTACTAACGTTCAGATGCATTGTCCCCCTTATGTCCTACATGTGTGGGCCGGGTAGCTCAGTCAATTTAGTGACTGACTACGGGTCAGTCCGGGATCGAATCCCGGTGGGAACGAGATTTTTCGCCAGTCCAGACCGGCCCTGGGGCCCACCCAGCCTCCTGTAAAATGGGTACCTGGTCTTTCCCGGGGGTAAAGTGCGGCCGGGGTGTGCTGCTGACCATTCACCCCTGTCTAGTGCCGCGGTCATGGAAGAGTAGAGCTATGCCTCTACCCACCCTCTGGGCCGCACCGGGTCTGTAATGGGAAAACTTTACCTTGTGTCCTACATGTGCATACCATCATTCCCTTTGTTCTTTCACAGTCTCATTGACATATTTAACTCCTAGCTGGGTTCCAGTGCCATCATTTCTTACCCTATCAGTCACTCTGAACCTAGTAACTCTCCAAAATGCCAATTTGTCTGTCTGTAGCCTTGTTTTATTGGACATACCTTTCATACTTCAAGCATTCTTGGGTTTTTGAGACTTTGCCAAACATTCAAAACTTTCCACTGTAAAGCATGCTTATCCCATAAGAACTACAAAACTATTTATTTGGGATTTTTAATTAATTTTATGTGTTTTAATAAAAGACAATGAAAATGCATAAACTTTAGTGTGAACCTTCAATTGTAACAGGATCAGTAATAATTTATTGGATTATATCAGGAAAAATGAGATGGATGGGACATGTACTGCATACATGTGGAAGAGAAGAGAAATGTAAATAAATTCATGCTAGAAATGTAAAAGGGAGAGAACTCTTGTGAAACAAAAGGATAAATGGGAGGATTATGTGTAGATTAACCTTAAGCAGCTAGCTTTTGAGGGCACTATCAGAGAGTATAATAGTAGCCTAGCATAGTGTCCAATAGCAGACACTTATGAAAACAGTAATCAATATGGTCGCACAAAATGAAAATAATTTTCTAAACACTGCAATTTTTTTGGTGTTATGTCATGTTTTCAACCCCCAGAAATGAATAAAATGAGAAAGCCCTTCTAATGGAAGGAACATAGTTTTCAGTAATTGATAAAATTAGTATCTGCTTTGGATGAAATAGAAAATGTTATCAACTGTTATGATGAAGGAAGATGGTTGAGTGTTTATGTTCATACCTTAGTGTACCCAGTTTTTCATTTTCTAGGCTCACCATATATTTTCATGAAGTACTGCAACTGATCACTTTACAAAGCAGTCCTCTACTTTTGACAAAGCAAAGTACAGCATTGTGTGTTACTGACTGGAAATATGTGATATAGAGACCTTTCAACTGAGAATTTAATTAGTAAGGGATTTATTACTCTCACTCTTGATATTTCTAACACACCTTGCGGGAAGCAACAGAGTTTCCAATAACACGTTCCAAATACTTCTGTTCAGCATTTGAGATCCGCGGGTGCTGTGCTGGAGAGTCATGTACCAGGTAGCACCAAAATGCATACCACGTCAGTGTGAGAATCCCAGTCATATAGAACACATACTGCCAATCCAGCACAGTCATGATGAGCCCACTCAAAGAATATGTCAATGCTGTACCAACAGCAGAACCTGCCAAACACCCAAACATGTCATTGTTTTAGTTACCATCGTGCTATTATGGGCTGAACCATCGTACTGTCTGACAGAAAACATCATCCTAATAATCTTGGAAATGAAGATATTAATATTGCAGAATGCACAGATAAAACTAACAACAATATGTCATATTCCTGATGGAGCTTTTCTTGTACAAGTGTCAGTGTGATAGCTGTTGCAGTAACCTGCAGCCAATGTCTGAGGGAAAACATTCAGGCTTCAAACATGATCGCCACAATGAGAATCAAGTGCCTTTGCAACACACATTGTGTTTTGCATGATCTATTTCCTGAGGTAACTGAAAGTGGTGTAGTAATTTAATTTTCTTTAATGCAGAATATGTTGTATTTATTTCTTTCATTTTTGGTATAATTGGGGGTGCTCCAATTGCCAAGGTTATGTGGCATCAAGTGATTAGTGAATAATGAATTGAAAAGGATGTGAATGGAAGTGTTGGTGGCCAAATTTATGATCTATTACAAAGCTTTCTTTGAGGGAAAAAGGTAAACAAAAAATAACCCAATCTATTCTCCCTCTGGCAAAGATATGAACTTAGGAGTTTCTGAATACAGAAGAGTGTTAACTATTTATGTGTAATGTTCGATCATATATGTTAGTGTAAGCTTACCATGGTAGGAAGTCATAAACTTGCTGCGCTCAGTGGATGGAATCCAATGAGCTGAGAGGGCATGTGTTGCCGGCCATGTCACACCCTGTCATCAAACAGGAAAAAACATGGAACATATTTTGAAAAGGTTGTTGTCCCTTTCTTACATAAAGAGGTATCACTGAATTTAATTTTGATTTGAACAGTATGAGCTTCTTCAGCCAATATTTCTAGCACTCGACAGTGGTTAAAATACACACAATACGAGTATATGTTGAAAATGTATAATGCTCAGACTAGTTTTAATATATGTTCCTATAGCCTCTCTACTGTTTCTCTGAAGCTGTCTTGTTTCAATTTTCTTTTTTCTTTTAATCATGTATAAAGTTACTGAATAGTCCATAACATTCTTGCACACAAGTACGATTCATTTTAAAACTTCATGAGCAAATGAATCCAGGTAGTCCCTGTATATGGGATTAGTGTAGCTGCCAAAGTAACTTGAAAGAAGCAAAGTTTAAGCTGTTCTGAACTGTGATACTCTGTTACTCATTAAGTACATACCAACATTTTGAAGGATCATGGTGCATTCATCTTCAGTTTCAAGCAGTCGATGTCAGAACACAATATCCCAGAAGCCTATAATCTTCAGTAGCACTGCAGTGAGAATCTCAAGTCTTGCGTAGGTTTAGAACTTAGCAAATAACTGCTAAGAAGATTCTTGCTTATGCTAGTATATCATTAAGTAAATAAAGTGACTGATTTATTGGCAGATATAAAGACAAATATTTTACCAGATGTATTCACAAGATTCTCTTTGCAATGTAAAAAGTGCCCAATTAGATAATAATTATAAAGAATAATTGCACAGTAAGAGATAAGGCAGAGAAATCATCCTGTAATTGAATGCTTCATGGTTATAGTAAGTTCTGAATTGCTTACATCACTAGTATTTTATTACACAGCACGACTGTAGTGAAATATTCACATTGGATTGTTTGTTATGAATCTGTGTCTGAATTTGTATTTGTATCTACACACACACACACACACACACACATATATACATACACACACAGACACACACACACATACACACACACACACACAGACACACATATAGGTGTACATACATTCCCTGGATCCATAAGTGTGTCACAAAGGCAGTAGGGTAGGAACGGGTGATAAATACACAAATATACACACTTTTTACAGTGTACGAGTAAAATACTATAAACATTTCACAAAACAGTATTAGAGATTGTTATTACACATAAAAATTCATCTACAGAGTAAAGGGAGTGAGTATTTTGAGTATTTTCTTAAGGCTGCTTTAAATTTTGCCTTGCCTTTCTTGAGGATTGTCAGTCTATATGGTAAACTTCTACAAATTTTGATACCAGCATAAAATGTATTTTTTGAAAAGGAGGCATGTTGGCATTTGGTCTATCGAGATAGTGCTTATACCTGGCATTAATACAGTGTATAGATGAATTTGTTTGAAAATTTTCCTGATTACTAATAATGAAGTTCATTAAGGAAACCACATATTGGCAAGGAACAGGTAGAATCTCCAATTGTTTAAATAGAATTCTACAAGAAGGTGTCAGTTGTACAAATTGCCTAATGCATGTCTGAAAGTCATTAACATGATAATATGTCTGTATGAAGTCAAATTTGTTGTTCAAATATATAAACCTTCACAGTTAAAGCAACCATAGGTTTAGAAATTCAGCAAATGAGTCAACCACTCTCACAAAACTTTATATAATCATAAACAAACAATTTTTTAACAGTGACTTTTCCCTGTTGTCAAAATCCTGATCATAAAATACTTCTTTTATGTCATCGTTTTTGATGTAACAGGTTCATTATTGCCACAGTATAATAGATAACTGCTTTTACTTTATGTTTTGATTTATGCTACTTCTGAGAAACCAAAACTGAATAGCCAACAGCCTAACTCATTTGTCTGCCATGTGAAGAAGAGGCAATACTAATCTTTAAACACTGTGTGACACGTTTATTTAATATTGTATTCACTGTGCATGATGTCAAATTCAACCTCACCAACTAATCATGCACTGAAAATTAAACACAATTGATGCACAATTTGCTTCCTACATGTTTTGGCACTCTCGGGGTACCAAAACATGTAGGAAACAAATTATGCATACGTTGTGTTTAATTTTTTACTATATGACACATATTCGTACATAATTAATAAATACAGTTAGCAATAAAGTTTCCAAATTGTCATTCTCATTCAGTACAAGATATAGCTTCTAAATTACTTACCAGCACAAGTCCTTGGATGGCTCTGACCACTGCAGCTGCTGCATAATGCAGTTCACAAATGAATGGGAATACTAGGTTTAGCAATCCAGCCAGCAAAACACCGAAACCCAGTACACGGCAACCACCAAACCTCTGAGCCAGTAAACCACCAGGGATCTCCGTTATCCAGTAACTCCAGTAGAAAGCACTGAGAACAACCCCAGTTTCTGGTTCATCCCAGTTCAACTTCTGTAACAGGTTATTGAATTTTATATTGCTAATAAGAAATGTGCGTGTATTTTATCATCAAATGGGAAAGTCTTGTGTAGGGTAGATGCAATAAAAAGGTGAAAATTGTAACTATGAATTTACAACTTCATATTTTAAAAATATACTCCATGCATAATTCCTTCTTCTCTGATGCATGTCCCTTCAATCATATTCCTGAGCACAGCACCTTTATCACATTGGAAGCCTGCCTTCACTGGAGTGTGAAGCTGATTACTGTTGTCCATTTATTGTGCAGCAGTATTCCTCCACTACTCTACATGCTTTCCTGTTTAGGTGCCTCATTATGCACAACACAGACTTTAATTTTACATTTCTCAAATAGTTATTTAGTTTTGTTATTTAACTTCTTTCATTTGATTTATTTTATTGGACACTCAGAAGAAGTGGACATTCGGCCCTTATTATCAGGGTTGCTGAAAGAGGGTCCAGGTTCCAGTGAAAACTCGCCCCCCCCCCCCCCCCCAGAAAGGGGGGGAGGGATAAAACAATAACCCAAAAATTGGGAAGGCCCCCCGCTCGCAGCAGTATATAAGACTATGGCTAAAAGGACAAATC
>Ga0131853_10000876_pt1 | contig 54268 bp, 58 predicted proteins | sample TergutLab28metaG_FD_92764 | JGI IMG/M metagenome (GOLD analysis project Ga0131853, IMG submission 92764) | Labiotermes labralis P1 segment gut microbial communities from Petit-Saut dam, French Guiana - Lab288 P1 (version 2) (version 2) | ecosystem: Host-associated > Arthropoda: Insects >...
ACAAAAAGCAACTCTTTTGCCCCTGGTATTTTGTGGCAGCTGAAAGAAGAAAATTCTTTTTTGTCAAATTTTCTGCTCGCAGATGTGTCGCCAAATTATGGCAGGTATAATTTGGATATAAAGCAATAAAAAAACAAAAATTTAAATAGGAGGAAGTAAAAATGGAAAATCAAGTAATTCGCATGTTGGACGACTTGGGACGCATTGTACTACCAAGCGCACAAAGGAACCAAATTGGGTGGGCAGCAGGTAGCCGCCTAACAGCAATTGTAAACCTGCGTAACAAAACCGTCGAATTTCTTGCCCAACAGGACGGCGCAATACAAATTGACGAACTGGGTCGCGTAGTAATCCCCAATGGCATTCGAGACGCATTCAACTGGGCAGTAAAGGACAAGCTGCTAGTAGAGTTGAATGAATTTGAGGGTAGTATACTGCTGGAATTTGAGGAGAAAGCAGCCTAAGTTTGATGTAGGGGGCGACCGTTTGTCGCCTTTTTTGTGCTATTTCACGAATTTTATATGGTCAAAAACACCTGATAGCAGTCTTATTCTGTACACTTTTGCTTCCATGCCAACCCAATTTTTTGTGCAACATCACAAGCCAAACGTACGTTCGCAAAATTTAATTATCATAAACAACAAAAAAGAGCCTGCGCTAACAGGCTCTTTCCCAATATCCTTAACTTACATTACCCGTAAATTCTTAAACAGCACAGTTACCGTGCCGTCCGGGTTTTTGGTAATTTCCACTTCGTCGATAAGTTTGACCTGCTCCTTTTTGGGCGGAGTTATTTCGCATTCCAAAAACAATTCTACTACGGTGGTTCTATTCCTTAATTTCGTATTTGCTTTTTATTCGTTTTTCAATATCATCTGCCGTGGGCAGGGTGTCTGCTAATTCTTTTGGCACAAAATCGGACAGTTTGTACTCGCTTACACCGATTGGTTTATTGATGTCTTTTAGTGCGTATTCTGCGGTTAGTGTGTCACGTTCTGCACAAAGTAAAATGCCAATGGTTGGGTCGTCGTGTGGACGGCGCAAAATATCATCTATTGCTGAAAGATAGAAGTTCAACTTGCCTGCATGTTCGGGCTTAAATTCGGCATTTTTAATTTCAATAACGACAAAACAATTAAGTTTGAGATTGTAAAACAACAAATCAATATAATAATCCTTGTTGCCTATCTCTAAATGATATTGGTTGCCGACAAAAGCAAATCCTGTGCCAAGCTCCATGATTGTTTTCGCGATATTGGCAACAAGTTCTTGTTCAATTTCACGCTCGATAATGCCTTCTCTTGCTTCAACAAAATCAAATACATAAGGGCTTTTAAGCGTTTCTTGCGCCAGCTCGCTTTGCGGTAACGATAATGTTTTCTGAAAGTTGGTAGCTTTGTCTGCTATGGCTTGTCGTTCATATAGCTTTATGCCTATTTGGTGCATAAGAATATTTCTTGACCAACCATTTTCTAAGGTTTTATCTGCATACCAAAGATAGCTTGCTTTGTCTGATATTTTATCCATAAGTAGTTGCAGGTGATACCATGTTAATTGTGCAAGTGCCGCTTGCACAATTTCAACTTCAGGGAACATCTCAGCAAATTTACGCATATACTTCAAATTCCGCACAGAGTAACCCTTTGCATTTGGAAACTCTAATTTTATATCGCGAGCAAGATTGTCAACAAATTTATTACCCCACACACTGTTTTCAATTATAACATTCCCGATACTCCAGTATAGCAATATCAATTCACGGTTTGCACCTAAAACGGCTTTGTATTGAGCATTTTGTATTTGCGTTTTGTATTTGCGTTTTTACATTTTCCAAAATTTGAAAATAAGAATCATTGTTGATAAGCATATCACATCGCCCCTAAAAATTCCTTTGCTACCAACTATAGCATACCTCGCCCTCAAATTCTACTTCGCTAGGACTAATGACTACAAATAGGTTATTCGATAAGATGCCTCCTAAAAAAGCTATCCTGCTAAGCATTTGTAATTAAAATGCCTAGCGGGGTAGCTTTTTATTCATATCCTTAACTTACATTACCCGTAAATTCTTAAACAGCACAGTTACCGTGCCGTCTGGGTTTTTGGTAATTTCCACTTCGTCTTCTTCGGCGGCAAGCTGTGCTGGGAATTTGATTTCCACACCGTTTTCCGCCTTTATTTTGTGTGTTGCAAACTGTTGCTTTACCACGCGTTCGCCAAGGGGCATGTCCTCTTTAATGCCTGCCTCGCGCATGACGTTTACATATTGGGTTTTTATTTCCTCTTTACCCTCAAACGCAGCCTGCGCGACGTTATCCATGGAAACAAAACCTTCTTCGGCTTCCGCTTCTTCCAGCAATGCGGTTTTTATCCTGGCAGAAACCTTTGGGTCGTTGGCAAAATGCTCCTCGACAAACTCCACTGTCACTTCGTCGATAAGTTTGACCTGCTCCTTTTTAGACGGGGTTGTTTCGCATTCCAAAAACAATTCTGAAAAATACAAAACATTATTGCCGTCTATAACCGCAGGTTTTTCTACCACGCTAATTGGCATAGACCCACCGTTTAACGCAACCAGTGCCGCATATTCTACCTTGCCTGTGTTAAACGGCAGCGCGTTGCATTTTTTTAGCTGGTTATCTGTGCCAGACGTCTTGTGGGCGTATACTTCCTGGTACGACAATTTTAAAATTGCTAAATAGTCGCCGCTTTTGTGCCCAACGCGCGCAATTAGCATGTCGCATGGCGGGATACTTGTGTAGCGGTTCATAATGCCGTCCATTTTTTTTGCCAGTTCCAGCGTTGTTTCCTTAAAGTATGTTTTGCCGTTTTGGTAATCGTTAAGCCAGCCATACACTTCTACGCCTGCGGTAAATGTTGCAGTGCGTACAGCCGGGTTGTCTATTAGCTTTTTAACATGCTTTAGGATAAACGCCTCGCAAACTTCGCTGTCTATGTCCAGCTCCACGTCAGAAAATACAGACGGCCTGCCGTCGTTACATAATATATGCAAAATTGCATTGCGTATTACTAATGCCATTTTTGGTTACTCCTCTTCTTCGGTATCATCATAATTTTCTTCATCTTCGTCGTCTGCCCAGTCGTCGTCTACGTCGCACGCCCAATCGTCGTCGGTAAAATCCAGGTCGTCAAAATCGGCCTGGGTTAACCCGTCGTTGAGGAAATCAAAGCGCTTGTCACGTTCGTTGTTTTCGGGGATATCTTGTGGCGGTAAATGCATGACTTACTCCTTAGGGCGATTTTTGCCTAAAAATATTATTGCAAGCGTACCGGGGCCTGTATGTGCGCCAATAACAGGACCAATGCAGTTTATGATAAATTTCTTAACGCCAAATTTTTCGCGAATGGTATCTGCCACTTTGTCCGCTTTTTCTTGGCTGTCGCTATGGGCGATAAATACAATTGTATCGGCGTTTACTTCTTGCTCTTTCATGCGGTCAAAAATGTATTGCTCTGCTTTGCCCCAGCCCCTGGCTTTTGATGCAGGTATCAGTCTGCCGTCGTCTACGATTGTAAGTATTGGTTTGATGCTTAACATGGTACCAACAAATGCAGACGCGCCAGAAACACGGCCGCCACGGCGCAGGTGGTGCAGGTCGTCTGGTACTACCCAGTGGTTAAGTTTTGGAATAAGTGCTTCGATATATGCGGCGTTTTCTTCCAAGCTTTTGCCTTCTTTTTGCGCCTGCGACGCATAGTATGCCAAAAGCCCTTGCCCCAAAGATGCAGACCTAGAGTCGATTGTAATTACTTTACGGTCTGGGTATTCTTCCATTGCTTCCCGGGAAGCCAAGACACTTTGGTCGTAACTTTTGCTTAATGCAGAAGATAGGCACATGTACAAAATATCCTTGCCTTCTTTTAAGAAAGGCTCCCATGCTTCCATATATTTGTGCACAGTATTTTGTGCGGTAGATGCAGTTTTTCCTGCGCGCAAAGCATCGTAAAAATCTTTAACAGACAATTCGCGATAGTCCAGATAGTTTAAGTACTCTTTGTCGTCTATCCTAAAAATGAGCGGAACGACTGTAACCCCCAACTCTTCAGCTATGTTTGGCGGAAGGTCTGTTGTAGAGTCCACTACAATTACATAATTTTTCTCCATTATTAACTGCTCCTCTCTGGGAATTTATTTTACATATAAAATATATACAAAAATGGGAGGTAAGTAAAGTGATTTTGACATCAATTTATCCTACTCCGCAATACAAGCATATCTTCCTAATTCCTCAATTTCCAACAAGTGCAACTGCGTTTTATAAATTTGGGATAGCACCTTTGCATTTAGTGATGTTGGCGAACCTACGGTCATGTTCCCGTTTGGGTGCATGAGGGCGCAAAGCCCCCCCAGTTGTATGGCGTGGTCTGGGTTGTGCGTTGTCATTATAATGGAATAGCCTGCCCTAGCCATTTTTTTTATGATGCGTAGTATTTTTTGCTGGTTGCCAACATCCAGGAAGGAAGTTGGCTCGTCAAAAAGCATGATTTTGGGGCGTTGCACGATTGCTTTGGCAATGGACACCTGTTGTTTTTCGCCGCCGGATAGCTTCGTAAATATTTTATCTGCAAAATGGGAAATTTCCAAATCGGCAAGCACCTTCTCGACATCGTCATAATCCCTTTGTTTTGGGCTACTAAAAGGGGATATACGCGGGGCGCAACCCATTAACACATATTCCCGTACAGTAAAGTCAAAAGAAGATTTTACTGTTTGGGACAGCAACGTAATAACCGACGCAAGCTGTTTAATGGTATAAGACGTTATAGGCTTACCATCCAAAATAATTTCCCCGGTGTCGGGTGTTCTAAGTCTGCAAAGGCAGTCAAATAAAGTAGATTTACCAACCCCGTTTGGCCCCAAAATTGTCATAATACCGCCAACGTCCAACGAAAATGAAACATCGTTAAACACTTTTTTATTGGACGTGTAACTAAAAGACAAATTTTTAACGGTAAGCATATTCACCTCAACAAAGTTTTTTGTTTGTATATAAGAACTAAAAAAAACGGCGCGCCTATAAACCCGGTAAGTACACCCAGCGGTATTTCTCCAGATGTGATGCTTCTGGCAAGGGTGTCTACAACCAGCATAAACATTGCACCGGTTAGCATACAGACGGGTATCAGCTTTTTATTGTCCACGCCAACAAGCAGCCGGCTAAGGTGAGGGATAGCCAAACCTATCCAGCCAACCTCGCCAGCCACCGCAACGCTCAAAACCGTAAGCACAGTGGAGGTAAGGATGCCAACCCGCCTATAAAATTTGTAGTTTGCACCCAGTACAGCAGACTGCACTTCCCCAAGCGACATAATGTTTATCCACCAAGAAATGCTTATGGCTATGATAAAGCAAATGGTCATGGGTATGGATATTGCAATAACCTCGAAAGAATTTATCCTGGTAAGCGAACCCATTTGCCAAAAAACAATAGTAGGCAAGGCCGTTTGCGGATCTGCAATGTACCGCATAAAAGACATGCCAGAGCGGAACAACCCAGACACAACAATGCCGGAAAGTATCAAAACAATTGTAGAGTCGTTCCGCAAAAGTTTAGGAATGGATACGGTTATACTTGTGGCAACAATGCCGCCGATTAATGCAAAAATTTGCACATGAAAAAATGATAATTCTAAAACAATGGCAAGCGCCGCGCCTATGCTTGCACCACTTGTAACGCCCAAAAAGTCCGGCGATGCCATGGGGTTGCGAAAAAGCCCTTGGTAGGTAGCCCCTGCGGTAGCCAAAGCTGCGCCTATAAACATAGCACCCACAATCCTGGGCAGGCGTACTTGAAACACGATAATTTCCGACATGGCAGTCCATGTTTGGTTGATTGGCAAAAATGGAAAGATGCGAGATGCCAATATCGAAAACGCTTCGGCAACGCCCAAGTCGTATCGTCCGATTGTTATGGTAAATATAAATAACGCAAACAAAACGATGGCTAAAATTACAAGCAAAACCTTGTACGGTATCCTCATAATAGGCCTCTAGTATCTGCGCCAGTCAAAATCTATACCAAAGGTAAGATTGTACATGGTTTGTACGGCGTAATCCAATTCTTCTGTTGTTATAAGTTCTGGATGCATGATATGAGCCGCCCACATCACGCCCAGGCTTACCGCAGCAGAAGGGGTATCCCACCAGTCTAACCTTGTAGGGAATTTGAATACATTCCCATTGATAACCGCCTGTACCTGTGCAAACCGTGGGTCTGTTAAAATATCCTCCGGTTGAAGTGCGCCAAATGCAGTGATGAAAATATACTCTGGGTTCCAGGTTAAAATTTCTTCTATATTCACTTCTACATAAAAGGTGCCTTCCAATTGGTAGGCCAGGTTTACTGCCCCTGCAACCTCTATAAGATACGTTTGCAACATGCTGGGCGGGTGCACCAACAGCGGGCTTGTCCCTAGCACAATAGCCGTTGGCGAACGCTGTGCCATGGCAACCCGTGTATTCACCAAGTCCATATTGGCATTAAAAAGGTCAATCACGGCTTCCACATGGTCTTCTGTGTCTGCAAGATAGCCGATAAGCCGCAGAGTTTCTAAAATTTTATCAAAATCCTCGGGGTCTATTACAACAGCGGGGATTCCCAGCATTTCGATGCGCTCCAAAATAGCATGGGCGTCACCTATGCTTACCAGAAATACATCGGGGTTAACGTTTGCCAGCTCCTCTATATTGACGTTGGCGTTAAGTCCGGTGGCTGTGGCATTTTGCCGCAGGGACGGTACAGCATAGTCCAGCAAGCTGCCTGTGGCAAAACCGCCAACGTTTACAATGTTGTCTAACGCGCCTGCATTAATGGTTAAAAATATAGCTGTGCGGCGCGACATTCCCAATGTAAGCGGCCCTTCGGGCAGCGCGACTTCGCGCCCCATTTGGTCGATGATGGTTCTTGTGTGGCTTGTTGCGGGTTCACTTTGTTGACCACACGCTGCAAAAATGAATAACAAAAACACGGCGGTAACAAGGTACTTGAAATTTCTTTGCATACAAAAATCTCCTCTATGTTGTGTCATGCCACAACATAGAGGAGATTGGATATAGTCCCTCAAGTCAGTGGATATGGAAGCACACCGCGGGTTTTGTGCAATTTTTGCAAAACCCTTCGTCCGGTGGAATATCCTCCCCACCAGCACTTGACGCGTACAACCTTTAGACACATATTTAATTAAAATCATCGAAACTATAACAAGTTGAGCGGATTATGTCAATGGGGTTCTTGGAATTTGTGCGCCCAGCGTTCGGTATCGTAAAATTTGCGCCACTCGGGTGTTCCATAACGAAATGGCAGATAGCTTGTGTGTTGTGTGCCGTCTTTGGTTGCGTATGTGACTTGGTATACAGAGTAATAAATTGTATGAGAGATAGGGTGCTTCCGACCTATTTGCAATAAGTCGGGTATCTGCAATGTTCCGTTACCGGTTAGGTCATAGCTTCGGGAGATTTTTACAACACGCCGCCCGGTTCTGTGGATTCTATCGCGAATGGTGTAGCGTGCCATTATGCCATGCAGAATGTGGATAAGTAGCATAAATACAAAACTGCCTATGGTGATAAACCAAAGAATCGGGTTCATATTTTAGCCTCCTTTCTTTATGTCTAGGTGATACTCTCAATCCAACATTTTTCGATATCGCTAATTTTTTTGCCGTATGCCATCTCTAGTTCTAAAATATTTGCTTCGATACCATCTGCAGTATAATCATTTTTTAAAGCTGAATATAATTCAAAAAATCTTTTTATGCCCAAGATGCTAATTGAATACTCAACAAATGCCGCTGCTTGCGGGTAACTTATCCGCGGTCTCGACACTACCGAACCTATTTGGAACGTCATTAGGTCGGCCAAGCTAAAGAGCTGGGTATCTAAGTAAAATTGCTTGACCTTATCGCTATATCGACCATTTACAACATCGTCCATACTGTTATCGTTCAATAAATTACAAAGATACACAGCCAGCCCCTCGCTAAAAGCAGATACGCTATACCCATGCTGTACTCCTGCGATTATATGCACCAGCTCATGTATCGGATTAACTTTTTGCTGCGCGTTATATACTTCAATTATTACGCTACCATACGCCCAACCAGCACCAGTATGTCCGGTTTCTGCAGTTTTTGTTTCACTATCCTCATATAAATATATATCTATCTCAATATTTTTATTAAACTGCATAAATTCAGCTATTTTTTTGTAAGCGTCTTCTCTTTGGGTACAAAACAATTCAATTTCTTTCTCGGCTGTCGAATTGGGGAAATAGTACACATTAAAATGCGACGTAACACGTAAAAGCCGCTCTTTGTGAAATATGCGTTCAAAAGGTTCTCTGAATATATAGTTTGTAATATTTTCTGGTGTATAGGAATGGTTGATTAAAAACTCGATAAACTCCCTGTCGGCACCATAAATATTAAATTGTGAGTATGTAGGCGACTGCATATGGTTGGGCAACATATTGTTGTCCAGTATTTCATTGTATGCCCAAATAGCAAAATGTCTATCGCTTTGCATATCAGAAGCGATGCCATAAAATAAAAACGTATGGAAACTTGCAATATGTAACTTTATTAGGTTTTTGGCTAGTGCAATCGCGTCGCTATATTGCTCTTCGTAAACCAAACAAATAAGTAGCTTTTCAAGCAATTCTTTGGAAGTGTAATCGGGATTTGTTAAGAATTCGTCATATATGGCTTTCGCATCGCCGTTTGGCTGCCAGTCTAATGCTTTGATTTTATCTGGTATATTCATAAAGTTACCTCCAATAAATTCCTGCATGTAGTATAGCTTGATGCTACTATACTTGCAATAAAAAACGCACTTTTCACAAATGCGTTTAAAGGGTCAGCATTTTTTATTGGTAAAATTGCACTAGCAAGCATGTGTTTATAGCATAGAAAATATACAATATAAGACTGATATCAGGTGTTAAAAATGATATGCGGTTCGTGATAATAAACAAAAAGCGCATATGCCATACTATGCGCTTTCAAATTACGTGGGCAATCCAACTTACCCCAACGCCTGCTCCAACTTGTTCAATTCATTCATTGGAAACATACGCAGCAACTCTTTATACTGCGCTTGCGTCAAGTCTTCTGCATCTACATACATTTGTATTTTTGTATCTGTGTCCGCATGGCGGAATTTTATTTTGAATGTTTCAAACGTGCTTCCTTCCATTTTACAAATCCTTTCCGTATTTCGTAAATTGCCATTATCAGTAAAAAAACCGCAAACCCTTTGCGCAAATAATTTGCGTTTATTTTTATCGCAATCAGTGCACCGGGCAATGCCCCCAATAGCCCCCATAAGATAAGCGGCAGCAAGCCTTTCTTTTCTATGTTGCCATTTTTTTTGTGAACGCGTACCGCAAGCAATGCCGTTGGGATAAAGTACAACAGGTTAATATGCTGGGCATTTTGTTGCTGTATTCCCATCAAAATGGTTAGTGCAGGTATTAAAATTGCACCACCGCCAATACCCATGCCGCTGATTATACCCGCAGCAAAGCCAATAAGCACAAGCCAAATCATGCAAACAACATCCTAACTGCGCCAATTGCCAGGAAAACACCAAACAAAATATTAAGCCACATTCCGTTTAGTTTTGTTAGCCATTTTGCACCAATAATGCCGCCAGCTACACCACCGGCGGAAACCCAAAATACTGTAAGCCATTCTACATCTACGCCCCAGATATAAATGATGGCACTAAGCACAGACAGCGGCAAAATAACGGCTACTGTTGTCGCATGGGACTTGTGCGTTTCAAACTTCGCAAATTTTTGCAAGGCAGGTACAAGCAACGAGCCGCCGCCTGCACCAAAAAGCCCGTTTATAAAACCAATTACAATCCCGATGGCAAATGTCAATTTAGATTTTTTCATGTAAATAATTTGCCCAGGTTTATGCCAATTATTCGCTTGCTTTAAAATTATAAACCGGGCGTATTTTTTCGATAATATCGGCAGTTGGGTCAATATTATTGATAATTTCTTCAATCGGTTTGTATGCCATAGGTGCCTCGTCCAGTGTCTTGCGGGAAACAGATGTAGAGAACACGCCAGCCATTTCTGCTTTGTAGTCATCCAATGACAGCTGCTTTAACGCCGCGGTGCGGCTCATTAGCCTGCCTGCACCATGCGGCGCAGACTGGTTCCAGTTGTCGTTACCTTTGCCCACGCAAATAAGGCTGCCGTCACGCATGTTTATTGGGATTAGCAGCTTTTCGCCTTTTTTTGCAGACACCGCGCCCTTGCGCAATATCATAGTGTCTGTGTCGATATAATTGTGGATTGTGGTAAAGCGTTCAACTTCCGTAAATTTCATCCCCCGTATAATAACTTCTGCCATGGCCTTGCGGTTTAGCGTTGCAAATGCTTGGGTTATTTTCATATCATGGATATAATCATTGAAAAGATTGCTGCTTACGTATGCTAAATCCTTTGGGCAATCGGTATCGCGCAAAGTTTTGCAGGCTTCGTTCTGGTAGTAATTTGCAACCTCCGTACCCAAATGGCGGCTACCAGAATGTATCACCAGGTACATATCCCCGCCCTGGGAACGCCCAACCTCGATAAAGTGGTTGCCACCGCCAAGTGTGCCTATACTGCGCTGTGCGCGTTCCAGCTTGACTTTGTCTGCAATTTTGAGCCGAGTCAAGTCGATTTGATCGTTGAATGGGTGGTGGTTTTTGCGAACGTCCGAACCCGAAGGTACTTGCTTGCGAATAAGTGCGTCTAATGCAGCAAAATCTATTTCTTTTTCTGCAAGTTTTATCGTTTCCATTCCGCAGCCAATGTCCACACCCACCATGCCCGGCACAATTTTGTCCAGTATCGTCATGGTGGTGCCAATGGTGCAGCCCATGCCCGCATGTACGTCTGGCATGATGCGAATTTTACAATTTGCGAATTCCTCACGGTCGCAAACAGATTTAATTTGCTCGTACGATACCGCTTCAAGTTCGTTGGTATAGCAAATGGCGGTGTTGTGTTTCCCTGTTACTGTTGTCATGATACAGCTCCCCTTTATAATCCAAAAAACCGCTGTTATAAAAACCAGCGGTTAATCATTTACTTAAAATATCCTTTTACCTTATCCAGCCAACGCGTCTTATGGTTTTTGTACTCGTCGCCCATTTCCTCATTAAAATCACGAAGCAATTCTTTTTGACGTTCGTTTAATTGGGTGGGTACGGTTACATTAAGCCGTACAATAAGGTCGCCAACTTGGTTGGGGTTGTGTACATTTGGCACACCCTTACTGCGCATTTGCACGGTAGAACCTGTTTGTGTGCCCGGTTTTACAGTATAATCGCCTGCTTTGCCATCTATAAACGGTATGGATATCGTGTCGCCAAGTGTGGCCTGCACAAATGTAATAGGGATATCCATATAAAGCCTGTTACCCTCGCGAGTATATAATTTATGCGGCAAGATATTAACGGCAATATATAAATCGCCGGAAGGCGCACCTTTTTCGCCGGCTTCGCCCTTGCCTGTAAGGCGTACACTTTGTCCACTGTCTATACCCTTTGGTATATTAACCTCCAGGGTTTTGGTGGTGCGCACGCGCCCTTGTCCGCGGCATGTATTACAGGGTTCTTTAATAATTTTGCCTTCGCCTTTACAAGTGCTACACGCCACAACGCGCCACGAAGCTCCAAATAAGCTTTGCTGTTGGACGCGTACACTGCCGGAGCCATTACACTTTGTACAAGTTTCTACTTTTGTGCCTGGTTTCGCGCCATCACCTTTACATGTTGTGCATGTGTCATCACCCTGCACTTGCACGTCCTTTGTTGTGCCAAAAACGGCCTCTTCTAAGGTTATATTAATACGAATTTGCATGTCTGCGCCACGGCGCGCCCTGGGGCGGTTTCTTCCACCGCCTAAGATATCGCCAATATCAACGCCGCCACCAAAGAACGAGTTCAAAATGTCGCCCATGTCCATGCCGCCGTGGTGGAAGCCACCACCGCCGCCCTGCTCAAAAGCAGAATGCCCAAACTGGTCGTATGTGCGGCGTTTGTCGGTGTCGCTTAACACACCGTAAGCCTCGCTGAGTTCCTTAAATTTTTCTTCAGAAACCTTATCACCCGGGTTGACGTCCGGGTGATATTTTTTCGCGAGTTTACGATATGCCTTTTTTAATTCGTCGTCGGTTGCACTGCGTGCTACCCCCAGTGTTTCGTAATAATCTTTTTTGTTTGCCATAAGTTACGACCCCCTGGGGCTTATTTTTCGGTATAGTCACCGTCTACTACATCGTGATCCGGCCCGTAGTCGGAAGGTTCGCCTGCATCTTGCGGCGGCGCAGCATTTTGGTACATTTTTGACGAAAACTCGTGCAATGCTTTGGTGTAAGACTCGATTGCTGCTTTAAGCTGCTCTGTGTCGTGCTCGCTCATTGTTTCGCTATGCATAGAAACGCTAACGCTTTTTAATTTTTCCATTTCACTTTGCAGCATTGCCTTGTCCTCGTCGCTCACTTTTTCTGCGCTGTCGGTTATTAATTTTTCTGTTTGGAAGATTAGCGAATCGGCCTCGTTTTTCGCGTCGATGGCTTCCTTACGGATACGGTCTTGCTCGGCATATTGCTCTGCTTCTTTAACCGCACGGTCTATATCGTCGTCAGAAAGGTTGCTGGACGCCGCAATTGTAATTTTTTGCTCTTTGCCTGTGCCCAAGTCTTTTGCAGACACGCTAACAATACCATTGGCGTCTATGTCAAACATAACCTCGATTTGAGGTACGCCACGTGGTGCAGGCGGGATATCGTCCAAACGGAAGCGTCCAAGCTCTTTGTTATCGCGTGCAAGTGCGCGTTCGCCTTGTACAACCACAATGTCAACCGCCGTTTGGTTATGCGCCGCAGTAGAAAACACTTGCTTTTTGTTGGTCGGGATTGTTGTGTTACGCTCGATAAGGCGTGTTGCAACGCCGCCTTCGGTTTCGATACTTAGCGAAAGTGGTGTAACGTCCAGCAGAAGAATACCGCCTGCACCAGCGTCACCCGCAAGTTTGCCTGCTTGAATAGACGCGCCCAGTGCTACACATTCGTCCGGGTTAATGCCTTTAAATGGATCTTTGCCTGTCAATTTTTTAACCGCGTCTTGAACCGCAGGGATGCGCGTGCTACCGCCAACCAGCAAAATTTTGTCTAATTCTGATGGGGAAAGGTCTGCATCTTTTAACGCTGTTTGCACAGGTCCCATTGTTTTTTCTACAAGGTCATGTGTTAGTTCGTCGAATTTTGCACGGGTAAGGTTGATATCCATGTGTTTTGGACCGTCTTGGTTCATGGTAATAAACGGTAGGTTAATATTGGTTGTTACCACGGTAGAAAGTTCTTTTTTTGCTTTTTCTGCCGCTTCTTTTAGGCGTTGCATGGCCATTTTGTCTTGACCCAAGTCCATGTTTTCTTGCTTTTTAAATTCTTCTACAAGGAACTTTATAACACGGTCGTCAAAGTCATCGCCGCCAAGGCGGTTATTTCCGCTGGTTGCAAGCACTTCAATTACGCCGTCACCAATTTCGATAACGCTAACGTCAAATGTGCCGCCCCCAAGGTCGTACACCATGATTTTTTGCTCTTTTTCATTTTCCAAACCATACGAAAGTGCAGCCGCCGTAGGCTCGTTGATAATACGCTCTACTTCAAGCCCGGCAATTTTACCTGCGTCCTTTGTAGCTTGGCGCTGGCTGTCTGTAAAATATGCAGGCACCGTAATAACCGCCTTGGTGACAGTTTCGCCAAGATATGCCTCTGCGTCGGCTTTTAGTTTGCCAAGTATCATTGCAGAAAGCTCTTGTGGGGAATAATTTTTACCCTCTACATTCACTTTAAAATCTGTACCCATTTGGCGTTTGATACTCATAACGGTGTTGTCTGGGTTCGTAATTGCTTGACGCTTTGCGGTTTCGCCCACAAGGCGTTCGCCTGTTTTTGTAAATGCGATTGTTGACGGGGTTGTGCGCAAGCCTTCGCTGTTAGAAATAACGACGGGCTGGCCGCCCTCCATAACTGCTACGCATGAGTTTGTTGTTCCTAGGTCAATACCGATAATTTTTGACATAAAAAATACCTCCAGAAATTTTCAAATTAAAATAGTTAATTTACCTTATTGCTTTTAGTTCTGTTCTCTTGCCATTGGAGTGGTTGAAGGTTTCTGATGTTATCAGTTCCTCCATTTGAGCGAGGATTCTTGTGGTCTATTTCCCAACCGTATTCTCCTTTAGTTCCATATGAACCATAACGAATTACATTGCCCTCAGAATCTTTTCTCCAAGTTTCAGGATTTCTGCCACGAATGGTTGCTGCTTTTCTCCAAACTTTGTCAATAGTATTTTGTGACATATTTGCCTCCTTAAATTAATAAAAATTAGTTTGCCACGCGTACCACGCTGTGGCGCAATACTTTACCTTTGTGGATATATCCCTTTTGTAGTACATCCACAATTTCGTTTTGCCCGAAATTTTCGTCTTCCACATGCGCTACTGCGTTGTGGAAGTTTGGGTCAAATTTGTCGCCTGGGTTAAGTGTGATTGCTTCTAGCCCCAGGTTTGTAAGAATGCCCTCCAATTGGCGGGCTATCATTGCCACGCCTTGGTAAAAGCCATTTTCTTTATCTTCGCAAGCGCTAAGTGCACGCGCGAAGTTGTCTACAAGCGGCAGTAAGTCCTCGCAAGCGGCGCGAATGCCATCGTCGTAGCGTATTGCCATTTCCTTGCTGGTGCGCTTACGATAGTTGTCAAACTCTGCAAGCGTACGTTGGTAAAGGTTTATGGCGTCGCTAAGTTTATCGTCTTGTGACGGTGCGTCTAGCACTTCAATTTCCTGTTCTTGCACCTCATCCGGGGTTTCAAGTTCTTCATTAATGATGTCGTCGGTTGACATGAGTGGTTCTCCTTTATGGTAATGTTATAGCCCTAAGGCATATGTGACGCTTTGCATATTTTGCAATACCCCGGAAAGTACAGATACTGCCTGGGCATAGTCCATTCGCATAGGGCCAATAAGTGCAATGCAACCTCTGCTTTGGTTGTCGATTGTATAGTTTGCCCGTATGAGGCTGCAGGATTTTAACAAATCGATGTTATTTTCTTCCCCAATAGCAATTTGTATACCGTCGAATGGTTCTTGCCCAAGTATTTCGAGCAGCGACGCACGGTCTTCCAATGCGTGAAACATTGCTTCGGCTTTATTTTTATCCGCAAATTCTGGGAACGTCAGAATGTTTTTTACCCCGCTGGTAAACACGCGCACGTCATCTTCTGCCTGTATCATGTCGGATATTACACCCAAAATAGGCATAAGGATATGCGCGGCATTGCCGAATACACGCAACAATTTGTTTATAAGGTCGCGGTTTATATCGCGGATACTAAGCCCTGACAGGTGTTGGTTAAGATGTAGCGAAAGCTGGGTAAGCATGTCGTAACCCGGAGCCGCCGGCAGGTTTACAATTTGGTTTTTGACCGTCTTTGTGTCTGTAACAAGTACCAACAGCAACGATTTTTCGTCTAGTGGTACAAGCTGTACATGTTTTACCTTTGTTTTTTTTAGAAACGGCTCGGACATAATGGTGGGGTAACGTGTAAGGCTAGAAAGTGCCTTTGCAGTTTCCTGCATCATAAATTCGACTTGATAAATATTGTCGATAATCATTTTTTGCAGGAATAATGCAACATCTGGGGAAAGTTGCGGGCTTTGCATCATGACATCTACATATAGGCGGTATCCTTGCCCCGACGGAATGCGCCCGCTAGAGGTATGGGGCTGGCTTATTAGCCCCATTTCTTCTAGGTCACTCATTTCGTTGCGGATTGTTGCAGAGCTTATGCCAAGTCCGGACTTTTTGGCAATGGTACGTGAACCAATGGGCTCTGCCGTTTCGATGTAGTCTGTAATAATGGCTTCAAGAATCTTGAGCTGCCGCGTGCTTAACATCACTATGAGCACCCCCAATAATTGTGGCTCTTTCTTGTTAGCACTCTCTCGCTTCGAGTGCTAACGCATGAAGAATATCATTTTTATAAGATATTGTCAACAGCAAATATCAATATCGAAAAAAATTTAAAATATCCCCTTGACCCTAACCTTACGTTAGGGTCTATACTGTCGCACGAGGAGGTTGTAAATGTGAAAAAAAGTAAAGCAATTTCGGAAGAGCATATGACTGTTGGTGCGCTCGCAAAAAAAATGGGGATAACAGTGCGTACCCTTCATCATTACGACAAGATGGGCTTGCTATCACCATCAACAGAAAGCGAGGGGGGATACAGGCTTTATAGTTACAAAGACATGGTGAAATTAAACCAAATATTATCCATGAAATACTTAGGGTTTTCCTTAGACGATATAAAGAATCGTCTAGTATCCCTTGACACGCCGGAAAGTGTCGCTGATGCCTTAACAGAACATGCCGCGGCGATCCGCAGTAAAGTAGAAGCACTTGCCGAATCTTTGCAGGCAATAGAGGCGTTAAGGCAAGAAGTGATACAAATGCATTCGGTAGATTTTAAGAAATATGCTGACATTATTGCAAGTTTACAAATGAAAAACGAAAATTATTGGGCTATTAAGTATTTTGACGACGATATGCTTGACCATATCCGTCGCAATTTTGTAAATGATAAAGCTCACGCGTTAGAGATAATGCAAACCATGAGTCGCTTAAACACTGAGGCAGTGCAGCTTGAGCAGGATGGAGTATCGCCGGAAAGTGAAAGAGGTCAAATTTTTGCCAAGGAATTTTGGGAAATGATAATGGAATTTACAGGAGGGGATTTAAGCTTGCTCCCAAAACTTGTTGAGATTACAGAAAAAATGAACGAACTTGACGAGGAAAAAACAAAGGGGATTAAAGCGGCAAACCATTTTACTGAGCTGGCATTAAGTGCCTATTTCGCAAAATTAAACTATGATCCATTTAAAATGGAGGAGGAAAATAAATGATTAGCGTAAGTATGAAAAATGTGAGTAAAACTTTTGGGAACAATAAAGTCTTAAAAGATGTAAGCTTTGAAACCCACGATGGCGAGATTTTTGGAATGCTAGGGCCTTCTGGTGCGGGCAAGACCACAATTATTAACATTTTAACTAAGCAATTTAATGTAGATAGTGGTGAATGTTATGTAAATGCAGAAAGCCATGAAATAGGGCTTATGCTGGAACACGACGGGTTGTTTGGCCGGCTTTCTGCGCTGGATAACTTGATAGTGTTTGAGGATATTTACGGCATTCCCCGTTCCCGTACGCTAGAGGCACTCAAAAAAGTTGGATTAACTGATGCGAAAAAAACTAAAGTAGACGAACTTTCCAAAGGAATGCGGCAGCGGCTGGTATTGGCGCGGGCAGTTTTGCACAAGCCAAAGATACTTTTCCTGGACGAACCCACAAGCGCGCTTGACCCGATGACCGCACGCGGCATACACAAACTGATACGGGATTTGCGCGACAGTGGCTCTACCATTTTTTTGACCACGCACAACATGGAGGAAGCGACCCACCTATGCGACCGCGTTGTAATGCTGCACAAGGGAACGATTATAGAGCAAGGCGCGCCTGCAGATATTTGCGAACGCCGCAATGCTGTTAAAACCGTAATGGATTTGGAGTCCGTATTTGTTGAGCTAACAGGAGGAGGATTGGAATGAGAAATTTAAAAGCTATTTTTAAGAAACAATTCAAAGACACAATAGCTAACCCAGCTGTGCTTATGAACTTTTTTATTTTCCCACTGATGGCGTTTTTGATGAGCCATTTTGCTGCCCCAGACTTTGAAGGCGTACCATACGACATTGCTGCAATGATGGAAGCAAGTATGCCAAACATGGCGATAATGATGGCTGCTATGTTTGCGGGTATGGCAATAATCCCGTCTGTCACAGGTTTTATTGCCGAGGATATAGAGAAAAAAAGCCTGCGCTTTTTAAACATGGCAGGGCTTAAACCCGCGCCGTATCTTTTGGGCATAGGCAGCGTGACATTTTTCTTGAGTATATTTACGTCTGTTGCATTTGGTTTTATAAGCGGATTTGGCGGGTTAGATTTTTGGATTTTTGTAGCTTCGTTGTTATCTGGTGTGGCGGCGTCCATCGTGTTGGGTGCAACTATCGGGATACTTTGCAAAAATCAGCAAGCTGCGACGGGGCTATCCATGCCCGCGGCAATGGTACTTGGTTTTGGTCCTATGCTTGCCATGTTTAACGATAATATCGCACGTTTTCTTCACCCATTTTACACGCAGCATCTAAATGTAATTGCAGATTACTTGATGCTTGGCGGCGCAGAAACACCGCTTTGGCAATCGTTTGCGATAATATGGGGTAATGTTGCAGTGTTGGGTGTATTGTTCGCGGTGGTTTATGCGAAGAAAGGGTTAAAGGGGTAGGGGGGTAATAAAAAACGGGCGACCAATGGTCGCCCTTACGTCACCCCGGGGCAAGTCCGGGGTGACAAAACTACACCGTCCACGGCAGCAGCCCTGCCACCATGGGCTCTGGCCTACTTGGTGCAGACGTAATATCCACGTGTACTTTACCCTCGCTAGACCTTGCAAATGCCGTCATCACTTCCAGCACATGGAATGTAAGGTCTACACCGGCGCGTGGTTTTGCGCCTGTGTTTATGGCTTTTGCCATGTCGGCGATACCCAGGCCACGGCTGTTTTCCGGGTAGTCAAACACAAGCGGCATATCAAGGAACGCTTTTTGCTCGTTGCGGTATAGCTTAATTGGTCCGCCAAATGTATTTGGGTCAGGCACGGACAGCGTACCCTCTGTGCCGTAAATTTCGATAATTGGCAGATTGTGCGCGTATACATCGAACGACTGAATAATTGTACCCACCGCGCCGTTTGCAAACGACAATTGCCCTGCGATGTGCGTGGCAACTTCTACGTCTACAATTTTGCCGTAATGCGGCTGGCTAGTAATGCGCCGTGTCTCGAACGATTTTTTGGCAACGCCGCTTACAGACTGCACTGCACCCAGCAAGTTTACCAACGCGGTTATATAGTATGGTCCCATGTCCAGCATTGGACCGCCGCCAAATTGGTAGTAGAATTCTGGGTCTGGGTGCCAGGTTTCGTGCCCGCGGTTTACCATAAACGCCGTTGCCGCAACAGGGTGGCCTATATAGCCGTCGTCTATCAGCTTGCGGCAGGTTTGTATGCCCGCACCGAGGAATGTATCCGGTGCGCCCCCCAATAGAACACCCTTTTTCTCTGCGGCTTCGCGGGTTTTTATTCCTTCTTCCAGTGTCGCGCCCAGTGGCTTTTCTGCATATACATGTTTTCCGGCGGCTATTGCTGCCATATTTACGTCAAAATGCTCGTATGGGCGGGTGAGGTTTAGCACAATTTCGATGTTGTCATCGGCAAACATTTCGTGCATGTCTTTATATTTGCGGGGGATATTGTATTCCTTGACCGCGTTTTCTGCGCGTTCGTCTATAAGGTCGCACACGCCAATGATTTCTGTGTTTGCAAATTTTTGCAGGTTTGTTAGGTAGATGTCGGATATCGCGCCGCAGCCTACGATCCCGATTTTTGTTTTAGACATGTTTTTCCTCCTAGTACATTTTTGCTTCGTTTTCGAAGCGCGCAGTCGTCAGCCCATTGGCTTTTGCAAATGCTTTACCCTCTGCTGCCCACAACATGCCGCGGCGCATGATTTCCTGCGCAGTTGGCGAATTGTCAAAAACATCGTCGTGATGCCCAAGCGAATTGTAGAACACGCGCCCCAAGCCCCAAGCCTTTGTCCACACAACAGGCATGTCAATTGGTTTGTTTGCGATATGGTAATACGGTACGTCCGGGTGTGGGAAGCGCGTGGTTGCCAAAACTTCCACCGCTGGGTCTATATGAAGGTAGTAATGCTCGCTGCAAACCGGGAAGTCTGCAAGCCCTTGTACGATTGGGTTAGAGTTGGACGCGATGTTTACCGTATAGTTGATACCGTCGCCGCCGGGGTGGCTTACCCAGTTGCCGCCGGTGATAAACTGCCACTGCGTATCGTTACGGAACGAGTCGCACATGCCGCCGTGGCAGCCTGCCAAACCAACGCCGCTGCCCACCGCTTTTGCGATATTGGCGGTGTAGTCGCGTTCTATTTGCCCCATTGTCCAGCTAGACACCAAAAGGTCAAGCTCCATTAGGGCTTCTACGTCTTTTAGGCAATCCAAAGTATCAGAAATGGTTACCGTAAACCCCTCTTTTTCTAGTATCCCTGCAAAACGTTTTGATACCAAAACTGGCTCGTGACCGTCCCAGCCACCTTGAAAAATTAATGCTTTTTTCATAGCTTCCTCCTTGTATATTAAAAAAGATTATTTCACTTTTATCCAGTCAAAATCTACATACCCGCCTGTTGATTGCGTTGCGTAGTTAAATAGCGCAAAGCGGTACCCTGTAAAATGCGAAAGCCTGTATTCCATATGAACGCTGTTGCCAATATCGCTAAAGTCGTTGCCGTCAAGGCTGTAAGAGAAGCTACCAATTTCCGGTGCATGTGGCGCAACTGTAGATGCAAAAACACAGTTTGCAGCCATGTATACAATGTCTTGCGCCAGCGGAATACGCGTGGCTTCGCCATCGTGTGCCTCCATAACAATATACCGTTGCCCATTGACTTGGCGCACACCAACAAAACCGTACTTTTCTTGCAAAAGTGCAAGCCCTGCACAGTCGCCGTCTTTCATATTGGCGGTGTCGATTTTTATTGTCGCACTGCACTCTATGTTAAATGTGCGCTGGGTGAGTGTGTTTGGTGCTTCAAAGAGATGCTTAACCACGCGCCCTGTTGTTAACCGCAGCCAGCCCGGGCGTGCTAAAAGCGACCAATTGGTATTGTCTGGGTTGTGGTTCCATTGCCACTGTAGGGCGAGCTTGGACAAATTAAAATCGTCAGAAATGGTGAGCGTCTGCGGCTGGTGTATTGTTCCCGCAAATGGAACAGGTAATTTGCCCGCGTCACCAACGCTAAGGCTAGGCCAGCCGTCCTGCCATTGTACCGGCAATAGCACGGGCAACCTGCCCACCGCCCTATGGTCTTGGAATAGCAGTGCGTACCAGTGTCCGTCTGGGGTATCTACAATGCCGCCTTGCGCGATGCCCGCCCCGGTAAAGCCAATGTCGTCGTCCAAAATAACTTTGTGTTGGTAAAGCCCGTCAATGCTGCTTGCGCGGAAACAAACCTGTACCCTACGCCCGCTGCCCGTTTTAGGCCACGCGATAATAAAAATGTAGTAATATCCGTCTATTTTGTATATGTGTGCACCTTCGGCAAGGCTGTTTGCGCCGCTTGGGTCTGCATTGGGGATAATTATTTTATTCAAACCGCCAGGTTTTATGGCGGTTGCGTCGGGGGTGAGTTCCACAACTTTTATTGCGCCTGCGCCGTACACCATGTAAACCCTGCCGTCGTTGTCAAACAGGATAGACATATCATGGTAAATACCCTCGATTTCGTACTTGCGCCATAGGCCGTTTTCGATATCTTCGGTTTGGTAGATGTACGTTGTATTGGTGTTGTATGCCACAAATGAAACATAAAACGTGCCATTGTAGTAGCGCAATACGCTTGCCCAAGAACCGCGTCCATAATCGTGTTTGCCGTTTGTAAGCGTCATGTGGTCGTTGTCGCAAATGGTGTCGTATACATAACCTACTAGCTCCCAATTTACAAGGTCGGTAGATTTCATTATTGGGCAGCCGGGTGTAAAGTACATAGTAGTGCTTGTCATGTAATAGGTGTCGCCAACGCGGATAATATCTGGGTCTGGCACGTCGGCAAATATAACAGGGTTGGTATATGTCATAGCATATCAGCTCCAATTTTAATGGTTTCCCCTTGTTTAAGGTCTATTTGTTTCGCCTTGCCGCTGTAGAGAACCGTGCCGCTGTAGCTTGCGGCGGCGGTAATTATCGCGCTGGCCATTTTGCCATTTTGCCATTCGATATCCACAACCAGCCCGCCTTTTGCGCAAAGTCCTGTTACAGAGCCGTTTTGCCATTGCTGCGGCAGGGCTTTTAATAAATGAATGTGTTTGCCGTCGCTTTGCAGAAGCATAAACGCAATGGCGGCGGTTGCGCCAAAATTGCCATCTATCTGAAATGGTGGGTGATTGTCAAAAAGGTTTGGCAATGTGGAGTGGCATAAAAGCTCGTTTAAGTGGAAGTAACTTTGCGCTGCGTCACCAAGTCTGACATAAAAGTTGATAATCCATGCCCGGCTCCAGCCGGTATGCCCGCCCCCTTGGGAAAGCCGCAACTCCAGGGTCTTTCGCGCGGCTGTAGCAAGATCTGGTGTGCTTTCCGGCGAAATTTGGCTGCCGGGGAATAGCGCGAACAAATGTGACATGTGCCTATGCCCCGGCTCGGCCTCGCCGTAGTCTTGTAGCCATTCCATTATGCCACCGTTTTTGCCGATTAAGATGGGTGGCAGGTTTTCTAGAATTTCAACAAACTGTTGATTGGTTTCATATCCAAGTGCCCACGCCGCGTTGATATATGCGGTAAAAAGTTCGTGTAAGATTTGCCCGTCCATTGCACAGCCCTGGCATAGCACGCCATGTTTCCCATTCGGCAAGATGTAAGTGTTTTCTGGCGAGATTGTAGGCGATACAATGTAATGCCCATTTTCATTTTCTATTAAAAAATCGACAAAAAACAAACATGCATCGCTTATTAGATTAAAGTGTTGTGACAAGAATCCTTTGTCCAAATTGTATTCGTAATGTTCCCAAATATGCAAACAAAGCCATGCTGCGCCCATTACCCAATACGTGGCGGGCGTCCAGGTGTCTTGCGGTGCGGTGTCGCCCCAAATATCTGTGTTGTGATGCGCGACAAAACCGCGCGCGCCGTACATCTCTTGGGCTGTAATGCTACCGTTGGGGTGCATGCGGTGGATATGGTCAAACAGCGGTGTGTGGCAGTCTGCAAGGTTGCAAATTTCTGCCGGCCAGTAATTCATTTCCGTGTTTATGTTAATTGTGTATTTGCTATCCCATGGTGGCAAAAAATCGTTGCACCAGATGCCTTGCAAATTGGCCGGCAGCGACCCTGCTCGGCTACATGCAATCAGCAAATATCTGCCATAGCGGAAATACAGGCTAAAAAGCCCATCGTCCTGTTTGCCTTGCTTTACCGCGGTAAGCCGTTGGTCGGTTGGGATATGGCTATGCTTGTCGTCTAGTTGCAGTTTTACGCGGCTTTCTAGGGCTTGGTAGTCCGTCAAGTGGCTATTGCGGACGGTAATGTACCCCTTATTTTTTACATTTGAAAAGACCTGATAGCAGTCTTCTGCCATGTTTTGGCTACGGAAAGATGTGGTTGCGGTTACATAAATCACAACCTCTTTACAGCCGGTAAACACAAGATATTCGCCGATTGTACGCAAACTACCGCCCACAGCGACGCCAGCGGCCGTGCAATAAAAACTTAGGTTGCCGTTTGTGCCATCCATAAAAATGGTGTCATTGCTTGCCGCGCCAGAGCAATCGCACAACCTATTGCGTACCAGCCGCGCGTCCAACGAAATGCCTTGCGGGTTGTCCGTTGTCATTTTTATTGCAATCACATTGTCCGGGAAAGATGCAAAGACTTCTTGTGTATATGTGAACCCGTCAGCAGTAAATTGTGTGGTAACAGTCGCTTCGTTTAGGCAAAGACAACGTGTGTAATTTGTTATTTCTCCGGCTATGTCTTTGCGGTTTATGTGTAAATCGCCAAGGGTTTGGTAGGCGCGTTGATATTCTGGGGTGGCGGTAAGGGCAAGGCGTGTAAGTTCTTCCGCTTCGGCAATTTTGCCTTGGCGTAAAAACGCGCGAATTTGTGCCAGTTCCATTTTTGCAGACGCATTGTTGCGGTTGCGATACCCACCAGACCAACAAGAGTCCTCGTTTAGCTGTATTTTTTCGTTAAAAACCCCGCCAAAAACCATTGCGCCCAGCTTGCCATTACCAACAGGCAGTGCGTCATTCCAGTTTTTTGCGGGGTGTGTATACCATAGTTGTGACATATGTAGCATAAATTCCACTCCTCATTGTGAAAATTATAACATTATCACTAATTAAACGCAATAATTGACTAGAATTTATATGCAAAAAACAAATTACATCAAACTATCCAACAGCATCTTGATATTATTTACCGTTTCGACATTGATAAAATGCTCAATTTTTTCAACTTGCTCTAATTCGTCACTTGACCGGTTAATATAACACAGGAAATTGTGAAGCGTGTCGTGCCTAAATATAAGATAGTTTCCAAGTTTGTAGCCAGAATCTGTTAATTGTATGTACCCATATTTTTCGGACGCAACTAGTCCATGCTTTTTTAGGTTGTCTACCATTTTTGTTGCAGACGAGGGTTTTACATTTAGCCGTTCAGCAAGTACCCCGATGCGCACCACTTCACCGCTTTGGTGGATTCTATAAATCATTTCAAGATAATCTTCCATGGACGAAGTAATAGTGTTATTTTCCAGCAGAGTGTAGCCTTTTAACGTGTAAAATTTATTGTTTTCTGGCATGATATCCCCCTCGACAAGACAAGCGTAACACTTTAGGACATACTCGCATATTTTAGCGTGAGGAAACAATTTTTCCTTACGCTAATTTTATTATTTGGAGGTTGCGGTTATGCTTATGTCTGTTTTGTCTGGGCTTATCGTATCTGTAGATGCATTTTTTATTGGGCTTTCACTAGGGTTGCAAAAAAAATGCAAGTTTTTATACCTTGCGATAATCAATGCATTTCTTTTTGGGCTATGTATGCTGGGGTTTTTGATTGCAGAGCAAGTGTATGAACAAATCCCGTTTGACCCCGACTTTATTGTTGGGTTTTCATTTATTGCGCTTGGCTTGTGGTGTATTTTGCATTATTTTGTATCTGATTTTTTAGGGCGTATAAAACGCCGCAAAGGCATTGATGGAGATAAAAATATTTCGCTTAAATCCATTGTTTTAGTAGGGCTGGTCATGAGCGGCGAGGCAATGTTAATTACTATGGGGATTACGTTGATATTTCAGCCAAATTCGACACTATTGATTCCTATCACAGTGGCACTTGCACACTTTGGCTATTCGGCGTTGTCGTTTTATTTGGCTAGGACTAAGCAAGTAAAGCGTATTCCGGTTGCTGCAAGTCACGTTATTTCTGGGGTTGCGCTTATCATATATGGGTTGATGGCTTTTTTTGTAGAAATTGGTATTTATCAATAATTACGGACGGACTATGCGCAAATCATTTGCCGAAATTACCCCATCAAACGGGTTAACAGTTCTGTTCAATAGCTCAACCACGGTAGACGGCATCAAAAATAGGTAAGATATATCATTTACAGTGGCGGCGTGGGTAGGGAATGTGTGGGTGGATAATGCGTCTACTCCGTTTATATGACGCAATTCATTCGCAAAAAACGGCATATCTCTAAAAGATATATTGGTGTGTACGCTGTCATTAAAAATATTTACAAACTCATTTATTCTTACGGGATTAAGGTTTTCTACCCTAAGCAGCTGGCTGATTACGGCACTAATAACTGCCTGCTGGTTTCGGATACGCCCCAAATCCCCGTCTGGTAAACTTGGATATCCCGAATTGCGGTTGGCTTGCCTAAATCGCGAAAAGAGCAAAGCAGTTTCACCATCCATATGCTGTAAGCCGGGCTGTATATCGATGCGCAAATTTTGATAAGGGTCGTCGTAACGCATACGGATAGGGACATCGATATAAATACCGCCAACGGCATCAATGATAGTAAAAAACGTATCGTAATCAATCACGACATAAAAGTCGGGTATAAAACCGATAACAGTTTGGACATCCCTTTGCATTTGTGCCACGCCGCCGGCAATACCACGCCCGCCGCCTGCGCCAATCATATAAGACGAACTTAATTTTCTGCCATTGCGGGTTGGGTGTACAGGAATGTCGCGGGGGATACTTATCAAATTTGCTTCTCTTGTAATACCACAATAAGAAGCGACCATTACCGTATTTGCATTAATCCCTTCGTTTAGGCCTATGATTAGAAAAGTCCAAAAATATTCACGCCTGTCTACAGCCCAAGAAGGGGCATTGTATGTTGGCCATGGGTATTCATCGTACTCGTCGTATTCATCACCGGGGTTAGGGTTTACAATCAAAAATCCATCATCGTCAACAACAGGCCTATCCGGCGAGTCTGAGGGGGCTGCTATCACTTCGCTTTGGTTGGGCGGCGCAATGAGTATATCTAAAGCGACCACCACAGCAATAACGATGATGCTCACAGCGAGTATTGTAATTGAAAATGATTTTAAAAATAGGCGCGTCTTTCTGGTTAGACGCTGGTTATAGAAAATTTTTATTTTGCTAAACATTTAAGTGACGCTCCCTAATTTATGCAATTTGCCAATTATGTAACAAAGACGATTATAGCCTCACTTATTTAAAAAGCACAATCACAAATATTTCCATTGTTTTAGGAACAATGCGCATCGTTGCGCTTTTTGCATAAACTTATAACAAGCTCTGTGTTATAATAATGACGAGAGGAGTTTGTTTAACGTGGAGTTATGGATAACTTATGCAATTTTAGGTTCGTTGTTTGCTGGTGTAAATGCAGTATTGGCTAAAGTGGGCATTAAAGGTGTCAATTCGCATTTGGCAACGGCTGTGCGTACAGTTGTTATTGTTGTATTTTCGTGGACAATTGTATTTGCGGTGGGCAGCCATGTAGAGTTGGCAGATGTTAGTGGGCGCACATGGATATTTTTAATCGCTTCTGGGCTTGCGACAGGTGCATCTTGGTTGTGTTTCTTCTATGCTCTAAAATTTGGGACAGTGTCCAATGTGTCACCGTTAAAAAAAAGCAGCACGGTGCTTACCATTGTTTTGTCATTTTTAATACTGGGTGAGGTATTTGGACTGCCGCAGTTTATTGGAATAATATTTATCATAGCCGGCACTCTTTTTATGCTAGAGAAAAAGGATGGCTCGAAAGGCGCAAGCCAAGAAGGCGGCGGCAACTGGTTGCTATTTGGGATACTGGCGGCTGTATTTGCCAGTTTGCAAACAATACTTGGGGCAATTGGAATCGCCGACGTTGATGCTAACTTAGGCAATGCGATACGGGTGGTGGTTGTGCTTATTGCTAGTTGGGGCATTGTGTTCTTAACCGGAAAGCAAAAAGGAATAGGGGATATAAGCAAAAGAAGCTTGGTATTTTTAGTGCTGTCTGGGTTGGCAACGGGTGGCTCGTGGTTGTTTTATTTCCGTGCGTTACAAATAGGGCCTGTGAGTGCCATTGTGCCCATTGATAAGCTAAGTATCATATTTAACATTTTATTCGCTTGGATATTTTTAAAGGAGAAGCAGTCGCTAAAGCGAGTTGCAGGGCTTACTTGTTTGGTGATAGGGACGCTTGTGCTGGTAATGTGGTTGCGGTAGCTAAATAAGGATAACGTATAAAAAACCTCTGACAATGGAAAGCTTCATTGCCAGAGGTTTTTTTCGAGAATAGAAATGAATTAGATGCTCATCAAATTGATGTGCGTGTAAGCTTTACTTGCTGGTTGTCTAAGTCAAGAACTAAAGTAATCTTATCCTCGTATGCAAAGCCTAATTGTTCGCGTGTCTGTTTGCCTATTACCACACGCCCAAGGTCGTCAATGATAATGTCGCTACCTTGGGTAAGCGTGATGGTTTTAGCTATATCATCAACAGTGCCAGATAAGCCAGAGCCTACATCCCAACCAAGCAGCTCCATAAATTTACGCGGTATTAAAATACGACCTAGATCATCCATTGCTCTTACTTTTACATTCATGCCTTCCATGTGACAGCTCCTTAACAATTTTTTATTAATTTCGCTATCATTATACACAATTAACACACCATTGTCTATATAAGGCAATATAATATCCATTAATGGCGTGTGATTGGCCTTAGATAACCTAGAATAGACCATATAAAGTCGAAAAGAGGTTGTCATGTGAATACGAACGAGGCTGTAAGGAATAGAATAATAGAGCTATGCACAACAAAGAGATGGGCATTTTTTGCGCTTGCAAACTATTCTGGCATTCCACCGTCAACTATGAGAAATATCATTGATGGCAAAAGCCAAAACCCTGGCATCGTCACCATCAAAAAAATATGCGATGGGTTAGAAATCAGTCTTGCAGAATTTTTCTCTACTCCTGTGTTTCATAACCTGGAGCAGGAGATAAAGTAAATTATTGGTTTACTTTAAATAAAAAAAGCCCAGATAACTTTGTTTTTCAAAGTTATCTGGGCTTTTGTGTATGTTTTTATTCTATATCACCCTCACGCGCATGGGGGCATGTGTTTGCGGATTAAAATCTCCGCCTAGCATATGATTCACCGCACTCCAATTGCCCCACACCCATAAGGTACCACAGTGTGTTGTGGCAATTGTGTGGAAAGCACTGGTGGACACAGCGGCGACATTTTCCATAATACGTGTAGGGACGTGGCGGGTGGTAGTGGTGCCGTCGCCAAGTGTGCCGCCGTTTGCACCCCAAGCCCACAAAACGCCGTCTTCCGTGATGGCAAAACTGTGTGTTTCCCCTGCTTCTATGGCAATGACATTGTCCATAATGTGTATGGGTTCATGGGTAGGCGTGTTAAGCCCATTGCCTAACTGGCCATGTTCGTTAGAGCCCCAAGCCCAAAGGCTCCCGTCGGTTTTGATGAACATTGTGTGCGAGCCGCCAGCAGAAACGGCGGCAACATCGTTTGTGATAAACGCAGGCGAAAGGAAATTGTCTAAAACGTTGCCATCTCTATCGGTTAAAACTACTTCGCCGTCTATGAACCGCTGTGTAATATTGCTCCTGTCACGGTGGTCTGCACCGTTGCCCCATGCGTACAAGTTGCCGCTGCGGGTTATTGCTGCGGTGTGCCGGTCACCGGTGGATACTGCTGCGACATTGTCCATTACATGGGCAGGCGTAAGCTGTTGCTGCCAATTTCTTGCGCCAATGCCCAACTCGCCGCTTCCACTGCCCCACGCCCAAAGTGTGCCGCATGTGGTAATTGCCATTGTGTGCGAACGTGCGGTTGACACGGCATATACATCTTCCATAATCATTATCGGGTATTGCCGTTGCGCAATTGTGCCGTCGCCTAGTTGCCCTTGGTTGTTTGCGCCCAGCCCCCATAAGTTGCCGCTGGTGTCGATGACCATGGTGTGGCTGTGTGACGCGGAAACAGCGACAGCGTTTTCTATCACCAACATGGCACCGTATTGGTTTGTTACTGTGCCGTTGCCAAGCATGTTGTTGTGATTATTTCCCCATGCCCAAAGGTTGGCGTCAGCCATAAGTGCAAAGCTGGACATGCCGCCTGTTTCGATGGCTGAAAAGGAGGAAGTGCTGCTGCGCCCTGTTTCTTGAGGGTTATGCGTAGGGGTATGGGGTTCTTCTGTATGTGGTTGTTCTGCGTGGTGTTCTTGTTGGGGGTAGGTAGTTGAAGCGTTATCGGTTGATAACAACCAAAACGCTCCTGCGCCAAGGGCAACCCCCAGTGCAAAAGCGATGGTTGTAAATATGATTAGGTTAAGTTTTTTCATGGTTGCTCCTTTTGTTGGATGAATGAGTTATGCATTACGCTACTATTCCTATTACCTACAACCACTCCACCGTCCCGGGCGGCTTACTAGATATATCATAAACAACCCTACTTACATTCTCTATCTCGCTACATATCCTTGTGGCCATGGCATCCAGCACATCATGTGGTATTTGCGCATAACTGGCGGTCATAAAATCTTGCGTATTTACGGCGCGTATCGCCAGCACAGGGTCGTAAGTGCGTTTCTCGCCTTTTACCCCAACAGAAAATGTATCTGTTAGCACTGCAAAATATTGGCTTGGGCGTGGGTCTAGCTTATCCAATGCTTCCCGTACAATGGCATCTGCGCGGCGCAGGGTTTCAAGTTTTGGGAATGTAACTTCGCCAATGACGCGCACAGCAAGCCCAGGCCCCGGGAAAGGCTGGCGCTCTACAAGCGACGCAGGCAAACCAAGCATAAGCCCTATCTTGCGCACCTCGTTTTTAAACAAGCCCGAAAGTGGCTCTACCAAGCCGTCAAAGTCCAAATCCTCTGGCAGGCCGCCCACATTGTGATGGCTTTTTATTGTTGCGCCATGCGCACCGCCGCCGGACTCTACAATGTCTGGGTAAATTGTGCCTTGTGCCAGGAATGGAATTTTGCCAAGTTTTTTAGCTTCGTCTTCAAATACACGTACAAATTCTTCGCCAATTATTTTACGCTTTTGTTCCGGTTCGGTTACGCCTGCAACTTTGCCAAGGAACCTGTCCGCCGCATTAACGCGGATAAAGTGTAAATCGTGTTTAGAGAAAATTTCTTCAATTTCGTCGCCCTCGTTAAGGCGCATAAAGCCGTGGTCTACAAATACGCATGTGAGCTGCCCGGGTATCGCCTTAGAAAGCAGCGCGGCACAAACAGAAGAATCTACCCCGCCGGAAAGCCCCAAAAGCACCTTTTGGTTCCCTACGGTTTGGCGGATAAGTTTTACTTGTGTGTCGATATAATCTTCTAGCTTGTAGTCGCCGTTTGCCTTGCATGTATCAAATATGAAACTTTGCAATTTTTCGCGTGCTTCGGCTTCTGTCGAAATGTTAAGCGTAGGTACGCTGGCGGTATATTCGCCATCATTAGCCACCGTAATTATGCCAATCGGGTTTAGTTCTTTAATCCTGTCCGCTGTGGCATCGCCGGGCAATATTTCTGCATACACTTTTAAATCGCGCACCATGCGGGCGATAATTTCGTTATATGGGCTACCAAAATCCAATACCAGTATCAATTCGCTCATATTTCCACTACTCCTTCATATGATGTTGCACAGCCGCCGGTAAGGTAAACCGTTTCACCTGTGTAATTTATTGTCAGTTTGCCGCCGTCTAGTGCTACTAAAATGTCTGTGTTTATGTCCGAATATCCCATTAGCACCGCCGCCACGGCCGCGGCACATGCGCCTGTGCCACTTGCCAGCGTTTCGCCTGTGCCACGTTCCCACACGCGCATACGCACATGGTTGCGGCTTATCATTTGCGCAAGCCCAAGGTTTACCCCTTCCGGGAACAACCCAGACGCCTCAAAGGCCGTGCCAACGCTGTGCAGGTCGTAATGGTCTATGTCGTCGTGAAAGATGACCGCGTGGGGGTTGCCCATAGATAAGCATGTTATTTCGTAAGGGTTGCCGCCAATGGTTAGCTGGCGTGCCACTACGCGTGAGCCTGTTAGGTTGATGGGGATATCCTGCGGCTCTAGCAATGCAGGCCCCATATTTACTTTAATGGCAGTAATTTTGCCGCCGGTTTCTGTAAGGGTAAGTTCCCTAATGCCGCTGGCGGTTTCGATTGCCATGTTTAATTTTGCAACAATACCCTGCTCGAAAAGATACTTACCAACGCAGCGGATGCTGTTGCCGCACATCAAGCCCTCGGTACCGTCGGCGTTAAACATACGCATTTTAGCGTCTGCAATGCCGGAGGGCAAAATAAGTACAATCCCATCCCCGCCAATGGACTTGTTCCTGTCGGAGAGTTTTACAGCCAAAATCTCTGGGTTGTTAATACTTGTGCCGTCAAAATAAATATAGTCGTTGCCGCAGCCGTGCATTTTTGTAAATTTTAGTTTTGCCATGTATGCCACACGCCCTTTTTATGTAGAAATCGTTTGCTATAGACAATGTACTATAAAAATGGGAATTGCGTCAACAGACTGCCGTGGCGATTCAATTTTGTCTATTCCTACAATTCTATCCTCGTCGAAAAGACCTGATATCAGGTCTTTTTTGTACAGTTGTATCCTCACATTCACTCAATTTTTAGTACAATTTTACCAACGCGCCTACATCCTAGCTCTCGTCTACACAAAAAATAACCGAATCCTTACATAATCAACCTCAGTTTTCCGCTTGACATCGCGTGTATCAACTCATATAATACACACAACACGATAATTCAAACGGAGGTGAGCATTTGTTCCAAATAGACCTTAAAAGCCGTAAGGCAATTTACGAGCAAGTCATGGACAATTTCAAACGTCTTATTGTAACCGGCGTGGTAAAACAGGATGAAAAAGTTCCGTCGGTACGTGACATGGCTAAGGCACTCACAGTCAACCCCAATACCGTGCAAAAGGCGTACCGGGAGTTGGAAAACCAGGGTTACATTTACACGGTGCTGGGGCAGGGGAGTTTTATTTCCGCACCACCGCAACAAGGTGATGCAAAGGAAGTTGCCGCCCTGTACGAAAGCATTAAAAACAACGTGCAGGAACTTATCTTCCGCAACGAAACAAAGGAAAATATTTTGCAGTTTATCCAAAAAATTGATTAGGAATGGAGTGAAGCAAATGGTTGCAGTCGAGAATCTTGTTAAAACTTTTGACGGTTTTACCGCGCTAAACGGGCTTAACCTTAACATAAAAAAAGGTTCGATATACGGGCTGGTGGGTGTCAATGGCTCTGGTAAAACAACGGTAATAAAGCACCTGGCGGGCATTTACTGTCAAGACGCAGGCAGTGTGAGTATAGATGGCATTCCCGTTTACGACAATGCCGGTTTAAAGGCACGGGTGGGGTTTATCTCGGACGATTTATACTTTTTCCCTCATTACAATATCCGGTCGTTGCGGCGTTTTTATTCCAGCATGTACAGCACTTGGAACGACGAACGTTTCCACCGTTTAATGGGGCTGTTTAAGCTGGATGACAAGCGCAAGGTAAGCAAATTTTCTAAGGGAATGCAAAAGCAAGCGGCATTTGTTTTTGCCATGTCCATCATGCCGGACTTTTTGCTGCTGGACGAACCCATCGACGGGCTTGACCCAATTGTGCGGCGGTTAATCATGCAAGAAATCATAGACGATGTTGCCGAGCGGCAAATGACGGTGCTGGTTTCTTCCCACAATTTAAAAGAAATGGACGGTATATGCGACGCAATTGGCATTATCAAAAGCGGGCGCATGGTTATAGAGCGTGACCTGGACGACTTGAAAAGCGACGTGCACAAAGTGCAAGTAGCCTTTGCAGGCGAAGTGGAAAGCAGCGTATTGGGTTTGCAAATCTTACATGAGGAAAATCGCGGAAGTATTAAGTTGTTGGTTATCCGCGGGCAAGAAGACGAAGTGACCCGTCGCATACAAGACCTTAACCCGTTGATATTCGACCGCCTTCCGCTCACATTGGAAGAGATTTTTGTATACGAAACGGAGGGCGTGCAAGATGAAATCCCTTATTAATACCACGCTTTTTAAAGAGCAGCTTAGACGGTTTTGGATTATTGGCGCGGTGTTTGCGCTGGCATACCTACTTACGATTATTATTCCGCTGTACAACACCAGCCCACACTGGGCGGATAATGCGCCCCAAGTGCGCCAACTTGTTAATATTTTATCGTGGAACAATGCAATTATTGCTACCGCAATGATACTTGTACCATTCTGTATTGTTATGGCGTTGTACCCATACAATTTTAACGGCAAGGCAGTTTCTAAGTTTTTTACATTGCCTGTGACACGTAGGCAAATTTTTTGCACAAACTTTGCAGTTGGGGCAGTTTTGACACTTTTGCCGTTGTTGGTTTTGTGCCTAATGTTGCTTATCCCGATACGGTTAGACTGGGATATAAACTCGCGAAATATGCTTGGGGGCTCGTGGGTGCATTTCCCACAGCACCTTTTCCCAAATGGCGTTGAGCCGGGTGAACTTGTAAATACACCTTGGCAAGTTTTAACCTTTTTTGCCCGCACATCTATTGGGTTTATGTTTTACCTCGCGGTGCTTATGCTGGCGGTTTCGCTGTCTGGCAACAGGGTGATATCTGTACTGTTATGCGTATTTGTGCCGTTTTTGCCTGTGCTGATATATATGTTTGGTAGTATGGCAGCGGTGATGTATATATTTGGTATTGGCGATGTATTCCTTGATGCAATAATTACAGATATATTAAGATTGTCTAACCCGCTGGCATTGGCTGGAAATGGTGGCCCGTGGTGGTGGTTTACCTGGTACGTTGTGCTGGCGGCATTGTTGTATGGCGGTGCGTACTTGTGCAGTATCAAGCGCAAGCACGAACGTGCGGGGGATTCTGTTGTTTTTGCAGGGTTTAAAGTGGCATGTGTGTTTACACTCTCTTTGCTGGGTATGGTGGCAATGGGTATGTTCCTAATGGTTATGTCAAACAGCCGCGTGGGGCTTTATATTGGTTATGTATTGGGTTTTGTGCTAATGTACTTTATCGCGCAAATGATTGCAGAAAAATCTTTTAACGTAAAGCACAAAGCAAAGGCAGTACTAAAATACGCCGGCATAATAGCGGCAGTATATATTGGTTTTATGCTGTTTGCGACGTTCGGAATGCCTTATTATGTAAACCGTGTGCCAACTCCTTCGCGGGTAGTGGGTGTGCAATTTGGGCATAGCTGGGAGGCGCAGTCAAGAGTGTTTGTGCATGACGAAGATGTTATTGCACAGGTTATAGATGTACATCATGAAATTTTAAATAACCGTTCGTATTTGCGCCGCGTATTTTGGGGCAGTGCAACAGACAACAATATAGGCAGAAACACGCGTAATATCACCATTGTCTACTTGTTGGATAATGGCTCGCAGGTTCAGCGTGGGTATCTTGTATCGAACGATTTCTTTATTAATAGCGGAATGGATGATATCGTGCGTATGCCAGCGGTACAATTGGCACAGCATCGTGCTTTGCATCGGCTGGAAGTAGTCCAGAGTATTAGCATAACGGTTAGGGTAGACGAAAGAACAGCAGTCACCCACAATATCATAGGCAGCGCACACATAGCTTCACTAACAGAAGCAATCAAAGAAGACTTTGTCCGAGATGTAGAATCTTGGGGATCCTCGTGGGAAGTTGTTGAAACAAATTGGGAAGAGCGTATTGGCAGAGTTTCTGCACAGTATAGCGTATTCCCCGGGTATAGTATGTATTGGACAAACGTGCATATACCACTGTTTGATGGTGGCGCGGTATACACCTGGTTAAATGAACACGGGTTTGTAATGATACGCGAGTGGTAAAAAAAGGACGCGCAATGCGCGTCCTTTTTTTATGCTTGATAACTCTCTGGTGGGCCAAAGTACGCGTCCATAAAATGTGCTGTCGGCGGGCGGTGGCTAACTATTTCCTGTTTTGCGCTTGGTGGCGCAATAACAATTTTTTGGATAACAACGCCAGGGTCTACCGCTTTAATTTGCAGGGAATGCAACCCTTGTTTAAGCTGCCCATGCGGTACAGCAACAACACGGGCATTATCCATCACGCCTTGCGCCCAAGACGCGCCATGTCCCGCGTCAAAGTTTTGCGGCAACCCGCTAACGGTTTTTAATTGGCCGTCATTTATATGCACAGAAAAACGCAATTGCTCTTCAAGTGGTGTAACCGTTGTATGATACTGGTTGTTGGTTGGCGTCAAAAAAATATTTACCGTGTACTCACCCGCGTTTTGGATATAAAAGTTGTATTCCATAGTAGGCGATGGCTGCCCCGGTTCAAACGCCGCTGTTATTGGCATTACTTTAACGCTGTCAAACTCACGCCCGTAGTCTTCGATAATAGCCCAATGCGCGCCAGCCACCCCAGAGTTCTTAACAAACCGCGCAGGGTTGATAGACACATAGCCAAACTGCTCTACATATGTGCTCTTTGGCACTTGCGGGAGATTTGCAACTTCGCACTCGTCATTGCGCACTTGATGCGTAACCCCATTAGCAACTTCCCCCACCTTAGGCATCGTTTCTGGTACTACGCGAATTTCCGGGCTGTTCCACGCGGTGTAACTCATGTGGTTTTGGCGCATTATGCCGTCCCACTTTCCGCCGGAAAGCTGTGTATTGTAATATTCTGTTTCTGCTGCGTCCCGCGCAAAAGCGTCGCGGGCTTTTTGTGCATATTCATTTGCGTTGACGTCGCCTTTTTCCGCAAGATGCAAGCTTATTGCTGCGTAAATTTGCGTTTGATAAACATTCAATGCCGCACGCGCAGGGAAAAGTACCATTTGGTAAAATGCTGCCTTTTTATGTTGCGGAAGGCTGTTATAAATGGTTTCTGCCTTTGCCACAATTGGTTCAAAGTTTTTAAGCACGCGGTTTGCTTCATCAAAATTTGTAATGCTAAAGGTGTCTGCAAGTACAACTTCTGCTTTGCGCGCGCCCAAGATTTTCAAATGCCCGCTAATGATTTCTTCCACCGTGGCGGCAACGTCTGCGCCAAATTCACGCGCTGCCCATTGCAGTGTAAACTTTTTCGTCATATTTGGTGCTTTCCAGGTTTCATAATCGTATGCAAGACTCATAAAATAATCCAGCGGAAGTTCCATTGGTTTTAGGTCACCAACATTGACAATCCAAATTTGACGGATTCCGCCCTCGTATGCAGTGGTCATGTTTTCCCAAATTTTTGGCAACGGGGTTTGGTTAATCCACTCATAGCTAACGGGGCCGCCGCGGTAGTCGAAGTGATAGTACATGCCGAAACCACCCGGGCGTTTGCACATTTCTTCCGTCGGTAAAGTGCGTAGGTTGCCAAAATTATCATCGCAAAGCATAAGCGTTACATCTTCAGGAACATGTAGCTTATCTTTGCCATCACCATAATAAAACGCTTCTACTTCCTTATATAGTGCAAGCATTTGCGGCGCAGCATCGCTTGCGCCATGTACATTTGCAATAATTTCGCGCTGGTCTGTCAACACCTTTTGCATCAAGTCCATATTGTCTTTTAGCGTAGCGTCTGGCCCAAGAATGGCAGAGTCTGCTTGCCCGCGCATTCCAAGCGTGACAATAGATTCGTAATTTTTGCGCGCGTTTGTGCCGCCGTGCCAAAATTTATAAATACTTTCGCGATTTGTCGCATAGTTCCAGTCGCCAAGTTTTGCCCAGTTCCATTCCTTGTCGGCACATGTCATATGTTCGTGGTGCGAAGTCCCCATGACAACGCCGTATTTGTCAGCCAAAATAGTATTTTGCGGGTCGTCTGTATGGAATGAATTATTCCACATCACAGGCCATAAGTAGTTACCTTTGAGCCGAAGCAATAACTCAAACACTTTTACATAAAACTGGCTACCGCAGCCCTGCGTAGCTTGCGGGTTTAAAACTTTTGGGAAGTGCTTGCCCATCCAACCGGAAAGGCTTGGTGCTTCGTCGTTTAAGAAAAACCCGCGATATTTTACCGAAGGTTCACCTTGTTCGATGTATAAATTTGCAGGGAATGTAAGCTGCTGCTTTTTCTCCGGCACGCTGTCACCCCACCATACCCAAGGGGAAACGCCAATCATTCTACTCATTTCGTAAATGCCGTAAATCGTGCCGCGTTTGTTACTGCCTGCAATAACCAATGCGCAATCCACGCCGTCAAGCGGGTTTGGCAAGACTGCCATCAAGTAACTTTCCCATTTGCCTTGCACATTGGCAACATTAATTTTGCCCCCGGCAATGAGTTGGTCTATAATTTTGCTTTTGCCAATAGTGCCCGCAATTACCACCATTTTGCCGTTTGGGTTTGGTGTAATGACTGGGGCAGTGCCACACACCATTTCGACATCTTTTTGTAGTGCGGCTAGTGCAATAGCCACGCCTTCCCAATCGCTCGCACAAGAGTACAAGCTTGCTTCATGCAAATTAAATTGATTAAGCATTTTCTATCCCCTTTTTTAAAAAATTTATATCAATAGAATTGTCGTAATTTTATGAAAAATGTAAGCTAAGTGACATATAGTTACTTAGTGTTTGTGATATCATATATCCAATATTGAGGAGAAGCAAGCCTTTTCCCTAGGAAAATGACAAAGGAGTTGTTACTTTTGATTAAATCAACAAAACGTAAATTGGTTGTTATGGTGGTGGGTGCTTTCCTATTCATGTTAGCATTTCCGATGATTGTAAATGCGTCGGTGGCGGCTATTACATCTTTTAACATGGACAGAACTACAATTGCTGCCGGGGAAACTATCACATTTTCGCTAACTACCACCCCACAGGTAAATTTTGTGTTTGCCGACATAAATGGTGTTAGGGTGCAAGGAACACGCCAGAGCGGCAACAACTGGCAACTTGTTGTTTCACCAACACAATCGCAAAATATCACGGTTGTTGCTGCGCCAACAAATTCTGTGGTTAATGCAGCATTGTTTAATATGCCTATTACAGTAACAAATGCTCCGCAGCAAAATCAACCAAATATCCCTGCCAATGTTGGCCCGTTGGATATTGTCAGTATTACAGAAACCCCGGCAATAGTGGCGAATGCAGTTCAGCTTACGGTTGTTTCTGGTATTGAAGCCAACGAAGTTTGGGTAGAATTTGATAGGCCGGGTAACCGCCCGGGGCGTTTTGTGCGTGGGCAAGAACAATTGTCACTTCGTACTGCAACCACCCGCACTTGGGTAATTAACTTTACCCCACAGACATGGGCTGTACAAACAGTACGCGTTAGTGCCAACAGAACCTACACCACTACAGGTGCAACCAACCAAAACTATACGCTGACGCTTTCGGCTCCATTTGTGCGCCCTGCGATACAAAACGTTAACGTAAGCAACCGCAACCTTGCGGTTGGCGCACAAACTACACTCACAATCCAGACAAATACAGACGTAAATTTTGTATGGGTTATGGATATGGATGGTGTGCGCCGTAATGCAGTACGTACTGGTCAAACAGCAACAGCTGCTACATGGACGCTTACTTTTGCACCGCCGCGTACAGGTCAAGTAGTTGTATTCGCTAACGCCACAGACACGACGATTAATGCGGTGCAGCGTACCGAGAACTTTACTGTTGGTGGTGGTAATGCTTCTATTATTAATGCCACAGCTAGCTGGATAGCTGGTACCAACAATAGTGTACGTGTAGAGGTGACAACCGATCAATTTGCTGGGCGCGTATGGGTAGAATTGCCTAATGGCCACCGCCCGATGTTAAACTTACAATCTGGCACTGGTGCGCAAAACAGGGTGTGGGTTGCAGACATACATGATGTTGGTAATCTTTCTGTGCTTCAGGTGCGTGCAAGTTCTAATCCAAACCAGTTTAATACAGATGCTTCATTTACGGTAAATATAACAGGGACACAAGGCGGTACTAACCAACAGGGTACAATCTCACTTATAAACGGACACAATTGGATGCAAAGCGCGTGGATAAGCCACTCGGGTAATGGTTCTACAGTAACGATAACCTTTAATACTTTTGCCAATGCGAATCTTTCGAGTGTATGGGTAAGCACCCCATGGGGAACCCAAACCGCGCACCGCATAAATAATACGCAGTGGACAATACAGGTACCAAACGCATGGTTTACTACCGGACAGAGTTTGAATTTTACTTTTAACGGTTGGCTAACAACAGGGCAAGAAGTGCCAGGTGTGAGTGGACTCTGGTGGGCAAATTAATAAAAACAAATAAAAAGCTGCTTAATGAGCAGCTTTTTTATTTGCTTGAAAAACGTAACAACCCTTTTTCTTATATAAAATATTCACATGGCTAAAGAGTGCGTTCAGTTTTTTTAGAGTGCTTTCTGCGCCATGTTTTTTTAATATCACAACATACAGCGCGCCACCCGGGTTGATATGTTGTGCAGACTCTTCATACATACGGTACATCACTTCTTTGCCGGCGTGTATTGGCGGGTTTAGTACGATATTATCAAAAGTGCCAGAGATATTAGCAAAACTGTCGGAGTGGATGGTGGTTGCGTGTACTTGATTTAGTTTGGCATTTTTGCCCGCGTAGGTTAGTGCGGTGCGGTTGATATCTGCCATAGTAACTTCAATTGGATAGGTTTTTGCCAGTACAATACCCAGTACACCGTAACCGCAACCTAAGTCTAATAGTGTACCCGTTAACGGCGGCAGGCTTTTAATCAATGTCACCGATGCATCGTCTATTTCTGTGCAGGAAAATAACCCATTGTGAGTTATGAACCGGAACTTTGTGTGAAAAATTTCAAGTGCTAGGTTACGTTCAAGGGTTTCTAAGTCCGGGTTTTCTAAAAAATAGTGATTCATATAAACACATCCAGTACATTGGGTAAGATTTTGAAAACGATATTCTTTTCAATTGGGTATAGGTTGCCGTCTAGGCATAAAGCTCCCGTGCCTTGCGGAACAGATAGAACGACTTCTGTGCATTCTACAAAATTGACTTCCCTTAATTGGACATGCTTTTTTATAAGCAGCGAAGGGAATAAAAGCATAAGTTTTGGACGGCTTAGGCGGTCTATTATACATAATGTAATTTTGCCATCGTTTATTTTTGCACCTGGGGCAATGTGCAGCCCGCCGCCATAATATTGGCCGTTACATACTGCAACCAATGTGACTTCTTGTGTGTGTGGCTGCCCATCTACTGTAATAGTTGCAAGAATGTTTTTGTGGCGTACGATGCACCTGTACACGGCAGCAAGGTAAGCCTGTCCACCGAATTTAGGCTTTAAAGCGGCAGCACTTTCTACAATTTTTGCATCTATACCAATATTGCCAATGTTAAGAAAGGCCTCGCCGTTGGCGGTAATGATATCTACTGTACGCAGGCTGCGTTTTGCGATCGTGTTTGCAAAATGGCTAATAGAAATAGTTTTTTTATGTTTGGCATTCTCTAGTGTCGATACAAAATCGTTGCCGCTACCCCCCGGGAAGATACCCAGCGGGGTAGGTATTTTATTCCCATGTGGAAATGCGTCAACCATCCCGGCAACAATTTCTTGAATTGTGCCATCGCCGCCGATGCCTATAATACCTGCCGCCTGTTGTAAACAGGCTTGTTTTGCTAGATGATACGCATCACGTATTTTTGCAGTGATATGCGAAGTGTACGATATCCCGCGTTGGCTAAGTGCTTCACAAATTTGGGAGTGGTACTGCATGGTGCGGCCGCGCCCGGCAACTGGGTTTACGATGATATGATGCACTGCAATTCCTTCTTCCTCGGTTGTTTAAGGCGTAATCCAGTAGCGTTCGTCTATTTCGTCGCCGGTTTGTGCCAGCCGTTCAAATTGTCCGCCGCAAGCTAAAATAGTTTTGCGGCTTGCTTCGTTGTGGATATCGCAAGTGAGTAAAACTTTGTGTAGCCCAAAATTGCGGCATTGCTCCAGGCAAAGCATCAGCATGGCTTTGGCATAACCTTTTTGCCTTTCCGAAGGGCGTATACCAAAACCGATATTACCACCATGTTCTGAAAGGTATCCGCCAGCAGAACCAAGAGAATGGCGGAAGTTTATCATTCCTAAAATATATGTTTCGCCTTTGCGTACAAGCATATACTGGTCTGCTTCTACCAGCTTTGAGTTAGGAAGCGTTGCTTGTTTTTCCATCAAGCGGCACCGCGTAATCCATTCCATTATGTCTTCTGCGCTATCCAATCCACTATCCCCGTGCGAATGGCTGTCAAAGGCAAGAAATTCTTGCTTGTACGCGCGTATGTCGTCTATGTATATTTCATCTGGTTTAACCAAAATAAGTTTTTCCACGGTGCAACAACCTCCTTAGGTTGCATGGATTATACCATTATAATGTCAGAAAAAGCTAGCCAAAGCATAACAGTCACAACGGCGGCAACGATACCGTGCAGTATCTTGCATAATAGATATGTAACCGTCCTAATGCCGGTATTTTCTGTAAAATGAAATGTCTGCATATGGATAGAGAACCCGCCAAATGCAATAGCAAACGCAGCAATTGCAAGGCTTTCAGTAGTTGCGCCCATTTCCGAAATGCGGCGGACGCCGCTTGTCACTTCTACCAACGCGGTTGCAAGTCCTGAAAAAAGCCCACTGTCTGGCAGGGCAATTTGCATAATGATAGCTGTTGCTGTATTAAAAAAAATAATTAATCCACCGATAACTGCCATAGACTCCATTGCATTTTTTACAGCATTTCCCAATGCGCTATTGAAATTGGTCGTTGCGATTTCTATTGTAGTAGTTTGCGATATTGGCTGGTTATTTTTGTGTATAAGGAATCGCATTACGACGCCAATAGTCAATGCCGCAAATATATGTGCTGCAAGCAATAGGTATCCGATTTTTGTGCTACCAAAAAGCCCAACGCCAACAACCCCCAGGATAAATAATGGCCCGGCATTGTTACAAAATGCCAATAGATGCTGGGCTTCTTGTATAGACAACTGCCCAGATTTACGTAAATCGGCCACAGTTTTTGCGCCAATAGGATAACCAGAGGTGAGCCCGGTCACAAGCGCCACACCGCCTACACCGGGTAATCCAAACACACGCCGCATAATAGGTGCAAAAAACCTGCCTAAAAAGCGGGAGTAACCCATTCCCGTTAATAAATTAGAAACGATCATAAACGGTAACAGCGCGGGGAGTACGTTGTTAAACCACAGCAGTAGTCCGTCACGCGCAGCAGGCAGCGTAATGTCTGGGAATGCAATAAAAAAAACCTTGAATGCAATAAGCAAAACAAGTATAATCAAGCAAATCACGTCCTAAAAAGATATATAAGAAAAAGGTGGCAGTAAATGTCGCAAAGCAGAAGACCGTCCAGTGCTTCCCGCAGAGGGAAGCCTAAAAATAGAAACCGCCATTCGGATAGGCAAAGTAGTGCAAGAGGCAGGATACAACACAATCGTAGGCTTAGTAATTCGGTTGCCATAATTGTTATCCTGTTTTTTGTGTTTGTCGCTGTATATGCTGCGCATGCAGTATTGGGTGCGCTAAGGCCTGGCATAGCAACCGAAGTGTTGCGCATGGTGAGTATGGATACGCAACAGTCGGTGACTGGTTTAATAGTAAGATATGAGGAAGTATTTTTTGCGCCCAGGGATGGCCGCGTCGAATTTCTTGTGCATGAAGCAGAGCGCGTTAGGCAAGGTGCCGCGGTTGCATCTATTCAAGATGCAGAGGCTATGGGGCTTATTACACAGGCCGTAGGCAGCGTAGAAGATGAGATTATGATGCTTCACGAACGCCGGCACTGGTCTGAGGCGGATGCAACGGTGCAGCGTATTAATGCAACATTAGGTAATGTAATGAGCAATAACATGCACCATTTTTCTGCTTTAAACCTTGCGGAAATACATGCGCTGCATGACAGGCTTGCCCAACTTACAACGAATAGAAACCAAATAATAATTAACGACAGCCGTGGCGCTGTTGGCGAAATTGGCCGCCAGCACGAGCAACTACTTACCCAAATTGGGATAAATTCTATGAATATGTATGCCGGCAAAAGTGGGATTATGTTCCCAATTGTTGATGGGTACGAAAGGGAATTTACACCTGCAAATATGACAGAATTAACGCTGGCACAATTGCGTACCACTGTAGACCATACGGCATTGCTACCCGCGCGTGATGTATCACAGGGTACCCCTGTGTTTAAATTGGTGGGGAACATATGGTACATTGTCGCACGCATTCCAAACGAAATGACAGCCGGTTTTGCTGAAGGCGTAGACCGTGTAATTTTTGCGAGGAACGAATCGACCGGTGTATACGAGCCATTGCCGGTGCGCATTATGTATATGGATACTTTTGCATGGGAAACGCTTGTAGTTTTTAGAAGCTCGCGTAATGTCATTGATTTTTTGAGCCAGCGTAATATAAGTATCCGCATTATAGAGTCTATCTCGCAAGGGTTGCAGGTGCCGCGCTCTGCAATAGTCAGCGAAAGTTTTGTGCGTATCCCAATAACGCATGTGCACGACCAATATGACTATTACGCCCACCATCTGATGGGCGGTTATATTGCGCGCGTGCCATTGGAGATTGTAAATAGGACCGATAGCCATGTATATGTACTTTCGCAGTATTTTGAGTTGTCACGGGGTGACTTGCTTGCGCCTGTAGTGCCTGATGTTGGGCATTATATGATCACAGAGTCATCGACCGTTGTTGTGAATGGGGTATACAGGGCAACTTTGGGTTATGCAAGGTTTACAAGCATATATTTTGATAATGACATTTCAGACGTAGATGGCTATGTATTGCTAGACCCCGCGCGCAATCGCAACCTCGTTCAATTTGACGTTATCGTAAGTGATGCAACAACAGTTAATCATTTGGATATTATAAATAGATGATTGACTTCTTGCGTAGTTAATCGGCAAAGGCGCATAAAACCTAATGCGAATGAATGTTCCCGGTTGACAAGCTGATATTTTGACTATATCATTAGGCAACATAAGACGGCACATTTATTGATGCTGCTAAACGCTACCGGGGAGGTCATTATTTTGGAAATTTTTCAAAAAATAGGGGACTATGTAAAAAGAATTTTGCCAGGGCAAAAAGAGACGGACTACGAAGACGGTTATTATGATCAATACGAAGAAGATGGTTATTCAGATGTTGAGCAGTTTTCTGCGGAAGCGGATACAGATCATTCTTCTGTAGAGTATCAGACGGGTAAGGCGCAAGAGGGTAGAAGACGCCATTCAGGCAGCAGGGTTGTTAACATGAATACAGGCAACACTTACGATTCTACACATGCTATTGTTGTGTACTATCCAAAAACAATTAATGATTGCCCTAATATTTGCGAAGACATTTGCAATGACAAAGCCGTTATTGTAAATTGCGAATCGGCAGATGCAGAGCAGGCGCAGCGTATTGCTGACTACTTGGGTGGTGTTATACACACTGTGCAAGGCACGATTAAGCGTGTAAGCAATGCGGCAATTATTTATTCGCCTCGTAAATTTGATGTGTCTGTTGATGGCGAATTTAAAACCAGGGAATCTAAGCCGCTACGCGGAATGTATCGCTAATTTATAGTTAAAGATACAGTAAAAATAAAAAACATCCTGCTGGGAGTTAAACCCGGTGGGATGTTTTTTATATGGTGGGGCAAAGTTCTGGTTGCCATGTATTTATTAATTTTTCTATTCCCCATGCAGCATTGGCAGGGCTGGTAGATGGTACATAAACGATGGGTATTGCGATATCAAGGTGTTGGCATAAGTCATATGCCTTTTTGCCGTTACATAGTATTTTTTTGATGGCTGTGTCGCTGATGAGTGTGGCAATATCGTTGTAAACGGGTTTGCGTATACTAGAATCGTCCGAGCCGGTTATTTCGCAAGCGGCTAATACGTCCCATATTGCAATGTGGTTTTGTAGCAGTAGTTTTGTTTTGGCTTCGATAGATTGGGGTGTTGGCTGGTTGAAACAGCCCGCGATAACAGACCAAAAACGATTGCGTGGGTGGGCGTAGTAGAATGCGGCTTTGCGTGATTGCACGCTGGGTATAGTGCCAAGGATTAGAGTGTGGGAGGTAGGGGAGAAGATTGGGGGGAAGGGGTGGGTGATGGAATTAGTAGTTTGAGTTTTTTCATGGTTTAGTCTATATCCCATCCCACGCTGTCAAGGCACTCGTCAAGTGGCGTTGCCTTGCCCTCCATTATAGATTCTTTCATGCCTGGGATAGATTGTAAGTACATGGTATCATCTTCGTAAAACAATTCTAATGCTTCTTGCAGATTATTCAATGCGTCATCGATATTTTTACCTTGTGAAACTACATTGCTTTCCAAGCATGTGGCAACGTACCAATTTGGGGCTTTAATGACGGATACGATAAAATGCATAGAAATACCTCCTGCCATTTATGATAATTAAAAGCTTAAGTGAGGCAAGCCTATTCGATAGTTACAGCAGAAAATTTTCCCTCTGGAACAGTAAAATGATTACTAAAAGCAATCATTTCACTACCTTTCATTTTTCTTGCTACAGTATAGCTCAAAGTCAGCAATCGCTTTTCAACATCACGATACAATTCTAAAATATTCGGGATATAATCATATGTCAATATCCATTTGCACTGCAACTCTTGAATAAAACTTGAAAGTTCTTCGTGGTCAGCATGGGTGTAATGGTTTGCATACAATGCCGCTCCTTGGTTGTAGTATGGCGGGTCAAAATATATTAAAGTCCGATGATTTAATTCTGGACGAATCGCATTAACAAAATCAATGGCATCTTTATTATGCAGTTTAATTCTACTGTTATATAATGCAATTTTTTGAATTCTTTTGATAAGATCGACTTTATTAAATCTAACATCCATTTTCCACTTCCCAGATTGTTCTTTACCACCAATAATACCACCACTAATAATGCCAGAACGATTAGTGCGGTTGAGAAAAAAAGTAGAAAACCCTAATACCAGAAAATCTGCATTATTTTTTTCTTTTTGAATGGCTTTTTGCTTATTCCATTCTTTAAGTGTAATAGGAGTGTCAAAAATCAATTTACATAGCCGATCTGTTTCATTTAACACTGCATACCAGAAAGAATAAATGGAGGGATCGATGTCATTGATTATAATATTATTCACATGCTCCATAAAAAGCAAATGCAGTGCAACGCTTGCCCCACCTGCAAATGGCTCAACATATGTACCGCCTTGAACACCATTTTCGATAATTGCTTTTGTAATATAGCTGGCTAACTTTTTTTTCCCGCCAGGGTAACGTAATGGTGATGGATGTAGCAAAATATTCACCTCCAAATATTTTCGGTAAAAGACCATAGGTCGTCCCATGCGGATTTTAGGTCAATAGCACTTGGGGTGATATCTCGATTGTGTACATACGAATTAAATGTTTTTACCGAACTATTTTGGGTTGGACTACTTGACATTTGCTTAGCCGCCCTTAATTCATTTGAGGTCATGATATTATTATTCTCGAAATCCAGAATTATTGCATCGAGTTTTTGATAAAGCTTGCTTCTATCAACAGTTACTCCTGCAAGTGATTTTCTTGTTATATAGCAATCGGCACTAAGTTCAATAAAAACCCTAAAAAGCACAGCAACTGCATTTGGATATGTGTCGATGTCTAGTTTTTTCAGTTCATTGAATATTTTAACGATTCTTGCGTTAGATATTGAAAGTACGTGCTGTTGTGGGATAAGAGTTTTCCGATTTATGGGGTATCCCTTTACGCGCCCAGTTGAAAGTGTAGGCGTAGATACCGAGGGCGAGACCTCATTTGAGCTTGCATCACCAGTTGGTTGCGCAGCTTGCCCACCAGCGATGTCGGATTGATTATGTGCTGCCGAGAGTTCATTTTTTGATGTATCCGATAAATTTTCTGTCGATACCGAAGATTCGACTTTTGCTCGTATCGTTTCAATATAGACACTACGATCTTTCTTGTGATATATCGTCCCAACGCTTAAACTGCCAAACACCAAATCACATAAAACAGCAAGCAAATAAGGATTCACACCATTATCAAGCGATAGAATGCCATTTTTTCTGGAGATACCAAGAAGCGTCCGCACATCAGGATCACTCATTAGTCGATCAAAATTTGTTTGCATAATTTTAGCAAAATTATCTTTATATTCCTGTGGAATTACATCTAATGTTTTTAGATAATCAAGGAAAAGACCTCTACTATCAGCTGTGTCCCCAGCCTTAAAAATGAAACGACTAGTTTGTTGACTGTCCCAATTAACCGTTCCAGCACCAGCATTTTCACCAGTGTGTTTGAGGCGAATCCATTCGTTAGACAACTCTTTATTTTCAATCACAACGCAAGGAATATTTTCGACAAGTGCATTCTCAAGGACAGCACCCAGCTTCTGAAACTCTCTTTTTATTTTAGAGTAGCTGTCTGGTATTAACTCTGGATTATTCATTAGTTTTAAAGCTGTAATTCGGCGATTTCCTTCAAGAACCACCCATTGTTTTTCATAGGGTTCAATAATAATATTATCCGTTGGGTTTAGCCCATATTTTAGAATATGTTCAGCTAAAACTACTAGTTTAAACTGCTGATGATCGATCATAGCAAGTATGGACTCCGTTTGATGCTGTACCGGATTAAATCTAGGATTTTGCGGATTTAAAAGCAATTCTGTAACTTTTAGAAGTATATTGTCATATCGCTGTGTATTCATAGTTTCGCCTCCATACTGATTAGCAAAATTGTAATTTTTGTTTTGTAACGATCATACCAAATTTTGCAGAATTCGACAAGAAACAAACGACTACTCTTTGACATATTTATAATAAGAATTTCCTACAAACCAAATACACCAAACATACAAAACAGTTTTGATCAAAAACTTGCATTGCCTTCGTGGACACTGCAAAAAATCTTTTGCACTATAGTATCATTAATCCCACACCGAACATCATTTAATATTAAGATCAACACTCCCTGAAACCTACTACTTCCCCATAAACTCCTCAAGCGATAAATCCGCCTGTTCCAAAATACTCTGCAAAGTTCCTCTGGGAACATCGCCATTCATTGGCACAATAGCCGTCCTTTTCTGTATACCGTTTAACACCTTTACATACTTTGCATGACTACCATTTTGTGACTTAAAAACAAAACCCAGTTTCTTCAGATTCTTCACAATTTCAGAGTCTTTAAGAACTGGGTATTTAGAGCCCATTATACAGCAATCTCCATAGTGGTGATAAATCGCTGCTGTACTACCGGCACTTCATCGTTATCTTCATAATAAAGTTCAAGGGCTTCTTTTAGATTGGCTAATGCTTCGTTCATAGATTTCCCGTGAGATGCCACACTATTTTCTAAGCATTTAGCTACATACCATTCATCCTCTTGGTGAACTGATACTGTGAGATTAAAACGCATATAATCTCCTCCTTGAAAAAGGGAATAAAAAAAACTGGAGGTGACGGGAGTCGAACCCGTGTCCGAAGACCAATCGATAAGAACTTCTTCCATCATAGTTGGTTATTTAAATTTCCCTTGGCGAAGCGCGAACCAACACGCTCAAAGCCTTGGTAGCTTTTAAATCTTTTTACGCTGTAAAGCTACTGGCGCAAAAGTGCCTCGCATAGTCGACACCGGTAAACCAAAGCTGCGAGTGACCTTGGGCCGATGGCGGCTTTAATTAAGCCGCAAATGCTAAATTATTATTGTCGTTTCTTTTTTAAGGTTCGGTTTTTGTAACGTAGGCACCGTCTACGGATGGCTATCCAAATTGTCAAAATCCCCGTCGAAACCATTACACCCCCATAGTATTTGGCTTTACTATATATTATTATGGGCATTTCCGCAAGATAAAATCCCCGTTTGTGCATTCATACAAACGTCATATGACTTTAAAGACCTGATATCAGTCTTATATTGCACAGCAAAAGCACTAAAATGTTTGTGTTTTATGTATAATTTGTCAAATTGCTTGCATGTTCGCGTATTTTTTGATAGAATAATTACCAAGGTGATTTGTGTCTTCCATTCACAAATTCCCCTTATGGATTTTTGGGTAAGCCGTGTATCGTTCCCCAGCGTACACGGCTTATTTTTTTACTCCTATACTTTACAAATGCCCGCTTGTCTGTTAAACTCCCTAAGTTATGCAAATCACATGCAAACACAACAACCTTGCGTGCTACAATGTTAGCCCGCCATAGACCAGGAGGTGCAAAAGTAATGGAACAAAACAAGTATGAAATGGGCGTAGTAATTAGGGCAGACTTGCCAGAGGACGGCTTCCGTGCGGAACTTGACCGTGTTCAAAACTACCTTACCCGTTTTGGTGCCACGATCGAAAAAGTGGACGAGTGGGGTCGCCGTAAGCTTGCGTATCCAATCGCTAAGCAGACAGAGGGTATGTATACGTTTATATACTACACATCCCCAAGCAGCACGCCACGCGAAGTGGAAAGCCGCGTTAGACTTATGGAAAACGTGCTTAGGTTCTTGACAATCAACATGAACGAAGCAGAAGTTGCAAAAGCAAAGGCAGCAAAAGCTGCCCCAGCCCCGGCTGCCGTTGAACCTGTGGCAGAACCAGTTGCCGCAGAGCCAGCAACACCGGAAGTTGAAGCTGCTCCAGAACCTGTAGAAGCCGAATAATAGGAGGCGAACATGAATAAGGTCATTTTGCTTGGCAGATTAACCAAGGACCCAGAAATTCGTTACTCCCAAAGTTCGGAGCCTGTTTGTGTATCGCGTTTTACCGTTGCGGTAGACAGACGCTTTAAAAAAGAAGGCGAACCGGATGCCGACTTCATAAACTGTGTGGCATTCCGCCGCACGGCAGAATTTATGGAGCGGTATGTCAAAAAAGGCATGATGGTGTCTATATGCGGCAGTTTAACTGTGCGTTCTTACGACGACAATACCGGCCAACGCCGCTGGATAACAGAAGTAACAGCCGAAGAAGTCAACTTTGCAGAAAGCCGCGCTGCTTTTGAAGCACGCATGGCAAAAGGTAGCGGCGGATACGACACATCGCAAGCACCACCCGCTTCGTTCGAATCCGGTAAACCGCCGGAAGGTTTTTCGGCAATAACACAAAGCATAGACGAGGACGACGATTTGCCGTTCTAATATAGGAGGTACTCCAATGATTGCAAAAAGACGTGCGCGTCGTAGGAAACGCGTCTGCTTATTTTGTACAGACAAAATTGCATATATAGACTACAAAGACGTTTCAAAATTGCGCAAGTTTATATCAGACCGTGGGAAGCTTATTGCACGCCGCTCTACAGGGGCATGTGCAAGGCACCAGCGCGCTTTGACACAATGCGTTAAACGTGCAAGACATATGGCGCTTATGCCATACACACAAGATTAATCTTTGTTATTATAACGCACAGGTGCATATGCTTCGGCCAGGTCGCTTATATCTTCGGATTGTATGCGCTTGGTCATGTCTGTGGGAGTGTCCGATTTCTTAATGGGTACTCCCATTTTCATATGGTTTTGTACCTTTTCACGAAAACGGCGGCGAACCGGATGTTCGTCTGCAAATACTGTACGGGCGCGTTTGCGCCTTTTTATTTGCGGCAAAATAAACTCACGTTCTTCTTGTATCCCGCGAAGGGCGTCTGGGCTGTTATCGCCGCGCGACCGCCGGCTTAAAAAGCGTACAATTGCGCGGGCAATCACAAACAGCAAAAACGCTAGAATAAAAAACGTCGCAACTGTGGCCAAGATGCGAAAAAATACGTCCAAAAAGCGAAACAATGGTGACATGGCAGTGTATTGGTCGCGTGGTGGTGCATCTGGGAAGATAGTATCCGGGTCGATAAGTTCGCGTATAAGCTCCTCTTGTGGCGGGCGTTGGTCTAGCGGTGGCAAGCCGGGAACAATCCCCCATGCCGCGCCCAAGATTGGCGCAAAAATTAAGAAGTACAAAACGGCTGCAATACATATCATAACCACTGCCAGCCCAGCCACAAGCTTGTAGTCAAATTTTATAATCGCGTCTACAGGTTGGGGGGATGACTCCAGGATGGCTTCCAGCGACTTATCCATTTGCACCATGTGCATAATCACCAGCCGCCCAACCGCCGCCGCCAGAAATAGCCCAGGGTATACCGCTAGGAGCTGCCAATGCGCCATATACGCTGCCCACAACGACAATATGATGAAAAGCGTGGTGGCAAGCGCGATAAACCCCGTGGTATCCCTGGGCTCTTTGCGCACCATGTAGAGTAGTGAATGCCCGGCAAGTACCAGTGCCATAAGCACCCACACAAACCCAACCCCAATGATAGCAAACAAGGCTGGGACAATTAAATGCATCACAAAAAGCGTGCCGTAATTGGTAAACACGCGCCTAAAATAAAAATAGCAAATGGCAGGCAGTACCATAAAACCAGCCCGCGCCAAGTCGAACGCGTAGCTAGATGTTGCCGCTACAACCGCAATAAACACCCCAAAATACAATGCAAAAAATACGGCATTATCTATCGCTTCAATTACAAGTTTGCGCTTTTTTGTAATCATACACTCACCTATACAAAAATAATCTGGTCGCAAATATCGGTGCCTTGCGGGCGCGGGTCGGGCATTATCCATACCACACGTACGCCTGCGTGCTTTAGTTCGTGATACGCTTCTTCTACTTTGGCAGAATAATACGCGCTAATCAACCAGTATTCCGGGTCGTGATGCCCTTCCAGCAAAATGTCTTCTATATTATTGGTGATTGGTGCAATGGCTTGGTTTGCTAGGTCTATATACGCAAGTGCTTCCAATATTGTGTGTAATTGCTGTGCGCCATATCCTTCGTATATGTTGGTTGCATTGCCAGAGATTACACTGCGCCCGTTGGTTGTAAAACTTATGGGTGTGCCAATGGCCACCATTTTTTCTGCAACAGAAGCCGCAATTTTTATCGCGCGTTCTTCCAATGTTTCGTTGTGCCACACGGTGTGGCGTTCTGTATCCAGCAATATTGCTACGCGGCGGGCATTAGAAAAGTCCCATACGTTTACCATCAAATTTTGCGCTTTGGCAGACGCCTTAAAATTGATGGTTTTTACCGGGTCGCTTGGGTAATATTCGCGAATGCCACGGAACGAGAACGGGTCTGGATTAATTGGGTGGCGCGTACGCAGCTGCCCATACACCAGCGAGCATAAATGGTCAACCTCTGGTGTGGCAATGGTGCGCGGCAAAACCGTTAGCCTAATATCGCACGGGAATTGCCGTATGTATTTATTCTCCATCAAAACATCCCAGCCTGTAAGTTCCAGGCCGTCTATGGCGTAGTAACCCCGTTTTGCGCATTCAAACGGCAAGCGGCGCGTGATTTTTTGGTGCATTAAAATATGAAAAAGGTCGTTGCGGTAATATGCGTCCGACGCGATGGGGCTGGTTGTGAACTTTAGCTCGCGCCCTGTGCGGAACTTTACCGAAACCCAGGGCAACGGTAGCCATTTGCTGTTGGTAAGTACCTCTGTCAGTGTAACGATATCGCCCTCGGTGGCTGTATTTGCAGACATATATAGCTGTACATCCAGGTTTTGCAAACAAGCCTTGGAATACACCCAGCGCACCAAGTACATCACCACCAAAAGCGCAAGAAAAATGCCTATCGTGGGCATTACAAAATAACCTCTGTTGGCACTGCCACTTGAGAAAGTGCGGCGGCAATCACCTGTGTTTTACTTTCCGAACGCATGGTGCTGCGCATGGTAAGCCTGTGCGCCCATACATATGGCGCAAGATATTTGATATCTTCGGGTTTTACAAAGTCACGCCCGTTAATAGCCGCATATGCCTGTGCCGCTTTTGCCAGCGAGAGGGACGCGCGCGGGCTAATGCCCACCGCCACTTTTTCGTTATTGCGCGTATGTGTCGCAAGGTCTGCAATGTATTCGCAAAGGTCGCGGTGTACGGTGACTGCTGCGACAGCTTTGCGTATTTGTACAAGTTCGCTGGTGGTAAGTACCGCGTCCAGGGTTTGCAGCGGGCTTTCGCCAAGGAAACGCTGGATAATATCGGCCTCGCCGGTTTTGCCAGGGTAGCCAATTGCAATTTGCATAAGAAAGCGGTCTAGCTGCGCTTCCGGCAATGGGAATGTGCCTTGCGTTTCTATCGGGTTTTGCGTTGCGATAACAAAGTACGGCTGTTCTAGCACATGTGTTTCGCCGTCTATGGAAATTTGATATTCTTCCATACATTCCAACAGCCCGGACTGGGTGCGTGGTGTGGCGCGGTTAATCTCGTCCGCCAGTAATATATTTGTAAAAAGCCCGCCCTTGCGGAATGTGAACTCCCCTGTTTTGGGGCTGTACACGTTTATGCCGGTAAGGTCTGACGGTAGCAAGTCTGGCGTAAACTGAATGCGCCTAAAAGTGCCGGAAATGGAAGCAGCAAGGGCTTTTGCCAGCGTCGTCTTGCCTGTGCCGGGTACGTCTTCTATCAGCACATGCCCGCCCGCGGCCATTGCCACAAGCACCAGCTCTACTTCCTTGCCTTTACCAACCATCACCTTTTCGATATTGGCGCGGATTGTGTTAATTTTGGCTTGCACTGTGCTGTTGTCCATTGTCGGCCTCCTGATATGTATGTGTTTTTATGATTTTATCATATGGGGTGCGGTTTGCATATTGATATCAAAACCGGAACGATAGAGGTATTTTATTTTGGCGTAATTTATGTAATAATGTCATAAATAAACAAATGAAAACTTAGGGAGGATTTTTATGTTAAGGAAACGCATAAAACAAATTATTCTTTTTGCAGTCGTTGCTATTTTTGCATTGCAGCCGTTGGCGGTTTTTGCAGAAGCAACATACCAAAACCACTGGGCAAACGATTACATCAACCTGCTGCAACAACTGGGCATTGCCCAGGGTGACAGCGGCGGAATGCGCCCCAACAGCGGTATTACCCGTGCCGAGTTTGTTGCGCTGATAAACCGTACTTTTGGGTTCGAGACAAATATAGAAGCGG
>Ga0131853_10000878_pt1 | contig 54215 bp, 52 predicted proteins | sample TergutLab28metaG_FD_92764 | JGI IMG/M metagenome (GOLD analysis project Ga0131853, IMG submission 92764) | Labiotermes labralis P1 segment gut microbial communities from Petit-Saut dam, French Guiana - Lab288 P1 (version 2) (version 2) | ecosystem: Host-associated > Arthropoda: Insects >...
AACCCACTAACAGGTGATGATGGACCAAACACAAATGCAGGTGTCCTAGCAGTTCCGTTCTTTGCAAGCTTCGCAGCTCTGTTTGGAGCTTTGATGAGAAGGCGTAAGGATGGTAAGGGTGTTAGGTAGGGGTTAGGAGTGTTAATAAAGACCTGTCGCACAATAATTAGACATACTATGTTATTCATATATGCGTAAGGGTGGTCTGGCTAACTTACTCGAATGAAAATTGTGGTTAGTCAGACCATTTGAATATGAAAGCAGAGCTGCGATGCGGATGTAATTACAATCTTAACCAACAAAAACAACCCCTCATCTACTGGATTACACATTCCTCTTTCAACCCTTCATATGCCTCTCGTCCCGCTCGAAATGGAAAGCGCACTTCCCGAGTATTCTCCCATGGGACGAGTGAAGGATTTGATATGAGGGAGTTTGTGTAGTCTGGTGGATGGGGGGTTGTTTTGTTTGAGGGAATATGTTTTCTGGATGTACTGTAATTTCGACAAAAAAACCAGCCACTTCAGGTGTGAACTGCACCCCAAAAGTTAGAAATTAAAACTAACTGTTTGAAGTCACTTTCCCTTTATGGCAAAATAAAACTATCAGTAAAAACTCGAAGTAGTGCTAGGGGTAATTAGAAGGTGGATTATCATTCAATGATGCCGTAAATATCGTTGGAGTCAAGAACAAAAATGAGTGAGAATGTATTAAGTTTACGATATCATATGACCCAAAAATATGAAAGTCAAAAGGTAGACTTGATTAAAATTTGGCTACCGAAAATTAGTGATTAATGCTTACTTAAAAAGTTACAAATGGACTATAGTCAATAAAGTAGACGCAATTTCATAAAACAACTTATCATTCGCCATAAAACTCCTTCCCCTTCTCATCGGGTGAAAGAAAATCATTGGCTGAATGGGGTCTATCTTTGTTATAGAAACCTTCTATGTACTCAAACAGCGATAGGTTTCGAACTTAATCCTCGATATTTGCTAGACGCACTAAGAGTAATTACCACGGAGCAGGTGCGGATGGATTTTAGTAATCAGACATCACCTTGCATCATAACACCAGATGATGACGATGACAACAAGCACCTTGTATTACCACTAAGAATGAGATAAGAGGGGTGATAAAAAATGCCTTATGACTACGACCCGCACCAAACCCCACCACCACAACGCTCCATGCCCCGTGATGAGCAAGCTGAACTTGCCTTAATCTCATCAATGCTTTTCGACAGCGAAGCCCTAGCCATCGGAGCAGAGAGGGTAAAGTCCACAGACCTATATAGGCTGGATTATAGGGTGATTTTCACGGCTTTAGCAGAATTGCACAATGCCAAACTGCCCTGTTGACTTAATCACCCTAAAAAACAGATTAGAGGAGCAAGAAGCATTTGACAAGATAGGTGGTAATGAAACCCTTGCCGTTATCTCCACCGCCGTGTCAACATCAGCCAGGAAATCCAAACAGAGGTTATGCGGGTTCGTTTTTTAATTAAACGCTTGGAGTTGGCTGGATGGAATGGACATGATATTGGCGTAGTTAGTACCATAATTCATTGCCATTTTGAAGAACACCCCCACGATAAATATATCAATATCAACATCGGGTAATTATTCCAAATTTGCCGATAAACGTAATTGTTTATCGGCAAATTTTATAACAAGGAAGTGATTAGCATGAAAGTTACAGAAACAATTCAATTTTTAATAGAACAAAGAGCATATTGCCTTGAAATGTTGATGCAAGATGGTATGAGGGCGGGGGAGCATTACGCACAAAAGGCGGCTTGGCTGTCACAAATCTTGATAGGCATAACAGCTTATCCACTTGTGGAAGGTGAAGTGACAGGGCGTATGATTATGGCTACTGGCGAAATACCCTATCTTAAAATGGCATGGGATGCACTAGAGGAAGTTGAAAACCTGTGGCGGTATTACCAAACCACAGGCAATGATAAATGGCGGCAAATTTCTCTTGCGCATTTGGGGTACGAAGAATTTTACACCGAAGCGGGCCGAGCGGCAGGGTATAGCGGATTTGGGCAGGTGGACGATAGACTCAGGGAGTTAGAAAAGATTGTCAAGTAATTTCTATTTCAAGTGGCATTTTTGACTACATTCTGACCACTTGACACCAAAATGACTACGCAAAATCTACAACTTTTAGATAAAATTAAGCAAAATTGAAGCAAGAAAAAACCCCGATAATCATTGTAGTTATCGGGGTTTTGTTTTACGTGTGCATGAGGATTTGAACCCCAGACCTTCTGATCCGTAGTCAGACGCTCTGTCCAGCTGAGCTATGCACACATCGCTACTGTTTTAAGCAACAAAAGATATTATACAACATCCCCAAACAAAAAGCAAGCCTTTTTTGAAATTTTTTTAATGTATTTTGTGGGGCTGTAAATGCAGGTTGTGGTTTATCTGTTGACTTGTGTGTCAATGCTTGCTATAATGGGCTTACCGAGGTGAGGAAATGCGTCTAACCGCCGAAAAAAATGCGGATTTGGATGACGATTATATCCATATAAAATACAGAGAGATGACACCCACCATAAACAAAATTTTCCAAATTTGTCAGGTAGAAGGGTCTGTTTTGCTGTGTGAAAAAGACGAGGCTACCCATCGTGTGGATGTGGGCGATGTGTTGTATATAGAATGGGTGGACAGTCGCAGTTGCATTTACACTAAAGACCATGTTCTCACCATCCCGTCTTCCCTGGCACAGCTGGAAGAAGCCCTAAGCAAGCGTAACTTTATCCGAATCAGCAAGTCTACCTTGGTAAATATCTGGAAGATACAGTCAGTGGCATCGGGGTTAAACTTCAAACTGACGGCAGAACTGCTCAATGGCGAAAAAGTTGTGGTCAGCCGTCATTACCGTGCGGGACTGTTATCGGCAATCAACACTTTGGCTAAGGAGGTGGGCAAATAATGCGGCGTTTTGCTTTTGAAAGTTTGTTTGAAGGCAACAAGTTGGTAATTGCCTGTGTTTTCTTCACCATATTTGTTGTTATCAATGCAATTATACAAGCCATCCTTGGTGTGGAACTTAACTTAAACTTAGCCTTTGTATTTGCTAGTTTTATTGTTATCACAGCAAACCTTTTACCCATTTGGTTCTTCCAAAAACTGGAGGAGAAGGGGCGGATAAGCTTACAAAGTTACTACTTTTGGAGTGGCTACCCCATGCACTATTTTATATCGGCAGGCTTGTTGACAATCGCACTAGGCATCTACCATATTTTTAACACCATAACCATTACAATTTTTTTAACAAATCTTGTATCTTACACAGTTGTCTATGTGGCATTTGCCTTGGGGTCGGCTGTGTTTTACCAGATACAAATAATCATCGCCAACCGAAATCTTAAAAAAATCATAAAAAGTAGAGGAGAGAAGTAATGATTAAACTGGATGCTTTTCAATTAAAATGTTTTGCCATTGTGGCAATGGTGCTAAACCACATGACTGTAACTTGGTGGAATTTGTTGCCAATGTGGCTAATTTTCCCTATGTATGCAATTGGTGGGGCAACCTTCCCAATTATGGCGTTTTTTGTGGTGGAGGGGTATCGCCACACATCAAGCCTTAAAAAGTACATTTTGCGTCTGTTTATATTTGCATTAATTGCAACACCATTCCATTTTATGGCATTGGTTATGCCGCTTAGTGGCGGAATACTTTTAGCCTATCCCTATCTGAACATTTTGTACAGCATAATTGCCAGCCTGTTGGTGCTAGTGCTTTATGACAAAATCAAAATCAAGCTGCTGTTTTGGCTGTTGATATTCCCGATAATCGCAGTCCTTTCGTTCTTCTTATTGGAATGGTACTTTGTTAGCATTACCACTGTACTTCTGTTCCACGTCATCAATAACGAAAAGGCAAGGCGCATCGTTCCGCCACTTGTTGCGGGGGTTCTATGGCTGGGGCTTGGTTTTGTGTCTGGCTCGATGCCATTAGAAGTTTTTGGGGACATGGATATTCTTATCACAAACCCAGACCTTTATAGGGTTATGCCAACATTTGCCATTGGTTGCGTAATTGCGGGCTTGTTGCTAATGGGCTTCACAGGCGAACGTGGCAGACGCATGAAATGGCTGTTTTACGCCTTCTACCCATCACATCTTGCTCTATTATGGGCAGGTGCAATGCTGTTCCGTGCATTAGGCTGGATGTAGCATTAACCAACAACACGCCATTGTAGACTTTGTCCCAATGGCGTGTTGTTTTATTATCCCGCAAATCCACTCATCAATTGCCAACAAACACCAAATTTATCTTCCAGCACAACATAAGCGGTGCAGTAAGTGGTGCTAGTCATGGGCGTTAAAATAGTTGCTTCGTCATAAAGCAGCTTATAAGCGTCATTCAACTCCTCATCAGAATTAAATTCTACTATAAAACTAACATTATTCGCTTTACCTTTCACGGTTTCGTCAAGCAGTCCCATAGAATCGTCAGCCAAGTCCATGCGTTTACCACCTATGGTAATTTGGGAGTAAAATACAAAATCTTCCTCACCAACTTTGCACTCAAAATCCTCGGAATTTGCATCCTTAAAAAGTATCTTTTCCCGAACTTTTGCACCAAAGGTGACTTTGTAAAGTTCTATGGCTTCGTTGCATTGCCCCTTAAAGGAAAGGCATGGTACTAATTTAGGCATAATATCCCTCCATATTTGGTTTTGCGGAAAGAACAATCTTTCTCTCCGCCCATCAATATCATTGTAAACCATTACGTAACGTAAAGGTCAAGTGTTTTTTGAAATTAATTTTATAGGCTTAAGAACCCTTATATTCCTTTGTGCTAGTTGCAATCATTCTGGATTTAGGGTATGATATATACTAGGCATCAAAATTATAGTGAATGGAATACAATCACCAAAGCAGTGACATAATTAAACTGTGATATTGTAGTATTAAGAGCGGAGGAAGCACATGGACGGCAAAAAGATTTCTGTAATAACTGGGGTTCACAATACAGGGGCGTATCTCGACAAGTGCATAACCTCGGTTCTGTCACAAACCCATAGCAATTTAGAGTTTATAATCGTCGATAACGAATCTACAGACAACAGTGCAGAGATTGTGCGTAAATATTTAGGCGACGATAGGATTAAATTTATACAGCAGAAAAATGCAGGGCCATCAGGGGCGAGAAACAAGGGCTTAGATGTTGCCACAGGCGATTATATTACATTCATAGACAGCGATGATTGGATAGAACCCGCAAAATACGAAAAAATGCTTAATGTTATGCAAGACACTGGGTCAGACATCGTGGTTTGTGACTTTAATCTGGTATATGAAGACGGGCAACCAGAGCAACCAAAATATTCAAACACCCAAGACCAAGTTATAGATTTACAAGAAGACTTGCAAGAATATCTCGCTAGGTGCTTAATCAAGCCCAGAACCAACAATTACATTTGGTCACGGCTTTACAGAACCGAAACCATACAAAATACAGGTCTACGCTTTGAAAGTCTTACCCTAGGCGATGACACCTTGTTTAACTTCCAACTATTAGCCCATGTTGGCAAAATAGCTTTTGTGAAAGACGGTTTCTACAACTATCTCCAAAGAAAGTCGTCGCTAATACATTCCCACGCAAAAAAAGAGCCACTAGCAAACTGCTATGCCGACCAATTTGACTTTTTGGTTAAGCATTACAAAGCCAGTGGCAACCAAGAGTTAATAGACAGCCTACCAATTTTTGCCTTCACAAGAATGAGAAGCGTATTTTTCTACTCCCGTTTAGCTGGAATGACAAACGGCGAAATCATCGAAATGCTGAAAGTGGATTGGAAGGGCAGGCAAATCGTTAATTATATAACAGGGATGCCCACAACCTAAATAAAATCAAGATATTCCGAAGTTTGCTTTTTCCATTCCCTTGCCTTTTCGGTGAGGTTTAAGCGGACTTCTTTTTCATTTGCTTCAAGCACCTTAAAAGCAGTCTTTACAACATAAGGTTCTTCTATTTCTTTAATGTCTATCACAAATTGACCCACGCCCAAATCCTCGGCAATGCCCGTGGACTTATTGGTTTTCCCAAGTACAATGGTAGGCACTCCCGTGGAATAGGCAGCAACAGAAGCGTGAAACCTAGCACATATCAAAAACCCACACTTTGATATAGCAAACTTACGCTGAGCCGCAGAAAGTTTATTGTCAACCAGCCATACACGAGAACGCAAGTTCGGCGGGACATATTCCGCAATCTCTGCCAAGGTTTCCAAGTCATTATCAACAGGCATAACAACATGGGGTATCAGCATAATGGATTTATCAGTTTCTAACAGCACATAATCAATTAGATTTAATATATTTTTCTTGATTATGCCCGCCACCTTCTCTTTGCGGGTTATAAGTGGTCCAACATTAATCCCGACTGCACGCCCATCAGCAAATTCTTCGCCCTTCGGAAATTCAAACCCCTCTGGTTCTAATCCAAACGCAGGGTCAGGCAACAGATGGATATTTGCCGAAACACCACTATCACGCAAGGCTTTAAGCGTCTTTGTTTCTCTTGGAAGTATATGAGTGTAAGAACTTAAAACACCAACCATTTTTGGTGTAATGGCAGATGGTTCTATAGAGCATCCCCACAATATGCTCTTAGCACCTTTCTGTACAGCCACCTCTTGAAAAACTTCCAGCCTATACCAGTTATTGTAACAAAAATTGTCCCCACCAACAGAAATTAATACCGTATCAGAGGTAACAGACAGCAGTGCATCTGAATACATTTTTCGTGCAGCACTTCTCTTTTCCTCCCACGACGATGCCTGCCTTTCCTCATCCCATGCTTGGTTATTAACGGAAAATAACACATCAGCATCCAGTTTAAGCTCCAAATCCTGCTCAGGAAAATGCGAGGACACAGCAATATGTGCTTCTTTACCATATTTCTCTCTAATTATAGAAATGGTGGTGCTGGCTATTGCCTCAGCCCCGTGGTTATAAGACCCAGGGTGGGCATAAAGTAAAAATCTTTTCATTTTCATTCACCCGCTTCATCAAATTTGCTTAGCACATTGGTTAAAGAAAGTTTGTGTTCCTCATGTACCCCAGACCTTGCAAGGGCTTCTTTGGTGTATGGATGCTCCAAAATATCCTCTATTACTAGACGTTTCTCTAAGTCACTTAAATCGGATTTTAATGCCATATTTATTGTATACCCCACAGCAGCGGCATAGGTATTGTAAATGCGGTCAATGTTTTTTGTTGTCCCGCCGTTTCGCAACTCCAGATATTTCTTATATGAATCAAAAATCTGCCTGTCAGACGCAACTCTGCCCTTGCTAAACTGATGGATTACAGAGCTTGGTGAAATATAATATTTATGATGACTTCCACCCAACACACCAACCTTATTGGCGTGTCCAAAAACATGAAGTGCAAAAGATGTGTCCCTGCCATAAGCCAAAGAGGAAATGCTCTTATGCCAGTCAGCAATTTTAGCTCTTTTCAAGACAGGGGCAGAATACAACTTGCCCCAAATGGTATACATAAACGGTAAGTAAACTGAAAACTTGTTGGCAAAATCGTCACCTTCTATGACAATGCTATCACTTATAGCCCATCCACCGTCCATGGACACACCCGTTTCCGCTGACACCCTATCGTTACCACAGGCAACTATATCGCACTTATTTTCCTCCAAAAAAGCAAGTGCCTTTTCAAAAAAATCTAAACTGTATTCGTCATCGGCATCAAGTGTGCAGAAAAAGTGGCTATCTTCCATAGCGTCAATTATTCTATCCAACTTAAACATATCGTTGCAACCCTGATATGTGCGGTTTTCGTTTGTATAGAAAGGGATAACACGATGGTCTTTCTCAGCGTATTGTTCAACAATATTCCGAGTTTGACCGTTGTCCTTTGAAGCGTTATCCATCAAATAAAGGCACAGATTTGGATATGTTTGGTTTAACACACTGTCAACCGCCCGATGTAATGTGTCTTTTGCGTTATAGGCTCTCATTCGGACGTGTATCTTTCCTTTATCGCTGTTTATAACACCAACCCCTTATATTATAAATGTTCACCCAAACGTTCTAAATGGCTTTCAAATCCCTCAAGGTTATTTGTTGTAATTAATTTGTGCATATTCCGCATAAACGCAACTTTAGATTTATTTATGCAGTCAGCAATCTCTGGTGCGTGCCTCAGCAGATAGTCTGCACGTGTATGATACATCTCTAAATACTCATCAAGCAACTGTGGTGTCAGCATCCTAGGATTTTCTATAAATGAAGTCATATTAGATGAATGTTTTCTAAAATAGTAATAAGGCATATTGTGTACAGACACGCATTTGGCACGCTCAAAAAGCTTGTATATCACATGTATATCATCAATAAGCGTGTTTGTCGGCACTTGTATGCCATCCCAAAGTGTTCTACGGAAAAGCTTCGTTGGAGGTGCCACGTTATAAAGCTCTCTTTTCAGCAATTCCCTAAGCCCTTGCAATCTCTCAAAGTCAAACCGAATATCGCCCACAAAGTAAGGTTTCAACTCACCTTCAAAGTCAAGGTAACTGCCACACATAGAAATGTCAGCACCATTACTTTCAGCCATAGAAACAAGGAAACTTAGCATTTCAGGCTTACATCTATCATCATCGTCAACACAGGTGATATAATCCCCAGTCGCCTCAAGCAAACCCGCATTAAAACCAAGTGCTTTGCCCTTATTCTCATCCATGGTAATAAGCTTAACACGAGAATCCGATTGTGCGTATTGTTCGCAAATTTTATCAGTACCATCCGTAGAGCCGTTATTTACCAACAAAACCTCATAATCTTGAAAGGTTTGGTTTTTCAAGCAATCTATCATGGTAGGCAAAAAGTGTTCACGATTATAAGTAACAAGCAAAACACTTACTTTTGGCATTTTATTTTTCTCCTAAAAATTGCAAATATCGTGTAACCCCTTCCTCTGTACGTACAGATGGGGCATATCCCAGCATATTTTTGATTTTGTTCAGGTCTGGACAACGTCTTTGTGGGTTGTCGGTGTTATAATGCTTGTCTGGGTGTGTACGCATAACAATTTCCTCTTTGTAGCCAAACATTTCTTTTGCGACACCTTGATAAATCCCAGCAAGCTCACGTATAGTAATTTCAGCCATATCATTGCCTGCGTTAAAAGCATCAAATTTACCGTATAAAGCACATTTTAGCGATGCGACAGTCATGTCCGTGCCATAACAAAAGGTTCGTGTAGCCTTCCCGTCACTATAAAGAGTTATTGGTTCGCCATTAAGCACATTCATGGCAAAGTCCGCTGGCGCACGCTTATCATTAACACGCAAACCTGGACCATAACTGTTAAAGGGGCGTATTATTGTAGACGGAAACCCTCTCGAATGATAGAAATTGTAACAAAGGGTTTCGGCATAACGCTTTGACTCGTCATAACAGGCACGTGGTCCAACTGGGTTTACATTGCCCCAATAATTTTCTGGTGTTGGCACTTTGGTATTACACGGGTCGCCATAAATTTCGCTGGTGGAATAAAACAAAAGGTTGTATATACCTTTGTTTTCATAAAAGTCCAGCAGACGACGCAAACCAACAACATCAGCATCCATGGTTTGGATGGGATGCAAACGATAATACACAGGCGAAGCTAAAGATGCCATATGAAAAATCAAATCAGCATCACTCGCAAATGAAAAATCATAGTCAACAACATCACCTTCATGTATGGTAAAAAGCGGATGCCCTTGCAACCCGTCCACCCATTCGGGTTTGCCAAAAACATAATTATCCAGGGCATACACGTGTTTTACACCAAGCTCCTGCCCATATTTTGCAAAAAACTGCATCATAAAAAAACCGAGCGAACCCGCAAAACCAGTAATAAAGACGGTTTTGTCAGAAAGTTTGCGATGCTCCTCATCGCTAAGTCCCTGCATAATATTTAACAAATCTTCTTGTAAAATTTTACCTTGCATCTTCATCACTCCAAAAAATATCTGCAATCCACAAATGTTTTATCTTTGAATTCTTGGTTAATGCCTTTGAAATCGCTCCAAGCCGTCACAAGGGCGATGGTGTCGCAAACCTCGCACAACTCCTTGGCGGACTTTGCGTACTTAATGTCAAAATCATAATGCTTTTGAAATTCATCATTTGCCATGGGGTCATACCCCCAGATATTACCATAACCCGCCTTAATCAACTCTCCAATAATTTTGGCAGCAGAACTGTCCCTTACATCATCAGACCCTGCCTTAAAGGAAAGTCCCAAAACTCCAATTACGTCCCCTTTACCTCTGGTCGCCTTAATGATTTTTTGTGCGGTTATAACTGGCATTTCATTGTTAAGGGATATTACACTTTCCAAAATATTCATATCACGCCCACGGTTACGTCCCAGTGCCGCCAGAGCTTCCGTGTCTTTTGGCAGACAATATCCCCCATATCCACAACCAGGATAAATATAGGAATTTATACCCGCATCCGCCAACCGCTTATCTTCATGCAAAACCTTAAAAGCCTTTGCAATTTCAATATCACCCACCGTATCTGCAAGTATTGACATTTCGTTTGCATAACTGATAAGGGTTGCCAGCAAAGAATTGGACAAATACTTAATAAATTCTGAGGTGCTTGGCGTTACAAAGCGAACAGGTGCATTAAACGGCTCATAAACCTTTGCCAGCACTTCCTTAGCCCCATCACAACTCACTCCGCAAACAACCCTATCAGGATACATAAAATCTTCCCAACAATACCCTTCACGCAAAAATTCTGGATTTGAAGCAACAGCATTCTTCGTCCCTTTGCTAGAAATATAATCCACAACACGCCCAACACTTCCAGGAGGCACAGTGGACTTTACAACAAAAACACATCTTTCTGACACATTGCCAATTACATCGTCAATTACACTAAAAACATAGGACAAATCAGCACTGCCATCAGGAAGCCCAGGCGTACCCACGCATAAAAAACAAATGTCGCAGTCAATAACAGCTTCCACGGCAGAACCTGACACATGAAAGGTCTTACCAAGATTGCGTACCAAAGCCTCACCCAGCCCAGGCTCATAAAACGGCACACCGCCACCCGATATAACACCACTACGTTCTGAACTTATATCGAAGCCACGCACCATAAAACCCTTATCTGCAAACCCAAGACCAGTGGTAAGCCCTACAAACCCCAAGCCAAAAACCGAAATCCTCACGGCATCACACCCCTTTTCTAAACGTAACTATTTTTAGCATCTACCATACCTTCCACTTCGCTTTATCTTTTGCCCAAGCATCTTCAAGGGCGTGTTTATCACGCTGGGTATCCATGCACGCCCAAAAACCGTAATGTTTATAAGCCTGCAACTTGCCTATTTTGCTTAATTTGCTCATGGGGTCTTGTTCCAGTACTGTTGAATCGCCATCAATATATCCAAAAAGCTGGGGGTCAGCCACCATGAAGCCGCCATTTATCCAAGAGGTGTCCTCCGTTGCCTTCTCCCTAAAGGATGCAACTGTTATACCCTCAATATCCAAAACACCAAAACGACCACCAGGTCTAATTGCGGTGGTTGTCAATATCGCACCCTGCGCTTTGTGTTGCGACAAAAGTGCGTTCAAATCCACATTTGACACGCCATCCCCATATGTCAGCATAAATGTCTCGTTGCCCACATAAGGCTTAATGCGTTTAACACGACCGCCAGTCATGGTGTCCTTGCCAGTGTCTATTAAGGTAACGCGCCATGGTTCTGCCAAATTGCTGTGCATTTCCATGATGCCACCTTTTGTAAAGTCGAATGTCATATCGCTGTGGCGTAAATAATAATTAGCAAAATATTCCTTTATCATCCAACCCTTATATCCGCAACAAATCACAAAATCATTAAAACCAAATGATGAATAGTACCGCATGATATGCCACAAAATGGGCTTTTCGCCAATTTCTATCATAGGTTTTGGTCTTAGGTGGCTTTCTTCTGAAATACGTGTGCCATATCCACCTGCTAGGATAACAACTTTCACCTGCGTCCCACCTCCATGACCTTCAAATCGCTTTTAATTTGAGATGTGGAAATCTCTTGCGTTCTAGGAAGATAAATAACTTCACAAAACTCTTTCAAATAATCAAATTTGCCTTCCCAATCATCTCCCATAACAAAAACATCAGCCCGATACAACTTAATGTCGTTGGCTTTCTGCTCCCATGTTTCTTCGGGTATCACCAAGTCAACAAATCTAAGGGCTTCTAAAAGCAACTTGCGTTCTTCATAGCTGAAATAAGGCTTTTTATTTTTATGTTCTGCACTAAACTCATCACAGGACAAGGCGACGATTAGATAATCGCCCATCTCTTTTGCTCGCCTAAGCAAATGTATATGTCCGTAATGCAACAAATCAAAAGTGCCGTATGTTATCACTCGCTTCATCTGCAAACTGCCCCCTTTATTAATTTAAGATTAGGTTTTTAACATATTCAAAAATCCTCGCACCTGCCATGCCGCCATCTTCTGTAAATGCTTCACGGTAGCTTTTTGCCCGTTTTTCCACAACTTCCGACGTGTTTTTGTCAGATGACACATAGGAAATAAAGTCATCCAAGTTAAAAGTATCGCTTTCACAATCGGCATACCAATACAAACCCCTAGTAACGTCAGGCTCCTTGAAGTTCGTTTTTTTCGCAATGCCCAAGGTATTGCAACCAGCAATAAAGGTCTTTGGCTCAATCCTCAAGGCGGGCTTGCCTGTAAAAGCGTACATATATAACACGGAGCTAATGTCGCCATAATAAGCATCTGACCAAGCTATGGCTCGATGCAAGTCATGTGTTTCGTCTAAAATACCAATCCCACTTTTAACAAAAACATCCATTACTTTTTTAATTTGTTGGGCGGCCTCTGGATATGTCTTTCTTAGTATATCTCCAAGGAAAGGGTGGGGTCTCCACCACAAAACGGCATCTTTTCTTCCTGAAAAAACAGAAATTATGTCAAGGAGCTTTTGAAGGTATACCGCAATTGATGAAGCTTGTCCAGCACCCACCAGAGACGAATTGTAAAGTATAACCTTTCTATCACCAATAACATCTAGCCATTCCTTCGGCATTACAAATTCTTCCTGACTTGAATTAATAGTCTTATCAATTTTAGGATGACCCAAAGCAACAAACTTATCAAGCTTGCGTTCATCATCTTCGGTTTTCACACCAAGAGCCTTCCTGTTTGCCCCTTGGTATATCTGCTTAACATTTTCGGATTGCGTTATAACCAAATCAGCATTAACACTTCCAGGTGTTGCAAATAGGTTGTAATTATCCTTGTTTTCGTGGCTGCTTGCAACAATATGTTTATCAACAAATTCCTTTCTTGCATCATCGTCACCCGCCACTTTGTCGATAAATATATGATACGGCACATATACCAACATATCTGTTGCTTCTTTAAGGTTTTCAACATAATAATCAGGATGTATTGTAACCGTGCCAGAACCTAAGTTGTAAGGGCAGAACGTAAAAATAGCATCAGGGCGGCGTGCCTTGATGTCATATTTTTGGTAATCCGTTATCTCGAACCTTTCGTCATAAAACCCTAATGCTTCCAGATGGGTTTCATCTGGTATTTCACCATCCTTGTGGACTATATAAGGGACAGAAACCCAATACGCATCACAACTAGGGTCGGATTTTGCGGCTAAATAAATCGACTCTATACTATCGCTCTGTGCGACCTTGTGGCTTATAAACGCAATCTCAAAACAAGTTGGCTTTAGCTCTAACCTCACACTGTTTTCGATTTTCACAATTTGCTCATCCAACAATCCATCAACGTTTTCACCATTGTGTGCCTTGAACAAAAGTTCGCAATACTCCACAATAAGCTCTACGGTGACAGTGCCTTCACCCACAACATCCTCAATAAAATCACAAATAGACAAAGCTGCTTCTTGACATTCGGCATACATACTAGAGGACTGGGCATTTTCTATAGTTTTTAGCAAATCTAAAATTTGGCTTTGATGCTGTTTCTTCATAACTCGACCTCCTGTCGATATTACTATAATCAGCTCGAACCTATATTATACCAAATTGTAACAATTTTTTCAAGCGTTTTTGAAAATTTGTTAATGACAGCCAACATAAGCCTAATGGGGCGGTCTTACCTTAAGGTTATTTTCCTGCTGTGTTAACCAAGGGTTGTCTTAAGTTTATTGATACATATGAACTATTGTTTGCAATACCCGAAAGGGATATATACAACAGACAAAAAAGCCACCCACTCCTTTTGGAGCGGGGCGGCTTTTTGTATTCCGTTTAGCACAATTTGATTGCTTCGTACAAAATCACCTTTCAATCACGGTCCTGTAAAATCCATTTACAAAAATGAGTTTTACAGGGTTCGGATTTGAATGGAATAACTGGAGGTGGGTATGTCATAGTCGAACACCTAATTTACTACAAATGCAGACTAATACTCATTTCCTCATTCACCTAGTTAAAAAAGGTCAGAGATTTAATGCCCTTTCCCGCTATTGTCAAATCCCAATATTTTATCACTGGCAGAGTATTCGGGATAATTGTAAAAATATAAAAAAGGCGACCTTCGAGGTTGCCTTTTTTACTTGTCTTAAATCTCAAAGCAAAACCTACTGGGTGAAAAGAAAAATCTATATTTGCTCACCAGTATCATTAAGAGTTAGGCTCACATTAAAAGTACATCCAAGAACCCTTGCCATCTCGTGCAATTCATTTTCTGTAAAATTATCCCTTTTTAGCTTATTGCTTAGGTTGGATGGTGCTGTGCCTATCCCTTCCGCTAATTCCTTTAAGGTCATACCCCTCTTTATGAGGGCTATTTTTATTTTTTCTGCCATGTACATTTTGACCATTTCCCCCTACTCGTTGGATTTTGGATTTAGTGTAACACACTTATAAAAAATAATCAACACTTATTTTATAATTTAATATAGAATTTATGAAAAAAGTTACAAAAAAAGCTTGACAAAGATATAAATATAGTGTATAATATAACTATAAATCAAATTAAATAACTTAGGAGGAAACAAACACCATGAAAAGAAACCAAAGTAACACAAAGAATTACAAATACTTCACCCCAACCCCACAAACAGCAGAAGAAACTAAAAAGATGTACAGAAAACTAGCCAAACAATATCATCCAGACAATGGGGGCGATACCCAAAAGATGTCAGAAGTAAACAACGAATATCACGAGTTATGGGAGAAACTCAAAAATGTACACGTAAACGCTAAGGGTGAGCAATACGAAAGAGAAACTAACGAAACCCCAGAAGAATTTATAAACCTAATCAATATATTAATGGGATTAGAAGGGATTGTAATTGAAATTATCGGTTGCTTTGTTTGGGTCAGTGGTGACACAAAACCCCATAGAGAAGCATTAAAAGCACTTAAATTCCGTTGGCACTCTAAAAAGCTTTGTTGGTATTTAGCCCCGGAGGATTACAAACCAAGAAGCCGTAAGGATTACGATATGGACGAAATCCGCCATATGTACGGCACAAGTGGGGAAGTGAATAGCAACGGCATGAGCAAAATATCTGTAACGAGTTAGAAAGGGGCTTTAGGATAGAGTGGCTTAAAAGTGAAAATTATGGGCTATGCAGGTACGAAGAACTAAAAACATGATTGAGTGGCAGGGGGTGGTATGGTCTACCCCTTGCATAAAAAATAAAACTTCTTGGAGGATTTAATATGCAATCAATAGAATTTCAAATAAGCGAAATAATGAAAACAACCGAATGGAGGCAGGTTAATGACTTTTTCTGGAACTTAAAATACCCTAACCTCAATTGGAAAGATTGGCATATAGATAAAAAAGGCAAGTTAGAAATTTTACTTAATCCGCCCAATGGTGCATTTGAAACAGACTATGTGTTTGATAGTGGGTACTGTGTGAAGATTGCCAAAGAGATTGAGAAGCAACGGGCAGAAACATTTAATACTGTTATAGAAGCTGAAATCAAACAACAGCTTGATTTTCTCGGTGTCAATAAGATTGTTTTCAAAAGCCGTGTTGTACTTACAAAATCGGGGAGTTATTCCAAAATAATGAGCTTTTCTAGGGTTTTGGAGTGATTTAACGGTCTTAATGCGTTACGAAATCTAAATGAAAGTCGAAAAACTTCTTGACAATACTATAAATTTATAGTATAATACATTATGAGGGGAGGAAATACATTGAATATCATAAATTACGAAACATCGGGCGGTAAAGATTTAATACGTGAATATATTAATGACCTGCCCAAAAATGAGAAACTAGAATTTTTTGACATCATAATAACCATAGAAGAAGATGGATACCCAGCCCTTAAAAACATCAACACCAGACATCTAATGGGCAAAATGTGGGAAATAAAATTCTCACAAAACCGCATAATGTATATAGTGGCTGATGCTGATAACATTTATTTCCTCCACGCTTGCAAGAAACAAAAAGGCAAGGCTGAAAAATTTGAGCTTGAAACAGCCGTAAAGCGAGCTAAAGAGTTTGGATTAAAAGTTTAATAAGGGTTAATCATTTATTTAACTTGTTATATTATAGTGAAGGAGGGCTTTTGATGCCTGGAAGAAAAGTTGACATTGACGAAATCAAAAGGGAAAGGCAAGAGTTAATTAATTCTGACCCCGAATTGGCAAAAGCTTCGGAGGAATGGAACAAAGAATATGTATTCCGCAAAAAACTGACGCAAGCCCGCAAAGAAGCAGGACTTACCCAAAAAGAGCTTGAAAATCTTTCTGGGTTAGACCAACGCACCATCAGTCGCATGGAGATTGACGAAAAAATCAGCCCTAGCATTAGGACGCTGATTAAGTATCTAGGTGCTTTGGGGTATCAATTGGATATTACCAAAGCTACAGCAGAATAATTTCATGGGACGGTCAACCCGTCCTTTTTCTTTTCACACAGTCTTAAATTTAACAACTGAAAATTTTGCTGTTGTGCTACTTGAACATACATAAAGATAATAAGAGTATTAAAATTAAAGATTTAAGCCGATGCCGTCATGGCTCAAAATCCCTTGATTGCGAGGTTTGGACTGGATGAAGCCATGTAACAAATTACAAAACCCAAAACATCAAAATAAAAAATACACTGCACTAAAATACAAAGTCCACAAAGTATCTTGCATTTTTATGTATATCCATAACATAAATATTTCATAAAATGTCAGATTATTGTGCATAAGGTGTCAGATTATTGTGCATGAAATTAAAAATTTTGGTCTAAATGAATGTCTTAAAATCAAAAAAACCAGAAAACCGCTTGGCGATTTTCTGGTTGAGGACATTTTGAATATGAGAGTAAATAAAAAATGACTGTTTACAAACCTTCTTAAATGGTTTGGGGATGCAGGTTGTTTTGTGACTGTAGATGGTTTTGTGGATGTGGATGGTTTTGTTGTGTACGCTGGATGAGGGATGAGGGATGTTGTATTAGGGGCGTTTGCTTAGTCTGCTTTTCTGTCCCCTGCTCCCTGTCCTTGCTCCTCAACAACGAATGAATGTATTGTGCAGACAAAAAACCACAAGCTTTTATGGTTTCCATGATTAGAGCAACTTTCTTACTAAAGCCCATAACCTTATACGAACGCATGAGCTGACAAACTGTGTCCGCTACCTGACGAAGCTCATCAATGCTTGCAGGTAATACCGCCCTCATCTTGTGCATAGCAAAGATTATTGCATGGGTGGTCTTTGTATCGGCTTCTTTTGTTGGTCGGCGTTCGTGCAGTTTGAAATCTACGTTGGCTATACCAAAAGGGATTGAAATGTTATTGCCATCTAAAATAAAACTCACCATGTCATTGATGCGTGGATTTTTGGCTAGGGAGTTAATCATACTCACAACTGAACGTCTTGACTTGCAAACCCAGCCCATTACAGTTTCAATTCGTAAATTTATTGACGAGTAACCTTTGTGGTAATTCATTAGCTTGATGATGTTTAAGATGATTATTTTTTGACTTTTCGACAGCTTGTGGAAAGCTGGTCTATGTAGTATTTCGTAGTTTACGTTTAGGTATGGTTTGTTCTTGTATTCTTGGGGGTCGATATTGTTAGGGTTGATGTTGTTTGGGTCGGCATCCGCTTGTATGGGCGTGAAATTATTGTCAACAAATTTTAGTGACCAATAACCGTAGTGCCAAGTTTCCCCTTCGCCATAACCATTGTCGTAGCTACGGCCAAGAGTGTAGTCAACACCTCTCCCATCCACGTCAACCACATCACTTGTACGGATAATGTCCCTATCAAATTTAAGTTCAATAACTCCTATGCTTGCCAAACGGTCAAGGCCTTTATAAAAGCTCGAAACCGACATACCCAAGGTATCAACTGCACGCTTGTAATGGACACCACAAACAAGCCCGCAATCATCTTGATATTGGGCTAGGTATATGGCTAATGAGATGTCTTTGCCTGTGGCAAAGTTCATCAGCTTGTCCAAGTTGTGCAAGGCTAGTTTCATTTTTCACCTCGTGAAATTTTGAAATTTTAGATTTATGAAGCCTAAATTTATGTATTTGAAATCTTAAATTTGTGTTTGAAATTTCTAAATCTTTGTCTTGTAATTTTTCAGCTTCTGGACTTAATCGCTTCCTTGATAAATGTTGCAACCATCACCGTCATAACGTAGCTATCCAACACACATTTTTTGAACACTCCGACAACTAAGATAAAAAATGTTGCAAATATAATCCTAATAATACCATCGGTAAATATGCCGTAAGGTACACCAGCGGACAGGACAGACACACCGTTCCAAAGTAGCATCGCACCAATAGCATAAAAACCTAATGACACCATCAAGGAGTGCATGGTCGCCAATACTGCTTGCCTTGTCATGGCTTTACCACCTCGTGCGTAAGAAGCAACTACCAACTTTATACTTTCTGGCAAACTTAAATTTGGTCGTAAGAATACATAAGCGAGGCAACATTCATCAATATATCTAATCAGTTTACTTGTAAACATCCTAGCTGGCAGACTTAGCACACCCAGTCCTGACGTTGTTCTTTGGACAACGGGTCTTAGAGCAACCACAGCTTGATGCACAACCTTATCAGCTACAAAAAATAAATTAGCTGTCGCAAATTTATTTTTTGCTTGGGTTATGCCGTAGGTGAGTTGGTTTAGAGAGGTGGTGTGCAATACGTCAACGGCTTTGGTTGATGTGGTGTTGGTGGTGATGGATTGATTGTGGGTGGTGTCTGTAATAGGCGGGACTGTGGTGGGTGTAATGTCCTCGGATACAATCTTAACAATTGTGGCGATATGACCGACCTGAACCATATACCGTAAATATTTTTTCAAAATAAAAGCCAGCGGGGGCAGGGTAACAATTATTAGAACGAAGCCCCATATTGCATGACGACCAACATCAAGCCACACATTCCAATCGCTCAATATTCTAAAATCGCTCCATAAATTGGTGGCTTCTGACATGGATGTGATACCGTTAGCGATAAGCACTAGAAGGATAACCACATAAATAACGAATAACAACCGCAAACCCAACTTGACCCACGTAAAAGGCAAGGTCTGCTTGAAAATTTGGGGTGGGGTTATTGAATTGGCTTTTGACATAATGACCTCCGTAATTATTGTTTGATTTTTTATCGTCATTAGTTTTTAATTTTTCGTCATCTGGACGCTGACTTTATTTCTCACCCAGTCAATTTTCGTCTGGTTGATATTTCTGGAGTGTCGTTTGTTTGGTGGCTCGTGACAAGGTTGTAACGTGGTGGCAACAGACAAAAAGGTTACTGTCAATAAGTGGTAAAACATGGTCATATTTCGCTGTTTTAACTTTGGCAAGCAGTGTATCGTGGGACTGTCGTCCCTCGATACCCGCTTGTTGGGGCTACGCCCCAAGCCCCAAAACCGAAAGCACTCGCTACGCTCGGCTTTCAAAAAACAGTCGTTTGCCTGTGGCTTGCTCTCCGAAGTGCAAGACCAAATCCCAAGACAAAAGTGCAAGACCAAAGACCATGACGGCAATTAAAATTTCATCACAAAAATTTAGTTATAAGACCAAATTTAATTCACAAATTTTGTACGTGGTGAAAGAAAAATTATAAGACCAATTACAAGACCAAAGCACATGACCACCATTAGCGACCATGTGTGCCGTGGTTGATATTAGGCATCGGCATATCACGGTTAGGGTTATTGAGTAGTGATATGCTAACGGCTTTTGCCTTTGTTAATTCTCGTGATTGACTGGATAAATTTTTATGAGTAGTGGAGTGTTTGGCTCGTTGCTTTTGTAGTGTTGCACGTTCTGCTTGTAGGTCTTTAGGATGAGGGACCGGCTTGCCTTTTGACTTGCCGTAGCCATTAGTTGTAAAATAATTTATAGCAGCTTGACGGCGTGCTAAAGTTGATGGGTCGGTTGTGTTAGCACCCTCATTATAATTTCGTATCTCGACCAATAGTTGATTGACTTCTTCTATTCGCTTGTCAACTTTAACTAGAGCATCGCCCACTAAATCTTGCTTGTGTTGTACTGCTTGCAACTGCCCATCCAGCTTGTCCATGGTGTCAATGTTTTGTTGGTTGAGGTAGGACAGGGTATTGATTGCGTCCCTGTTTTTGAAACCAGCGTCTAGTTGTGCATGGATGATGGATTGCATCTGGGTTAGGAAGTCTTGGGGTTGGTATTGGTGGGTGTTGTCATCTTGGTATGATTGTTGCTTAGTGTCAACATCTTGGTGGACTTGGTGTGCAACCTGTATCTTCGCATCATCATGTGACGGCGAGGATGCAGGTTGTGTCTGATGATGTTGGCTGGCAATCTTGGCTTCGATGTTTGACAACCCATAACCCTCACCCAAAGACTTTTCTGTTAGGCGTACTGGTTGCTTAAAATCATTATGGGACAAGGAAATATTTTTGCCCCTTTGCTTGGATGACCAGCCAAAGTCGGACTTCAAAACCGATAAAAACTCTTTTAAGTTTTTGGGTTGGTGCTTATGTAGTGCCAAGTCAATATTGGCACGCAGTACATCACGATTTGAAAGATGGGCGTACTTTTTGACTTGGTAGGATTGCATGGTCTGCTCCCTACTGGATGACCTCTGACTGGGCTTTTCAATGATAGACAAACCATTCTCCAAGCAGAGGTAATCACTAACTTTTCGCAATGCCATTGCGGAGAATGAGAAGTCGTGAAACTTCCTATCAGCATCCAACTGCACCGCATTAAAATAAATATGGTTATGTATATGACCACGGTCAACGTGAGTGCCGACCACAAAGGCATGATTATTTTTAGTAAATTTTAATGCTGTTTCATAACCAATGCGGTTGGCATCTTCTGGACTTATTTCCCCTGGCTTGAAGGATTGTTTAAGGTGATACAAAAGCACATCTTTGTCAACTGGAAGATGTCGCCCACCCCCGTTGTGATATTGGGCTTTGGTTTGCAGAAACTGACTGGATGCAGTTTCTGGTGTACAGCCATGAACGGACACAAGGCGACCGCTGTCTGTCTTGTTGGGGTTGATACCGTAATTGATACAGTCACTCATGGTGCGGGTTGCGGATTTGCCTCTGGATGCTTTGATTGATGAAATGTTTGTCCATGCCATCAGTCGTATCCTGTAGGTTCGTCATCATGAACCTCACCATCAAACTCTACGTTATGTTTTTTCATCAGTCCTCCTCATCATCAGTCCTCCCCCTCATCGTCATACCCAATCCAAGCAAATATAAATGGATTAAAGTGTGTCCTATTACCAAGAACATTTGCACGAATAACCTCAAAATGCAAATGTGGTCCCGTGGATGCTCCTGTGCTACCTACCGTGCCGATGGGGTCGCCCATTTCTACTTCCTGTCCGACATAGACAGATATTTCGTGTAAGTGGGCATATCTGGTATGTATCATATACGGCAGTCGTGGAGGAAATAACCTTGCGGGTATATAGTGAGTTATTTCTATCCAGTTACCAAAACCACCTGCTTGATATTCGGCTCTAGTAACCGTACCGTCTTGACTGGCTATAACTGGCGTGCCTGTAGGTCTGGCTATGTCTATTCCACGGTGCATCTGTCTTGTTCCTGTAAACGGGTCTAAACGCCACCCAAAGCGACTGGACACGAACCCATCCCAGCGGAAGTCGAAGGGCGAACCTACAAACTGGCGGTTGCCATGCCCCATTTCCAAAAACATATCAAAATGTTCTTCTTGGTCTGCACCTTCTTCGGTGTCTGGGTTTGTAGCAAACATCTCCCTGAAAATATCTTCCATGGATGTTGTGTCAAGAAATATGTAAATGAAATGCCATTCGTATTCAATGATGACGGTTTCTTCCCATTCAACCCATACCATATATGAAATCCAATGCTCACCACCGTCACCATCGTATTCATACCATCCGTGGTCTTGGTATTCACCGAAGGTCATAATTACTGTTTGAGTTCGTATTTCGTAGAATGTTTCGGTTGTGATTTGGTATTGCATATCTATCATTGCAAATATTGCTGGGCGTATTTGCGGATAGAATATTTGGTCGTGGAGAATCGCTGTAAAACCTGACAATAGCATATGGGGGCAGTGGTTGATTGCTTGGATTAAAGGAGTAACCAATATTCTAATGGCATCCCCTCCGAAAGTTTCCCCTATTGTGACAGCACCATCTTCTAAAGTCCATTGGGAGGCAAGGCGGGCTTGTTCGCTACCATTCAAGAATGATGCAGCTTCATTAAAACCAGAAACGTCCATGCTTAATAGGTACTCCTTTATCTCAACCTCACCTTCGGTATAGGCTATGGTTGTGTTGTTTAGGTCGTCATCATCAGCAAGAAAGCTGGTTGCAGCGATTATCGTTGCAAAGCCGATAATCATTGATATAATGGCAAGGACTACGATTATGGCTACCACCGCCATCACAAGAAACCCAAGAACCATTAAAACATAGGGGTTGGTAAGGGATGCTTGTCCTAACCTTCGGAGCATCCTGCCAACACCCCGCAATGATAGTCTAAACCAGTTGCGGGGGTTAAACATATGGATGCTGGAGGGATTAAGGGCAATTCTTGCCCTTTGTTGAACCATACGCATCTTTGCCTTACGTTTCATTGCCATTCTTGCCTTTTGCACTTCTTGGCTTGACTTGCCGAATTTGCTTTCAAGTCCTGTAATCCTAGATTTATCACGGCTATCCCTAAGCTTCATGCCAAGGTTTTGCCCAGCAGACCTGCCAACCCTATAGCCTTTTCTGGTGGTATTTTGACCATGCTTTGCAAAGTCATCTTCTTCATCGCCTGTGTCGGGCATACCGCCAGAAAGGGTGGTTCTGGATGCTTGGGATATGAAGTTTGAGAGGTAGGGGGAGGTTGGGGTTATTTTGTTATCATTGTCATTACTGATTTTCATAGATAGTCACCCCTCGTAATACATAGATAGTGTTATTGTGCTGATGTAACAATCCCTAAAAGCTTACTGACTTCTTTGGATAGTGCAACATAATCACCCCGCAAAGTATCCACATCCTTCAAAAGCATGGGCTGTTGACTGTTTACTGCCCTTGCAATCTGATTAAGGTTGTTAGTGGCGTTTGACAGCAGAAATGTTAGTTGATTTATGCTGGATAAATCAATATCCAAGATAAAGCCTTGGTTTATTATCTCTCTGATAAAGTGGGAGCGATTTTTAGCCCCCACCTGTGCCATTCTCTCTAACAAAGCGGTTTTTTCTTCATCAGACATATATACCTTGATGCAATGTTGCTTGGTTTCGGGTTTTGTATCTGGCTTGGTTTCATGCTTTTCGCTTGACTTAGTTTCCATCATCAGCATCCATATCAACATCGGCATCTTCTGAATGGTAATCATGCTCGTTTTCGTTGTCATCGTCATGGCTACCGTGTTCATCATCGAATAAATCGTCTGCACTTTCTGGGTCGTTGCGGTCTGAATGGGTGTGGTCTTCTTGGTTGTTGGTTTCTTGGTTGGAGTTGTAATGACCGTCAGCATCACCATCGCCCTCATAATGACCACCTTCACCATCGCTTTCAAACTCATCCCCAAAATCACCGTCAAACTCATCACCGAAACCATCTTCACCATCGACAAAGCCACCAACTCCAGCATTACGCTTTTTCTGGCGGGATTTAATCATAAAGAAAAATCCAATGCTCATAGCACCCAGCATAACTAGCAAAGATACAGCACTCATGCCGACCCTGCCACTGCCTGTATCGTGATATATGACTTCTTGACCAGTAACAACTTGAATCTGTTGACTATTGGCAATACCCGCCCCATGTCCAGCTTGTATGCCACCAAATCCTAACATTCCGCCTTGCTGTATGCTGGCTTCGTCACCAGCTTCCCAAGCTAAAGACATTAAATAAAATTCTGTAACAGGGGCTAAGAAATATACATTGTCTGCATCTCTTGCCCTGTCTATGATTAGAAAGAATGTATTACCTGCTTGGCTGTTAATTGTAATGAACTCCATATCTCCTACCATGATAGTGTCCACTAGCTCACCGCCACCGTCTGGGGTTAGTGGGCTTGGGGTTTGCTCTGTTCTTGGTAGAATTACTTGACCGTTTGTTGTGGGTAGGTCTGGTAGGTGTCGGGGTTCTGACTGAGTTACGTTCGGCTGTATATTATTGTTATCAGTGTCATTATTATTGTTGTAGTCATCATAAGCACCGTTGTTTTCCCATTCGGATGAGGTAATGCCAAGGGCATCAAAAAACCACTCTGGAGGCAATTCGTCTGGCAGGGCTGATGTTTCTGCTTGGTATGTTACTCCAGTGGATGCTTGGGGGATGGAATTATCTGTGGTTGCTGTGCTTGTAGTGCCTGCACCGTTACTGAGTTGTCCATTTGACACAGATGCTTGACTATTGTTTTCAAGACTTGATACAGGGGTAATGGACAAGATGTTTAATGGGGTGTGGTTTATGGCATTGCGTCCATCACTTGTGCTGTTGACGTTATTGCTGTCATTGTAGGTGTTTTGTTGGGAAGTATTAGCCTCCAAACTTTCGCCAAAAACTACCAACGAAAACGAAAGCGATAACCGTACGATAAGCCAACATACCAAAAACATAATTGACAGAGCCGTTATAACCCCAAAAACGCATACTTTGGTTTCCTCTGATGTTGTTGCACGTTTTAATGTTGCACGTTTTGATGACGGCATTGCAGATACCATCGGAAATCTCGATATGTAAGTGTTAGTTGAATATTTGTCATTTTTAACCATTGCCTACTTCCTCCTAAGTCATTGAATTATGACGGAGTTTTCGGCACTCCATCACTCTAATTTATTTGTTCTTTTTCGTAAAAAAATATTGTAATTTTATATGTAAAACTCGTTATATAACGCAATCATTTTTTATTAATTAGCATCAGCAGTTTTACAACCACCCCATATCTTCCCCAGAAATGAGGTGTCAGCCATGAGGTATTTGCCATTCAGATGAATTGCGTTGGGGTGGTTGCCCTGCTGATTATTGCTAATTGTTACCGATTATTTCTGTTTGTTGTTGGCTTCCGTGAGTTTAATTACGGAAGGTATTACTTGGTTGCGACAGCACTTTTGCGACGTTTGACTAAGATTAAGGTTGATAAACTTGCCATAGCGACAAACCCTATAGCTGTAAAGATTGTTGTAAAAGTGTTGAAAGTGTCGTCTGTTTGAGGGTTGGTAGTTGCTGTGTCGTTTGGCGTTATTACTAATTCGTCTGCTGTTTCGTCATCATCTTCATAATCGTCATATGGTGCAGGTGCTGATTGCTGTAGACCTACTGGCTCGTCAGCCGTTGGTGCAGGTGCTGATTGCTGTGGTTCTGCTGGTTCGTTTACTACTGGAGTTGGAGCATAAACGGCTTGTTGAGGTGCGTTTGGCTCGTATACCGTTGACTGCTCTGGTTGTGGGGTCTGGTTGTTAGTTTCTGTGTCGGGTGCGGTGTCAGGTTGCTGTGGAGCTTCGGGAGTTGTTTGCGGTGGAGTTTGGTTGTTGTCGTAGTCGTTATCGTCAGTGTCATCATCACCATTATCATCATAATCTCCACCGCCTGCACCATTATCATCACCAATATCTGGCTCATCTACTGGCGGTTGTGGTGTAGGACGCTCTATTGGTGGGGTGGTAACGGGTAGCTCTGGTACATACCAAACAGCTTTCAGAATAGTATGACCATTAGCGAAAACGCCACCACCCATAGCAATGACTTCCACGTCCTCATTAGACATCGGTGTGTAGGTTGTACCCACTACCCTCCAGCCAAGGAAAATACGGTTAGCTTCGATGCTTTCCATGAAGTTGGCTTTAATGTCAGATTTGGTAACGTCTTTACCGTAATTGCTGATGCCCATGCTACCTACAATTCCATTGTAAGAGCCGTAACCATCATTACCATTGTCGGGGTTAGTGTTATTATCGCCACTATCGCCACTATCTGGGTCTGCATCATAATCACTCCCCAAATCAGGAACAACAAACCCACCCAACTCATAAAGTGAGCGTCCCTGCCTTAGAGTCGCACTTGCTACATCATCACCATCAACAACAAAGGTAACATCCGCTTGCCAGACAGCATAAAGGCTAGTGGCTGAATTGATGTTTGTTGTAGGTGACAATGGCGTGTCGCCGTTAGGCTCATTGCTCCAGTGTACAAACTCCCAATTGTTGTTATGGACTGTCGGTATACTCGGAAATCTCTCATTAAGAGGATTACCAAGACGAATACCACGGCTTAGTGGTTCTCCACTGGGTAGACTAGCTAGACCACCTAAACCAGCATCGAAGTTGATAACGGCATACCATTGTGCAAATAACACAGTAGCATGAGGGAACATATAACTGGAGTTAGGGTCTATAGTGATACCACTACCATCCATGCGGGTATTCCATCCAAGGAAAGACACACCTGCTGGAGCAGTAATTAATGGGTCGCCACCTGTGTTTGCAATACTGTTAGGGAATTGGACATAACGGGTGTAGCTATCCTGTCCATTAATAACACCTTGCACTTGAACCATGCCATAATCATCAATGACGATTGCTGGTCCGAAACCACGGTGGAACATGATGCCTGTGTTTGCTACCCATTGAGCAAAGACTGTGGTGTTTTGTGTCATTACAGTAGTAGCATCAAACCAATGTCCTAGGGTGTCATCTCCTGTTATGTGAGTATGCCAGCCAATAAAGGTGTGACCAAACAGCACTGGGGCTGGTAGTGACAAAGGTGTGTTTGGTGTACCAACGGCTTGATGGTTATTAGCAATGGTTCTGCCAAGCATCACTTCTTGGGTGGTGATAAGATTACTTTGGTTAGGGTCTTGGGAATTGCGGTTATCGTTGAATGTAAGTGTACCACCCCAAGTAGCATAGATAGTCGGTCCACCTATAATCCCCGCTTGTGCATAAGTGCCAGGGAAACTAGCACGCCCTAAAGTCCCTGTAAAAAACGAACCAGAACCATCAGGAGCTAAGTTCCAACCCATGAAGCGATAACCTACTCTTGATGTAATACCAGCTTGTCCTGTAGATACTGGGAAGTGGAAGAAACCACCACCTACATTTGGACCTACCCAGTTCATTATATTGTTGTGGGTGTTGTGGGTGTAGTTACCATCTGCAAGGTGAGGTTGTATAGCCCATGGAATAACATTAGGATTATAAGCAACAGGGTTTGTCGGGTCTCCAGCGAACACATTTCGCACAAAGGTGTTACCCCTGTTAATATCAGTCCCACCATTAGGGTCAAACTGGATATACATTGCAGGTCTAAAACGTGCTGCTAGATGAACACCACCAATAGGCATTTGCCCATGTACGTTGTTATTACTTGTTCCTCTAAATCCTAACCACGCTGGTAAAGACCAGTTAGGATTTAGTTCTGGTTGGATTGGTCCTAGTTGTACTCTTATACGCTCGCCAGCTTCATCTAGCACATATTCACCCATGGCATCCAGCAAATAGGGTAGGTTTAGAGTGCCAGGAATGTCATCCACATACCAACCCATAAAGATATAACCTAGTTTAACTGGATGGGCTGGCATCTCGCCTACATTCAACATACCTGTGCCATTACAATTGATTGTAAGTGGGTTATTTGTACCTCTATAAGATACAGGTACATTGGCAGTGTTGTTGGTATTCATATAACCATGACGGAAATCCTCTGCACCCCTTCTCCAAATCGCCCCCTCTGGGAGGTGGAAGGTAACAGATGAAGATGTTTCTACTTCTGCCCATTGTGCGTAAAGGTGTAGACTTTGAGTAATAAGAAGAACATCATTACCACTTATGGATGTATTCCAATCAGCAGATGTGAATGTACCATCCGAAGCTACGTTTATTACATGGTCTGGATGATAAATACGTTCAACGCTTGGGTGACTTAGGTTTGCTTGGACTGTCCAGCCTAAGAACTCTCTGCCTTGCGGACTTTCCAAAGCAGGAAGCCCATAACGTCTTGTAGGGTTATCTGCGGGTGTCCAAAGACCAGATGTAAAGCCTTGAGAATCGCCACCTCTTAGAGTGTCGATTAGCAGGGCTTGCCCTGCTGGTATGCCAGAACCACCCATTGCTTGGTTTTTCTGGACTAGGTATCTTGGTATCATCCGTAGTACCTCGGTACTGCGGTTTAATTCCTGCCCGCCATTAGCCACAAACTCTATGCGGGCAACCCAGTTAGCATGAACTTCCATGGATTGGGTAATCTCTACATTGGAACGACCGTTTAAGCTCGGCAATAACCTTGTACTCAAGAAGTAAGCTATGGGGGCATCCCCAGGGGGAGCTATACGTTGGACAGGACTTGCACCACCTGCGAAATTACCTTCTGTCCACCATCTGGCTACTTGGTCTGGTGTACCTGTCCACCAGCCCTCTAAGTGAAACCCAGCAGGGGCAATCGCAACAGGAGCGCCGAACCTATAAGATGTTAGATGTTGGTTTAATGGCACAACACCTTCACCAGTACGGCTAGAACGATGAATAGACATACCATGATGGGCTAGCCTTGTTGCCATTCCAGAACCATCATTCAACAAACCACCGTCAGATGGTGATATTGTGCCATCGCCAGCATTAAAGGTAATGGTGTGTACAGCACCTTCTGCCCAAACGGCTTGAATTTCTAGGTTGCTATTGATGACCGTATCAACAGTGAACACATCGCCGATGACACCGCCTGTCACTACGTGCCAACCCAAAAAGGTATTAGTGGCACTGGTTGGGTTCACAGGAAACACAATGCCTGTAATGTCAGCCATATGTGAAATGGTTTCGCCACGCAGTACAACCCTTGTAGCTAGATGAGTTACATTTGTTGGGTCAGTGCCAGCAACATCCATGTTGTTTGGGATAATACCGCCCAGATGGAATGATACTGATAGACCCCAGACTGCATAGGCGGCTAGGTTGCCGTATTCGTCTAGGTCGTCTACGGTAATTACTGTGGATGGGGTTAAAATTCTACCATTCAAACCATTGACAGAACCATTACCAACACCATTACCATAACTGTCAGAACCATTACCGATACCACCACCATAGCCATCAGAACTACTAATCACCCAATGAATAAAGGCATACCCATCAAGTGTAGGGTCTTGCGGGAAAACGGCAACCCTTCCGTCAGCAGTTAAGAAACTAGTTTCATCTCCAGTCAATAGCTGTCCACCCATTGGATTAAAGTGGATAGTGCCGATAGAAAAGGGCATCGCTACACGATTGCCAGCAACTGCACCGTTTACCCCGCCAGTAACTGTGCCTGTACCAGCACCCGCACCAATGCCAACACCATCACCAGAACCTGCACCAGCATTGACACCATCACCAGAACCCATGTCTGTATTTGGTGTATTTGGGTCAGATGGTGATGCTGGTGTATCTGCATTGGGTAAATCTGATGTTGGTTTGTCGCCATCATCATTGTACTTGTCGGAGTATTCATCATCGGCATCTTCGCAAGAACACTCGTCATCGGCGTACTGGTCGCAATAGTCGTAATCAGGATAATCTGCTTCTGGTTTGTTGTGTTCTGGTGAATATTCATGTTCTCCAGAATAATCATAATCGAAATAGCGATAATCCGAATACACATCATCAGAATGGTTTTCATCGTCACCATAATAGTGACCGTTATCATAAACATAACTACCATGTCTACCATGACTATCATATCCAGCGTTTTCCGTTACACCAGCGAAAACTAGCTGGGTTGAGAAGCTGGATAGAACCATAGCAAACACCAATGTCCATGCAATCAATCTTGATGGTATGGACTTTCTTGACTTTACTTGATTTGTTTGTGTTGACTGTATTGCTTGTATTTCCTGTAATACCTTTACTTCCATAGTATTCCTCCTCTTTGTGAGATATAGGGCGGGAGGGACTTACGCCCTTGGGTGTGAACACTTCACCTTTGCCCCTCGCTCTCATCAGATGGATGGTGGTCCTCTGATGAGAAATGTTACTGTATTTACAGCAACTTTTTTGATGGTTTTTTGCATCATCAAAACTCCTTTCAAGTATTAAAATTTGATTATTGAATTTGATAGTTTTTAAGATAATCAAAATCCTTTTGCAAGAACAAACCGATTAAATTCTGGACACAATCCAAGACTTGCCATTAAAGCCCTATTAAATTTGTTACCAGCTTTATTTAGGCTACGTATATACCCAACTTTGTGTCTAAAGACAGATTTGTCCAATGTATGAACCTGCTCGAACTGGACAACGCTGGTTTCAAAGCGGTCAAAAGACCTCATATTCTCGAACTTTATGTCACGTTGATTTATGTAAGCGTGGGTTGGCATATGGGGCTTTTTGTCTGTTGATGTGATGATTGCCACAATCACAGTGGGAGCGTAGTGGTTGCCTATGTTGTTTTGTAGGACTAGCACAGGGCGTACACCGCATTGACTACTTCCTATGGTTTTGGGGATGTCGGCGAAGTATATGTCACCTCGTTTGTAGATTGCGGTTATGGGGTCGAGAATTGTGTATTCTGGTATTACGTAGTTAGGTTTTTTATGGGTAGACTTTGAAACGTCATATCTTCTTTGGTATTTTCTCATGGGGTCATTTCGCCCCCTCCTTGTCTTTGTTTGGTGCATTGTTTTCAGGTTTGTCATCAGATTGATTTTTGGGTTCTTTTGTTGATACAGGCTCTTTAGGTTTTGGAGAGGTGTTTCGTAAAAGTTTTTCTACATCTTCCAAAGACACGCTATGCTTTTTCATCAGCCCTTGGATGATGCCACCCTCAATATCTTTGCCCTTGGCTTCGAGGATTGATATTTCCTGTTGGGCAATATCCAGTTGTTGGCGTAACTTGTCCGCCTTGGCATGGGCAACTAATAATTGTTTGTTGTTACTTTCAAGGCGTTGGTGTGAACTCATTGGGATGCTACCTCCTTGGCTTCTTTGGTTTCATTGACTTTATTGGTTTTACTGACTTGGCTGGTCTTAATGGCTTCTTTGTTTTTGGCGAGCTTGATTGAGTTAATCGAACCAATCGGATTAGTAAAGTTGGTCGAGTGGGTCGAACCATGCAAGTCACTGGGCTTGGTAGTCATAACCTTGTAAAGCTCGGTATCTTCGGGGAATTTATCTTTAGCAGCGATTATGTTGTTGCCATACTTTATCAAGACATCGCCCTGCTCTGCGTTAGTTACATGAGCTAGATGCCCTGGCGAAATATTAAATCTTTCTGCCAATATCTTACCATCATCAGGTGCTTGGTCTAGGAGTGCTACAAACTCGCAGTTTTCAAGGATGTTTGCGACTTCTGCGGATAACAGAAACTCCTTTACATTCTGTGTAATAACAGTGGGTATTGCACCCCACTTTCTAAAACGCTTGTACATCTCGGCTGAGTATGACGCTGTTTGCTTATGGCGTATGAGGAGATGGAACTCGTCAGAATATGTCCATGTACCTATGCCTAAGTTTCTGTTGCGGGACACTCTTGACCATATTTGGTCTTGAATAATGAGCATAGCTAAGGGTCGCATACTCTCCCCAAGGGATTTAGTATCAAAGCAGATAAGGCGATTATCGGCATCTATGTTGGTTTGGTGGTTAAACATTGTGTATGAACCCTTAACAAAGCGATATAGGGCGTGGGCAAGGTTTTGTGACTTTTCCTTCCAGTTACTATTTTCTGGATTTTCTGGGTCAGTTTCATTTATTAAAGCATTGTACAAATCTTCTAATATTGGCATATTTTCTGGGATAGGATTTTTAAGGTACTCACGATAAACAACCACCACACAATGGTCGATTATTGACTGCTCTACATCTTCAAGCCCATTTGGGCGGGTAGTGATGGTTTCCATCATTGAGGCGATAAACTCGCTTTTTAACCCGATGGGGTCGTTGGGTTCTTCTTTTGTGCCGTAATCCAACACAATGTCCATTGGGTTTATATGGGTTTTTGATGCGGTGGAGAGTTTTACTACTGTCCCACGAAGCTTTTTTACAAGGGCTGAATACTCTCCCTCTGGGTCAAGGATGAGTATGGTGTCACCAGTAGCTAGGAATACATGGACAAACTCTCTTTTTACAAAGAAGGATTTACCAGAGCCTGGGATGCCCAGTACAACTCCGTTTGGGTTCTTTAACTTCTTACGATTGGCAAGTATAACCCTGCCCGATATAGCATTAGTGCCGTAATATATGGCTTCTGCATCCTCTTGGAATAGTTCTTGCGAGGAAAAAGGCATAAAGGCTGCAACGGCTGATGTTATTAGTTTTCTGGATAGTGGGCTTGGGATTTGGTTTACACCTAAAGCTAGGGATGATGCTAGACCCTGTTCTTGTAAGTATTCCAGTCCGTGTAATTTACAGCTATATTGTGAAGCAATGCTTTTAGTGGATGCTATTCTTCCATCAAGGTCTGGCGGGTTGCTTGCAAGGTGCATTACTATAAAATGGGTGTCAAAAAGTTCTTCGTTTCCTTGTAAATCCTTTATTAATCCAGTTGCAGCCTCAGAATACATCTTGATGTCTGGAGGTAGTATATCTGCGTCATAGTTTTCTCGAAAAGCTTTCTTTTGACCAGCGGACTTGGTTGCGTTTACCTCTGAAAGTTTTGCTTTGCCGTATTTTATGGCAGTGGATTTGTCCATGGGTTTTATGTGTTGTGTTATGATTATGGGGTAATCTGTGTCTAAGAGTTTTGATAAAAACTTGTCGGGTAGTTCTTCTGCTGATATTTCTAGGTAGGACATTGCACATAGGGTTTTGTTTCCGATGGGTTGGGCAGGTTTATTGGAGTAGGACGACTTCGCTTCCAACACAAAGGTATCAGCTTGAAAACGGAAACTTTGTGGGCTTATGTAATCTTTGGTGGTGGCGTGGATGTTGTTATCTAAGGGAAACCCTGTAGCGTTTGTTTTGCGATTGCTAGGTAAAACAAATCTGTCCTTTGGGTGTGGGTTTAACTGCTTATGTAACAATTTTAATCTCTCTTGTCCATCCAGTGGGTATGCCGTCACTCGTAAAGCCTTGAAAATCGAAAGCATTTCCCTTTCAATGCGGTTTAGTCTGTTTGAGGCATCTTTTATATTCTTGGCGTGTATGCCGAAAGTGGCGTATTTTCTTTTCACTAAGCCCTTGCCAGCGTCAGCAAGTTTTTGGCGTAGCATTGTGTAAAATTCTTTGCGTATGTTTTGGAAGCGGTCGTCTTTGCCTTGCAACTTGACAGCAGTTTCAATTTCTTGTAAATCTGGGTAGTAATTCATGTAAGTAAGTTGTAGTGAAACATCTTCGCTGAATGAATTGAGTAATTGACACCATTGACCAAAGATGCGTCTTTTTTCGTGTTGACCAGCCATTTGGAAGTTGGTGTCCTCAAAAGCTATGGTTTTAGTGTAGTAGTCACCTTCTACGTGACATAGACCGCTGGAGAGCATTGTTATGTATGGGATTGTGTCGTGTGGATTTGTTGGTGGTACGGCTTGTCCAAAGGCTTTTTTGTATAAGAATTGTTTGGACTGGGTGAAGAAAGAAATGGATGGTTTACGTTTAGTTGGCGGTTGGTTGGTTTGTGGTTGTTTTTGGTACGGGGGTTGTTGGTTTTTGTTGTGTGGTTGCGGTTTGTAGTTTTGTTGGTTTTTGTGGTTCTGACCCTTGTGGTTTGGATGGTTTCTTTGGGTTGGTTGTGTTGTTTTTGTGGCTTGGGGCATGATGCACCTCCTTTTTACTATGATTTGTTTGCACTTGTTTTGATAATGGTATGATTATCGGTGGTTTTGTTGCTGGTGGTTTTGTGGGGTGTTGGTTTTTGTGTGGTTGATGGATGGATTTAGATTGAGGTGTGGATTGGGGTTTAGGTTGGGATGCGGAGTGTAATGGGGGTTTAGGTTTGGGTATGGGTTGGGATGTAGACTTGGATTGTAAACTAAGTTTGTGCTGGAATTGGGGTTTGGATTGCGGGTTAGGTCGGTGCGTGGGACTATTCTTCTTGAAACTGCGTGAAGAAGGAAACAGCCAAAACCGTAACTTTAGCACCATCATCCTTTCCATGGATAGTCCTTCCCTTTTGTTAAATCCTAACATAATAATGGGTATTACCACGAATATTACAATCCAAGCCGCACCAACGATGCTGATGCCGAGTAATCCAGTTGCTATTTGATAGGCTATAAAGCCAGCACCAAAGGCAATGGCTAGATATATCCATTGTTTTTTGGTTAGTATTCCAGTTTTGACTTTCATTTGGTCTAGGTCTTTGGGGATTGAGATGTAATTGTCTTCCATGTGTTTTCATCCTTTCTTGGGTGGTTTGTGGTTTGGTTGCTGTGGGTTGGTTTAGGTTAGTTAAGATGCTCCGAAGATGCTTTTTGATATTTGTTGGGTTTTTAGGAGAAGGATAATCATCATAACCGATACACCTGCATAAACGAACATCATCATTCCAATCCCTTCTGCGGATGGAGTTATAGGAATGAGTGCCATTGTAGCACCATTAAGAACGAGTACCATTATCATCAAAAACCCTTGGAAAGATGTTGCCACCAATGTTTTTATATAGTTATTGCCCACGCTACTCCATTCCCTGTTTATCAATGTTGCAAACGGGATTGGGGCAAGTGACATTTTCATCAAAATCAAAATCATTCTGTAAATCACAATAATCATAATTATCATCCGACAAGCCGTCATAATAAAACCCAAAAGAAAGCTGGTTATCCATAGAGAAGACAAAGTGGTTATAAAATAATAATTCCTAAGATTGTCTTCTAAGGCATCAAGCATTATATCAAAATTTAGAGCCTCAATACCCATGCCTTCTTGTGCGAGGGTTACAGCTTCTGCACCTATGCCAAAAATCCAATTGACTATAGGAAATACATTAGTTAAGAGAAGTACGCCAATGAAGACCTTTACAAGCCACTTGAAAAGATGAGTGTAATCAAAATCCCTAAGTGTATTACCCTCTGACAGCATAGACATGAACTCATATCCCACAATTAAAGCGAAAGCCACAAGAGCAATCGGCAAAATGGTGCTGTTAGCAAAATTTTCTATTATCCCAAAATGGTAGCCACCCAAAAAGTTTTCTGGTGTTTGAGCTAACATTTGTGCGGACTGCTCCACTTCATTTTCCCAATTAGCAAAAGCGTTTTCAACATTACTAACGATGCCTTGTATTAAGATGTCTTCTATCTCTGCAATGATGTCGTTGAATATCCTTTGTATAAAGTCCCCCATTGGCGTACTTCCTCCTAAAAATCACTCATACTACTCTCTTACACCGTAAATATATCCCCTAACATAGGAATAATAAGCGCTCCCACAACCATAAGCCCAACGCCACCAATTACCTGCCATCTGCCTTGGCTGACCTTCGCACCATCACCATCACCTTGACCATCAAACAACTTAACGATGCCAAAGCCTGATAACATACCGCCACCACCAACAACTATTGCTTGTAAGATGCTGATGATTTGTGTCCACATTTGAAAACCTGCATCAGGGTTTACGGTCATTCCTGTTAGGGACATTGTGCCACTTAAAATTTCTTGTAGCGTAGATTGAAACATAAAACTTTCCTCCTTTTTCACACAGTAGATTTATGTATTTTTGCTTGTGTGTTGTTTTTGGGCGGAACTCTCGCCCTTGGTCTGGGTGTTGCTTTTTGTTGTCGGGGTTTGGTGTTGCTACCCTTACTAGGCTTCTTTATGCCACCATTCATCATCCTATATACTGGATGTGTCGTCACATCAAACTTATCCGATAAAAACGGTGGAACACCTCTAAGGATTAGCAGACACTTGCCCCCATCCAGACGAGCCAGCTCGTCAGCAGTCATAAGTTCACGCCCAGTCTTTTTGTAACTTTTGCTAAAAGACCCGCTTTTGCCTTTGGTTTCAGAATTGTCCATCATGTCAATGGTTTCTTTACCCATAACTCTTGTGAGGTATTTAAGCGTTTCTTCATCGTCACCGCCAAGGAAAAGCTTTGTATCACAGTTGCCAATAATTGTGTTCATATGTTCTTTGTATACGGCTTTTAGTTGGCTAAGGTTTTGCAGTATTATACAGGCTGATATTTCACGGCTTCTAATGGTGGCAATGAGCCTGTGAAAGTTAGGTATTTTGCCAAGATTTGCAAACTCGTCCAAGATACAGCGGACGTGGACTGGTAATCTTCCGTCACGAAATCTATATTTGCTCTCTGCACGGTTTACGAGAGTGGAGAACATTTGAAAGTAGAGCATGGTTGCTATAAAGCTGTAGGTGGAGTCCGTATCATCTGTAATAACGAAAAGGGCAGTTTTTCTATCGCCTATAGTTTCCAACTTCATTTCATCTTTTTCCATTACATCCCTAACCGCTTGGATGTCAAACACTGCAAGGCGTACACCGCATGAAATGATGATAGATTTTAGGGTCTTGCCAGCACCTTGCTTGAATTTTTTATATTGCCTTACAGAAAAGTCATCTGGGTACAGGTCTTCTATTCTCTCAAACTCTCTATCCACCATACTTTTGTAGTTCTCGTCCCCTTCTTTAACTTCCATGCTTGTAACCATTTCAACTAAGGTGTTCATGTTGTGCATGGTTTTGTCCTTTACATGAAATTTGATATATGCTATTAAAGCCATATACAAAAGCTTTTCGCTTTTTGTCCAAAAGTCTCCGTCATCACTGGATTTAGTGTTTTCTGTAGTGCTACTCTGTAGAACATTTACAACTCGCAGTATATCGTCCTCGGTCTTTATGTAATCAAAAGGATTATAGCCCATAGAAGCACCGAAATCCTTTAGGTTAAGCACACGCACGTCATATCCGCCCACCTTCTCCAAGACCTTACCTAGTGAATAAAAAAGCTCTCCTTTGGGGTCCGTTATTACGTATGAGCTGTGCATTTGCATTATATTTGGGACGCAGAAGAAGCGAGTTTTACCAGAGCCAGCACCGCCAAATACCAGCATATTTTTATTGCGTCCATACTTGGGGATGTCTGGTCGGCTGTTCATTGTTAGACCTTCTGTGGCAGTTAGGATTACATTTTGTCTGGGGTTTGTGTCCATGTATGGTTTCATGTCCTCAGATGTACCCCATCGGGCAGAGCCGTGTTCTATACCACGTCTATATTTACGCTTGTCTTTACCCATGACCCTAATCGACACAAAGGCGGTGGCGGTTGCTCCAGCTAGAATGAAGTTATTGAACTGCACTAATTGCAGGGTAAAGTTGATATAAAATACCACAAAGGCAACCATTGCAAATATTATGGCGTTTGATATTATTTCTCTTTTTTGTTTTTCTTTTTTGTCTGTGGTTATGGTGTACACCCCCTTTTTGATTTTTTGCTTGTATATGGCTATAGTTTACAAGTTGATACCCTCACGCATTTACCGTTGTTCCGTATGCAAGGAAAATGACAATCGTTAATACACTCAATATCAATATAAGTCTTATAATCGGCATGAAATATCTACCGTAAATTCCCCGAAACACCCACAAACCACCTTTCTTTCCTTTCTTGCCGTTACAACGAACACAACAGGCAACTAGATTTGAAATGTGGTTGACCCCATCGGGCAGGGTTTTGAAATGCTCCCTCAAATGCTTGGTATACTGCACCCTGCGGATGGAATGGATGTGGTCAACAACGATTTTAGGCTTGTCCCACATGACACGCCCGCAGTATGGACAAAAGTATAGACTTTCAAAGGCTTTGTTCGGGAATACTTTCAAAAGGAAGCCTTGTACGGAGGGTGGTATTTGCCAACCCTTATCATGCTCGAAGTATCGCCGTCTGTAGTCGTGACTACGTTTTAGGGTCTTTGTTCGTTCTATGTAAGGTTTTTTATTCACGATGTCCACCTTGCTCATGTGACCCAGCAGGTTTTGTATGAGTAAGTTGACCATCGTTTATAAATATGGTACAATCGCAATTAGGGTTAGGGAGTACGTAATTCCGCATTTTACCCCTAGGAGGAGAATGTACAAAGATGATGTTTTTGGATGTCCAAGATTTAGATGAGTTTTTTTCTTTGTTTTTGCAAGAGGTGGAACGCTTGCCCCTAAATAGAAGACGTGACTGCAAAAACACCTTAACTGAATACATAAACTTTTTCAACGCAATACCTCCTACGTATTATAAACTCGAATACCGCCGTAAATTTGAAGTGACCGTCTATACGGAGCGACCTTTTTATACTATACGCTGGTGTGAAAAGACATTAAATGACCTTGCAACAAGCAATCCTCAACACAAAACACGTATAAAGGTTGAAAAATGTAAGGAATTGGTGGACGCTGATATTTTACAAAACCCAAAGCAACTACAATTCATACCAAGTAAAGGAGCAATAATAATCGGTGATACATCAACTATATTCCCTACATGTCCTCTTACAATCCTTGACGGAAATCATCGCTTCGCAAAGGCTGTATACGATAAAGCTGAATATATAGAAGCTTATTTTCTCCATCCTTGTATTCACACAGAAGCGATTAGCAATGAATACATCAAAGCACTCTATAAGACACACAGCAATTGCTTGTTGACTTTGATGTATTATTCAGGCGTAATGAAAGCGGACGAGGTGAAAAAAGGAATTCTTTTTCTTGATGGGTTATCCGACCCCCTAAGCAGCAGTCTCCAGAAAATTGGTAGTGATAAGAGGTTATCTACTATACTAAGGAACTTTTTCAGCAGACCAAGACACTAGGTTTGCTTTATCGATGCTTTCGTTTCATGCCACAATATTCCTAACGGTTATATGTTGCATTGTATTTCAAAATGGTAAATTATCATCAGCGAGGCTGTTATCAACTTCATAAAAAGTATCGTTGGGCGATGTGTCGTCTTGGCTTTGGCTTTGAGGTTGGGTGTGAGATTGACTTTGGGGATTGGAATTATTATCACTTTGTGAAGAAGAAACATCAGTATCGTTTTGGTTATTGTTGGCACTTTCATTTCTGCCCTCAAAACTAGCACGGCTTTCTGCAAAGAAATGTTCGTTGGTGATTACCTCTGTAACCCAACGGCGATTACCTCCTTGGTCGTCATAATTACGCACCTGTATTCTTCCAACAACGCTGACTAATTGTCCCTTTTGATAGAACTTTGCAACAAACTCCGCATCCTTGCCGAAGCAAGTGCAGTTGATGAAGTCAGCGGATTGTTCGCCAGCATCTTTTCTTTCACGGCTTATTTGCCTGTCTACAGCTAAAGTGTAGCGAACTACAGCAATTGGATTTGCTCCTGCACTGTAACGTATTTCTGGGTCACGGGCTAGTCTGCCCATTAGGATTATTTTGTTCATGGTGGTCAGCCTCCTAGTTTAATGAAATGGCTTAAATTTGTTGTTTTTGCTAAAATTGTTTCTGTATTAGGACTTTGCAAATATCACGTTGTGTACATAATTCGCATAGTGCCTTGGTGTTGGGATACATCTTGCAAGGTTCACCGCTAATGAACGACCAATAGTCGATGTCCAAGTTGTTCAGGTTGTCTATCGGTTTTATTTTAAGAGTGAACCTTTCATCCTTAGTGTATCTGTACTCCACTCTACGAAAGTTAAACTCTTTGTTGTAAACAGGGTGTTGCTCTAGCCAGTAAAACAAAATTTCTTCAAATTTTTCTGTAAATGCAATGGGTTCGTGGATAGTTCTGCTAGAATAGTGGTGACGATAATGAACACCCGCAATCATGTCATGCGGTATTTGTTTATTGAAAACAACCTTGATGAAGTCCAAAACGGCTTCTTTGCTGACTTCTTTTTTCTTTTGTATTTTCATCGTTTCTACACGGTGTTTAATATATATCCATACAGAACATGTCGCTATTGCCAGTGTTATGGTTACCCAATAAAGTACCAACAATCAAAACCCCCTTAGTCTTCTTGGTCTGCATTGACATCGCCGTCATCCGCATTGTCACAATCACTGCCATTTTCTAGGCAGGATATATCATTGATATTGCGTCCTAATGCTCTTGTGTATATAAATCTAGGTAATTTCATAGTCAATCACCCTCCTTTTCCTTGTTATTTTGTTTTTCTATAATTAAAAACCATAAAATTACAATCGAAATAGTGAGAAAAATCACCGATATTACAAGAGATGTGTTTTTAATGGCTTCGGAAGCAACCAACCTAGCTGAAACTCCCATGGCGACGTACACGGCTGTTGAAAAAATGCACCCTTGACGCAATATTTTGTATACCTCTTTTCTCTTCTTTGGTGGCAAGCACCAATTTCCGCCATTTAAGTAACGTACTTGTTCGGATGCGGTTTCCTCTGTTGAGAAGACACAATCAAGTCGGTTGAACTCCCCATTTGGTTCAAAGAAACCAACTTCATAAACCGTGTTTTGTTTTGTCTGCGACTTTCTGTAAACCCACATTTTCTATCCTCCCCCCTCTGTTATCTCCCAGATAGTTCTGGTGGTGGCGGTGTGTTAGGTGTTGGGGCGGATAACCCCTTATCTTGTTGATTTTGTTTGCCAAATCCCATTTGCTCCGCCTTATTGATTTGTTTATTAAATTCTTTATTGAATTTCTTGTAATCTCGTCCCATCTTAAAAGGGATACTATGGTCAACTGTATTGGTGGTGACATGATGCTTGTCACTCCATCCCTTTGCAAAGACCAGTTTTTCAGCTATATTTTCATGGTGGCGACGAAGGTTGTTTGGTTCACGTAGTTGGGCTTGTTTGGCTAGTGCATCGGGGTTTATTAATTCTTTGACCCTTGTTAGCTCTGCTGGGTCTTTTGGTTCAAATTTTTGTATGCTGTAATCAAGTAGCCCGTTGTTGTTTCTGCTACCTTCGTAGGTGACAGAATAGACATCGTTATTGATGTTGTAAAATGCCATGTTGTGGCTGACAAGGGCTGGTGGGTGGAAGCTTGTGTTGGTGGTTCTGTCGTTGCCTTTGTCGTTGTCCTTGTAATTATCGGTATATCTGCCCTCATCAGTACCGCTGGATATTCCAGCCCCTCCATAACGTGCAGTATTTCTCTTATCCACCAAAACATCATTAAAGTCTTTAATGGGTCTGGTATCTGGGTTTGAAATATCGTTCCAATCCCTAATTACCCCTACCTGCGGTGGTTTATATTCCACCGTATATTTGTCTGGATATTTCTGGTTTAACTGGCTCATAATCCGATGTGCAGCGTCTTGTCCTGCTTTGTCGTTATCGAGGTTTAAGACAATTTTGTCAATGTTGGGATGTTGTTTTAGGTAGGTTTCAAGCCCTAATGAGGACGTACCCCCAAGGGATATTCTGTGTACACAATTCCAGTGTTGTCCAATTTTTGGGTTTTGTTTGTCTAGTGTTGCTTTGGACATGGCATCAATAGGAGATTCTGTCACAAAGACTATCTTTGAGATGTCTTTGTGTTGCTCTTTGATTGGTATAACGAAAGGCACGGACTTAGTGCTATTGGTGGCTTCGCCTATAAATTTTTTGTCTGTATTATCCTTTGTTCCTCTCAGGGAGGCATATTTGGCAACACCATCTTGGTCAAAGCCAACAAAAACGGCGTTGTTGTGGGGTTTACTTTGATATAAAACCTTTTGCTCAAAGCAATAATTTACAATATCCTCGTCTATGGCTCTATTTTCTGTGAGATAATCCGTCACGGCTGTGCGACCCCAACTGGCTTTGGGTAATTCAATCGGACCTTTTGGTTCGGGTGGTTCGGGTGGGTGTGGTTCTTGAGGTTTAGGGGCTTGGTTAAGGTTGCTATCCACATTGCTTTTAGGTGTATGTTGGGGCTGTCCAGAGTGTGTCGTTTGGGATTGGTTGGACTTGACTGTTTCCGCATAGTTAGGCGTTAGATACTTTACTGCATCTACGAAGTTGTACCCTCGCACCTTAGACATAAAATCTAGGGCAGTTTTTCCGCTTATGTCCCTAGAGTGCCATTTCCAAGCATAACCACCATCTTTTGAAGGGAAGATTTTCAGGCTGTCATGGTCTTTTAGTTTGTATGTATCTGCACTATGACGGGTTATGTTGTCGGGTTCGTTGGTTTTTATGTAATCTAGTACACATACAGAACGAGCTTCGTCTCTACGTGCTTCACTAACGAATTTGTCGTTGACTTTACTGTTGGTTTTACTGTTGGTCTTACTACTGACAGTGCCAGTGTTGTTGTGGCTTGATTTTTGCTCTTGCTTAGGTTGCTGGATTTGTTCTTGGTTTGGTTCTTGTCGGGGTTGTGTGTCATTTTTTGGATTGGGTTGTGCGGGTTGTGGTTGAATTGATGAATGTGATGGATAGTCTGGATAGTTTGAGTGGTCAGGGTAGTACGGGTATTCCTTGGATTGGGATTGCTTTGAGTATTGTGATATTTGTTGCTCATAAGACCATAGTGCGTCATCCCAAGGGTCTTGTGTGGAATGGTTATTTTGGTTGGGGTTGGGTTGGGGTGCTGTTTGCTCGTGTTGGTCGGAATTAGACAAAGGTGCTGTTTGCTCGTGTTGTAGGGGTGTAGAGGATGTAGAGGATTGCTCTGCTTGTGATTGTATTTGTGATTGGGTGTGGTGGATGTGTTCTGGATTGGTTTGTTGTGGAGTTTGGTGCAAAGATGTATTTGCCAGTGTCTGCTGTTCTGCGGTTGATGAGGATTGATTTGTCTGCCCTAAGGTTTGATTTTGACCTTCCATGCCCTTTTGGGCGTTAAAACCCTCTAAAACTGCCCTGTCAATCGCTTTGCGAAGTTCTGCCGTGGCAGGGAAAGCAATGTCGTAATATTTACCGTCAGACCCCTTGCTTTGGGGCATGGCTACAAAGTTGCCTTTTGCACCACTCATCACACGTACACCGTTTATGGCTATTAGATTGTTTATGGTGATGTTGGCAAAGGCTAGGGTGCTGTTTTTGGGGCTTAGAATTGGGTTGATTTTTACGTCTATTTGGAATTGTTGGGGTTGGGTCATGGCGTGTCCCTCCTTTCTATGTTTTTTGTATTTTCTATAAATTGTCTTGATGTGCTTTTCACTTAAAGACTTTACTGGGTGAAAGAAAAAAGCTTGGGTGGTGCTGTGTGTTGTGGTGTAGTGCAGTAGATTAAGCTTGTGCCTGTGCGATTACCTTTTGTAGTTCTGCATGGTTGCTGGGTAATTCTCCGTATTTGTTTTTGTGGTATTCGATATATTTTTTGGCGAACACAGGGTCTTTGTAGGCTGATTGGATTGTGTCGATTAGTGGACGGCATAGGGTTCGTATCACGTGGGGTGGTATGGTTTTGGTGTTGATTTTTACAGGATATTTCATGGGTTAGCCTCCTGATGGTGATAGTGTCATCTGAATAGCATCTGCTGAGTGAGTTGGCGTAGGTTTAGGGTTTCTATTTGCACGCTCATATCCGTCAATATATCCCTCTAACCTGCTGGCGACCCGCTCCTGTTCTTTTTGGGGGAGTTGTGACATCATAATAACGGTTTTGTAAATGGGGTGTTCCTTGTTTAGTAGTGTTTTGGATTGGTTACTTTGCACGGGATTTTCCTCCTTCCTCTTGGCTTAGGTTATCCAGATTTTTATTCCATTCCTCAAATTTGCGTAAATTTTCAGGATTTGAGAAGAATTTTTCAGCTAGTTTGTTGATTTTACTGGCTGTATGGTCTGTTATATTGTGTTTTGGGATTATTTTGGTGGTTGGGTTCATTGGTCACACTCCTATATACTATTATGTGATTGTAGAAACATTATAACAAGATTATTTGTTACTGTCAACACTTTTATAAAAATATTTTGTGTTTTTTGATAATTATGTGTTGACAGTAACACTCAAATGACATATACTAGACTTTAAGAGGGTGAGAAAAATGTATCAACGAATCAAAGAGGTTCGCAAAAGTACGGGCAAGACGCAAAAAGTTTTCGGTGAGTCCTTGGGGGTTTCTCGTGAAACTCTGGCAAGTTATGAAATTGGGCGTGTTACACCTAGTAAAACATTTCTGCAACTACTTTGCACAACCTACCGTGTGAATGAAAAATGGTTATTGTCTGGTGATGGTACGATGTTTACCGAAACCAAAGAAGATGCCATAGACCGTTTCGCAAGCGAACACGGCTTGACATTTTACGCCAAAAAAGTATTACAGAGCTATCTTGCACTTGATGCGGGTGGACGTGAAGCGGTGGATGGTTGGTTACATAGTTTCGTGGAATTAAGCAAAGAGGAGGTTGGTGAAGAAATTAATCCAAACGTTACTTCTATTCTGACTCCCACACTAAAAATAGAAGCGGAAGCACAGGCTGTAGCTAAATTTGCTCACGATGAATACATAAGAGAAAAAAGTGGGGCATCCCCAGCATCTTCCTCTACAGGCTTAAAGCAGAAGGGGTAGGGGATTGGGTGATTGATTACATTAAACTAGCAAAACAAAACAATTTTATGTAGTTTATGGAGGTAGGTTTTATGGAGTTAAACAAAGTGAGAAAAATCATTTCAACTACAGTGTTGACAATGCTTTTGGTTCTGGTTTTGTCATCTTGCGGAGGAAACCGAGCCATTGTAGGTACTTGGGAAATAGTTGAAACAAACCAAACGCTTAGCCGTGTCGGGGATAGAACAATCCTCAATGCCGATGGAACAGGGAGGTCGAGAGGTTCTGGTTTTAGGTGGCACGTAGACGGTGATTATTTAGTGACAAACGTACCATTGTTCGGTAATATGTACGAAAGATTTGAATTAGAGGGCAATCGTTTAACGGTACACCATGATGATAGGGGTCGAAGAATATCGGTGTTTGAGAGAGTAGAATAATTATTTTAAGGGCGGATGGAATATGATAAAATTTATTATTTTTGGAGGATTAGCTCTCATCACCTTAATTGTTTTAGTCATAATACTAGGGTACAGAGCCATATTACCTTTCATTCCTTACTTAGCTGTACTGTCAGCCGTATTATTTCTTGTGTTTGACACAATCTCGATTACCACAAACAGCGGTAGTATTGTAGTGCTGGGATTAGGTCTATTTCACCAACTACTACCGTATGACATTAATGCTTTTCTTGGACTAGGATTTATCGCCGTAGTATTAGTTGTTACTGGATTTATTTGGTATAAAGTGCAAAGGATACATATTAAGCTAGTAACCCGAAAAGGTTTTTACCCAGCCAACATTATTGTTTTCGCTATCCTTGGACTTACCGTAGCTCATATTGTGAGGGTAGTATATTTTACCGAAGCCAGCCCCGCCAACAACCACAACCACGTAATTATACCCATTATTGCGGGAATTTCAACATTCCTAATTCTATCCTTTTGCAAGAGATTGGAACGCAAGTATTGGAGGATAACTAGATAAATTATCCCCCTATTCTCGAGACCCCAATGATTGATATAGCTAAAATATTTTGGGATGAGTAAAAGATAAACAACAAAAAACCGCCCTTGCTACAACAAGAAGCGGTAAATAAATCACGAAATGCACCACATCAGAATAATACATTTCCACGCCCCTATTATACCACCCTTCGGGCTGGAATGGAAGGGGTAATTTTTATGAGTGAAAAGTTACATGGATTAAAAGCCGTTATCTATGCCCGCTACAGCTCCAATAATCAGTCGGAGCAATCCATCGAAGGACAATTAAGGGTCTGCCAAGAGTTTGCCGAAAAGCACAAAATGACAGTTGTTGGACACTATATTGACCGTGCCATCAGTGGTACAACAGACGAGCGGGAAGAATTTCAACGGATGCTAAAAGATTCCGATAGAAAATTGTTCGGAGCTGTCATTTGCTATAAAATGGACAGATTTTCCCGCAACCGATATGATTCTGCTATTTACAAGGCAAGACTAAAAAAGAATGGCGTAAAAATTTGCTACGCAGCAGAAGCCATTCCAGATGGTCCAGAAGGCATAATTTTGGAGTCTTTGCTTGAAGGTATGGCTGAATACTATTCAGAGGAACTATCCCAAAAAATACGCCGTGGACAACGTGAATCAGCTTTGAAATGCAAGCACATGGGAGGCAAGCCACCACTGGGGTATAAAGTTACAGATGAAAAGAAATATATCCTTTGCGAAGTCACTGCCCCATTGGTTGTAAAAATTTTTAATATGTACGATACTGGTATACCCGTCATTGACATTTGCAATGAACTAACTGCAATGAACACAAAGACTGGTATCGGTGGCATTTGGAACAAAAACAGTTTGCGTAAGATTTTGAAGAACCAAAAATACATAGGAATTTACGAAGCCAAAGGGGTTCGTGTGGAAGGTGGTGTACCATCAATCGTGGATATAGAACTTTTTAAGCGTGTACAGGAGCGTGTGGAGATAAACCGAAAAGCCCCTGCAAAAGGTCAATCTGAAAAGGCTGATTTTTTATTGACAGGCAAACTCTACTGTGGCAAGTGCCAACAAGGTATGCTTGGTATCAGCGGTAAAAGCAAGAGTGGTAAAGTCCATTATTACTACACCTGCGGTAATAAGTGGCGACACAAAACCTGTGATAAAAAGAATGTGCGTAAGGATTGGTTGGAAAATTTCGTTGTAACGGAAACGGTCAAACATATACTACAACCCGATAAAATAAATATTATCGCCCAGCGTTGCGTGGAAATCCACAAAAAAGAGATGTCAGACGACAGAGAGTTGACCTACTTGAAAAATCAACTTGCCGAAACCCAAAAAGCCCTTAATAATCTTATGACAGCAATCGAACAAGGTATAATCACAAAATCAACTAAAGCCCGCCTTGCAGAGCTAGAAACAGCAACCGAAAAACTAGAATTTGAAATAAACTTGCAAACCACCCGTCAACCCCAGCTAACAGAAAGACACATCATCTTCATGCTGTCACAATTCCTACGTGAAACAGACGCAGAAATCGAAGAATATAACAGAGATGTGATTGAAGCCTTTATTGACAAGGTTTATTTGTATGACGACAAGATAATAACCACCTATAATTTAACAAAAGAAAATTCCGAGCTTGACAGCACGGAACTCGCTTTGGTTTGTGATGCTGATTTGAAAGGATTTTCTGAGTGTTCGACTTTAGAACACTTACATGGAGGCGAGGAGAGTCGAACTCCTGTCCGAGAACCAGTCCACGAGGACTTCTTCCATCATAGTCAGTTTCGGAATTTCCCCCGCACACAGAAAACTGACAAAGCTGTGTGCGGGGTAGCTACTTAAGTCTTTACCCCATGGCGTAGCAACATAGGATAAGTGCCCCATCTGTCGATGCCAGACCCCTGACCGACGGGTTTATCAGGGCTGACAACGGCTTTAATTAAGCCGCAAAAGCGTAATCGTTATTGTCGATTATATTTAGGTTTGCCTTGATGACGCAGATGCGCTGCGGATGGCTATCCAAGTTTCCCAAATCCCCGTCGAAACCAGTACGCCCCCAAATTGTGGCGTTACAGAGATTTTATATTATAGTATACACAGTTTTTACGATGATGTCAATAGGAAGTTTGTGACACCCACGACAATCTAATCCCGAAATAAGCCATCAATCGCATAAAATCACCGCCCGATTCTTTTTGGTTGAAGAGTGTGAAAAATATTTTCGGCAAACGCAGAAAAAACTCTTGACACTTAGTTTAGACATCTGTATAATATTAAATATCGGCAATTGCCGAAAATCTCTCGAGAGAGTAATACAATTATTTTTTGGAAGGGGTGACACAATGGAAAAGATGAAAAAACTGCCGGATGCGGAGTTTGACATCATGAAAGTGGTATGGGCAAATGAACCGCCCATCACATCAAACATAATCATGCAACAGCTGGGCAATGTGAAGGGGTGGAAAGCGCAATCTGCTATCTCGTTAATGCTTAGGCTGGTTGAGCGGGGTTTTCTTCGTACAGAGAAGAACGGGAAAGAACGCACTTACTTTCCTTTGGTTGATAAGGAGGATTACCTTAAGTTTGAAACGGACAACTTTGTCAAACAGTTTCACGACAATTCATTCCTTAACCTTGTTACAACTATGTATGGGGATAAACCCATGAGTTATGACGATATTGACGAATTGCTAAATTGGGCAAAAGAGCGGAGGGGTTAGTATGCAAAATTTCATCATAACTTTACTAATTTGCTCTGCTACCATGTCCGTGCTTGCATTGTTGTATATGGCAATCACACCACTTTTGGCAAAACGTTATTCTGAAAAAGGGCGTTATTACGCATGGTTGGTTATTGTTATCGGTTTGATAATCCCTTTTAGACCGAGTTGGACAAGTGCGATATTTACTGTAGACGTTCCTGTGGCGAATGTTGGAGATTACTTTGCAAACACGGCTACACAAACATGGAACGGTAACATTACGACGATACCAACACTTGTGATTGATGCAAGCACTTTACCTATTGCCACAACCTTTAGCATTACACTGTGGCAAGGTATAACGGTGGTGTGGTTGATTGGTGCGGTAGCATTTATTGCTTTACAAGTCATCAGACACTATCGTTTTGCGAAAACAGCAAGACGATGGAGCGAAACTATAACAAACAAGCAAATCTTATCCACATTCAATGAGTTAAAAGCGGAAATGGGGATAAAGAAGAGAATAGGCTTGTGCATTAACCCTTGTGCTGGCAGTCCAATGATGATTGGGTTTATCAAACCACAAATACTATTGCCAACGGAAGAACTGGCAGAAGATGAACTACGCTTTATTCTAAAGCATGAACTTGTGCATTATAAACGTAACGACTTGCTGTATAAATCTTTGGTGCTTGTAGCAACGGCGATACATTGGTTTAACCCCGTTGTTTATCTAATGGCAAGGGTGGTCGATTCATTATGTGAAACATCTTGCGATGCCGAGGTTGTGCGTAACGCAAACAAAGATACCCGCCTAGAGTACAGCGAAACAATAATTGGTGCAGTGAAGTATCGTTCAAAAACAAAGCTGTCTACAGCTTTTTCAACTAATTTTTATGGAGGTAAAAAAGGAATGAAAAACAGAATTTCGTCCATTATGGACACGAGCAAGAAAAGAGCGGGAGCATTTATATTATTTGGTATGCTTATCCTAACATTGGGTACTGGTGTTGTGGTTGTGGCAAATTTAAGTGTTTTTGCAAGCCAAGAAATTATAGCAGAGTCTGTTGAACAAGTAGAGCTTATAACGAATGAACCAGTAGAATTTATAGAAATTGAATCAGACATGTCGGTTGTTGTGGAAATACCTGAACGAAACGCAAGTGCTGAAATGACATATTTGCTTCTAATCCTAGAAGGTTCTTCGGAAGTGCCAACTATGCAATTGGAGCATGCTGTTAGAATCGGTGCTAATGCAATTTATAGCGAGTTTGGTTTATGTATAGACGGTTTAACAGGAAGAATGTTGTTTATCGATGGTGCAGATGGTATACAAAGATGGGTAGGCAACATTTTTTCTGAAGAATTAACCACCCATTCAGATGCTAATGAATTATTTCACTTCTCAATAAATGCAGAAACGGACGAAGTGCTGTGGATGCATATGAACACCGTGGATACGCCATTTAATGGGTAAATTGCAGAAACCAAATAAAAAAGCACCCTAATGATGGGTGCTTTTTTATAATGCCGAATAATCTAAAAATATTCCCGAACCACACAAAAAGATAGTTCGGCTTTTGTGTTTGGTTAAACGATTTCTTCTGGTGCGTCAAGGTCTTCTTTGGTAATGTCCTTGTTTTTGTGGAACATATCATACAAAATCGGCACGACGAAAAGGGTGGTTATTGTGGCGTAGAAAAGACCACCAATGGTGGCAACCGCCATTGGTTGCATCATTTCTGTGCCTTCGCCAATGCCGATTGCAAGTACGGACATAGCGAATATGGTAGATATTGCCGTCATTAGGATTGGGCGCAGACGCTTACGACCAGCATCCACAATAGCTTCGGTTTTAGTCATACCTTCCCAGCGGTCTTGGGTGATACGGCTAACAAGCACAATACCGTTGTTGATGGCAACACCCGATAAAAGTATCAAACCAATCATAGCCACAATGGACAAAGGCATACCAGCCAGCATCAACGTGACGAAGCCACCTGTAAACGCCAATGGGATGGTAAACATGATAACAAACGGGGCCATAAGCGACTGGAATTGCGCGACCATGATAAGGTAGGTCAGCAACAGCCCAAGGGCAATCATCAAGATGAGGTCGTTCATAGCGTCGTTTATCATTTCCATTTCCCCGCCAACTTCTATGCGAGCATCACCCGCAGGCACAAATTCTTCCAACAAAGCTTCAATTTCAGCGTTTACCAAAGCCACGTTAAAACCGTCTTCCAAGCCACCAGAAACCGTCACAAATCGGCTACGGTTAATGCGGCTAATGGACGTAAAGCCCAAATCTTCGTGTACGGTGGCAATTTCTGATAATGCAACATAACCCGCAGGGGTTGCAATTTGCATATTTTCAATGTCCGCACGGGTTGGCTCTATAAAATCCCCATCGGTTATGACGATTTCATAATTTCTGCCAGAAAGGGTCATGTTCATGGTTTGTTCGTTTGGGGATAGGTTGTTCATGGCTTCCATAAACACTTGCGCAATTGTCAGACCCCGTGCCATGGCAGCATCCCTGTCCACCACAATGCGGAGTTCTAAATTGGCATCTTCTGCAAAGTCCGTTACATTGGTTGTGCCTTCCACGCTGTTCACCAGCTCCGCAAGGGCAATTGCTGTGTCACGGATGTCATCCAGCTCCGTCCCTATAACTTGCAAGGAAATGGCATTACCCATCATCATGCCCATTCCACCATCAGCACCTTCTACTTGGACTTCCAAACCAAGACTTTCGCCAATTTCACGTATTTCCGCTGCCATGTCCCATTGGGTTGTTGTGCGGTCTTCCGACATTAACAAATCCATGTTAATGGTTGTGCTGACAGCACCACCAAACATTCCGCCACCGCCCATGGCAGCCATAAATCCACCGCCACCACCGACGGTTACGCCAACAGTTTCTACGTCAGCCATGGCAAGAACAAGGGCAGAAAACACACGGGCAACCTCTACAGCATCCTCAAAGGTTGCATCTTCTGGCATCTCCGCCGATACGTGAACCTGTGGCATATCCATATCTGGGAACAATTCCATACCCTGCTGTAAAATGCCCCATGTTGCAAGTGCAAAAGCAGCGATTGACGCCAATAAAACAGGCCATTTGAAACGAAGCGACCAACGCAAAGATTTTTCATAAACATCAAGCATCTTTTCGTGGAATTTTCCACCCGTGTGCTTTTTAACCCCACGCAACATGGTGGAAGCCGCCGCAGGCACAACCGTCATTGCCACAATCAAACTAGCAAGGAGAGAGTAGGCGATTGTCAAGCCCAAATCCCCGAAAATTTGTCGGGTTATACCACTTGTAAACACAATTGGCAAAAACATGGCAGTGGTAGTTAGCGTTGCCGCAGCAATTGCTCCCGCAACCTGTTTTGTGCCGTAAACCGCCGCCCGTGCCGCCGACTTGCCGTCCGCTTTCATACGATAAATATTTTCGATAACAACAATAGAATTATCAACAAGCATACCCACCGTAAGGGCAAGACCACCCATGGAAATCATGTTTAAGGTGATACCACTAAAATACATAGCAGTAAACGCCAGCATGATAGAAACAGGAATGGAGATTGCCACAACAAGGGTTGGTCGAACATCCCGCAAGAAAATAAACAAAACCACAATGGCGAGTATGCCACCAATCAACAAATTGTCCAAAACAGAACTAACAACCACATCAATCATTTCACCTTGGTCCATTAGGATGGTGAAAACCAGCCCATCATGCTCGACAGACAGTGCATCCATACGGTCACGCACATCGCTGGTTACGTCAGCAGTCACAAATCCAGATTGTGCTTGAAGTGTAAACATCACGCTGTCATAGCCATTTACCTGCGTAAAAGTCAAATGGCTGTCGTCAGTTTCAAAAACATGAGCCACATCAGATAGGCGTATCGGTTCAACCCCAGCAAGCCCCATAAGTGAAGGGTCAAAAATCAACATATTTTTAATTTCGTCAAGGGTTTCAAAACGGTCGCCCACACGCACCATATATTCGGCAGCACCGTCCACCAAAAGCCCAGCGGGCATGGAAAAGTTTTGGGCAAACAAAATGCCAGAAATTGCGTCAACACTAATCATGCCAGCAGGTATGCCGATTTCTGGCATCTCGCCATTAACGGCATCAATACCCATACCCCCTAACATCTCGGTAACTTCTATTGTTGCCTGCTCTAGAGCGACATCCATGGGTACACCTTCCAACATGAGTTCATTCATGTGTGCAACCACCATGGATTCCATTTGTCCCATCATTGCATCTAGCATCGCTTGCCCAGCTTGTGCCAACTGTGCATTAACCGCCTGCACATACTCATCCCGCACAACCACATGCAACTGATTTTGCACCAAACCAGACAGGTTTACCACGGCAACACCAGGTACACCCTCAATGGCAGGGGCAACAACATCACTTGCAAATGCAGAAAGCTCCGCAATCTCCAGCCCTTCCATATGGACATTTGCCGTCATTATAGGCATCATATCTGGGTTCATCCGCATGGTCATGGGACGTGCCGTCCCTTCGGGCAAGGTAATAGAATCCAAAGCCTCCCGAAGCTCCAACGCTGCCGAATCCATATTGGTAGCCCCTGTAAACTCCAGCAAAATTATGGAAACGTGTTCATTAGAAATAGACTGCACATTAGCAATCCCACTAAGCGTAGACAAGCGCCCCTCTAACGGTATCGACACATCCCTTTCCACCTGCTCTGGCGTTGCCCCTATATATGTAGTAAAAACCGCCGCAAAAGGCAAGTCCATAGACGGCAACAAGTCCGTTGACGTACCCATAAAGGACACAACCCCCAAAACAATTACCAGCACAACCCCCACCAAAACCGTAAAGGGCTTGCGTACACTAAACTTTTCTATCATTTTTATCCTCCAATTTTTCGTTTGACATTTGGCTAAAAACATCCGCAAAGCGGGTAAACAAGCGGACGGCTCCCTTTGCGTCCTCGTCCCCCAGTCTTTGAATAAATTCTGTTAAAGTATTATCAAATTCCCGCTCTGCCTGTTGCAAAACTGCCTGACCTTCATCGGTCAGCACAATCGTAGTTTTTCGGCGGTTGCTTTTTTTAACTTCACGGGACAGATAACCCTTTTTCTCCAAATGGTTTGCCATTTGGGAAATTGCCGCCTTGGACACATGAAGCCTTTCCTGCAAATCTACCATATAAACATTACATTCGCTGTCAGCACTGTTGCAAGCAATGCACCGCATAAGCTTTAAGGATGTTATGTCCATGTCTAAATTTGAAAAAACCACAGTCCACTTAATGCGTTGCATACGATGAAACACCTGCACCAACTGCTCTTTTAACCGAGCCTCCATTTTATCCTCCTTCTTAGTTAATCAGCAAACAGTAAACCGCTTTACAGTATACATCAAAACATTTCGTCTGTCAACTATATTTTTTGTAAGGCAAAAAGTGCTTGACAAGGGCTAATATTTGTTGTATAATGTCGCCATGTGCTGGTTTTTCTGCAAAGAAAATACGCAAGACAGGCATTAGAATTGAACACCCTAACCTGTCTTGCGTACCCAACCAGCCATAATAAATGACCTAGGTGCATTATACACCATCTAGGTCTGGTTTGCAACACCAAATTCCAACCTAGGAGGTGAACTAAATGGAAAACCAGTACACAA
>Ga0131853_10000879_pt1 | contig 54109 bp, 46 predicted proteins | sample TergutLab28metaG_FD_92764 | JGI IMG/M metagenome (GOLD analysis project Ga0131853, IMG submission 92764) | Labiotermes labralis P1 segment gut microbial communities from Petit-Saut dam, French Guiana - Lab288 P1 (version 2) (version 2) | ecosystem: Host-associated > Arthropoda: Insects >...
AAAAACACCTTCGAAACACGAATAGAACCAGGATTCCCCTACTGGGCCGGCATCATCGGCACCGTCCTCATCGGCGCCAACTCCTCCGGACACCTAATATTCAAACCAAACAACCCCAACCACCCAAAAACCCACCACCACCACCCCCGACACTCCCGCAAATAAACAACCCTTCCTTTCGTCGTTCTGAAGCCATCTAGCGGTTGCTAACTGCTCAGCACGCGGGTCATGTCGGTGCGGTTGTCCACGCCCAGCTTGCGGAAGACGCGATGCAAATGGTTCTCGACTGTGCGAACCGAGATGAGCAGGCGGCGAGCGATGTCCTGGTTGGTCAGACCGACCGCAGCCAGGCGGGCGATCTCGTCTTCACGGGCGGTCAGCTCGGCGCCTTCCGCGGCCGAGCGCAGGCCCGCAGCGGCCTCCGCACCCCAAACTCCCAGGCGACGCTTGGCCTCCTCGTGTACCTCGGCCGCGCGCGTCGCGGCGCCCATCATCCGCAGGGCCGAAAGTCCGGCCGTGTATGCCTGCGTTGCCGTCCAGATGATGCCATCCCTAGCATGATCGTTCGCTACCTCGATCATTGCCTCCGGGTCGCCAGAACACAGCGCCTGCACAAACTCATTGAACCGGGCCACTATCGGCGCCGGAATCCGTTCGGCCACTATGGCCAGCCGCCGCCCGCGCGCCACCGTCGGCTCTTCAGCAACCGCCAACATGCCACAGAGGTACCCGCTGAGCAGATACCCGCTTGCCAGCAGCGAGTCAGCCTCGATCCACAGCCGATCAGCGGCCAGGGCACGCGCCTGTGTCCGGGGCAGGTCGGCGCCATCAAGCCGAGCAATGGCCTGCGTGGGGGAGCCTAGCGGTACCGGGCCAGGGCCGATACGCAGTGCGAGCGCCTGCCCGGCCAGGGCACGAGCCGTGCCGCCTCGCCCTTCCTCCACTGCCAGGTTCGCCGCCATCGAAAGCAACGCCACCAGGTGCGGACGGTGCAGGGCGGGCAGCACCGGGGCCGAAAGAACCGATCCCATAAGCGTACGCATATCCGTGACGCGCCCCCGCGTCACATACACCTGCGCCACCACGAAGGCGGCGCCAACAATGCCCTCCACATCGTTTTCCGCCCGCGCCTGCCCCAGCAGCGCCTGGGCCTCGGCCAACGCCTCATCCAAGCGACCCTCAAGCAGCAGCGCCCAGGCGTGCGCGTTCATTCTTGTACGGCCAAAGGGGGTGGACATCTCCCCGAGTTTTTCGATGCTCTCTAAGGCTTCGGCAGAGCGCCCCTGAGTCAACAACAGTTCAATGCGGACCGACTCAACTATCTCCCTAGTATCGTCTTGGGCAGCCACCAGCTCTGCCGGGGTGGGCAGAGCGGTCGGGTCCATAGCCTGATCCACTAGCAGCACGATGAACGTCTCGATGGCGTCGATCAGTGAAACCCACTCGTCCGCCTCCTCGCGAGTCTGTTCGAGTACCGCCCGTACCGCTCCAAGATCGCGCTCGATGGAGCCTAAGTACAGGGCGTACCAGTTGTCGTAGCTGACCAGATCGCGAGTGCCGCCCGTGCGTGGTGTGGCCTCGCGTATTGCCCGCATTGCCTCGGCATCGGTGCCGGTGACGATCATGGTGCGAATGAGGGCAGAGGCCGTGCGTGGCGTCGGCGACTGTTCCCATTCGGAGCGCCTCACCAGCAGTTCACGATGCCAATGCTCGGCCAGCAGTCGGTTGACGATGATGCCTGCCTCTCCGCCGGAATCCAACCGCCTGCGGTTTGTGGCCAACAGGTCAGATGAACCCGGTGGCCGCCAGGGGGAGGGGGTGGCACCAGCACCGGCGCGGGCGAGGCAGCCCGCCTCGCCGCCGAGTGCCGCGGTGACGGCCTCATCCACCTTCAGGTGCCGGGCGCCAATCAGCTTCTGCCGGAAGTATTCGACGATGGCCAAAGGGAACACCGACACCAGAACCTCATCATCCCTGGGCACGAACCGCAGCAGCTGGTAGCCGTCGAGAATCTCCAACACGTCCCACGGCACGAGGCGGCGGGCAGTGGCTACCTCGACGGTGCCGGCTAACGCCAGCGCGTGCAGACCGTTGATGGCCTTGGCGGGCAGGCGGCAGAGCAACGGTTCGACCACCCGTTCCATCTCCGGGTTCCACAGCTCGGAGCCGATAGTCCACACGCCGTTGAACTGCCTAAGGGAGCCGTGTAGGCGCGCCCCCTCGATCAGTGCGAGTGCCAAGGAGGGCAGGCCGCCGGAGGCGGCGAAGACGCGTCCCACCGCGGATGAATCGATCGACCCGCCAAGCGACTCGACCAGCAACGTCTGCATGTCCACGTAGTCCAGCTGCGGTACGTGCAAGGTGACCCCTGGTAGCACTGTTGCGCTAACTCGCGTCGGAGAGCGCAGCGTGCGCGGTACGGGCCTTGACGTGGTTAGCAGCGGGAACGGCTGTAGGGAGTGGGCGGCGGCAATCGCTCCGGCAGAAATCTCGTCAAGGTCGTCGGCATCGTCGATCACCAGTAACGTTGACCCGCCACGGACGGCGGCCAAGATACCTTGCACGGCGGCAGAGATGGCCGTGGTTGGCCCCTGCGGCGTACCCTGCCGCAGCATCAGCCCGGCGATGGCCAAGGCTTCGAGGGGTCTATCCTTCAAGGCGGCGACACCGACGGCCTGAACTACCTGCCAACCTGCGTCTTCAATCTCGGCGGAGATGGCACGTGCTAGCAACGTGCGCCCAGTGCCGGGCGTTCCCAGGAGGTCGACGGAGGTACCAGAAATCAGGTGTTTTACAGCATCATCGCGCACGTTGACGTGCAAGGCGAGCGGTGTCATAGAACTCATTGTTACCCAAGATGGACACATTTGCTCGGCGCATGACCGGGCCGGGGCAAGCGTTAGGCGACATCCTCCCAACATCTGCCCCGAAAACCGCCTATGGTGTGTATTGAGGAAGGGATGAACATGGAAGCCACCCGTAGTGCAGGGTTACGTCGAACCGTTCGGCGCGACCTGTTGATCGGCCTCCTGTTCGCCGTCTTGTTGTGCCTGTCGATCTTCCAGGTTGGTTGAAAGGGAATGGTTGATGCGCCCCGTTCTTGAGCGACGACGCACTGCTCGCTTTGGCGCGCACGTGGTCTCCCTGGTTCAGACCGGCCCCCTGCATCGTCGGGTGCCCGGAGACAATTTTGGGCACCCCTGGCGCTGCGTGCGACTGATGGTGGTGCTGGACGGCGAGATGACCATCAAGACGGCTGGCACCATTGAGGTGCTTGGACCGCGCGCGGCGGCGATGGCCGTTGGCTGGCGACCCATCGAATTCGCTTCGCCGGGGGCCACCATAATCGAGGTTGATGTGGCCGTGGGGCGCACCCCGATGCGCGGCACGTTCGATGAGACCCCGCTGACCGTATGGGGTTCCGACACGGTGCTTCCGGCGGCAATGGCCTCGGCCTTGCGGGAGTTGCTGGTGCGCCCCGGCATCCCAGAAACGCGTGAGGAAGCCGTGCGCGTGGTGGAGTTCTTGGTGAGTTCGGTAATCACCTCACGCTCCGAGACTCGTTCGACGGCGCTGCTAGAGCAGGTTGAGCGCTCGCGGGTGATCCAGCACATCACTACCAACCACTGCAACCGAGACCTGACCCCGGCCACCATCGCGGAACACTTTGGGGTCTCCACGCGGACGCTGCACCGACTGTTTGAGGATGAGGGTCGCACGGTATGCGGCTGGATCGCCCACGAACGGCTGCGGTCGGCCCTGTCTCGCCTGCGGGATCCGCAGTATCAGACGATGACCCTCGAAGAGATCGCGAACAGCTGCGGGTACGGGAGCGCGCTCGCGCTGCGTCGAGCCATACAGGCCGCCACTGGTTCTACCCCCTCTGAGTTGCGGGGCAAGGCAGCGACGGCCAGCTGAGTCGCTTGGCAGGCCGAGTTTCCGCCATCCCGACGCTATCCACAGGCGATTTCCACAGCGATGTGTGGACACGCCGGAAGGGAAATCGGGGTAGGTCCACCACCTGCGGGAAAGCGTTTTCGGGCAGTTTTCGCGAAACGTTTCGAGGCTCTTCGTTGGGCGTGTCGAGCAATTTCCGCCGACGATTTGCGGATAACAATCCGATAACAACCGCCCGATCTTGGTTGGCGGATGATTACGAGCGGGCCGGAATGCGAGCTGTTGACCTGGGACGACGCTCGGCTGGCTTGAGGACTGGCTCTGTTTACCGGCGATGGTGCCTGCCGAGCGCTGCGGAGCTAGTTGTCACGATTAGCAAACCGCGCCGCCGGGGCACAGCCAAGAGATAGCATCGCCCAGGTGGCCGAGATCACATCTGCGACGGGCCATCGTTCACATCGCGCCCACAAGAGTTATACACAGGGCTGTTGAGCCGTTGGGGATTCTGCCCGAATGGTTGTGGATAACCGGGCGGAACACCCCTGAGGGGGAAATTAGCCCTCGCTCAGTTTGCTTTTGCGGTGCCGGGCGACTAGAAAACATGCTGGTTTCGGTTCGCGAAGCTCCGTCGCAGCGGGCGGTTAGTTTCAGCGACCGAGGCCACGGTCAACCGGAAAACGCCGGACCTATTCCTTCGCGAAAGCGTGGGACTGCGGGTGACGACGCAGCAGGTTCGGGCGCGGCCCGTGCGACCACCCGCGTCCTTTGGCTCTGGTTTCTGCTGCGTCGGCCTCGCTGATAGTGGCCGCAGTTTTACCCAGCGAGCCAAAGCGGTCCGTGACCGTCAATCCACGGCACCCGATCATGGGGAAGCGTCCGGTGGCCCTACAGGCACCCGAACGTTATGGGTGCGCGGCAGACCGTAGCCCCCGGATGACCTCCGGGGGCTACGGTCTTTTCACATACTTGCGCTGCGGGTTGGGGTGGATGCTTGCGGTCTGATCTTGGCCCAGACAATCTTGCCGGAACCGGCGGGGCGCCAACCCCAATCGGCTAGCCGCTCAACGATCTGCATACCGAAGCCACCAACCTTGTTCGGGTGTCCATCCGTGGTGATCGGCGGGGCCGGGTTGGCATCCTCTACCTCGATGCGCAGGCCGTCATCGGTGTCGAATAGCCGCAGCTCAACGGAACCCCAGCCGTGCAACACACCGTTTGCCACCAGTTCAGAGACCACCAGCTCGGCCGAAGCCGACTCTGCCAGTCCCCACGCCTTGCAGGAGCGGATCACGGCCTGCCGCGCCCGACCAATTGACGCAGGCTCGCTAGGCAGCGCCCACCGGCGCGAGCGCGGACTGAGCGGGGGGTCCTCATCGTCCTCTTCGGGATTGGGTACGCGCACCACGACGATGGCCACGTCATCCTCAGGTATGTCCACCATGCGGGAAAGAAGCTCTTCGCCGATCCCGGCCGAATCACGGACCGCGATATTCCCGGCAATCCTCAACAGCTGGTCAAAGCCGTCCTTCATGGGACGGTTACGCCGTTCGACGAGGCCATCGGTGTAAAAGACGAGTACATCGCCGGGACGCAGGGTATCGCTGGCCGTGGGACGCTCCGCGAGGCTAAAGCCCACCAGCGCGCCGCCGCCGCCATCTAGGGAGTGCACCACGCCATCTCGCAGCAGCAGGGGCGGCAGATGCCCGGCACGGGTGTATTCCAGCCGCCAGGGGTCATCGTCTCCGGTGCGCTGCACAGAGGCGAAAACCAAGGAGGCCGAACGCGGAATCCGCATACCCTTGACCAGATGATCCACGCGATCCAGCATCGCGCCCGGAGTGGTCTGTGCCACCGCGCAGGAGCGCACCACCGACCTGATCTGGCCCATAGAGGCCGCCGCCTCCACATCATGGCCAACCACGTCGCCAATCACAATGCCTACGGCGCCCCCGTCAATGTCGAGTACGTCATACCAGTCGCCGCCCACCTGCGAATGCATGGAACTCGGTGCGTAGTACGTCCACACATCGAGACCCACCACATCGGCCTGTTCGGGCAGCATGGCCCGCTGTAACGCCTCGGCTAGCTTGTATTCGCGGGCATACAGGCGGGCGTTGTCGATGGCCGTGCCGGTGCGGCGAGCGACCATCTCGATGACGGTGCGCGCATCGTCGTTATCGCCCTCAGCTTCGGCGGTGATTAGCAATCCCATAACCTGGCGTCGCCCGGCCACCGCGTGAACTTGCACCGCTTCCGGGGTGGAACCTAGGTCAGCCTTCATCCGTCGAAGCAGGTCGTGGCAGAGCCATCCTGAGGCGGAAAAGGCCGGATACTCGACGTTCAGCCGCAGCAGCACGGGACCGTCTACGATGCCGTCCAACAGGTCCTGTACCGCATCGACAACCTCGGCGTCCCGCGCTTGGGGGTTGGTAGGTGAGGCCGCAGTGGCATCGCCTTTGCCTGGTCGGCGCGGAGCAATCCCCTCAATGTCTCGCATGTACCGGGTGTGTCGCCCCGCTCGGCCGTCGGACATGGCGGTGACAGCTATGCCTTCGGCGAATAACAGGCCGTCGTCGTTGATGTAGAACGCCGCCCAGGGCACCAGAGCCTGCAACAGCTCGGCCACGTCTCGCAAAGCTCGTGGATGCTCCAGATCGCTGAGCAGATCGGTAGCCTCGGCGATCAGGCTCAGATCGGTACGCTGCCGCCGCTCGAGGGCCAATGACCGCCGTTGATCCGATTGCTCCTTGACGTAGTGAGAAACATCGACCGCCTGCCCCAAGATGTGGGTAACCCGCCCCACGCTGTCGTGGCGCGGCGTCAGGGTCACGTCCGCCCAGAACATCTTGCCGGCGACATTTTTGCAGCGCAAGGAGAAGGTGCCCCCCTTACCGGAGGTGAGCGCGGGTTCTAGCGCCAGCGCCGCTGCCGGGTCGGCGAGTACCCGTACCACCGGGCCGAGCGCGGCAATTTCGGCCGAATCGCCCAAGGGTTTGGCGCCGGGCGACAGGCCGGTGTGTCGCTCAAAGGCATGGTTGGTCCACAGCAGCGGCAACCCCTCGGCGGGGGAGCCAACCAGAAACATGCCGATGGTGGTGACATCCGCCAGCTCGGCTACCAGATCCCACACGGAAAATCCGTCGGGCAGCACCTGTCCGGCGGCAGATCCTTTTACCATTGCCACTCCGTTCGGGGATCGAATCGAGCCAGGTCTGTTGCGACTGACCCACTAACCGTAGTGTGATACTCGTAATTTGTGTGGTAGGCCGGAAAAAGCCCGCTACGCTGGTTCTGCAAGAGCATCGAGGAGGAATCGTGTCCGATCAAGTGCATGACGCCGTGGCGACGCCAGATGTTGGCGAACCGGCAACCGTTCATCTGATCGTCGGATCGTCGCGGGCACGCATCGTGCTCTCCGGCGAGATTGACGCAGATATTGGCCCCGAGTTGACGGAGGCCACCGACGAAGCAGATGCCACCGGGCTGCCCGTGGAGGTGGACGCGCATCACGTCACATTCATGGACTCCTCCGGAGTGGCGTTCCTTGCCCGAATGGCCACCCGGATGCCGGGCCGCGTCTCGATCCTGCGCGCCCCACCCACCGTGAAGTTCCTGCTGGAAGTCACCCGCATTGGCGACCTGCTAGAGATCGTGGATGAATCCCGCGACTTCGACTAACCCTCACCCCCGTAACATCGGGCACAATAGGCAGATGAGCGGCTTGCCTATCCCCAATATTCCCCTGAACAACGGCGTGGAGATTCCGCAGCTCGGGTTCGGCACCTACAAGGTGCCTAAGGACGAGGCCACCACCCTGGTGGCCAGGGCGCTCGAAATCGGCTACCGGCAGGTGGACACCGCGCAGATGTACCGCAACGAGCGCGCGGTGGGGCAGGGCATCGCGGCCTCGGGCGTGCCGCGCGCCGAGGTATTCCTCACCACCAAGCTAAACAACGCCTTTCATCGACATGGCGACGCGCTCGCGGCCTTCGACCGGTCGTTGACCGAGTTGGGCACCGATTACGTGGACCTGTTCTTGATCCACTGGCCGCTGCCCGCTATCGACCTGTACCCCGAGGCGTGGGGCGCGTTGGAAGAGATCTACGCCTCGGGGCGGGCGCGGGCCATCGGCGTCTCGAACTTCCAACCGAACCACCTGGCCCGCATCATCGAAACCGGCACGGTGATTCCGGCCGTAAACCAGATCGAGGTGCACCCCTACATGACGCAGGCCGACGTGCGCGTCGTCAATGCGGCTCACGGCATCGTCACGCAGGCTTGGTCGCCGCTAGGGCGGGCGGCCGTACTCGACGATGCAGTGATTTGCGGCATCGCCGCGCGCTACGGGGTGACGCCCGCCCAGGCGGTGCTGAGATGGCATATCCAGCGTGGCGATGTAATTATCCCGAAATCGTCGTCACCGGCGCGGCTGGCGCAAAACGCCGACCTCTTCGGTTTTGAGCTAACCGATGATGACATGGCAGCCATCACCGTGTTGAACCAGAACCGCCGCCGCGGCTCCCACCCCGACGACGAAAACCGCCTCGACCGTTAGCCCCATCGGCTATCTGCGACCCCGGCCAGAGCAACCACCTAGACTTGCGGGTCGTGAGTACCCCTACCTCCGTTCGACCGCTGCGTGTCGCCATCGTCGGCGCCGGTCCCGCCGGTATCTACGCCGCCGATATTCTCGCTAAAACCGACCTGGACGTCTCTATCGACCTGATCGAACGCCTTCCGGCACCCTTCGGCCTGGTGCGCTACGGTGTCGCCCCCGACCACCCGCGCATCAAGGCGATCATCCTGGCGTTGCACAAGGTGCTGGAGAAGGGCGAAGTGCGGCTGCTAGCCGATGTAGATTTCGGTCGCGACCTCGACCTATCCGATCTGCGGCGCCTGTACGACGCGGTGATCTTCGCGACGGGATCGATTAAGGATGCACCGCTCGACATCCCCGGCGTGGACCTGCCCGGCTGTTACGGCGCGGCTGATTTCGTCTCCTGGTACGACGGTCACCCCGATGTGCCGCGCACCTGGCCGCTGACAGCCAAGCAGGTGGCGGTGTTCGGTGTCGGCAATGTGGCCCTGGATGTGGCCCGCGTACTCTCGCGACACGCCGATGACATGCTCCACACCGACATCCCGGACAACGTCTACCAGGGGCTGAAAGTCAACCCGGTCACGGATGTGCATATCTTTGGGCGACGCGGCCCGGCGCAGGTGAAATTCTCACCGCTGGAGCTGCGCGAACTAGGCCAGGTGCCAGGTGTGGACGTGGTGGTCTACCCCGAGGATTACGAGTTTGATGAGGGATCGATGGCTGCCATCGAGGCGTCAAACCAGACCAAGCAGGTGGTCAAGACGCTCACCGACTGGGCGTTGATCGACCCGGCTACGCAAACCGCCTCGCGGCGCATCCACCTGCACCTGTTGCACTCGCCGGTCGAGGTGGTGGCGGGTGACGACGGTCGGGTGATGGCCGTTCGCACCGAGCGCACCGCCTTGCAGGGTGACGGCTCGGTGGCCGGCACGGGGGAGTTCCACGAGTGGCCGGTGCAGGCGGTCTATCGGGCGGTCGGGTACTTCGGATCGGCCCTACCCGGTGTGCCGTTCGATGAGCGGGCCGGGGTGATCCCCAACCGTGAGGGTCGCGTGCTGGATGCTTCGGGGCAGCATATTCCGGGCCTGTACACGACGGGATGGATCAAGCGCGGCCCGGTTGGCCTGATCGGTCACACCAAGTCGGATGCCGCCGAAACCATCCGCCACCTAGTTGAAGACGTAACAGGCGTGGCCACCGACATCTCGGCGGGTGCCGCGGGCAGCGCCGTGGCTGGGAATCGCGACGGCGGCCGAACCGCTACCGCCCCGGACCCGTCAGCCGTCACCGACCTGCTCACCAAGCGCGGGGTGACCTACCTCCAGTGGCCCGACTTCGAGCGCCTAGAGGCCCACGAGATCGCTCTCGGCGAGGCTGTAGGCCGCGAACGCATCAAGGTGGTCTCTCGCGAAGAGATGCTAACCATCGCCAACCCCCACCCCTGACCTCCACCCCCAACCTCCCCGCTCCCCGCTGCCCCTATCACCGTCGAACCGGCCAATCTGGCCCCGAACTCCCGTCGAACCGGCTGATCTGGTTCTCAACAGGGCTGTTCGCAACCAGATCAGCCGGTTCGGCGGAGGCTTGTCGGCCGGTTCGGTGCGGGAGTGATGTGTTTGTAGATCGCAATGCCTCGGTGACCGTGCGGGCTATTAAGCCGCGCTGTTGCAGGTCGCGAGCGGTGAAGCGCAGTACGGCCAGGGAACCACCGACGATCAAGGCATTTTGCCGGGCGCGGTCGGCATAGGCTGGTTCTAGTCCAGAGTGGTATTCACGCCCATCAATCTCGGCTGCTAGCACGAGACCGTTAGGAAGACGCCAGGCCAGGTCAAGGCGTCGACGGATTCCGTTCGCGTCAACTTGCTCCAGCTGAAGTTCATCGGGAGGAATTCCAAAGTCTTTGCATTCAAGCCGGGCCGCAGTCTCCAACGGCGACTCGGATCGCCCATCGGCCTCCTGCCACCAACTATGAGTTTTGGCAACGCCACGTCTGCCGCGAGCGTGCCAATGCGCAGCATCTAGCTCGTCTGGGGTGAGGAGATGCTTGTTTAGCGCCGAATCCAGGCAGGACACAGCAACCACCCTAGAGAGTTCGGGAACGGATTGTGCCAGCGCCCACGGCACGGATGCACATCGCCACCCATCAATGACCACCACGTCCATGCCATCATCGAACATACGCGCATCAATCAGGTCGCGTGCGCGGTGGTGTGATGCATTTGGGTGAGTGATTTGTGGGGCCAAGCCAAGCGGCACACCGGCGATGCCATGAAGCGCCAGCGCGCTGGCCCCAACAGCAATCGCATTAGGCCCATACGAGAGGAGTCCGAGAATCACAGCGCGTAACCGCCGTGCGTCTGGATGGTGCTGAGGCAGTGGGGTTTGATCCGTGTCGATCACATGGCAGGCAACCCTGGACCAACAGCCTCGTTGTATCAGTGTTCGTATTCTGCTGCGGGAAACTCCGGCATCACTGCACTGCTGGTCGGTGATGAGTCCATATTGCAGGCGAGCCTGTTGGAGCAGAGGGTCTGGGATCGGGCGTAACTGGCGCATATCCCCAGTTGAAAGTACGTCAAAACAAGATGCAACTCACCAAGCCCCGAACTGTGGATAACTCGCGCTTTGGCCTCCCTGTGGATACTCAATTCCATTGTGCTTGCGGCGAACCGGCTGATTTGGCTGCGAGCGGTTCTCTAGGAAACCAGATGAGCCGGTTCGGCAGAGGCTTGTGGCCAGATGAGCCGGTTCGACGTTCGGGGAGGGAGGAGGAAGGGGTGGTGGTGGTGGGTGGGGGCTAGCGGTAGTTGGTGAACTGGATGGCGAATTTTAGTTCGGCGGTTCTGAGCAGCGCGATGACGGCCTGTAGATCGTCGCGAGATTTTGAGGAGACGTGCACCTCATCGCCGGTGATCTGGGTCTTGACCGATTTGAGACCCTCATCGCGAATCAACTTAGTCACCTTCTTGGCGTTCTCACTGCTCAGACCCTCCTTCAACGAGGCGACCAGGCGGTACTCCTTGCCGGAAACCTTCGGCTCCCGGTCGCCCACCTCAAGTGCCTTGAGCGAGACGCCGCGACGGATCAGCTTGGTCTCGAACACGTCGAGGATTGCAAGCACGCGATCAGCGGAGTTGGCAACCATCAAGACGGTCTCGCCACTCCAGGCGATGGATGCGCCGACATTCTTGAAGTCGTAACGCTGCGCGATCTCCTTGCCGGCTTGATTCAGGGCGTTGTCCACCTCCTGGCGGTCAACCTTGGAAACTACGTCAAACGAGGCATCGGCCACGAGGGACTCCTTATTGGGTTTGGGCGCGCTGGGCGCCGGGAAGGATGTTCGACGCTAACAGTAGCGCCCGATTGCTCTCAGCGGCATCGGGCGCTAGGGTAGTCCCCGCTCCGGTTACGGGGCGGACAACTAAATACGGCAGATTACCCAAGCGGCCAACGGGGGCTGACTGTAAATCAGCTGGCTTCGCCTTCGGGGGTTCGAATCCCTCATCTGCCACTCGACGGACGGCTCAACCTCCACGGTTGGGCTGGACGTTTGCGGACCTCGCGCCGATTTCACCCCCAGGTGGATGAGGTGTAGAGTTCTTCCGCTGCCCCGATAGCTCAGTCGGTAGAGTATCTCCATGGTAAGGAGAGGGTCACGGGTTCAAATCCCGTTCGGGGCTCTGTGGGCATTGACGCGGTCTCGCGTCAGGCCACACGAGGCGGGGTAGCTCAGCTGGTTAGAGCGCACGACTCATAATCGTGAGGTCGCGGGTTCGAGTCCCGCCCTCGCTACCGCCTCACGACAAGCCCCCACCCGCCAGGGCGGGGGCTTGTGTCATGTTGGGGCCTATAGCCCGAGAGACGAGGGTGGGGAGTTCTAGGAGAGAGTCGATCACTGGGGTGCGGGTTTCGGCGAGTTCGGGGCGAGTGGCGTGGAGGTAGCCGTAGGGGCCACGACGGATCAAGACGGGTCGCATTCCGGCGGCCAGCGCCGGGAGTACATCGTTGTCTAGGCGGTCGCCAACGTAGGCGATCTCTGCCGGGGCGACGCCCGCCAGGGCGGCTACGGCTGCGAAGAAGCCAGGGTCTGGCTTTTCGAAGCCGAGTTCTGCCGAGTTCTGCATCGCATCGACGGGTAGGTTCATCGCTTGCAGCCGGGCTAGCGCGGCAGCGGGTTGATTGCCGGCGATCACGATGCGGTAGCCCGCAACCCGAAGCGCGGTCAGGGCAGGAAAGACATCTGGGTACAGATCCTCTGCATCGAAGGAGCCGCGCAAGCCATCTGGGTCGTCCCGCTCCCAGGCGGCCTCCTCGGCGCGGACATCCAGGCCCGGTACGGCCAGCTGTAGCGCAGCCTCAACGTTTAGCCCGCGCTGCGCGCAGGCACCAATCAGTCCGAGCAACGTGTGCGGGGTCACTCTTAATCGCCCTGCCCAGCGCAGCCACAGCCGTGACTCGTCAATCAAGGTCTCTCCCACGTCGAACACCACGCACTTAACCTGACTCGAACCCATGACACAACCCTACCGAGAGACGAACAACCGGTTTCAGCAAACCCGGAAAACTCGGGTGAATATTATGCGAAAAACACGTAAACGATTCAGCGCCACCGTAGGCGTCGAAGTGCGCCACGCAGTTTGCTGGTTTCGATCCTTATTGAACGGCGCCTCATTACTCACTCACGGGTGTAACCTGCGCAAATGCCTTTTCGGCCTGCTTGAGTCGGGGAGTTGCCAAACGCTCAATGGCGTCTGTAGTCTCACGACTCGGCGTCAGATGTACCCGATTCAGCGCTCAAGGAGAGCCGTTTTGACTCAGCAAGGCCCGTGGAACCACGCAGGAGTGGCGTGTGGTCGCCGCGCTCGCGTGCGCTCTTCTCGCTGGTACCGGCACCCCGTTGCCGTTATCGCGGCCATGGTCCTGCTGGTTGGCCCCACCGTCGGCCTACACGTCGCACAGGCATCAGAGCCGGTGGTACCCATCACTATCGACTCCGCCGCCTGGGATAACACCGGCCCCACTGTCGCAAACATTGCCGACGGTAACTGCGTCAGCAATGCCAGTGGTGCCGCAAACGGCATGTGTACGCTGCGCGCCGCCGTGACCGTTGCCAACGCGGTACCGACCGACATGGGGCGCGTACTCATCACGGTTGACCCGAGCATCGGCACCACCGGTCCCCAGGTGATGACCGACTGGCCGGGCACGGCCACCGCTCGTAACGCGATGCGGATGAACACCTCAGCCGAGAACTTCTTCGAGTCGAGTGGTGCGCTGTTCCGGATCACCCGACCGAACGTCACCATCGATCTGGATAACCGGCTCATCCCGGATGGTTCCGTGGGTGACACCGGAGAACACGACCTATTTCGCATCTTGGCCGACAACATCGAAATGTTGAACATTGAAGGCCCGCTCTCGTCCGGGACCTCGTTCGCAATCGGCCCGAACGTGCGCAACATCCTGATCGATGGCACCGCCAATGGCTCCCGCTCGACGGCCCGCACCGTCAACTGGGGTCCGGAGCGATTCGTGCTGATTCGTGAGGGTGCCCAGAACGTAACCGTTCGGGGCTACGACCTCTCCGGCTTCTACGACCTACAGACGTCCACCGGCCTGTTCATGTTCCAGGCCGCCATCGGCACCCTGACCAACCCGATTCCGGTTCGTGATGTCCTGATTTACGACATCAATGTGGTCAACCCGATAGGCACAGGTGCCTGCTCGGGCACTAATGGCTCGGGCTGTCGCGCTCGTCTAACCAACTTTGTCGGCACCTCCTCTATCAATGCCGACCGGCTACGGATTGAGAACCTGACCTTCCGCAACATCTTCGTGCAGGGCATGAACAACGACTCGACCACCGCCGCCGGTTCAAACATTGGCCGCCTGTCACAGATTCTCGACTTCACCAACGGCTGGAACGGCACCGCCGCGACCAGCAACTCGCCCACCATCGTGAACCTGACCGTAGAGGAGTCGGTTTTCGCGAATAACGAGGGACAGCCCCAGCTGCACCGCGCCGTGATCGCACTGCCGCCCGGCGGTCGCCTACGGGGCACCACGATCATCCGCAACAACCTGTTCTCCACCACCGCCTCCGGGCGCGCCGCCATCAACATCCCCTCGGCCCCGACGGGCAACCAGGGGGCAAACTCGGTAGTTGTTTCGCAGATATTCATCTACGACAACCACTTCGACGGCTTCGACCATGCCGGCGGCGTCGTCCACGGCTGGCGCACGGGCACCGTCACGATGGAGCGCAACACGTTTTCTCGCGGCGGCGGCGCGGACACCACGCAGGGCGAGGAGAGCATCAGCGGCACCGGCGGCGGAGGGATGATCCGCAACCGCGACAACACCGCCAACCGCAATCTGCTCACCTGGTTCCCCACCGGCACCGCCGCAGTGGTGGACGGCACCCCAGCGGCAGACGCACTGAAGCTAGAACTCAACAACCGGTTCATCGACGAGAACGCGCCCACCTGCGCCGTGATGCTAACCGCGCAGGCACCCACCGCAGCCGCGACGGGCCAGAGCCTGCCCGGCACCCCGGTCACGCTCGACGTGTTCTGGACGGAGAACAACCGCGCCGAACTGCACATCGGTCGGGTGAGGGATGTGACCGAAGCGAGCGCGCAAATCCTGATCGATCTGCCCGTGGGCACCATCGATCTGCCCAGCACGAATCTGCCCCCGTGGAGCGACCCCATCGCGAACACCACGGCCGTGATCTCCAACCCGGTGACGGGCGCGGTAAACGGTTCGCTACGCATTCAGACCCAGGTGGAGGGCGCCGCCCAGCTGCAAAGCTCGCAGCTTAGCCGCACCGTGCCGCTGGTAGGCAACTGTATTCCGGTTCTGACCATCAACCAGGCTGCCAGTCAAGTAGACCCCACGCTGGTTCGCTTCCTGGACTTCACCGTGACCTCCACGGTGCCGCTGCGCGACCTGCCCGCCAGCGCCATCGTGCTTGATGCTCAGCCCACAACAAGCACCATCGAGGCCGCCTCGATTAACCCGCGCGTGGTCGAGATCATCGGACATCCAGATGCGGGCGGCAGCTACGGCCGACTATTCACCGTGCGCGTGGCCGTAGATGACTCGTCCCGGGTGACGGCGACGATTCCGACGGGCGTCGTGCAGTCGGTTGGCGGCCTGCCCAGCCTGGTCCCGGCGTCATTTACCGACAATGAGATCACGTTCATCAACCCGATCACGCTCTCCCCTAACCGCTTCTCGGTAGTCACCGGGCAAGTGGTCCCCGGAAGCAACCCAGAAAAGAAGGCGGAGACCCCCTACCACCTGGCCATCCGCTCGACGGCGCCAAAACCCACGGCCGACCTGCATTTTGCCGTCACGGTCACCCAGCCCGGCAACTCGCCAGCATTGCTTCTTTCGGACGCCGCGCCGATCATTCCGGGCGGCACAATGATCTCGAATCCGGTGTGGGTGCGGGCCGAGGCGGGCTTCGTGGCCGCTGCCACCGAGGCCAGGATTAACCACGCGGTTACCTCTCTCGATCCGAACTATGACGGCTTGATGGTGGGTTCGGTGCGGGTGAACCTGTTCTTCGCCAGCCCATACATCCAGATTCACCGCACCGCATACATCAACGTTCCCGAGGCGATCATGGGTACCCCCGGCAACATGGCCGACCCGGCCGCCGTGATCGCAAATGGTCTGGCCGTGCCGAGCGGTTCGCGACTGCTGGTCGGGCAGCCAATCTGCTTCGTGTGGACGGTCACCAATACCTCCCGCGACGACTGGGCCACAGATCTGACCAACGTAGAGGTCTGGGATACCGATACCCGCCTGGGCGTAGGCGGCTACATCGGCACCATTGACGTACTGGGCATCGACGAAGACGCGCAGTTTAGGCAGTGCACCACCCTAAACGCTATCGATTCCCGTCCTGGAGGTGGCTCGTGAAAAAGCGAGGTAGTTTAGCCGCGCTCACCACCGTCGTCACGGTGGCTGTAGGCGTCGGCCTAGCCGGTTTCGCCTGGGCGCTATGGAAAGATTCCGACAGCTTCACCGGCGGCGAAATTACCACCGGAGACATGCGCCTCGATCTGGTGGGCACACCCGTCTGGGAGCGCATCGTTGACGATGAGGCCACCGCTTTTATTGGCGTGGCGATGCCCGGTGAGCAGGTGCGCGTCACCACCACCGTTCGTTCCTATCTGCGTGGAGACAATTTGGCCGGTGGGTTTGATGCCAGCTTCGAGCGGGAGATCGGCGATGCTGTTGCCGCTGAAATCAATATTCACGTCGAAAATGCCTCGGGGGTGATTGTGGCTGGACCAGCCCCGCTCGGTGGCGTGCTGGCCGTGCCCGGATTAGTCGGCTCTAACGATGGCATAACCGCCGAGTGGCGAATTGTGGTGCATGTTGTAGTCGAATCTGAAATCAACTGGGTGCCCAACCTTGAACCACCCTTTGATGACCACGAGCACTGGCCGGGCGGAAATCTACATCTGACTCTTTCCCAAGTACGTTCCGGCCCTGGATTTAGTTAGGAGGTGAGTATGCCGAGCATCGTTCGTTCGGGCGTCATTGGCGCCATCGCATTTGCCGTGACCCTAGGCGGTATGGCCGCCGCACAGGCCCTTTGGCAGCATGGTCAAACCACCGTGGTGGCGCCGCTGCCCATCGGTAACGTGGCTTTCGGCGTCTCCACCGGTGTGCTGACAGATTCTGCGGAGACCACTACCTACGAACGCACCACTACCGTGGCCTCGGCCGAGGACATCACACGGGGCGTGCCGCTGTATGTGCGCGTGCCTGGAGAGGTAATTGCGCAGGTCATGAACCAGCGCCCGCCGGTGTTTCCCGACGAGACCACGGATGAGTTGGTCGAGTGGGTCACCTGGCGCTTCGCCGTCTATGGCCGGGCCGATGGCTTCTATGGCATGAACTATGACGTCGAACCCGTGAGCCAAGTGCTGCGCGGCACGGACGAGACCGTGCGCTCGCTGGCCGATGGCATCGGTTCCTACCAGACTCTGCTGGGCCACTCCACGATGGTGGTATTCCCGGCAGCAGAAAACGGTGAGTGTACGGCGGTTCCGGGCGTGCCCGGTGGCCAAAATGTTCACTCCATCGCGACCCCAGCTTCCCCGTCAACTGATATGGAGTTGATCCCTAACGTCAGCTCAACAACCACCTCACGTCATGCTTGGTGTGTGGGTGTTAGGTTTAATTCCATATTAGATGGCGAGTATATTGCCGAAGCGATAGCCAGTGGGCTTGGCCTCGATGGAAGAATGCACCGAGATTTCGATCAGTGGCGAGCTATTGTCGCCTTTCCTCCCGCGATTCCCCCGGTAGGCACCTATGGAGCCAGGGGAACCGCAGAGGGAATAGGCGAGGATGGAGCTATCTCGCGAGACCACGATGAATGGTATGCACCAGTTGCCCCGAACCCAGACAACGAACCAGACGTAATACTACGAATCACTCCACAAGTTCTGATCCCCTAGTTCAACCTCATCCCTAACCCAAACAGACTTGGGCGCCTTCCCCTTGTGCGCCCAAAAACCTCGGCTCGCACCGGGCCGGAAAGGAAAACAAACATGGAGAACAACATGAACACCCCTATGATCGTCGTCACCGAGGAGAAGAACCGCCGCAAGGGTCTCCTGTGGATGGCCGGCATCACCGCCGGTGCGGTCGCCCTCGTCGGCGGCGGCACCTTTGCCCTGTGGTCGGCCTCGGATGACTTCAGCGGCGGCTCGATCACCGCTGGTGATCTGAACATCACCGTCACCGCAGAGTCCGGCATGTTCGATGTGTCTGAGGATCGCGCCGACCGGAACACCAACGTTCCCGGTACCGGCAACCTTGTGAACGACGAGTGGGCTAACGGTCTGATGGGTCACAAAATTGACACCGCCAATTGGCGCATCGTGCCCGGCGACACCGTGGCTATGGCCATCGTCGCCGACGTCGTTCTGGTGGGTGACAACATGGTGGCCGCGCTCACGCTAACCGAACTCGATGATGAGGGTGACGGCCTGTCCGATGCGCTGAACAATCCGTTCATGGAGTGGTCTTACGAAGTCTACGTTGGCGGCGCACTGCGCGCCTCCGGTGACATTGACGACTTCTCAGAGGAGCTGCACCTGGCTTACCTGACCACCAACGTGCTCAACTCCGGCGTGTACTTCGATGACACCGTGCCGAACATCGTATTCAACACCGACGCTAGCGGTGAGTCCGTCGTCACCGTCGTGGTTACCGGCCGCTTCATGCAGGGCACCGCCGGCGCCAACAACCACGATGCGGGCGGCGCGAAGCTCCGCGAGGCCGTGAACTCGGTCGCGGGCGTCACCGGCGCCACCTTGCACTTGAACCAGGTTCGTCACACCGGCGCCGGGTTCTAAACCCCCGCCCTCCCGGTGCGGGCGGGCGACCTCAGGCGCCCGCCCGCACCCTCAGACTCAATTAATACCTAACTTCACTCAGGAGAAGTCCGATGAACGTCACAACCATCCGGCCCGCACCGGTAGTTGTCGCGCCTCGCCGCTGCCTCAGCCGTCGCGGCCGTACGCTGGCGGGTGCGATGGGCGCGCTTCTGGTCGTCTCCGCCGGCAGTTTTGCCTACGCCGCCGGGGCCATGCCGGTATTTGAGTCCGGTGGCTCTATAGAGCAAGAGGTTGTTCACACCACGAGCGGTTGGGTCGAGTCCGGCTTCGGCGCCGCCTCATCAGATGCGGAAATCGGCGCTGCCTGGAATGGCGAGGCTCGACACATCGACTGGAAAGGTGGCCTCTTTGAGACGATCGAAACCAACTTTGTTGGCGACCGGGTGATTGTGCCCGGTGATCGCGTCGAGCGGCAGCTATACCTGACGAACAACGGCCCATCGGCGGCCGTGTTGAGCGTGCACCTTCATCCGAGCAAGAATTTCACGGACATCGCCCGCAATCCGGAACTCGCCACGGCGGTAACCATGTACTGGCAGTTGGGGAGTTTCGCCCCACACTCCAACTCATTTCATAACCTGCACGCCCTGGGTAACCCGCAGATCGTGCAGGCTCTGGTTACGCAGGGCCAGACGATGCCACTGACCTTGGGCTTTGAGTTCCCAATCTCCATAACCGAGCATTATGCGGCTGGAGAAATTTCCCAGCTGCTGGAGTTCGAGGTGCGGGTGCGCATGGCGGGCGAATCGGTTTACGCACCCGCCTTGGTGCCATCGCCCACCCCAACCCTGGTGCCGACTCCGACGCCGGTGGTCACTCCGGTGCCAGCCCCACCCCAGGTGCCGCCCCCGCCGGATGACCTGCCCGTAACCGGCGCCTCCATCCTGGGCGCAGCCTCGCTGGCCGGTGCGCTGAGCATCTTCGGCTGGTTGCTGCTGGCCGGGCGTCGCCGCCGCTGTGAGGTGTGTGACACTCCGCTGCCTCGCCGTAACCGCGGAAAAGCCTGCGAGGGTGCCCCGTTCACCTGTGAGATGGCCCTGGCCTTGGCCGCGAGCGTCAGCCTCGGAGGGGCAAGATGAGGGTGGTATCTCCACCATCTCGGACGACGACGGGTACCCCCCAGTCTTGTTGGGCCAGGTGACAGGCGGGGAACTCGCCCTCCTTGTCACAACTGGCGGCCTTGGCCGTCACATGCAGCACGCCTGTACTCACATCAGGATTAATCCGCAGCTCACGGAACAGCTCGCCGCCGTCGCCTGCCCCTTCGAGTAGCAGCTCGGGTGGGGTGGAACTCACCTGTAACGAGGAGGCTGGCCCCCAGCGATCATCCAACATCTGTCCAGATGCCGGAGCGAACGGCACCGCCAGCCGCAGCGATCCGGGAGCGATGACGGTGGCCGGGCGCTGCGTGCGCTGCGCGCCGTGATCCAGAATCTCTCCGGCCAGGCCCGGAGGCAACGCGATTCGGGTCAGCCGGTGCGCGGCGCTCTCCACCACCAGCAACTCCACGGTGGTTGAGCCGGCCGAATCCACCTCGACAAGCACATCTGATGGTTCAGCCAAACCGGTGGCAATGGTTGCGACCTCGTTCGTACTCGGGTCAAAACGACGCAGCGCCCCGTTGTACGTGTCCGCGATCACCACGGAACCATCGGGCAGCATCGCCACCCCCAGCGGGTGTTGCAGCATCGCCTGGTCGGCCACTCCATCGCGATGCCCGAAGTCGAACAGACCCTTGCCGATCAGCGTTCGAGTGATCGTACTTACTACCGCTCGTAGCGCCGAGGTCTCCGAATCGACCACCCAGATAGCCCCGGACTCATCCACGGCCAGGCCAGAGGGCTGGGCAAACCACGCCTCGTGCCACATCCCATCTGCCAGACCCTCGTTGAAGGTGCCGGCGAACAGGCGAAGTTCGCTTTCTGCGGGGTCATACAGCCACAACGTGTGGTTACCCGCCATCGCAATGATGAACCCACCGGCCGCCTCCGACCAGACCACATCCCAGGGGGAGGAAAGGCGAAGCTCACGGGAGGGATACCCGGCTTCGGGCAGGAACGCCTCGGTGTGATGGGCGTAGTTTTCCAGGCCGCCGACCATGAACTGCTCGCCAGTACCGGCCAGCGTGGTCACCCACCCGTCGGCCAGGCGCACCCCGCGCAGGGCGTGGTTTACGGTATCGGCCACTACCACGTCATACCCAAGCTTCTCGCGCAGCTTTGCGGGCACCAGACAAAGTCCGTTCGGCTCGGAGAACTGCGGAAGTTTTCCATCCACAAACCCGCGTTCACCGGTGCCGATGCGACGAATCAGGCTCTCCCCGTCGGGTAGCAGTTCGGCCAGAGAGTGATGCCCGGCGTCGGCGACGAGCAGGTTCCCGTTCGGCAGCCGAATGACCTTGGCCGGGAAGCGCAACGTGCCAGAGGTGGGGGCGGGCGGGGTGTAGGGACCATTGCCGCGATGCAGGGTGCCCTTGACGTCGTGATCGGCGATCAACTCGGCCACGAGCGCGGCGAGCGCCGAGGCGTGCCCTTCCCCGGCCATATTGGCAACTACATATCCCTCGGGGTCGATGACAACCAGGGTGGGCCAGGCGCGGGCGCCGTAGGCCGACCAGGTAACGAGTTCGGGATCGTCTAGGACGGGGTGATGCACCTCATAACGCTCCACGGCGGCGGCTAGCGCAGCCGGATCGGCCTCGTACTCAAACTTTGGGGAATGTACGCCGACGATGACCAACGCATCGCGGTGCTGCTCTTCAAGTTCGCGCAGCTCATCGAGGACATGCAGGCAGTTGATGCAGCAAAACGTCCAAAAGTCGAGTACGACAATCTTGCCGCGCAGGTCGGCCAGCCCGAGCGTCCGCCCGCCGGTGTTCAGCCACCCGCGCCCCACCAACTCGGCCGCCCGCACCCTAGAAGTCTTGATTTCCATAGACAGGATTCTCCCACCTGCCACCTTCATCATTCTGCAGGGTTGAGGACTTGCACGTGGCGGCGGTCTTTGGGACGCAACGCGGCTTCGATCTTGGTGTCGAACGTCACGAGACGACCGCCGTAGCTGGCGGCGAGGCTGAGTAGATGAAGATCCGTAACCTGTCGGTGTCCCGTGAGGGCGTACATGAAGGCAGATTGGCCGACATTGCCCGTGGCATCCGGCCAAAAGACCACACTCGGGGCCGACAACAAGGCTGAGACTGCCTGCCGTGCCCTGGTGGGGTCTGGGTTTGCGTTGATAGACCCGTTTAGCAGCATTCGGAGCAGGCCAGCCTGGGTGATCGGGGTGGTGGCCACCGTTTCCGCCTGATTAAACCAGGTTTGCGCGCGACGATGATCCGGGTGGCCAACGACAAAAAGTGCCGTCAGCACATTTACGTCTGGTAAATCAATTCTCATCGAGCGCCGCCTGAAGAATTTCGGCGGTCAACGGTTGCGGCGATTCAAAGGCGGGCAAATAGTCGCTGCGCGGCCTGGCGGCGACGGCCTCACTGGCCAGCGCGACAAGGGTCGCGCTGGCCGGGCGTTCCGGCCACCGCGCTCGCCCGGCCGCAAGAATCTGCTCGACCTGCGGAGTCCTGGTGATGAGTACCCTTGGCAACGTGGTTGGCATACTGGAAGTGTATCACCGAGCATTGCTTCGGTGAATCTCCTTGATTTTCGCGCTGATGCCGTAGGGTGACGTCGTGCAAAAACTTGCTTGGTTACCATCGGCGCTCTGGATGCTGGCGATTGCGTGTCTGCTCAACCTGCTGCTGCCTGCCGCAGAGATTCAGAATCATCGCTGGGAGGACAACGAGTTGACCGTCGTTCCCCTCCGTTCGGTCGGCTTCTTTGACTCGGAGATGGTTGGGTTTACCATCCCCGTGATCGCACTGGGAATCGTTACGGTATTGAGCGGGCTGCTGGCGGCTCGCACGCTAAAAAAGGGGCCGATGATTCGTGTCGGCATTTTAGGTATCGCCCTGGCCGCATGTGTCTGGTTCGCAGGATTCGAGGCCACCACCCTTCACCACCCCGACGCCTCCGCCACGGCGTCCCGCCTCGGTGGGCACCTAAGCGGCGCCCTGGCCTTAGCCATCTTCATCCTTAGCGTCATCGCGCTCATTGTCAGCCGCAACCTGGCGCCGCTGATTCTTAAGACGCCGCCGAGCAGGTAGAGCGATCAGTTCCAGAAGCCGGACACGGCGGACTACGGCCTCAGGTGTTCGTTGGCTAGGCGAGGTTCACGGCGGCGCTCGGGGCGGGCGCCATGCTTGTCGGCGTAGAAGGCGCGAATCTCATCCATGTCGGCACCCACATCGCCGGTCAAGGTTAGGGTCGGGCCGATGCCCACCGTCCTGGTGGCGCGGTCGATGAAGCCGAGCGTCACCGGCAGATCGGCCTTGCGGGCAATGCGGTAGAAGCCGGACTTCCAGTAGCCATCGTTGGTGCGCGAGCCATCGGGCGAAATCACCAGGTAGAACCGCTCCCCTGAGGAAACCTGCGCCAAAACCTCGTCCACCACCCCGGCCGGGTTGGCGCGATCCACCGGAATGCCGCCCAGGCGGCGCATGATCGGCCCAGCCAGACCCTTAAACAGCGACTTCTTGCCCAGCCAGCGCACCGGTGCCCGGTGTCGCCAGGCCAGGGCCAGCATGTGCACAAAGTCCCAGTTTGACGTGTGCGGAGCGCCGATCACCATCCCCGGCTCGGCCGGAAAATCGCCGTCTACGGGCGTCCAGCGGGAGCATTTCCAGTACAGGCAAGCGACCGCGTGGGTCACGGACTTTTTCGGCATGGGCACACTCTATGCGTTTGTTGCGGGCAACAGAAAAGGTCCCGAGCGTAAAGCGTCGAGACCTTCCTGGCGGACACGGAGGGATTTGAACCCTCGAGGGGATTACTCCCCTACCACCTTAGCAGGGTGGCGCACTAGGCCGGACTATGCGACGTGTCCACGCGGCATCAGCCGCAAGAGACTAGGTTACCCGACCTTGCGGCTAGGATCGACTCCGGCAAAGGAGAGTCCATGATTTGGTGGAAGAGAGAATCCAAGATGATCGAGCTGCGCACTCCCAAGGAGATCGAGCAGATGCGCCCCGCCGGGCGGTTTGTCGCCGACGTGCTTATGGCCTGCCGTGAAGCGGCCAAGCCGGGCGTGAACCTGCTGGAGCTTGATGCCCTGGCGCACAAGATGATTAAAGATGCCGGTGCTACATCGTGCTACATCGACTACCACCCATCCTTCGGGGCGATGCCGTTCGGCAAGGTGATCTGCACCTCGGTGAATGATGCCGTGCTGCATGGCCTGCCCTTTGACTACGTGTTGAAGCCTGGCGACCTGCTTTCCGTGGATTTCGCCGCCGCCGTGGACGGGTGGGTCAGCGATTCGGCGCTGTCCGTCATCGTCGGCGAACAGCCGGATGCGGCTCGCCGCGCCGCCGATCAGAAGTTGATTCGCACCACCGAGGAGGCGTTAGAGGTCGGCATCAAGGCAGCGGTGGTGGGTAACAAGATTGGCGACATTTCTGCGGCCATCGCCACCATCGGCCATGCCGCCGGTTACGCGATCAACACCGATTTCGGCGGACACGGCGTTGGCCGCACCATGCACGGCGAGCCGCATGTGCCCAACAATGGCCGCCCCGGCCGCGGTTTTACGCTGCGCCCCGGCCTGGTGCTGGCCATCGAACCGTGGTTCCTAGAGACCACCGCCGAAATCTACACCGATGACGACGGCTGGACCCTGCGCAGCCAAGATGGCTCCCGCGGCGCCCACTCCGAACACACCATCGCCATCACCACCGATGGCCCCATCATCCTCACCGCCCGCTGAAACAACCCTCTTCCGCGAGGTAGTAAGTTTCGGTTCTCGATAGTGAGTTCAACCTCACTACTTGGCGCCCAAATTCACTATCTCGCGGATGCGGGGGAGGGTGAGGAGGGTTTGGGCGACGCCGTCGTTCGCTTGGGTGGCCGTCACCTCGCTGGCGGCGACCTTTACCTCGGCTGGGGCGTTACCCATCGCCACGCCCCGGGCGGCCCAGCGAAGCATGTCTACATCGTTCGAGCCGTCGCCGATGGCCATCGTGCGCTCCGAGGGTATGCCTAGCCGCTGCCGCACCTTCTCCAGCGCCGACGCCTTAGTGACCCCAAGCGGGGAGACATCCATCCACGAACTCCAACCGATGGCGTAAGTGACATCGGCCAACCCAAGTTCGGCGATGGCTTGGTGGAAATCCGATTCCGGCAGCCCCACCGCTCGCACCACAACTCGCACCACCTCCTGCCGCCACAAATCCTCTAGCGGCACGACTCGATGTACGCCGTCGAGTTCGCCCGGTGGGAACAAATCCGTCATACGGAACCCCGTCCCCACATCCTCAACGGCAAAGATCGCCCCCGGCAGATGCTCGGCCAGCCGCCGCAGCGCCGGCTCTGGATCAAAGGTTATGGCCTCGGCAACTTCCCACATCGCCGAGGTCGGTAGTTTGCGTTGAGATCGGTCGCTCGGGTTACCGACTTCGACGCAAACTACCGACCTCACGGTGATGGCGCCGTTGGAGCAGACCATGTATGTGGCCGTGATGCCCAGGGAGTTGAAGACTGGTTCCATCGAGATCAGCGAGCGGCCCGAGGCCAGCACGATGTGATGTCCGGCCTCGACGGCAGCGCGCACCGTGTCAAGCACGGGTTGGGAGATTGGCTCGCCGAACTCCAGCAGTGTTCCATCAATATCGAGAGCGATCAGCCATGACTCGGGGGTCACGGTTCGAGAACCTCCAGGCCGCCCAGGTAGGGGCGCAGACCCGCCGGGACAATAACCGAGCCGTCGGCCTGCTGGTGGTTCTCCAGCAGCGCGACAATCCATCGCGTCGTGCCCAACGTGCCGTTGATGGTGGCCACCGTGCGGGTATCTCCGGCCTCCGTGCGCTCGCGGGTGCCGAGGCGACGTGCCTGGAATGTGGTGCAGTTCGAGGTGGAGGTGACCTCCATCCATCGCTCCTGCGTGGGCAGCCACGCCTCACAGTCGAATTTACGAGCGGCCGAGGAGCCAAGATCACCAGCCGCAGTGTCGACCACCCGGTAGGGCAGATCGACCAGGGCGAGCATGTTCTCCTCCCAGGCTAAGAAGCGCTCATGCTCGGCGGCGGCATCCTCGATGCGGGCGTAACTGAACATTTCGACCTTGTGGAACTGATGTACGCGGATGATGCCCCTGGTGTCACGCCCGGCCGAACCGGCCTCGCGGCGGTAGCAGGCACTCCAGCCCGCATACCGCAGCGGCCCGTCGCTAAGGTCGATGATCTCGTCGGCGTGGTACCCGGCCAGGGCCACCTCGGAGGTACCCACCAGGTATAGGTCATCCTTCTCCAGCCGGTACACCTCATCGGCGTGTTCCCCAAGGAAGCCGGTGCCGCGCATCGTCTCGGGCTTGACCAGCGTCGGGGTAATCAGCGGGGTGAAGCCGTTGACGAGCGCCTGATCCATCGCGGCATTGAGGATTGCCAGCTCCAGACGGGCGCCGATGCCGGTCAAAAAGTAGAACCGGGTGCCGCTCACCTTGGCGCCGCGCGCCGTGTCGATGGCGCGCAACCCCTCACCAAGCGCGAGATGATCGGCGGGGGCGAAACCCTCGGCCGTGAAGTCCCGCGGGGTACCGACCTGCTTGACCACCACGTAGTCGTCGGCGCCCCCGGCGGGCGCGCCCACCACCACGTTGTCGATGCGGTACAGGGTCTCGTCCAGCTCGACCTGCGCGGCACTCGCGTCGGCCTGTCGCTGCTTGACCTGCGCAGCCATCTCCTTGGTACGGGCAAGTAGCGCCTGCTTCTCGTCTCCCTTGGCCTGAGCAACCTCCTTTCCGAGCAACTTCTGTTCGGCGCGCAATGCCTCAAAGTCGGCCAGCGCCGAGCGGCGGCGGGCATCAAGGTCAAGCACCAGGTCCACCAGGGTGGGATCGGCGCCGCGGGCAAGCTGGCTTGTCCGGACAACATCGGGGTTTTCGCGCAACAGGCGTACATCAATCACCCGCCCAAGCCTAGTGTGCCCGCACCACACGGCCGAAGCTAGCCGCGCCCTCCGAGGCGTTGGCGATTACAATCGCCAACAAGGCATCGATGACCTACAATGGCGACTACAATCGCCACAACCAAAGAGGTCGATGATGCTGATCCAACGTCCCGCATACCTGCAAATGATCGAACCGTTCATTGATGTAGGTGTCGTTAAGGTACTCACGGGCCTGCGCAGGTCAGGCAAGTCGAGCCTGCTCCAAATGGTTGTGGATCATCTGCTCAATCGAGGTGTTCCAGCCGAGCGCATCATGCACCTCAACTTCGATTCGCTCCAATGGGCGCACCTTGCATCGGCGACGGCCCTGGATGAGCATCTTCGGGCAACCCTGCCCGCCGAGGGACGAGTGCATGTGTTGCTCGACGAGGTTCAGGAGGTTACGCAATGGGAGCGGCTAATCAACTCCCTTATTGCCGAGGGGCGCTTCGATGTTTACCTCACCGGTTCCAATTCGCGGTTGCTCTCCGGGGAGCTTGCCACCTACATCGCAGGCCGGTACGTGACGATTGAGGTTTGGCCGCTGTCTTACGGCGAGTACCTGACCTTCAATCCCGCAGGTGATTTCCGGCATTTCCTTCGGCTGGGCGGCTTTCCGGGTGTTCATGCCTACCCACTGCCAGAGCAGGCTGCCCGGTCAATGGTCACCGACATCTACCGTTCAACGCTCGTCCGAGACGTACTCACTCGAAACGCAATCCGTGATGCCGACCTCTTTGAGCGGGTAGCCACCTTTGCCATCGATAACGTAGGAAATCCCTTCTCGGCCCGGCGGGTGGCAGATTTCCTGAAGTCGCAACGTCGATCCGTCAGCCATGAGACCGTACTCAACTACCTGAGCGCCCTTAGCGATGCGTTCGTACTCAGCCGGGTGGGGCGTTTTGATCTGCGCGGACGCAGACTACTAGCCACAGACGAGAAGCATTACGTCGGCGATCACGGCATTGTCCACGCGCTGTTCGGCTACTCGAATGCGCGCCTGCCCGGCGTACTAGAGAACATTGTCTGGCTGGAACTTCGGCGCCGTGGCTACGACGTGACCGTGGGCAAGGTGGGGGCCGCCGAGGTGGACTTTGTCGCAACCCGACGGGAGGAAAGACTGTACGTTCAGGTGGCCGTCACAATTGCTGACTCGGCAGAGACTCGCCGCCGCGAGTACGCCTCATTGGCGGCCATCGCCGATAACTACCCGAAGTATGTGGTTACCCTCGACCCCCTGGCCGGGGACAATGCCGAGGGCATCTACCACCTGCGCCTACCGGACTTCTTGTTGGCCGACGACTACTAACAGGTGCGATGACGAGGAGGGGCAGTTGACCTGACTAGCTCGACACCGGCATCGCGCAGCTCGGTGCGGGCCGCAACGCCTTGTTCGGGGGTGACCGGGATGGTCAGGTCGGTCAGTACGCGGGTGGGCCAGCCCAGGCGAACCGCGTCGAGGGCCGTGCGCTTGACGCAGTGCGATTCGGCCAGGCCCACCACATCCACGGCGTCGATGGTCAACTCCCGCAGAATTTCTTCTAGCGGGCGACCATCATCGTTTACGCCCTCAAAGCCCGAATAGCCGTGATCGTACTGCCCCTTCCTCACGCCATCATCGAAGCTGATGTCCGCCAGCGAGGGATGCAGTTCGGCGTTCGGCGAACCAGCCACGCCGTGCGGCGGCCAGGAGTCTACGAAGTCTGGACTATCCGCAAAGTGTGGGCCAGGATCGATATGCCAATCCTGCGTGGTGATGACGGCGGCATACCGATCACGATGCGCGCGCAGGTAGGCGGCCACATCGTCGGCCACCTGGTTGCCGCCGGTAACGGCCAGCTCCCCGCCCTCACAGAATGTAGGTTGCACATCGACGACGAGTAGGGCGCGGCGGGTCATTTCTTGCGCTCGGTGAGGCTGGCGGCGGCGCGGTCGGCCATCGGGCGCGCCCTGTCCACCAGGCGGTCGTCGACCAGGTCGTAGATGGCGGTGCCCACCCAGACGATTGCCGTGGCCAGCAGCCACGTCCACCAGTTGTCGATGCGGAAGCTATGACCGGGTGCCAAGTGCTGGGTCAGCAGCAGCGCCAGGAACACCGTCACCAAACCGGCGAGTAACGTGACCCCGTGCCGGGACTTGGCGCCGTCCTCGGGCTTTTTGGTGAAGACCTTGATGAAGAATCGCACCACCGGGCGAATGATGGTGATAGACACCGTGAACAGTGCCCAGGCCAGCAAGGCCCACCAGAAGCTGATGTGCATCCCCGGCAGGAGCAGCACGGCGAACGTAAGGGTGACGCCGTAGGCAACGGCGGCGACCAGGAAACTCAAAAGACGTGGGTTCATGGCCCCATCGTATCTATGATGTAACCCATGCCCGACGCTGCGAAGCCGTTTTATCTCACCACGCCCATCTACTACGTCAACGACGCCCCGCATATCGGGCACGCGTATACGACCGTGGCAGCCGATGTGATTACCCGCTGGCACCGTCAGCGGCAGGAGAGCGTTTGGCTGCTGACCGGCGTCGATGAGCATGGCGAGAAGGTGATGCGCTCCGCGCAGGCCAACGGCGTCACCCCCCAGGAGTGGGTGGACAAGCTGGTGGCCGAGGCATGGCTGCCGGTGCAGGACACCCTTGATGTGCGACACGACGATTTCATCCGCACCACCGAGCCGCGCCACGAGCAGGCGGTCGCGAAGTTCCTGAACGACCTGCACGACAAGGGCGAGATCTACGAGGGCGCCTATGAGGGTCCGTACTGTGTGGGCTGCGAGGCATACATGTTGCCCGGTGAGCTGTTGGCTGGCTCAGATGAGTACCCCGGCCAGCCGCTTTGTCCCATCCACAAGCGGCCCGTCGAAATGCTCGCCGAGCAAAACTACTTCTTCAAAATGAGCGCCTACACCGACCGACTGCTCGCGCTGTACGAGGAGCATCCCGAGTTTGTGCAGCCCGCCTCGGCGCGCAACGAGGTGATCGGCTTCGTCAAGCAGGGTCTGCAAGACCTGTCTATTTCGCGGAACACCTTTGACTGGGGCATTCCTATCCCCTGGGATTCGACGCACGTGTTGTACGTGTGGTTTGACGCGCTGCTCAACTACATGACCGCCATCGGTTACGGCTCAGATGAACCGACGGCTAGGGCGCAGTTTGAGCGCCTGTGGCCCGCGAACGTGCACCTGGTGGGCAAGGACATCCTGCGCTTCCACGCCGTAATCTGGCCCGCGATGCTGATGGCCGCCGGACTGCCGCTGCCGGGGCAGGTGTTTGCGCACGGTTGGTTGCTGGTGGGCGGGGAGAAGATGTCCAAGACTCGCCTGACCGGCATTGCGCCGGCGGACATCATCGACACCTTCGGTTCGGATGCCTACCGCTACTACTTCATGCGCACCATCTCCTTTGGTGGCGACGGCTCCTTCTCCTGGGAGGACATGACCCACCGCTACAACGGTGAACTCGCCAATGGCTTTGGCAACCTGGCCTCTCGCGTGGCCGCGATGGTTGGCAAGTATTACGGCGGCGTGCTGCCGGTCGCCGGGGAGGCGGGCGATCTGGAGAAGGGGTTGGCCGCCGTTGCCGCCAAGGCCGTGGCCGATGCCGAGGCGGCAATGGATCGCCTCGCCATTCATGACGCCATCGCCGCCGTGTGGACGCTGGTGGACGCCGCGAATGTTTACATCACCGAAACTCAGCCGTGGCAGGTGGCCAAGGAGGCAGGGGAGATGGACGCCGACGGACATGGCGTAGCTGGCGGGCGCCTGGCGACCTCGCTGGTTACCGCCGCCGAGGCGCTGCGTTCGCTGGCCGTGCTGCTTAACCCGGTGACACCCAAGGCTGCCGCCGGGCTGTGGGAACTGTTGGGCGCCGAGCCGGTGTTGGGCGCGCTCGACGCGCAGACCATCGCCTCGGCCGGGCAGTTTGGCACGCTGCCTCCCGGCACGGTAATCACCAAGGGCAACGCCCTCTTCCCCAGATTGGCCGAGGATTAACAACGTCATTCTGCGTGAGCGCAGCGAATCGCAGAACCTAGCCCCGGCGGTAGCCGCTCACTCTAGGTTCTGCGACTACGCTCCTTTGTCGCTTCGCGCAGAATGACGTGGGTGAAAAGGAGTTGGCGATGCCTAAACCTCGTGAGCGCGGGTTTCCCGTTGATCCAGAACCGCTGCCGATCCCGGTGGCGGATAACCACACACACCTAGATCACATCGGGTATGTGCTGCCCAAGGGCGAGCCACCCCCGACGGTGGCCGAACATGTCGCCCGCGCAGCGGCCGCCGGAGTTGACCGGTTGATCCAGGTCGGCTGCGACCTAGACTCCACCGCCTGGACCGACGCCCTGCTGCGCAGGGAGCCGCCCGCCATCTTGGGGGCCGTCGCCCTCCACCCGAACGAGGCGGTGTTACATGCCGACGCGCACGATGTGGGGCCAGACGGACTGATGCCCCGCCGAGAGGCCCGGCACAACGTGCCGCTTGTCGAGGCCATCGACCGCATTGCGGCCATCGCCGCTGGCAACCCACGCATCCGGGTTATCGGGGAGACCGGCCTTGACTACTTCCGCACCGGCCCCAAGGGCGCCGCCGCTCAACGCGAATCCTTCCGCGCCCACATCGCGCTGGCCAAGGCGTATGACCTGGTCTTGCAAATCCACGACCGGGACGCTCACGCCGACGTACTCTCGATCCTTAAGGCCGACGGGGCGCCGGAGCGCACCGTCTTTCACTGCTTCTCCGGCGATGTCGAGATGGCGGAGCTAGCCCCCGTCAACGGCTGGTATCTGAGCTTCGCCGGGCCGATCACCTACCGGGCCAACGACCAGCTACGCGCCGCCCTGCGTGCCGTGCCGCTCAGCCAGGTGCTGGTCGAGACCGACGCGCCCTACCTGACCCCGATGCCGTTCCGAGGCCAACCCAACGCCCCCTACGTCGTAGCCCACACCGTTCGCGCCATCGCCGACGTACTCAGGCGTCCGCTCGCCGAGGTATGTGCGACCATTTCCGCCACTAGCAACGAGGTCTACGGCCCCTGGTAGTACCTGCTTGTAGGCTTCCGCCTATGACTTTTAGCCCAGTTTCGCTGCTTGGCCCGGCGGAGATTCGCGGGCTGGCCGAGCGGCTGGGGGTACGGCCCACCAAGGCGCTGGGACAAAACTTTGTGCACGATGCCGGAACGGTGCGCAAGATTGTCCGCGCCGCCGATGTGCGCCTAAGGCAGCGGGTGGTGGAGGTGGGGCCGGGACTTGGTTCCCTGACTCTGGGCCTGCTCGAAGCGGATGCCTCGGTGGTGGCCATCGAGATCGACCCCACGCTTGCCGCCGAACTTCCCGCCACCGTCGCCCGCTTCGCCCCCGGGGCATCCCTTGACGTTGTCTGCGCCGATGCGCTAGACGTTCACCCGGCCGACCTCCCCGGCGAGCCGCCCACCGCCCTGGTGGCGAACCTGCCGTACAACGTGGCCGTGCCCGTGCTGCTGACCATGCTCGAACGTTTCTCGACGTTGGAACATGTGCTGGTGATGGTGCAGGCCGAGGTGGCCGACCGCATCGCCGCCACCCCCGGTTCCAAGACCTACGGTATTCCTTCCGTGAAGGCTGCCTGGTATGCCGAGGCCCGCCGCTCGCTCGCCATCAGCCGTAACGTGTTCTGGCCGGTGCCGAATGTTGATTCCGCCCTCGTCGCCCTCCAGCGCCACGACCCGCCCCCCACCTCGGCCAGCCGGGAGCAGGTCTTCTCGGTGGTCGCCGCCGCCTTTGCCCAACGGCGCAAGACCCTACGCGCCGCGCTTGCGGGATTATTTAGCTCTAGCGCTGCCGCCGAGGCGGGGCTGCGCGCCGCCGGGGTGGATCCGTCCGCGCGCGGTGAGACGTTGGGCGTGGCCGCGTTTGCTCGCATAGCCGAACAGCTGCCGGAAGGAGACCAATGATGGGTCGTCCCCAACTGTATGCCGACGCCGCACCATCGGTGCGGGTCCGTGCGCCCGGCAAGGTGAACCTCTCCTTGCGCGTCGGCCCGTTGCAGGCCGACGGGTTTCACCCCGTGGTAACCGTGTATCAGGCCGTCAACCTCTACGAAGAGGTGATCGCTACTCTCGCCCCCGCGGGTGCCGGGGTCGAGCTAACGGTTGAGGGGCCAGGCGCGCTCGCCGTGCCTCAGAATGAGACCAATCTGGCCTGGCGGGCCGCGCAGGCGCTCGCCGAGCAGGTGGGCCTGTCGGCCGATGTCTCCCTGCACTTGCGCAAGGGCGTACCCGTGGCCGGGGGCATGGCGGGCGGCTCGGCCGATGCCGCCGCCACCCTAATCGCCTGTGATGCGCTGTGGGGTCTCGATCTGCCCCGGCCGGAGCTGGCCGAACTGGCGGCCGGACTCGGCTCGGATGTGCCATTTTGTCTACTTGGTCACACCGCGATTGGCACCGGGCGCGGGCATCTGCTCACGCCGGTGATGGCCCGCGGGAAATACCACTGGGTATTCGGGGCCTTCGATTTCGGGCTGCCGACGCCAGACGTTTTCCGCACCTTTGACGTGCTGACTTCCGGTAATGCCACGCCGCTAGACCCAACCAATGACACCGCGCTGTTGCAGGCTCTCCGGGCCGGAGATGCGGTCGCGCTGGGGGCGGCGCTGCATAACGATCTACAGGACGCGGCGCTGCGATTACGACCAAGCCTTACCCATCCACTGGACTTGGCTCGTGCCGCCGGGACGCTGGGTGCCATAGTCTCCGGCTCTGGTCCAACCGTCGCCGCCCTGGCGCGGGACGCCGCCCACGCCGCCGAGATCGCCAAGTTGTGGACGGCCGAAAACGCCGTCGATTCCGCCTGGATCACCACCTCTCCGGCCTCTGGCGCCCGCATCATTGGCGGGTAGGCACCCTCCGATAACCGTTGGTATCGATTTGGTTACATATTTTGCTTCGGGAAGCCTGCTGACTAGATGGTGACTGGTATTACCGTAGAGTCGTGATTAGTCTGCGCCGCAAACGGCTGCGGAAACCCCAAAGGAGAAACAAGATAATGAAGCGTGCCCTTTCAACCCTGGCTGCCGCTGGCCTGGCCCTTACCCTGCTCGCCGGTTGCGGCAACGGCGACGACACCCCAGCCGCCACCCCGACCCCGGAGGCGACCGAAACTGTCGAGGCACCCGAGCCAACCGAAGAACCAACTGAGGAACCCACCGAAGCACCGTCCGGCGGTTTCTCGGCCGAGATTCGCGATGGCTACATGATGGGCTGCCTGATGGAAGCGGGCGCCACCGAGGAATACTGCGAGTGCACCTGGGAGCAGATCGAGGCCACCTTCACCGAGATCGAGTTCGTGGAGATGTCTTTGGCCATGCTGACCGAGGATGGCCCCTCGGAGGAGCAAACCCTGCGCCTGGCCGCCGCGATGATGGCCTGCCTCGGCGACCTGCCTGACCTGGGCACGGGCACATCCGAATCCACCGGATCTACTGAAGGCCCGGTAGCCGAGGCTCTGGTAGGGGAATGGGAGTGGACCGACCTCCCCGGTACCGTCTACTACACGTTCAACGCCGATGGAACCGGAACCATGTTCCCTGGTCTTGATTTCGGCTGGCGAGTAGATGGCAACGTGCTTCAGTTTGACGCTCTCAACATGGGCGTATGGTTGGACTACGGCATCGAACTCGATGGCGACACGCTGACCGTCACCTGGCCCACCGGTGAGGTCTACACCTACAACCGCATGGGCTAAGCCCAATCAACTAGCCAGAACCCCGCGCCGCCTCACGCAGCGCGGGGTTCTGGCTATTACCGGAGACAATTAAGGCATGAATGCGGGCGATACGGTACGGGTACGACTCGATCTGAGCTACGACGGGACATCGTTTGCCGGTTGGGCGACGCAGCCGGGCTTGCGGACCGTGCAGGGCACGGTAGAAGATGGGCTGGAACGGGTGCTGCGCCTAGCCGCGCTCGGTCTGGCCCCGGCCCGGCTCACCGTTGCCGGACGCACCGATGCCGGGGTGCACGCCTATGCGCAGGTGGCCCACATCGATCTGCCGGTGGCGCAATGGGCCGCGCTACCGGGGCGCAGCGACCGCTTACCCGAGGTCGCGCTGGTCGAGCGCCTGTTTGGGGTGCTGCCGCCCGATGTGGTGGTGCATCGAGCCAGCAAGGCTCCGGCCGGATTCGACGCGCGCTTTTCCGCGCTGTCTCGGCGCTACACCTACCGCATCGCCGATGAGCCTGGTCAGCGTGACCCGCTGCGGCGCGGCCACGTTCTTTGGGCGCGACGACCGCTCGATGTGGTCAAGATGGACGAGGCGGCTCGCGCGCTGCCTGGTCTCAGAGACTTCGCCGCCTTCAGCAAGCCACGCCAGGGAGCCACCACCATCCGCGAGCTGCAAGAGTTCACCTGGCGACGACCCAGCGACGGCCCAGACGCGGGCCTGGTGGTGGCGACGGTGCAGGCCGATGCCTTCTGTCACAACATGGTGCGCGGCCTGGTGGGTTCGGCCATCGCGGTGGGCGAGGGGCGCAAGCCTGCGGCCTGGCTCGCCCAGGTACTCGCCACTGGCGACCGCGCCCAGGCCGCCGCCGTCGCCCCCGCTCATGGCCTCGCCTTGGTGGCGGTCCACTACCCGCCCGACGCGGAGCTAGCCCTCAGAGCCAAGACGATCCGCGCCCTGCGCTCCCTGCCCGGGTCTAACTAGCAGATGCCGCGACTTTAGCTGGCAGGGTCAGGCGAACCGTGGCTCCGGCGGGGGAATCGACGAAGGCAACCGTTCCCCCGTGCAGATCAACCGCCCACCGCACGATAGACAGGCCGATGCCCGTGCCTCCCGTGCCGGTGCCGCCCGCAGCGGCGGTGCCCACCCGAGCAAACCGCTCGAACGCCCGTTCCCGGTCGGCCGGGGCGATGCCTGGTCCATCGTCGGACACGTTTATCACGACCTGCTCGCCGCTGAGGCTGGCGGGATAAGCCACCAATCGAATCTCGCCGCCCACCGGGGAGTGACGGATCGCGTTGTGCAAAAGATTCACGATCACCTGCCGCAGCCGCTCCGGATCGGCCTCTAACACCAGGTCCGGCGGGGTGATATCCACGAGGTAATGCAGATCCTTCGCGGCCTCAACCGTGGATAGATCTTGGGCTATGTCCTCCAGGAAGTCACCCACTTCGATCAGGCTCGGCGCCAAGGCCGAGGCACCCGCCTCGATCCGCGAGAGATCTAGCAGGTAGTTGACTAGGCGCGTCAGCCGCTCCGTTTGGGTCAGCGTGGATTCCAGTGCGGCCGGGGTGGGTTCGATCACGCCATCTACCAGGTTCTCCAGTTGTGCCCGCAGTGCCGCGATTGGAGTGCGCAGCTCGTGCGATACGTTAGCGATCAGGTCTCGACGAGTCTGATCCGCCGAGGCCAGATCGTCGGCCATCTGATTGAACGCTACTGCCAGCGCCCCTACTTCGTTGCGGCCCGTGGCCTGAACGCGTTGCCCGTAGTCGCCACCCGCCATCGCCTGCGCTGCGGCCGTCATCTGTCTAAGCGGCGCCGTGATGCCTCGCGCCACTATCTGCGTCAAAACCAAGGAGGCGACTATCACCAGTGGAAATGTGCGCGTCGGCCCGAAGTTTAGCCGCATCCCCAGCCAGGTGAGCGCGGCGGCGAAGGTGGCGACCATCACCACTAGGGCGGTGAGTTTGATGCGGAGAGCGCCCCGACGATTCAGCGAATGCATTAGCTGGTTTCTCCCCCTCGGCAGGCTCAGGACTACGCAGGTTCTACCATCGCATGGGTGGGCGGCTCGAAGGCGTAACCAACACCATGCACCGTGCGAATCATGTCCGACCCTAGCTTGCGGCGCAGCGCCTTAATGTGCGAATCAACAGTGCGGGTGCCAGATGCGTCCGCCCAATCCCACACCTCGGCTAGCAGCTGCTCGCGCGTCAACACGGTCTTTGGCGAGGAGGAGAGCATCACTAACAGCTCGAATTCTGTTGGCGTCAGGTGCGCCTCGACCCCGGCGCGATGCACACGGCGCTGCGCCTTGTCGATGACTAGATCGCCCATCATTAGCGGCGGCTCGCTCGGCGCGGCCACTGTGGCCTGCTGCGTGCGCTCTACTCGCCTAAGCAGCGCCTTTAGGCGGGCCACCAGCTCGCGCATGGAGAACGGCTTGGTCATGTAGTCGTCGGCGCCGATGCCGAGGCCGATCAGCATGTCGGTCTCGTCATCGCGGGCCGTCAGCATCAGGATCGGCACGGGGCGTTCGGCCTGGATGCGGCGGGTTACCTCCAGCCCATCGATGCCGGGCAACATCACGTCAAGCACGATGGCATCCGGCTGGATGCGTGCCGCAGCATCAACCGCGGTTAGCCCGTCGCGGGCCACCTCCACCCGCCAGCCCTCGGCGGTAAGTCGTTGGGCCACAGCTGAGGCAATCACCTGCTCGTCCTCGACTACTAGGATTGTTGCCTTACTTGTGCTGGTCTCAGATACCATGCGCCGATCCTATGAGGCGTAAGCACATTTCCTTTGGAACCACGCCCGATTGAGTCGAATTTCACAAGCACTAGCGTGGCAAGTGATGCTTGGGAAATCTAGGCGACACAACGAAGCTACGAATCCACAGGGGGTAACAGAGCCTCTTTTGGGTTTAACTTGTGGAAAACAGTGGTCGTTAGCGGCGCGGGTGAGATTTGCTGGAACCATGCTTGATCGACTTCATTGCGAGGCTACCGACGCCACTTACTCGCCGGACGGATCGCGTAACGGGCGACAGATTGGTGAACTGGGGATGCGCCTGGCGCTCGACCTGGCGCGGCTACACAGCGAAGGCAACGTACTTGGGCCACTTACCCCAACCGGCATGCCGCCAACAGGCTGGAACACGGCAGATGACGTGCATTCCCTGGCTCAGTTGCTCGGCCGAATGCTGGCCGGACGACCGCGACAGGAGCAGACGGCGCTCATCGATGCGATAACCGCCGCCGCAGACCCCGATCCAAGATGTCGCCCCCAAGCCGGTACCTTCGCCGCGATGCTCGATGAGGCGCTGGCCAGGGAAGTCCGGCCTCGCGTTAGGAAGCCACGCCGGATGAGGATGGCAGCCGGAGGCATTGGTATCGCGATTGCCTTAGCGGCGGGGATGCTGGTCGAATCCGCAACCTCGAACTCTGCCCCTACACTCGCCGAGGCTAGCTCCGATCCGGCCATCGCCGCCGCGGCGCTCATCCAGCAGCGACTGAGACTGCTTGGGGAAAAGGAGCCGGAACTCTCCTCCGTAAACGCCCCCGACTCACCAGCTCTCGCGGCAGACACGGCACTTGCCGCAGAGTTGGTGGCTACCGGAACCAGGCCCATCGATGCGCAGGCGCAGCTTGACTTTGTAGAAACCATCACAGCAGACGAAGCGTCTGCGCAGGTCAGCATCGAATATCGCATTCTGGAGCATCGAACGGTTGGGGCTGAGGGCACCGAGCAGGTCGTTTCCGAATCGGGCGTGCTTACCGCCACTCTCATCCTGGTCTGGACCGATGATGGCTGGCGGATCGAGGCCGTGGAGTAGCCTTGCGCCAATGAAACTTCAGCTGACGCCGTTTCCGGCCTCCGCCTACGCCGCCTGGCGTGAGGAGCAGGTCGAGCGACGGCGTGAGTGGCAGTTCGGACCGCTATGCGGTGAGGTGCGTGGCGGCATCCTTGCCCGCCTGGCCGTTGACGAACTCGCCCCCGCCGAGGGGCTTTCCGGCACCTATCTGGAACGGGTATTGGGCGGGGAGGATGTGGTGGGCTGGCTCTGGCTGTCTCGCGCCAATGGTGACCTGATTGTGCTTGACGCCGACGTGGCCGCCCCCGCCGCCGACCTGCTCGCCTTGCTGGAGTGCCACGCCCGCGCAGGCAAATCCACCACCCTCGTACTCGACCTGATGGTCCAGGCCCCGACCATGTCGGCGCTTAGTGCCCTGGGCGGGTATGAGACAACTAGCCAGACCCTGCTCTCTAGGCTTGATGACGGCATCACCGGTCATGAGGAGGAAGGCCCACCGGTGCTGCTTCGGCCAATGACCAGCGATTCGTATCACGCCTACCGTCGTATCGCCATCGAGGGCATGGTTGGTGAGATGTGTCGCTCCGAGGGTCTAAGTGAGGGTCAAGCCCTGCCGCGGGCGCAGGCTGAGTTAGCCGCCCGTCTACCTGATGGTCTACACACCGAACGGCAAACCCTGTTTGACGTGATCGAGGCCGCAAACGGGGCGCGGGTGGGCGCTCTCTGGCTTGAGCATCGCCCGCCGTTGGCCGCCTTCATTTGCGACTTGCACCTGATCCCCGTCGCGCGAGGCCGCGGCCTGGGCCGTAGTGCCATGCGGGCGGTAGCCGCCTGGTGCCACTCGCGCGGCGTTGGTCGACTGGGCCTGAGCATTCTGGGTAGCAATGAGGCGGCCTGCGGGCTTGCCATATCCCTGGGCTATGACGTGGTAGTTAAGTCGTTGCGGCGCCCGGTTGCCCCGGTGGTTGCGGTGGCTGGCCCCCGCTAGCGGCGCCCGGCGCGTTTTGCTCGCTGTTTCGGAACTCTGCCCTACGCGAAGCGTAAGTTCGCGCCACAAAGAGACTCGATTATGGGCAATTCGCATCGAAGTGACCCGTGAACACGTACAGTCTTTCGTTGCAGACCTGCCGCGGTAAGGAGTTCGCAAGGAGGTGAGGGCGTGTCGGCACATGAGATACATCGGCATCCTCACGTTCAACGGGTGCCGCAGGATGCGTCTGCGTTTCCGATTGATCCGGCGGATGATCCTTTGGCCTGGCAGCCTGAGACGTGGGACGCCGAGGGGGCGGCAGGCGCGCTCATCAGCCCGAGCCGATTGACGCCTGGAAAAAGCGAGTTTTTGGCGGATGACTCGCTGGTAATCACTGAGTCGGATGCCATAGCTCCCGAATGGACCGTCTCCGCCTTTGAGGAGGGGGCAGACCAGGTGGCATCCTGGGAGGGTTTACTGCCTCCGCTGGCGAGCGAGGAAACGGAGCTAGCGGCGGCGCCGGTCTTACCCGGCGGCGACTGCCTTGACGAGCTGCTGCTGCGTGAACCCGTCTTCACGGACGCTCAACCCGCTGCCTCCCTTTTGCCCTGGTGGGAGGAGCGGGTCCAACCCTGGGAAGCCCTCGAACTTTAGAGCGAGTCGAGGAAACCGCCTACCAGCGGGCCAAGTTGATCCGCCTCGATCAGAAATCCGTCGTGCCCGTAGGGGCTGTAGATGTATTTAAGTGGCTCCGCGTTCGGGATGCCTGCCGCGATTCGCGTGGACTGGGAGGGCAGGTACAGCCGGTCGGTGTCAACCGTTACCACCAGGGCGCGGGCTGTGATCTGCGCAAGGGCCGCCTTCACGCCGCCCCGCCCCCGGCCTAGATCGTGGGTGAGTACCGCCTCGTTTAACACCAGGTATGAATTCGCATCGAAGCGTCGAACCAGCTTGTCGCCGTGATAGTCCAGGTACGACTGCACCGCATACCGTCCGCCAGCCAGCGGATCTTCGCCGTCTTGGGAGTTGTGCCCAAAGCGTTCGGCGAATTCCCGCTCGCTGCGGTACGTGGTATGCGCGATCTGCCGAGCCAGGCCCAGACCCCGATGCGGTCCCTGCCCGTCTGGCAGATGGTAGTAGTCGCCGCCATGCCAGCCCGCGTCGATCCGAATTGCCCCCAGCTGCGCGTGAATCCAGGCTATCTGGTCGGCGCTGGTCACCGCCGTGGTCGCTAGCGGCGCCAACCCCACAACCTCGATGCCTTGTTCGGGGCCGATGATCGCCCATTCGAGGGCGCGGATGCCGCCCATCGACGGGCCGATCACCAGCCGCCAAGAATCGATACCTAGCTGCTTGGTGAGGGCCACCTCGGCTGCCACCTGATCGCGAGTGGTGAGGCGTGGGAATCGCCTACCCCACGGCCGTCCATCCGGGGCCGACGACGACGGTCCGGTGGTTCCCTGGCAACCACCAAGCGCGTTGGGTACCACCACGAAGTAGCGGTCGGTGTCGATGGGCATTCCAGGACCCACCATGTCTTCCCACCATCCCTGCGTTCGATGCCCTTCCCCGGCCGAGCCGTGTACGTGGGAGTCGCCGGTCATGGCGTGTTGTACCAGTACCGCATTGGCGCCATTAAAGACGCCGTAGGTCTCATAGGCGATAACAACATCGGGCAGCACGACGCCGCTTTCTAAGGTGAGATCGCCGATGTCGGCAAACTTGCGACAGCCGGGATGATCGCCGGGAAACCAGGCACCCGAAACCGGAATCGGGGAAGAGTTGTTCACGGGATTAGCCACAGGCGGCTGTCAGGCCGAGTTCCAGGTCGGCCAGGATGTCATCGATGTGTTCTAGGCCCACCGAGAGGCGCACCAGGCCCGGCGAAACCCCGGCCGCGCGCTGCTCGGCGGTGGAGAGCTGGGAGTGCGTGGTGGACGCCGGATGAATCACCAGCGAACGCACGTCACCGATGTTTGCCACGTTTGAGTGCAGCTTGAGCGCCGAGACGAAGTTCTGTCCGGCCGCGCGAGCCACCTCGTCGTCGGCGGCCGCAAACTCAAACCCGATCACCGAACCGGCGCCCTTCGGCAAGTATTTACGCGCGTTGGCATGCCACGGAGAGGAGGGCAGGTCGGCGCAGTGCACCACCGCCACCTCGGGTCGCTCGTCGAGCCACCTGGCCACCTTCAGCGTGTTCTCGATATGCCGCTCCATCCGCAGGGAGAGCGTTTCGATGCCCTGAGCCAACAGGAACGCATTCAGCGGCGAAACCGCCGGCCCCAGGTCGCGCAGCAGCTGCACGCGGGCCTTTAGGCCATAAGCCACATTCGCGCCGAATAGCCCACCCACGCCCAGATCGCGGGCGAAGACCAGGCCGTTGTAGGAGGGGTCGGGCTGGTTGAAGCCGGGGAACTTTTCGGGGTGCAGCGCATAGTCGAAGGTGCCGCCGTCCACGATGGCCCCGCCGATGGACGAGCCGTGTCCGCCTAAGAACTTCGTGGTGGAGTGCACCACCACATCGGCGCCGAACTCGATTGGCCTGAGCAGGTAGGGGGAGGGCACCGTGTTATCTACGATCAGCGGCACCCCGGCGTCGTGCGCGATGTCCGCGACGGTTTCGATGTCCAGCACATCGCACTTCGGGTTTGGCACGCTCTCGGCAAAGAGCGCCTTCGTGTTCGGCTTGATGGCATCGCGCCACTGCTGCGGATCGTGCGGGCTGGTAACGAATGTGGTCTCGATGCCCAGCTTGGGGAACGTATTGTGCAGCAGGTTGTATGTGCCGCCGTACAGCGATGACGACGAAACTACGTGGTCACCCGCCTCGGCGACGTTCAGCAGCGCCAGATGGATCGCGGCCGCACCGGAGGCAACGAGCAGCGCGCCGACGCCGCCCTCCAGGTCGGCGATTCGGTTCTCCACCACCTCGGTGGTGGGGTTGCCGATCCGGGTGTAGATGGGGCCGAGGTCTTTTAGGGCGAACCTGTCGGCGGCCACCTCCGCAGAGGGGAAGACGAACGAGGTGCTTTGATATATGGGCAGGGCGCGGGCGCCGGTTTGGGAATCGGGGGTCTGGCCGGCGTGAATCTGGCGGGTTTCAAAAGCCCAGTTGGCTTGGGTGGTCATGGGTTTCTCCTTGGCGATGAAGTGGTTAGCTTGGTTAGCCGCGAGACACCCAGGCGAGAAGCCTGCAAGTCGTCAGGGGTGCTTCGCAGCGGACGTGGCGCACGCGAAGCCGGAGAAACCGGGCAGGCGAACGTGCGCTTTCAGGAGCACATTCGGCAGAACATGTGGAGAAGGTTAGCGTATTTTCGGGACGAATGAGTTTCGAGCCGTGCCGGGCGCTAACGTGACTAGCGTGTCAGCGAGCCATCTACCTCTGTCAGCGCCTCGGCGCCGCCCTAGGGCGCGACTGATTGGTGCATGCGTGCTGAGTGGCCTGCTTCTCGGTGGGGTTGCGGCCCCGGTGGCCGCCTTCCCGGACGAGGATCCTGCACTGGCCGCCGCTCAGGCGGCCGAGCGCGCCACCGCTGGACAGGTGGCCCAAGCCGAGCAGGAGATCGACGCGTTGCGGGTCGAGGTGGCCGCAGCCGAGGAGGTGGTGGCCACCGCCGCCGAGAACTACACGGAAGCCTCCGTGCTGGTTGACGCCGCCGCCGTCGCCCTAGCTACGGCCGAGACTGAGGCTGCGGAGGCCGCCGAGCGCGAGAGCGAATCGCGCAGTCGCCTCGTCGAATCTTTCCGGAGGCAGACCCGCAACGGCGCCCCAAATGCGATGTCGATGATTACCGGCGCCACCGACTTATCCGACGTGATTTCCCAGGGAGCCGCCCAACGGGCGGCCAGCCGTCAGCTGGTCGCGGTGCTTACCGAAGCCATGACGGCGCGAGCTGCCGCCACTGCCGCGGGGGTCAGGTGGGAGGCGGCCAGCGAGGTATATCAAGAGGCGTCAGAAGCCGCGCTGGCCGCTCTGGAGATCGCCTATGAGGCGCAGGTTGCGCTGGAGGCGCGGCAAGCGGCTGCGGAGGCGCGACGGGATGCGCTGATCGTTGAGCTGGCCGGACTGCGGCAGACCACGGTCGCAATCGAGCGGCAACGGCAGGACGAGCGCGAGCGCATCGCCGCCGAGGAGGAGGCCCAGCGGATTCGCGACGAGCTGGCGAATCAGGCGCAGCCGACCCCCACGCCCACCCCCACCGCAACACCCACCCCGTCGCCGTCACCGACCGCAACCCCATCACCTTCGCCAACCAGCACACCGACGGCTTCACCAACCAGCACACCGACGGCTTCACCAACCAGCACGCCGACGGCTTCACCGCCTAGCACGCCTACGGCCACGCCGTCTCCGACGGCCTCGCCATCGCCTTCGCCAGCCCCATCGCCAGAGGTGACACCCACCCCGTCACCTCCCCCTTCGCCGCAGCCAACCCCGGCCCCCGGCGGCACTAGCCGAGGCACGGCAGCGCAGGGACAGGCGGCCGTGGAGTGGGCGCGGGCTAGGCTCGGCGAGCCGTATCAGTGGGGTGGCACCGGCAATCCTGGTTGGGATTGTTCCGGGCTTACCCAGGCGGCCTGGCTCGCTCAAGGCGTCAACATCACACGCACCTCGCGTTCGCAGTGGCACGCCGTGGGCAGGGTGGAACTGACCGAGCTGCGGCCCGGTGACCTGCTGTTCTGGGCTAGCAACCCGGCCAACCCAGCCACCATCAACCATGTGGCGATTTACGCGGGCGGCGGTATGCAGATTCATGCCCCGCGACCGGGCGTGCCGGTCGAAGAGGTACCGGTTCGTTGGACCGCCAACATGATGTCTTTTGCTGGTCGCCCATAACTGCCCGGTGGCCACCCGTCAAGCGTCGTTTGGCGACGCTCTACCATCCGATATTGGCCAGATGTTGTTGGGCTGGATTGACCTGAGCCAGGGTGGGCGGGTTAGTTGTTTCTATGGTTATCCCCAGGAGTTATGTCCGACGTTCACGAGTCCGTTTCCGGGTGATTGTTGCTGCCGCCGTGGCTGCTGCCTTAGCTTTCCCGCTTGCCCCAGCGGTCGCGGCTCCCGTGGATCCTGCCGCTGAGCAAGTCATCGCCGCGATTTCCGCAGGCACTTCTCATTCGATGACATTGCGTTCCAATGGTTTTGTGTATGCCTGGGGTGATAACAGGAGTGGTCGGCTGGGTGATGGCACCACTATTGCTAGGCATACTCCGGTGCGGGTATTGACCGACGTGACCGCGATTTCCGCCGGCGGCTCACATTCGATGGCGCTGCGTTCTGATGGCTCCCTGTACACCTGGGGGAGTAACGCTAGTGGGCAGTTGGGTGATGGCACCACGATTGAGCAGCATGAACCGATGCGGGTGTTGACCGGGGTGACGGCGATTTCCGCCGGGGGCTCATATTCGATGGCGCTGCGTTCTGATGGCTCCCTGTACACCTGGGGAAGCAACGGGTGGGGGCAGTTGGGGGATGGCACCACCAATGAACGGCGTACTCCGGTGCGGGTGTTGACCGGGGTGACGGCGATTTCCGCCGGCGACATGCATTCGATGGCGCTACGTTCTGATGGCTCCCTATACACCTGGGGGAATAACGCTAGTGGGCGGTTGGGTGATGGCACCACCAATGATCGGTATACCCCAGTGCGGGTGTTAACCGAGGTAACGACGATTTCCGCAGGTTGGATACATTCGATGGCGTTGCGTTCTGATGGCTCCCTGTACACCTGGGGAGGAAACCTGGCTGGGCAACTGGGGGATGGCACCACCAATGCCAGGCATATTCCGGTGCAGGTGTTGACCGGGGTGACCGCGATTTCTAACAATAACGCGCATTCGATGGCATTGCGTTCTGATGGTTCCCTGTACACCTGGGGGGACAACTTTGGCGGACGGTTGGGGGATGGCACCACCAATGACCGGCATACTCCGGTGCAGGTGTTGACCGGGGTGACGGGGATTTCTGCTGGCGGCATGCATTCGATTGCCTTGCGTTCTGATGGCTTTGTGTATGCCTGGGGTGGTAACGGCTTCGGGGAATTGGGGGATGGCACCACCGATGACCGGCATACTCCGGTGCGAGTGCGCGGTGTTGGCGGTGTTGGTCATCTGAACCTGGCTAATTCGGTCGTGGTTACCTTGGCGGATGGTGGTTCTGGTTCGGCTTCGCCTACTGCGGCGGTTGCTGGTGCTCCGGTGGCCTTGACGGCAACGCCTGATGCTGGTCAGCGGTTTGTGCGGTGGGAGGTAACACCGAATGTGGTGTGGGCTGATGGTTCTTCGGCCACGACTAACCCGGCAACGTTTGCAATGCCAGCTAGCGCGGTGACGGTAACTCCAGTGTTTGCGACACTCCCGACATCAACCCCAACCCCAACCCCAACCCCAACCCCAACTCCGACGCCGACCCCTACGCCAACTCCAACCCCAACCCCGACTCCGACCTCAACCCCAACTCCAACTCCAACCCCTACGCCAACTCCAACTCCAACCCCACCGCCCCCGGCATTTGGGTGGGTATGCCCGGCCACGGCGAGGTTTACCGATGTTGGGGTTGGTTCTCAGTTTCATTGCTACATCGAGTGGTTGGCGGCCACCGGGATCACTACGGGTTGGGCTGATGGCACGTTTCGCCCCGGAGCCAACGTAGAACGTCAGGCTATGGCCGCGTTCCTCTACCGGGGCCTAGCAAGCTCGGCCGGGTTTACCACTCCTAGCGCCGCGACGTTCAACGACAAGAACCTGACGGATACGTTCTTCCGTAATGTGGAGTGGCTAGCTAGCTCGGGTATTACTCGTGGTTGGGATATGGGTACCCACTGGGAGTTCCGTCCCGGAGCCAATGTTGAGCGTCAGGCTATGGCCGCGTTCCTCTACCGTGCGGCTGGTTCCCCGGCGTTTACTGCCCCTGCTACGGCTACGTTTAGTGATGTTCCGGTGGGTGCAGCGTTCTTCCGGGAGATTGAGTGGCTGTACTCCACCGGCATCACCACCGGCTGGGATCTAGGTACTCACCGCGAGTTCCGTCCCGGAGCCAATGTTGAGCGTCAGGCGATGGCCGCGTTCTTGTCCCGCGCCTTCAACAACGGCCACCTGAGCGACGCTCACCTCAACCGCCCGTAACTAACCCTTGTTTGATGTTGTTCGTTTTGTGGCTAGGGGGTTGACCTAGGCTGTGGTGGGAGGGTTAGTTGTCTGCATGGTTATCCGCAGGCGTTCTGTTCGACGTTCACAAGTCTCTTTCCGGGCGATTGGTGCTGCCACCTTGGCTGTCGCCTTAGCCCTCCCGTTTGCTTCGGCGGTCGCGGCGCCCGTGGCTCCTACCTCTAAGCAAGGCATCGCCACTATTTCCGCAGGCAGCGCTTGGTTTTCGATGGCGTTGCGTTCCGATGGCTCCCTGTACACCTGGGGAAGCAACGAGTGGGGGCAGTTGGGTGATGGCACCATCACTGGCCGTCATACTCCGGCGCGGGTGTTGACCGAGGTGACGGCGATTTCCGCGGGCAGCGCACATTCGATGGCATTGCGTTCTGATGGTTCCCTGTACGCCTGGGGGGCTAACTGGATTGGACAGTTGGGTGATGGCACTACCGCCTCCGGAGTGCCTACTCCGGTGCGGGTGTTGACCGGGGTGACGGCGATTTCCGCCGGCGGCTCACATTCGATGGCGTTGCGTTCTGATGGCTCCCTGTACGCCTGGGGCACAAACCAGGTGGGGCAGGTGGGTGATGGCACTAACGACATCGGAATACTTACTCCGGTGCGGGTGTTGACCGGGGTGACGGCGATTTCCGCCGGCGGCTCGCATTCGATGGCATTGCGTTCTGATGGCTCCCTGTACACCTGGGGGGCTAACTGGCGCGGGCAGGTGGGTGATGGCAGTAACGACTTCGGAATACTTACTCCGGTGCGGGTGTTGACCGGGGTGACGGCGATTTCCGCCGGCGGCTTACACTCGATGGCGTTGCGTTCTGATGGCTCCTTGTATGCCTGGGGTAGTAACGAATTTGGGCAGTTGGGTGATGGTACTGACGCCCCCGAAAGGCGTACTCCGGTGCGGGTGTTGACCGGGGTGACGGCGATTTCTGCCGGCGGGCACCATTCGATGGCGTTGCGTTCTGATGGTTCGTTGTACGCCTGGGGAAACAATGAGAGCGGGCAGGTGGGTGATGGCAGCACCACTGACCGGGCTACTCCGGTGCGGGTGTTGACCGAGGTGACCGCGATTTCTACAAGCATCAGCCATTCGATGGCGTTGCGTTCTGATGGGTTTGTGTATGCCTGGGGTGGTAACAGGTACGGGGGGTTGGGTGATGGCACCACCGATGACCGGCCTACTCCGGTGCGGGTGCTGGGGCCTGAGGGTGTTGGTTATCTGAACCTGATGGTTCACCCGATCGCGGTTGACACGGCTCTTGGTGGTACGGCTTTGGCTACACCTGCTGCCGAGGCCGTGGGGAGGCCGGTGGTACTGACGGCAACACCTGCCGCTGGTCAGCAGTTTGTGCGGTGGGAGGTAACCCCGGACGTGGCATGGGCTACCGGTTCTTCAGCCACGACTAACCCGGCAACGCTTGTGATGCCAGCTAGCGCGGTGACGGTAACTCCGGTGTTTGCAGAACTCCCGGCAGCCACGCCAACCCCAACCCCAACCCCGACTCCGACCCTGACGCCGCCAACATCTGGGTGGGAGTGCCCGAGTACGGCCAGGTTTACCGATGTTGAAGTTGGTTCTCAGTTCCACTGTCACATTGAGTGGCTGGCGGCTACCGGGATTACTACTGGTTGGGCTGATGGCACGTTCCGTCCCGGAGCCAACGTAGAACGCCAAGCGATGGCCGCGTTCCTCTACCGGGGCCTAGCAAACTCGGCCGGGTTTTCCACCCCAGGCACGACAACGTTTAGCGACAAGAACCCAACTGATACGTTCTTCCGTAACGTCGAATGGCTAGCCAGCTCGGGTATTACTCGCGGCTGGGACATGGGTACCCACTGGGAGTTTCGTCCGGGGGCTAATGTGGAGCGTCAGGCGATGGCCGCGTTCCTCTATCGAGCGGCTGGCTCTCCGGTGTTTACCGCCCCTGTTACGGCTACGTTTAGCGACGTCCCGGTAGGTGCAGCGTTCTTCCGAGAGATCGAGTGGCTGTACTCCACCGGCATCACCACCGGCTGGGACCTAGGAGAGTTCCGACCCATAGACACAGTAGAACGCCAAGCTATGGCCGCATTCCTCTACCGCGCCTTCAACAACGGCTACCTAAACGACACCCACCTCAACCACCCGTTTGGTCCCCTCCCGTTGGTTGAGTAGGGCCACCACCGCTACGGCGTGTGGTATCCGGCGTTGCGGGCGCGCTCGAAGGAGCGCTCGATCTCGGCCTCGGCCTCGGCACGGTCCACCCAATGGGCGCCCTCTACCGATTTGCCCGGCTCCAAGTCCTTATACACCTCGAAGAAGTGCTGAATCTCCAGGCGGTGGAAGTCGGAGACATCGTCGATGTCCTGCCGCCAGGCGGCGCGTTGCTCGTTGGCGGGCACGCACAGCACCTTGTCGTCGCCGCCAGCCTCATCGCGCATGCGGAACATGCCCAGCGCCCGCGCCTTAATCAGACAACCGGGGAATGTCGGCTCATCCAGCAGCACCATCGCGTCCAGCGGATCGCCGTCGTCGCCCAGGGTGCCCTCGATGAAGCCATAGTCGGCGGGGTAGCGCGTGGAGGTGAACAGCATCCGGTCGAGCCGGATGCGGCCGGTGTGATGATCCACCTCGTACTTGTTGCGCTGCCCCTTGGGAATCTCGATGGTGACGTCGAACTCCACGATTGCTCCTTAAGCGTGATCTTGTGGGACAAGTCTGCCACGCCCCGTAAAGATTCGGTGTACCTTTCGGCGCCGAATAACGGCTCCCGACGTGCCACGACGTAACATCGTTGCGGGAAGTGTTAGAACCTTAGGTCACGAGGGAAGGACAGACGATGGGTTGGCGCGGACGAGCCACTGCGGCCACGCTGACCTTTAGCGTGCTTATCGGCGGTTATCTGGTACTCGATGCGCATGACGTGGTGCCTGGAATCCTCACGCTGGCGCCGCCACCGCCGCAGCCCGCGCCGTTTCCCACCGCTCTGGCCGCCACCATCGGCCCAGAACCGGTTTCCGTGCTGCCTCGGCTGCCGGAAGATGCGCCGGTTCCCGATTCTGGCGATGTGCAGATAATGGTCCGGGCCTTGGCCTCCGAGGAGCGGCTGGGTGAACGAGTTGGTGTCATCGTTATCGACGCGCTCACCGGTGACGTGTTGGGTTCGGCGGCGCCATACTCACAGTTCGCTCCGGCCTCGACTCAGAAGATTCTGACTGCGGTGGCCGTCCACAATGAGCTGGACGTGGAGTCAACGCTGGATACCGTGGCGATGTTGGATCGGACCAACCGGGTGACACTCGTGGGCGGCGGAGACATGCTGCTCGCCGCCGGAGCGGGCGACCCAGCGGCGATCAACGGGCGAGCCGGACTCGGCGATCTCGCCGATCAGGTGGCCGGGAGGCTCCGCGAGGCGGGCGTCACCGCCATCCTGCTCAGCTACGAGGATTCGATGTTTACCGGGCCGACGGTGGCCGCCGCCGTGCCAGCCGTCGATGTGGCCTCGGGACACATCGCCCCCGTCGCCTCCCTGGCGGTCAATGTGGCCGCCAAGGGAGATGAGCCGCGCGGCCCCCGCTACCCCGACCCAGCGTTGAATGCCGCCGAGGTATTCGCCTCCCAGCTGCGACAACGAGGCATTCGGGTTTCCGACCGAATTGAGCCATCTCAGCCAGCGGAGGATGCCATCGAGATCGGCCGGGTGCATTCGGCGACGCTGCGCGAGATTTCCGCCTGGACCCAACTGCGCTCGGACAACACGCTCACCGAGGTACTCGGCAGGCTGGTAGCCATCGAGATGGGGCACCCCGCCACCGGCGAAGACGCCCTGAACGCCGTACTCGAATCCCTGGAGTCGCTGGGCATCAACACATCTGCCGCCGCCCTGGTTGACCTATCGGGGCTGGGACGCGGCTCGCTCATCTCGCCGAGGCTGCTCGCGGATATTACGCTGGCAACGCTCAACCCGGAACACCCGCACCTGCGGGATGTGTTCACCGACATGCCCATCTGTGGGCTGAGCGGCACGTTGGCCCTGCGCTGCCCCAACGATAATCCGGCCCTCGGAGTGACCAGGGCCAAGACCGGCTCGCTGCCGGGTGTGCGCGGGTTGGTGGGCACGGTGATGACGAGCGATGATCGCCTGCTGGTATTCGCCATCAACGCCGATGAGATACCGGTCGCCAGCCTGTTCGGGGCGACGATCATGTATGACCTGTTTGTCGGCCAACTGGCCGCCTTTGACAGCCCGGACTGGCCCCCGCCGCCAGCCGAAGACGACGGCGAGGAGACTGGCGATGACTAAGCACAGGCCCAAGGCGTGCCCGGTGCACGAGCCGACGCCAGAGGAGGTAGCCGCCGGGGTTGAAATGGTTGATTGGCAGGCCGCCGCCGAGTTCGCGGCCCGCGTCGCCCCACCCGGCCCGATTGCCACCCACGCCGAACTGAGCGACCTAGTAGCTGGCCTGCGCCAAGCAGCGGCCACGGCCATCGACCCGGTTCTCGCCACCACCCAAATGACCCCAGTGACGGGGTTTAGCCCGGTTTACGTGGTGGATCGCGCCCGCTGGGTGGAGGCAAACACGCAGATGATGGCGGCCATGACGGCCCCGCTTGCGCAATCGTTGGCCGCGCACCAATCGAAGCCCACGCAGGCAACCCAACTGGTCAGCGGCCTACAGGCGGGCGCCCTCCTGGCCGCCCTCTCCTCTCGCGTGCTTGGCCAGTTCGACCCGTATGCCGCAGCCGATGGTCGCCTGCTGCTCGTGGCCCCGAATGTATTGCGGAATGAACGGCAAATGGGGGTGGACCCGCACGATTTCCGGCTGTGGGTGTGCCTGCATGAGCAGACCCATGCGCTTCAGTTTGCTGCCGCGCCGTGGCTGGCCGAACACATGCAGGGCCGCATCGGTGAACTGATGTCTGGCATAGTCGGCGATGCGCTAGCTAGGTCGCAGGCGCCGCTGCGGGAGCGGCTTGCTCTGGCGTGGCGAACCCTCACGGGTGTACTCACGGGGGTGTTCCGCGCCGATGGCCCGGCGCCATTCGAGCGGCTGATGACTCCCGAGCAGCGCGCCGAGCTGGCGGAGATCACCGCCGTGATGGCGTTGCTGGAGGGCCATGCCGATGTAATCATGGACGATGTCGGGCCATCCGTGGTGCCGTCCGTGGCGCAGATTCGCGCCAAGTTTGAGAAACGACGGGATGGGGAGGGCGCCTCGCGAGCCGATGCGCTGCTGCGGCGCCTGATCGGCATGGATGCGAAGCTGGCGCAGTATCGCGATGGCGCCATGTTCGTGCGAGGTGTTGAGGAGCGGGTAGGTCGCGAGGGATTCAACGCCATCTGGGCCTCTCCCGACACGCTGCCTCGGGCTGCCGAGATCGCCGATCCCGCCGCCTGGATCACCCGCCTCGGCGGTTGAGCCTGACGGAGCCATCCATATGAAGGCCAGCTTTGTCGAAGTAGCCGCCGTGCGGCTTGCCGTCCAGCGGCAGCTGGCCGCGCTGGCGCTCGCCCCGAATGACCTCGTTTTGGTGGCCTGCTCTGGCGGGGCCGATTCGCTGGCGCTCGCCTCGGGGCTGGCCTATGAGGCCAACCGAGTGGGCCGTTCGACGCGCAGCAAGGGTTTTGCGATCCGGGCGGGTGCCGTCATCGTAGATCATGGCCTACAACTCGGTTCGGCCGAGGTGGCCACCGCGACGGCGACCCGCTGCCGAGCGTTGGGCCTAGACCCGGTGCTGGTGCGACGGGTGTCGGTGCCGCAGGAGTCTGGTGGGGCCGGCCCCGAAGGGTCGGCGCGAGCCGCCCGCTACGCGGCATTGGCTGCGGTGGCGACCGCTTTGGAGGTCAAGGCCGTGCTGTTGGGTCACACCCTTGACGATCAGGCCGAACAGGTGCTGCTCGGCCTGGCACGGGGGAGTGGAGCGCGGGCGCTGGCCGGAATCCCGGCCGCTCGCGGTCTCTATCGTCGCCCGCTACTGGGCCTGCGTCGCGTAGAGCTTCGCGCAGCGTGCGCCGCCCAAGGTTTGACCTGGTGGGACGACCCCACGAATGACCTGCCGGAAGCGTTGGCCGCAGGTGTTCCCCTGCGCACCCGCGTCCGCCATGAGCTGTTGCCCGCCTTGGAGCAGGTACTCGGCCCCGGTGCCGCAGAATCGTTGGCGCGCTCGGCAAATCAGCTTCGCGACGATGCCAACGCCCTAGACGAGCTGGCAATTGAATTGCTGGCAGCCGCCACCATTTCCGCGTCATCCTGCGCGAGCGTCAGCTTCCCCACGTCATCCTGCGCGAGCGTCAGCTTCCCCACGTCATCCTGCGCGAGCGTCAGCGAGTCGCAGGACCCAGACATCCCGCCGCTTGCCCTCCACCTCCCCACCCTGGTCGCCGCTCCGCGGGCCATCCGCACGCGCGCGCTGCGCCTCGCGGCCCTGGCTGTCGGCGCCCCCGCGTCGGCCCTAAACCACCGTCACGTTGCCGCACTCGAAGCCCTTGCATCAGATTGGGCCGGACAAGGCGACACATTTTTGCCATCGGGGGCGAGTGCGGGTCGAGAGTGTGACACGCTTTGGTTTCGCCGGGGGCCGGAGTAGCCGCGCCCTATCGATCCTCATAAGGAGTACAAGTGGACCACTCTGACGTTGCCGCCGATCTGACTAACGTGCTGCTCACCCAAGAGCAGATTCAAGCCCGGTTGGCCGAGCTGGCCGCAGAGATTGACCGCGATTATGCCGACCGCGACGTGCTGCTGGTGGGCGTACTCAAGGGTGCGGTGATGGCGATGGCCGACCTGTCGCGCCTGCTGCACATTCATGCGGAAATGGACTGGATGGCGGTTTCCAGTTACGGCAGCGGCACCAAGTCGAGCGGTGTGGTGCGGATTCTCAAGGATTTGGATGCGGACCTGACCGGTCGTCATGTGATGATCGTCGAGGACATCATCGACTCGGGCCTGACGCTGTCGTGGCTGGCAGCGAACTTGCGTTCGCGCGGTCCGGCTTCGGTAGAGATTGCCACCGTACTCCGCAAGCCGGATGCGGCCAAGGTGGAGGTGGATGTCAAGTACGTCGGCTTCGACATCCCCAACGCCTTTGTGGTCGGCTACGGCCTCGACTACGCCGAAAAGTACCGCAACCTCCCCTTCATCGGCACCCTAGCCCCCCACGTCTACTCCTGAGGGTCTGCTGGACGCTTTGGAATAAACACAAGCGCCCATCGATACCCATCCGCAGAACCTAGACCCGGCGGTGGTTGTTAACTCTGGGTTCTGCGACTCGCTGGCGCTCGCGCAGAATGACAATGGAATTCATTTCGCGGATTAGTGGTTGAGCAGACCTCGGTGGTTGAGTAGGAGCGAGGTACGAGCGACGTGTCGAAACCACCACTACCGCTGCATGGGGTGGTTTCGATTTGTTTGCGGGTGGCTCGAATTGAAGTCGGGGAAAGTGGTTGGTGGTATCTCTTGCGTGTCGTGTTGGACGGGCGTATAATTGGGGTATGGAAACCATCCGGAATCCCCAGCCAGTCAGTGCGTTGTGTGT
>Ga0131853_10000880_pt1 | contig 54080 bp, 84 predicted proteins | sample TergutLab28metaG_FD_92764 | JGI IMG/M metagenome (GOLD analysis project Ga0131853, IMG submission 92764) | Labiotermes labralis P1 segment gut microbial communities from Petit-Saut dam, French Guiana - Lab288 P1 (version 2) (version 2) | ecosystem: Host-associated > Arthropoda: Insects >...
ATATATTTTTGAGATTTTTCTTGGAATTACTGGCTCATCCACTTTCAACAAATCCTTTATCTATGCACCTTTAGGCACTCTTTGATATGCCGAAAGTAAACAGGTCTACTAATCTGTTTTTGGGCGCCCTCTAATCATTTTTGTTACCTTAACTTCTGATGTCAACCCCTCGAAATACTTCTCGTCATATCCTCGCTGATGGGTGTCGGTGTCAATGGGAAAACGGCAGTACCCCGCCATTTCCTCGTCATTTTGAGCAAGGCGTGTGTACAAAGCAGATTTTACCGTGTCAACTGCTACGGTAACAAGTTGATTTTTCACGCGTTTTGTACGCTTCCATGTGTGGATGATACTCATACCCGTGCCGCCCATGCCCTTAATGGCGTACACCAAGCGATTTTCCCTGGGTTTGCAAAACTTGTATGTTTCCGTTGTCCTGTGGCCGCCGCTGTCTATGGCAACGCAAGATATGGGTAGCACTGTACCATCCGAGCAAGCGTATGTTTGGAGCAAGTGCTGGTCTAAACGTTCCCATGTTTCGGGCAAAGAGGTGTTTCCTGTAACGGTCTTGTACTCAATACCCCAACTCTTTTTATTTTCACCCCATCCCACTATTTCAAGCTCAAAGCGATTATCCTGTACATCAACTCCGGCTGTAATTGCCAGCACGCCGTCCGGCACCGGGGCGTTGTATTTTTCACGGCGATTAAACAGCTCAATCCAGTCAAGAGATTCCCCGTCAGTAAGAAATGCAGCTCCGAGAAGCGTATTCGTCCACACTTTCAACATTTCCGTGTCGTCTTTTGATTTCAGAAATTCCTCAACAACATCAGTCCACGTTATCCACGGGCTAACAAGCGCACTCAGCTTGAAGCTCTTTACGGTGTCATTTTCGACTTCTTCAAACCATTCGCCTGCGCCGCTTTTCCATATGGTTTCATTGAAATGCTCTCTGCAACTTTCGCACTCGCACAGGATTTCGCCTTTCTCTTGGTCGAGTTTGCCTGTTGCCTCATCCCGCATATGCTCAAACTTGATGTGCGCCCACATAAGTTCTTGATATACACCACAACCGGGGCAGGGTAGTTTCCACGTTTCCATTGTTCCTTGTTTGAATTCGTGCTGTATGCGGCTTACACCGTCTATAGTTGGCGTAGACACCTTTAATATCTTTTTCGTGAACGGAAATGTCGCCGTCCGTTTTTCTACGATACTGAGCGGGTCTCCCTCTTTCTTGGCACTCTCCGGCCAGCGGTCGATTTCGTCACACAGCAAAATTTTTATTGGACGGGAAGCCAATGCTGTTGGCGAATTTGCGCCGACAATCGCAGCATATCCGCCGGGGAACAACTTCTGCATAACCGTGTTTCGCGCATCACGGCTTTTTTCTGAACCGATTACTGTCCGTAAAGCAGGCGTATCTCGTATGGTAGGGGCTATTCGTTCTTTGGAAAACTTCTTGCCGGCATCCACGGTGGGCTGAACAATGAGAATCGTTGACGGCTCAATGTGAATGTAATAACCCATTGCGTTCAACAGCAATTCCGATTTTCCCACCTGTATACAAGTCATCATGATTACTTCACGGACTTTCGTATCGGTGAGGCAATCCATAATCTTTTTCAGATACGGCGTTCGTGACGTTTGCCAATGTCCCGGCTCGGCGCTGCCTTCCGGCGGTAGCCGTCTGTATTTGTCGGCCCAATCGGATAGGGAAATGTCCTCTGTTGGTTGCAAACAACGTAAAATCTTCTCAAACAAGGCAATGGTGCGGGGTTGCAGGGAGTATGTTTCTGTCGCTCTGAGCGGTTCGGTTGTTTTGCCTGTTTTGGGTATTTCGACTGTAACCATATGTTCCGTCACTCCTCATCCCCCCCGCTCTCGTCCTCAATATTCCTCTGATATTTTTTCGCCGCATAATCGGCCGGAGAGTAAGCGACAAGCTCTTTCAACGCTTCGGCCACCGCTTGTTTCAGCGTGTCAGTCAAGTGCTCTGCTTTATCTGCACCCTCCGGCACATTCATAATGGCGGGGAGAACCTTGTAGGGCAAGGTTTCAATCTTCGCCTTGAACGCAATCAACATATTCGTCACGGCAAATTCCACATCTGCGGCTAGGTGGTGGTCGTTGCGCTTCAATCCCAAATCAAGCTCTGCGTTCTCGGATTTAATGCGGGTAAGCCGCTCTTTCTCCAAATCAAGCTCCGTCTTGTTGGTTTTCTGCTCAATCTGCTCGTTCAAATAGCGGATATATGCCCGAATGGTAGGGAGTAGCTTGTAATGTCCGGGAGAGAATTCCTCCAAGTCGCCTTCTTTCGTCAATTGCCCGATTCGCCGCTCCGAAAGCCCCAATATTTGGGCTATTGTCGCCTTTGTGTAGATAATGCCTTTCTTTTCCACGGTCAAAACCCTCCAAAAATCCGAGAAACGGTCAGACAAAAAAATTCCCAAAACTAAAAAAGTCCCGCGGTCATCGCACCCGCATTGTCTATATTTTGCCGAAAGAACCTTTTTACTTTGCCGTCAGGGCTACGGGTTGTTCTTTTATACCCCGCCGTCCTCGTCGAGCAGCTCCCATAATTCCTCATCACCCAATAACTCGTCAAGGTCAACGTACCCGGCAAGCCGCTGTGTATACAGCTTGAACTTGGCACGATCAATCACACGCTTCTCGTCATCCATCTCCATGCGGTGCCAGACCTCAATCGCACGTTGCAGTCTACCATGTACCCGTCCAAGTGCATCCTCTAGCTTCATTATCTCTTGAAGCACAGGCACGGCAACGTGTGAAGAGCTGTCCTCCGTGACCGTATTACTACTACCATCAACTAACTCATTACTCTCCGGGTCGCGCTTGCGGTACTGGGTCGTGACGGTGGACTTATTTTTCGTGGCACTCTCAAACACCATGCCGCCGGGCGTGTCTTTTAACACGGCTATGCGCTGCATGATTCTTTTAACGCGCGTTTGCTCTGTCTTTATGATGGTGAGCTGTGCAACGTATTTGTCAAAAGCAACCTCTAATAAGGGGCGTTCGTCATCTTCCACAATATCGGGCGTAAAGAATATGCTTTCAAACTCGCCCGTTGTCAGCGCAAATTTATTTCTTACGGGGCCGCCTTTGCCACCTTTATTGCCGGCGGCGTTTTGATTTCCAAACCGCGCTTGTGGGTGTGGCGTGTTGGTTTTCTTTTCTGTGCTTTCTGCGCCGGATTTTTTCGCCTGGAAATTTTTTTCCTCTGCGCCGTTACCAGTTTTTTCGGATTTTGAAGTTGCAACCTTTTTTGAAACTTTCGGCTTTTTGGCTGCAACTTTATCTGCAACTCTTTTTGCAACTTCTATACCTTTGGTCGCAGATTTTTCGCCGCCGGGTTTATTCCAATATCGTGAGGCACGGCTTTTAACAGCACTCACCGTTATGCCGTACTTTTCCGCTATGTCCTCATACTTCATTCCCGCCAAGCGGTCTTTATGTGCCGCATCCCAGTTTACGCTAACCACTACATATCACCACCTCCGCTATCTCCAGGACAAAAGAAAAACGCCCGGATGGGCGCTTTCGTTTGTTGAAATTTGGGTATGATTTTATTCCGCTACTTTTACAATGTCTAGCCGATAGCCTAGAGCACTTGTATATTTAATCAAGGTCTTTAGGCTTGGGCTTACGTCCTCGCTGGTTTCTGCCCGGCTTATTGCCCGATAGTCCAGCCCAGACATAGCCCCCAATTCTTTTTGCGTAATGCCTGCCTCTTTGCGCGCTAAGACCAATTTCTTGCGAAACTCGTACTCTCTATCCCATTCATCTGCAAATTTCGCAAGATTTGGGTCGGAATCAATCATCTCCTGCATTTTCTTTTCTTCCTCTTTCACATTTGCTTGTACGAATGGCATACTCCCAACTCCTTTATATCATAGTGGTCGGCAAGCCAGGGGGCGTTTTGCCCCCTAATCTACCTTCAAACCTGCTTCTTTGGCTCTTTTGATTGCCTTTTCAAGCTCAAATTTCTCGGCTTTGTTCTTTTGCTTTTTGCAAACATGGAGGAAATAAATTGTTTCGGCATCTTGTGTAATGTACATTATGCGGTTAGCGGAAAATTTTATCTCCCATAGCTTGCCCCGTAGATGGCGGGTGTTCAACGCTTCAAGAGCGATTGCTCCGTCTTGCCTTATACTGCGTCTAATTCTATGGGCTTCGATTTGGTCTTTTTTATCCAAATCCTTTATGAAAGTTTCGATTAGATTTTTGCCGCCTGCTGTGGTGTAGTCAAGGATTTTCATTTTGTCTTCCACTTATTATTCCCTCCTTCCACTATAATAATACTACAATATTGTAGAGTTGTCAAGAAATCTTTAAGAGAAATGCCCGTCCGTCTGCTAATATTTAGTGATAACTTGCGCCTTGCTATATTCTGCTCCCTTGTTCATCATATTAAGGAAATCATCCCGGGTGAAGTCCGATAAGCGGAAAACTTCCTCCGGCTTCATTCCCAACTCCTTGCCGATTTCAGCCGTCGTTTTCCCTTTTTCGAGTAGGCTTTTAACAATCGCTTTCATGGGTTCGAGCAAATGCTGTCCACGGGCACGATTGTGGGTGATTGTGCCGTATACGTTTTTGTCCTCGTCTTCATGTGCGACAATGACAACAGGCACTTTGCCACCAAGCATGGATAGCAGCGGTTCTTGCCCCGCAACCGTCCAACGGTGGAATCCGTCAATAATTGTAAAGTCGGGGGTCACGACAATAGGGGCCGTAAAACCATTGGTCAAAACTGACTGAACAAGAAGTTTAAGACTTTCCGACAGTACTTTGTTGGGATTATAATGATTAGCGCAAAGTTTGCTGCGCTCTACCCATTGCAATGTTGAGAGCGGTTTTGTTAAATCATCCATCACACACAACCTCTCTTTTCGCCCACAGGAGTTGCGACAGCCTCATGTTCGCTCCAGCCCCTTCTTAACCTTTGGCTGATTAACGACCTGTTTCGCTGTGAACCTGCTATTTTGCCCCATTCAGAGTAAGTGAGTCTAATGCCATTGCTTACAATTACTTTGTTATTCGTGCGATTGTTCGCCTGCACGCCAGCGTCAACAAATCTACAGTTTTCAGGTGAATAATCTCCATTCACATCAATTCTATCAATCGTCAATTCATCGGAATACCCATTGTTGTGTGCCCACATCTCAAAAGCTCTGAAATCACTAGCCCAATCAGGATGCACTTTTATTCCTCTGTCGTGATAATGTTTTGCTTTATCGCTATTGGAATTTAAACAGCGTGTTTTCATACCCGACCATATGCTAAATAGTCGAGTGTACGTTCCGCCGTGTTTAAAGTTCGTAGCGGTTATCCTATCTCTTGCGTAGCACCCACATGATAGAGTAGGCTCTTTTTTTCTCAGTAAAGCAACTTTAAACACTTCACGCCTAGCACCGCATTCACAAATGCAAAGCCATTTTTCACATATTCGCTTATGACCCCTTTTGTTGAAGTCATCTTGAATTTTGCTTATAATGGTCAATCTGCCAAAACGATCTCCGATCATAATTTTATTTCTCATAAACGACACCCCCTTCGTTGCAATAAAATAACCACCCATACATATCAGGTGGTTGCGATTATTATTTCCATTCACCCCTCACTTTCCCTGCGCCGAGTTCATCTTTGGCATCTTTGATATAGCGTGTATAGATATTTTGATAAATCGCCCGATAGCTACGCATTTTGGGGTCGCCCTTGACGAGTGCTTCGTAAAGCTGTTTGATGTCTGATTCACCAGCGAAGGTGCTTATGTTTATAAACAGATTGCGGTACCGCCTCGCTACTTTCTTCTTTACGGGTGTCGTGAAATAGGTATCCACGTTGTTGAATAAGTGGGTCAGCTCGGCACGGTAGTCTTTTTGTGTTGTTGTGCCTTCTTCCAATTGCTTACGCTTTGAGCTTGACCGCCCGAACATTTCGCTATCCCAATACAGGGCCGCTATATAAGCGTTTGGCTCCCGGCGCACAATCTTCTCCATGAGGTCGGGGTAGTATTCGTTCATCTTCACCAAGGAGCGAGCCGTGTCGATTGAGAAGAATTGAGATATTCGCAAGTTTTGTCTCTTATGCCCTGTCTGCCACAAGTACAGGTAAACCTCCGGGATGTCGATTTTCTTTTCTTGCAGATACAGCCATACGTCTGTATCTTTCCAGTCGTATATGGGAAACAGGCTGTTCTTCTTGGTGAGCTTATGCCCGTGGCTAGTCATACTGGCAAGGTAGGTCAGCCGTTGTATGGATTCTGCCGTGCGTATGCCCGTTATGGTTATGCCGTTTCGGCATATGCGGGGCAGAAAGTCTTGGTAGGTGTCCAACCGTGGACGAAGTGCCGGATGTTCTCTTATGGCAAATTCGGGCGGCCGTCTTATCCAAACATCTTCCTTGCGGGAATCCCAGCAAATATAGCTTTCGTCATTCTCCAACGAATTAAAGCAGTTGTAATGACGGACTTCTATGCAGAACCACTCGAAGGCGGCACCCAGCATTATGAATTTCTTACGCCATTTTTTCGCTGTTTCTTCAATGCAAGGGTATATGGCTTCTTCGTCAATGAATTGGATGATTAGCTGTTCGGCTCTGATTTTGCCCTGCTGTATCATTTCTAAAACGAGGTGTGCCAGTACGAGGGAGTCCTTGCCGGCAGAGAATGACATATAAACGGGTAGACCGTTGTCAAAGACGTTTTGAAGCCGCACCTTGGCGGCTTCCACTACATCAATGCTTGCAACTGCTCTTTTGATAGCCATATTATCGCCTCGCATTCCGGGCAGTCTATTCTAATTAAATCCTCCCTGTTTTCGTCTGTTGCCGTTTCCGCTGTTATTGGTGGCGTTTCTGCTGCTATGGCGGCCGGTTGAGCGGCAGAGGGTTCTGTTTCCAGCGGCGTGTAGGGTTTAGGTTCGGGCCTGTTCTTGATTGATTCAATTTGCTCCTCGTTCAAAACGCCGTATTCACCGATGGTGCTTGTAACGGTTTCAGCTTCAGCCACCATTGCTTTAAGTGTTTCCTCATCATAGCCAGGTATATCCAAGTCTCCTATTAGCTTGTGGAAAATGTCATCCAGTACGTCAAGGTTATCCACGCCTAAGCCGTAAATCTTGTTATCGCTTACCATGATTTTCAGCTTGTCATTTTCCGAAAGGTCGGTGCGCTGTATGGCGTAGATTTCTTCCCAACCAAGCTCCCGGGCGGCGATTACAAGGCCGTTGCCGATTAAGACGTTGTTGTTTTCATCAATTACGGCGTTTTTCGTCTGCCCGAACTTTTCAAGACTTCGCTTGTATTCCTCAATCTGTCGTTTGGGGTGCAGACGAACATTATTTTCCGCCAGTATCAGATTCTCCAGTTTTGCGTTGATTATCATGCCCTACCTCCAAAAATTTGATAGCCGACGTTATGCCGGCTTTGGCGGCTTCTTCAATGAGGGTAGGGTCTATTGAAGAAATTTCCCGCCATCCGTTTTCATGATTTCCGACGTGCTGTCGTGCCGGCCACGGATGAGTGCCGCACTTGTAACCGTTCGGCCAATCGTAAATCGGCGGAAGCGGTAAGTTGTTGTATGCGATGTATGCTAAAAGCTGTTCATGTGTCCATTCCGATAGAGGACTGTACCGTGCAATGCCTTTGGCGGTGTAAATGTTATCCCCTTTGCCAACATAGTTTCCGTCAGCTTTGCGCCGACCAAGCAGAAGTACATCTATTTTGTGTTCTCGGACGTATTTAGTCTGTGCCCTATGTTGGACTATGGTAAACCACTGCGAAGCCCGTGTACTGTCCGGGAAGAGCATTTGCGGGTGTTTTACAAGCCAGCTCATATCTTGCCCTGTGTTTATGACTTCGCAGGCGGCGGGTTTATGCTTTTCAATCCATGCGAGAAATGCCGGGTATTCAAGGTTACACACACCGATCATACAATCTTTAACGCCGGCCTTTTCGCAAATCGCACCCAGGACAATGCTGTCTTTTCCCGCACTCCACGCATAGGCGGCTTTTTTACCTCTAGTTTTTGTCTTGATTTCAGCAATTACCGCCTTTTCTAGTTTCTTTATATCTGCCTCGGCAATGATGGTCTTGATATTCGCCATCGCCTTAATCCAATCGTCATTTGAGATAGACTGCTTTCTGCCAAGCATGTCATTCACCGACCTTCCGATTGAAACGGTTGGTAGCGAAATCGTCCACGGTGAGCCAGTCAGCGGTAACGAGTCCGATTCGTCGCATATAATCAAGCCAGAACTGAGCATCTTCCATGTTCACCATTGCATACGGTTGGAAGAAGTAATCCTCAATATATGCCATGTTTACGCCCGTGTGCCAGGAAACAACTGCGGCCGCTTCCTGTTGATTGTCTACTATCCATGACGTAGCTTCGGCAATGGCTGCTACAAACCCCTCAACCAATTCGGGATTGTGTTCGGCCCATACGCTGTTGAAAACGTGGGTAGTAAATTGCCGTCCACCAAACACATCATAAGCGGTCATTATTGTGCGGAAATCGGGATTGCTTCGGGGGCGTACCGTGTGCGGTTGCAATACTCCGATTGCATCTACTTGACCGTTTCGCAGCGCCAAATACTGTTGATCGAACGGCAGCACCGTCCATGCTATGGAGCTTTCGGGAACGCCGTGTTGCTCTAACGCCATCAGCCATTTATGGTGGAATGAAGCGTGTACAAGGTTTATGGCGATTGTTCGCTCTTCCAAGTCTGCCACAGAGTATATGTCGCTGTCAGCTCTCACAAAGAATTCAGCAAGCGGCGCATGAGCGAATGATGATTGGATGTCTGACACGCCAATTACGGGCATACCCTGGGCTCGGGCGTTCACAATTGCACCGATGAATGACAACCCAGCTTCGGCACTTCCGCCGGATATAGCTTGTAGAGCCGTGGGGCCTGCGGTCATAATGTCTATAATTTCGACATTTACACCGTGTTGTTCAAACAAGCCTAATTCGTAGGCAATGTAAACAGGGTCGTAAACTCTGAATCCGATGTAGCGGATTGTTTCGGGTTCTGCTTGGCGGCCGCAGCCTGTCAAAAAAATAACGGTCAGCATGACCGCAAGCAAAGTTACAATATATTTTGATTTCATTTGGTTAGCCTCCATATCTTTTCAAAAGCAGTTTCTGTATGAGCAGCAAGCCGAAATTGATAATCCCGCCTATTGCGGCGATTACGATTATGGTTGCGTATACTCTCTCAAATCTAAATGATTGTGCGCTCCATAAAAGGAAATAGCCCAAGCCCCTTGTCGCCCCAAGCATTTCAGCCGCAACAAGGCCGATCCAACCGCCGGAAACGCCTATGCGTATTCCCGTCAGTATGCCCGGTGAAGCCATAGGGATTCTAATGCTTGTGATGATTCGCCATTCTCCCGCGCCGAAAGACCGCGCGGCATCAATTATGTGTTCGTCTACTTTTAGGCTGTTCATGGTGGAGAGAACTACCGCTGGCCACGCCGTCCAAAATATGACGAACACCCGGGAGAAGGTGCCTATGCCAAACAGCACAATCAATAATGGGAACAAAGTCAGAGCCGCTACGCCGCGCACACTTTCAATCAACGGTATCACGGCCAATCTGCAACTCTCGTATCGGAACATCAGAACACCAAGCACGAAGCCGAATATTATCGCTATAGAAATCCCCAAGACGATTATTTCAAGGCTTGCGAGTATGTGTTCCGTGTACGTTCCGTTTCGTATCAGTTCCCATGTCGTTTGAATAACCCCAAGCGGCGGAGGCAATGCGGGGCTGGCTCGTATTGAGCCTGCAAAGTGCCATATGGCCAAAATGACGATAAAACCCGATGCTCGTAAGATCACTTTCCTACCAATGTTCATTGGATTTCTCCTTTTGCATAACAAAAAGCGCGGTGGTAGGGGCCCGCGCTTTTAGGAGTATTTTCTTAATTGCAAAAATTTGTACTCTAACAATTTTAACATAGTTCATGTGAGTGAGAGCCCAGACTTAGCCCTGTTTTGTCATTCTTTTGTCCTGTTCCGATAGTTGAGCCATTTTGATAAATCATCGAGTATATCGTCCCGCAATTTCCATACACTGTTCTTGGATAAGTGAAGTTCTATGCTAATTACTTTACCCGATTTGCGTTTTTCGTAACGCATCTCAACAAACTTCCGGGCTTCGTCGTTCAACTTGCCTATCAAAAACCCTATGTCGCTCATTTCTTTTTCCAACTCTTGTATCGCAATTTTAGTGTCCAGAATATCATCTTCAAGACTTTTCAGCTTTCGCTCCAACCTTGCAAAAGCATTTTCAACAGCACGCTCTTGGGGGCTTGCGAGATTAGAAGTCTGTACTCTGTCGCCGCCGAAACTTGTGCCAGGCATAACGGCAGTAAGCATGATGTTGTTTGTATTTATATCCCGCAACACCTCATCCCGATGGCGACAGAGCATAGCAAGATTATGGGTAAGCCGTTCCATTGCGCGCTTATCCATGTAATACCTTTTTATCTTTTCTTCCGTAGCCGATTGCTCGTGGCTGTTAATCAAGCTATCGCCCCCTTTACATATCTAACGAAAAATGATATAATTTCTTTGGTTGGGTTTGGCGGCGAGAGCTGCCTTTCCTTTTTTTATTTGCGCAGCGCCCAGTGTTCGCATGAATAGTCGTAATCTGTATAGTCGGCGCAGTAGTCGCTTTTGTCGCAAACACATATCCAACCGTCACAGATATTTTCGTGTTTGTGCCAACAGCATGTTCCGCAGACTTTTTCCTTGTCACGCATTACCAACTACCTCCGTTTCTTCAAAAGCAAACACCTCTGTTTCATTCCCATCGTCTGAAATCACAATATTGCCCTTACCTAATGTTTTGAGAAGCCCAAAAGCCGCCCAATCGCACCCATTGGGAGTTTCATTGCCTTTAAGTGGCTTCTCCCCTTTGCCGTTATGCCTTCCGATGCACGTTGCGTACATATCGTTTGGTTCTGCGCCGGCTTCGTTAAACTCATAACCAACATTTATCCGTCCGCAGGCCGGGCAGACAAACCTCCAATTTTTGTAATCATCACCAAACCGCCGCTTGCCTTCGGCGTGCCATTCTTGAAGAGTATATTTAGTCATGGTGTTACCTCCAGCAATTCGGGGTTGTCGTAGGTATTTCCGATGACTTCAAGCCCCATGTCTGAATCATAATTGCTCCTACGATTGCGATGTCCGAGCCTGTAATCTCTCCTCGATAGAACAACAACATATCCGCATTCTTGTGGCAAATATTGAATTCTCCCAATATTCCCGCGTTCATCTTTTACAATATCTCCCTCAAAAATAATTGTTTCGTTCTTATCGCATAGCCCGGTGCATTGCCCCACTGTGGCAGGGTCAACCTCAAGCGCATACGATTTTTGGGTGTAATCTTGATGGAATTCGATCTGCCTCGGGCGTATTACTGCGGGGATAAAGTTGTTGCCAAACTGCCAGTTTTCAACTAAATTGCCCTGCACCCATTCGCCATTATCAAGCCGTTTACCCCTAAACAAGTGCCTATTCAGCATTTTCGGCCGCCTCCTTTTCGTGAGCGTCGATTATTGCTTGGGCCACGCTATCCGCATATTCTTCGGACACTTCCCACCCCATGCTTTTTCTGTGGCACTCATCGCAGTTATCACGCCCCTTATATCTGCAATTGGAACAGTAGATGTAGTTAAAACCCTCATAAATCACTTGCGCCATCAGCTTTTTATTCATGCAACCGATACCTCCAATAACTCAGAGTTGTCGTGGATATTGCCAATGATTTCACGCTCATGAAACTTTGGTGCTTTCATGTTGTAGCAAGTGGTTCTCATATCTCCGGTAAAGCAAGCGTTAAATTTGCCGTCCCCACGCACAACTGCAAACTTTTCATCATCCTTACATTCGCAGTATTTCAACATATCATCGGAGTGGAGCATATCCCCCTCAAAAATAAGCTTTCCGCGCCTGTCTTTAATGCCTGTACATTGTCCAACGGTAGCAGGTTCAACCCAAAGATAGGACTGTGCATTTTCCGACCAAATTCCGTAATGTTCATTGTCGTCTGGGAAACTCACAAGGCTCCCCTGCATCCATGCGCCGTTGTCTTTGCGCTTTCCTCGAAAAATATATCGCTCGTTCATCACGCTTCCTCCGTTTCGAATAATGATATTTGTGGAATACCCGCTGTTCTTTTTTGCCTTGGCTTTACAGCGGGTAACTCACGTATAGCTGTTGGCTTGATTGCACCCTCGGGGAAAATATCTCTGTAAAACCTTTCCGGCGACATTCCCAGCGGAACATTCAAAGTGATAGTGTGATGCCGTTGCCGACACTTTGTACATTGAACCTCACTAATTGCTCCAACCCTCCACATATCCAACATCAAAGGGCCGTTCATATGGACTGCTACGCACTGGCAATTAGGACATACTCGCCGCAAGCCATTGTGTATGATTCCGCTATTTGCATCGCATATTACAGCGGCGGCTGGTTCGATATGTAGCCTATTTCCCATTAGCCCATCACCTTCCTTAAATCTTTTTCAAGCTCTCCGGCTCACAGAACCCAATTATCGTGCGTGGGCCAAATTTAACGCCGTATTCGTTGGTGTATTCAACCATATCGCCCCTACAAAAGCCGTAGGCTTCCTGTATGCCATTTATTACAGCAGGGTCATTCGCCGGATTGTAATGTCCCATGTTCAACCTCCCATCAGCTTCCGCAAATCCTCTTTGATGTAATAATTGCGCCCATATTCAATACATAGGCGTTCGCACTTTCGTCCAAACTCGGCCCAATCAATGTCAGACTTGCCGTAATTCAGCTTGCCGATTTTGAAAAGGTCTATCCCATCTCCGTACTTTATGGAATTGTGTACAAACCACGGCTCGAAAACAGGCTCAAATGACACCCATGTTTTAATTCCACGCTGACTTGTTTTAGCTAAAGAAATTGCTCGTTCGCCTGTGTTTGCTGCTCCGGGTTCGTGTTCGGGCGGTCTGCCGTCTGCCGTAGCATCCGCTGTCATTGTCACTCCAAACCAATCCCCGTCGTCCAGCAGGTCAAAATCCCGTTCCGCTCTGAACCCGCCTTTGGTAAGTATCTGAACGTTGTTCCCGGTAGCTTTTATCACCTTTATGACTTCCCGGGTCGGCGTGGTGTCAATTTCGGCAGGGTATGGATCGCAAGTGAAACACAGATGAATCAGCTTGCCCGTTATCTGCTCCTTTTCGAGCTGTCGATTCACAGCTTCCACAATGCCCTTGCGCGGCTCAACGCTGGCGTGAAATGTTGCGCGATCCTTTTTCAGCACAATCGGCGCATAACAGTATGTACAGCCATGATTACAGCCTGTGTAGATGTTTATTGCCAATTCGCCGTATTCTTTGGCTCGACCTTTTGGTTCGTAAATTGGTTTCATGCGTCTTGTGCCCCCTCTTCAATAATAGCTGTTCTGATTGCTGTTTCCACAACTGCAAGAACATCGTCTAACAGCACCGTAACGTGTACGCCCCGGGCCCACACACCAACGGTGGCTCCCGTTGGCTGCACAACTACTTCAATTGTTGCGGGGCAGAATATATTGGTACACTTTTTTATGCTACCCCTCTGATATAGCAGTGCATCTTGGGCTTTAGCCGAAAACTTTGGGAAACCGTTGTCGGTATGCGACATCACAATATCAATGCTTTTCGGTTCTGCTGTTTCATGACTGTTCATATCCCACTACCCCTTCCAATCCAATTCTTCAAAGTACCGTTTAACCAGCAATTCTTGAACATCACCATACAAAATGGTGTTGACCTCACCCTCCAAAGTTCCGATAGTCCAGCCCAAGTGTTTTAACGCTTCATGCGCCTTGTTTTGGTACGGCTTTTCGAGCAAGTCCTTTATTGCATAAAGCTGTGCCAACGTGATTTCTTCATATGCATACGCCTCTTGTGCATCCTCATAGTTTTCGTACCCTGCCGCCAATGTCCGTGCCTCCATGAGCCGCTTCTTCTCTGCCGTGGAATCTCGTTTGAGTACGGTTTGCAGCGACTACGTCTTCTCCCTTGTCAATAAGCCTTTTTGCGCTTTCAACCATTAAGTCGAATTGTTCCTTAATTTCCTTCCTGTTCATTGATTTCACCTCTTTTCAATTTTCGGAGTTTATCAAACTCAAGCGAGAGCGCGGCATAGTCAAGACGCTCCACCCCATTGCCTCAAGCTCCGTTGCACAGTCGTAGCTGGTTACGTCTTTGCTTTTCCCTCGAAGCAAGTACCTATCAAGCATCGTTATCCTCCTTCACCGCGAACCGGGCTACGTCAAACTTCCAATTGCTCCGTGCTGTGTTCGGCTTATTCACTCTATTCCAAATAACACCACATCCTACACATTTTTCATCACCTCCACGAGTGTTATAAAGACATGTAGAGCAATCAAGTGTCACTGCACTTTCTAATGCATCACATCGAAGCTTCCAATGATCCCTTTGCTGTTGCATGTCATTTGCATGGGCCGTCTTTGCTTTTAATGCATTTTGTAAACATTCAATTTCATTCAGCAAAGCAGGAATGAGCTCTGTATCTTCCCGGCTTTCAAACACATAAAATTTTGCCATTAAAGCACACCTCTCGGGAAATAGTCGTACACTTGTTTTTCTCTTGATCGACGAATAGCATCTTCACAACTCCCTTCATACGCAATTTTCCAACGGTCACGATCAGCCTCAACTTGCCGCTGTATTTCAATCATGCCTAATAGTTCTATCCTACGCATACACTTTTCACCATCCGCCCGCGCCGTTTCGATAGTCAACGCCTCTTGCAAGCGCATGACTTCATCCAACAAAGCAGAGATGTCTTGTCGAGCGTGAGCGATAAACTCGGCATCGTGAGCTGTCTTACAAGCAGACACAAACACTGTTGTGTTGTTGGCTAATACGTCAGCGGCATATTTATGTCCTTCATAAAATTCCGCTATCTTCCACGGCCCCGGCGTTGCCGCCTGCTCCCGCATCCTGATCGCATCAAGCTCTTGCTGTGTCATAAACTTATTCATTGGCTTCCTCCGTGACATCGAATGATAAGTGGATTAGGTAATCTATCACTTTTAGCATGGCGGCCTTGCTGATTCCGTTGTGTGTAGACATCCTCAGGACTTGATGGATAGCAAGCACTTTTTCGTTGTCCGTGTACTTGTCTGTATCAATGTTCAAAAATATCGCGGTTGCAGTTCCGAGTTTCATTCCTGCTTCTCCTTTATCCATATGTCTAGTACCCACTTCGGGGCCGTAACAAAATCAAACTCTCCGGGCTTCACCCCTAGCAGTTCTCCGTTTGCGCATATGCCGGAGATTGCGCCATACTTGTTTGCTACGGCAGGGTACTCTTCTCCGGCGTTCAGGATTGTTCCCGGCTTGTTAAGTTGCACTCCAAAGATGGAGTCCGGCCTTATGGTTGACGTCATGCATATTTTTATATCTCCGTCTGTGCAATTGCGGTGTGTTAATTTTCTCCTCAGCACTTAACATCATCTCCGTTTCTGGTAGCTTCATAAAACATAACCATGTCGTATTACCGACTTTGCGCTCCTTTTGTCCGTATAGTGGCTACTAACCTCACTTTTTGTTAGATTTGAATTTAATAAAAATCAGGATACTGATAAAAATTGCAGCAATTACCATAGTAACTATTTCACCCCACCGGATAATCTCTCTAATGATAGGCTGTAGCTCTATTAGCATTTCGAGCATTACTCAAACACCTCACTCATCCTTTCCAAATTTAGCCATCTTTGAAATTCTGCCGTGGCATACTCTTTATGATTTAGCATTGTTACTTTGCCTCCTTTATTTTCACAAAACAGAGCCAGTGTGTTTTGCTCGACTTGCCGCTTCTGTTGCCATATAACGGCTCTCGCTCTATGGTCTCGACTACGCTGTTTACGGTTATATTTTCCTCGTTCCACTTAAAAATCAATGTTCCGTTGGTTTTCAATACGCGCCAGCACTCGTCAAACCCCGCTTTAATAAACGGCCGCCACTCTTTGGGTAATTTACCGTATTTCTTGTATTGCCATCCTGTTTCAGAGGCGTTTGTAAGGTGGGGAGGGTCAAATACCACATGCCAAAATGATTCATTAGAAAATGGCAGCGCTGTACAATCTGCTATCATGTCAGGCTTTACTTCAAACGGTCTCACACCCCGCCACAAGTCGCCCTCAAATTCTCGGTTATCGCAAAAAAGTACATGGGGATTATTTTTGTCAAAATAGAACATGCGCCCACCGCAGCATGGGTCTAAGATTGACTTAACCATCGTTTTTCACCCTTTCAAATTCCACAACCCACACCCACGGGTTGCCGTCCCACGTACAGCCCTCGCGCTTATCGTTAATATCGCGCCACAAGTCCTTGAATTGGATTATGGGGTAACTCGGTGAGTCCATTCCCTCCGCATGGGCGTCGGCGTCTGAAATATCATGTAGTCTTTCCACGCGCACCCCGGTCACCCGCAGGAATAACCGTGCGGCGGCGCGGGGCATGTGGATTGATGGGCGCCATTTTATGCTTCCGTTAGACACAAGGTTTTTTTCATCGGTTGCTTTGTACCAATATGGTTGCCCGTAAGCCCAAGTCTCCCGTACCCATAGAATGTCACCGGAACCGTAAGGTGGATTTATATATCTAGGGTTACCCTTCACTACTCGACGCGTCTGTGTTTTTCTTCCGTCTATGATAGCGCGAACCATTTCAGCGCTAAAAATTATGGGCTTCATTTCTACCTCTCTTCCCAATCAGAGCAACTGTCCTCATATTTGAAACTTGTTGCGTCGCCATAACAAATACTGTTTATATTTTCACAATACCAGTACCTCTCAGGATCATTAAGCTCATACTTGTTCCATCGACATGTAGTGCAAGCCTTCAAGCTATTCACCTTCTAACCTCACTTCCTCCGCCAACAACGCTATAAATTCGCTATTTGTCGTACTTATATCCGTCTTAGTTATAGCATGACGAATAGCTCTCTCAACATTCAAAATAGTCACGTCATATTCCTTTGAGATACTCGGATAGATAGCTTTTGTAATCTGCCAGCCTTTGGGATTGTTCACGGCATAAATCAGCGCGCTTAATAAGTACTTATATCCCTTGAGATTTGGCGTGACGCCCATATCAATCAATTTCTGCGACAGCTTGCGCTCAAGCTTATTATTCATTGGATACCTCCTTCGCTTTCAATCTTGGACACTCATCCCTATCATATACTGACTTTTCTTTGCTTGCCATTTCGCCAAAATGTATAGGTGCTTTAAGCGTAATCAAGGCTTGTGTCACATTGCTAACAAAATAATCTCTCTAATGATAGGCTGTAGTTCTATTAGCATTTCGAGCATTATTTAAACACCTCACTTACTTCTTTATTTCCGGCAGTTCTGGCAGCGGCATCCAGTGAGTCACGTTGTAATAGCGCTGGTTATCAAGCCCACAGAAACAATCGTCTCCACTTCTTGGCCTAAACGCAATTAAGATATCATTTTCGGCAACGATAAAAACATTCGTATCGGGTTCGGGCCATTTGTCGTTAATATTGTTCCACTTTAACACGGTTGGGGCGCTTTGACTCAGACTCCAACATCTCAATACATTAATGGCTTCGTCGATTGCTTTTGCGCCTATGCTTTCGGGCGGGTCTACGAAAAGTTTGCTGGCTTTAGCGTTATTTCTTAATTCCTTACGCTTTATAATTTGAAGTACATCTATGGCATCTTTCGCTGTCATGGCATCTCTATCCTTTCAAATTCCACAACCCATACCCACGGATTTTTATTCCATCCATATCCACGGTCAGCATTGAGGCTATCCCACAGTCTTGAAAAACACACGGCTACGCTTTTACAATCCGGGCAACAAATACCTTCTGTTCGCCGTATGCCTTTACAAGTGGGGCAGCACACTTCGGGTATTTGACCGTCGGGAGATATGCCCTCTTTTACGGCATCTTGCTTCGTCATAGCGTGCAGCCGTTCCGGCCGTATGCTTTTTACCCGCAAGAATATCCTCGCCGCTTCGCGGGGCATGTGGATAGAGGGCTTCCACTTGTCGAGTTTACCAAGATGGCAGTTGTCGCCCTCACCGATTTCTCCGTCAGCACGATATGAGTAGCCCAATTCGTCGTCGTCCCACCATTCCGCGAATTTCAACCACGTCTCCCGGACGTACAGAATATCTCCGGGCTTGTATGGGGCACACCTTGCCACGAATTGAACGGGATTCCACGGTTCGCAACAGCTTCCGTCACCCCGTTTGTCAATGAACGGAGAAGTAACGTTATAGTAGTGTCCCCTAACAACCGAATGCCAATATCCGCCAGCATCCTCAAAGGGTTGCGGCTTAATCACCCGGCGCGTCTGTGTCTTGTTGCCGGAGAGTATTGCTTGCACCATAGGCGTACTAAATATAATGGGCTTCATTCGCTATCACCCCCGGATTCATCTCCGTCTGCATTGAAAAATCTCTTTGTTCCGTCGTAGTAATAAACAACGATGGTATATCCTCTGTGCCATTTTTTGTCTGCATAGAAGTTGGTAAACGGCTCTCCGTACCCCATAGGCTTATCGCTTCCCTCATCTTCGTCTACTTCGTACCAACGAGAACCGCAACAGGGGCATGAATCACTGTAGTTATAGGATATTTCATCAAACTTGCTGTTTGCTTCTTTTGCGTTCTGCGCCTCCACGACAACAAACTCCCTCACCATGTCGTTTCGGTAGAAGCTACCGCCGGAATTATTCTGACTGAACGTAAAGAATTTTGTGTTAATCGTCCGTTCCATTCTGCACCTCCTTGTCGTTGTCAACATCAACGAGTTCGCCCAAGTCCATCTGCCCCGGTGCTGTTATTTGGCGTTCCTCCCGTTCCTTTTTAAGCCGGAAAGCGACGCGAGCCTGTTCTGCTAACATTTCCATGTCGTCAACTAATTCCTTGTCAATGCGTATCGGCATAATCAAGCCAACGAGGACGAAGCCGATTTTTGCGGCAAAATAAATACTCCCGTTGTTGCAGCGACGTTCGTATATCTCTAATTCGTCTTGCACATCTGCAAGGGGCTTGAAATATTCGTCGTTGACAAATTCTAAGCCGTCCCGCGTCATGTACGGTCGCACAATGCGTTCTTTGTATCTTATTGTGATGTAAGACGGGTCTAACATCTTTTCGCCGACACAGAAGTCACTACCATCTATGCCGTCCGGGAAGTCGTCAATGCCAATATCACATCGTTCCCTTTGAGACACACTAATGTCAAAAAGCGCGGCGATGTGTTCCTCTGACAGTGGCGGCAACTCCGGCAATGGGTAAATTGCGCCCCGCACCCCAAGCCATTGTTGCGGTTTTTCTGCGTTTTCTGTTTCTCGGTTGTACAAAATATAGGTGGATTCTTTTTTGCATAACGCCGCTAAAGCTTTCATCTTCATGCGTCCTCACCTCCTACGTGGTCGCGCTGTTCTCGTGTGTACGTTATCAACTGCTTGCATAGCAGTAACGGCAATTCCGCAAACAGCCAGTGACAGCGTTCCAATCCATTACTTCCGCGCCTCTTTTTCAAAGCAGAATACAATGGACTTGGGGTTAGGCTTCACCAGTCCGAAGCGTACAGCGTTTCGGTACGTTACGCTGTCGCGGGCAAGTACGGCAGGAAACCGTTCTACCTGCGCCCGGAAACTTTCAAGGCTCGACGTGCCTTTGCGGTGATTGCAACTTCGGCACGACGGATACATATTTTCAAATTCATCAGCACCTCCATTGGCAAGGGGCTCCATATGGTCTATTACCATTTCTTTTGTGTGGATGTGGCAACCGCAATAGCTGCAATTTCCGTTTGTTTTGTTATAAATTCGCTGCCGCTCACCCATTGCGAGTCTTCTCCGTTTCACTGCTCTTTCCCCTCCCATGCCTCGCACGAATCGCCGTAGCGAACATACTCCGTGATGCGTTCGCTCATTTCATTGGCGCAATAGAAATCCTTGCCATCGTGTTTGTTGAATCGGCAATTGCCGCAAACGTTCAGCCTTGAATCATTCATTTGCAACCTCCGTTCCGGCTTCAGTAATTTTATCTAAAACGTGCATATACACGCTCGGCACAAATTTCAATGGGCAGAATGGGGCTCTAAATTCTTTATATCCACTGACTGCATTCTTGTAATCGCCAGGTTGTTCACTCACGCCACACATAAGTGCGGAGGGAGATGTCTTACAAGCCAAGTTGCATTTTGTACAAGATGGCGGCACATCAATTACCAATATCGCCTTCATCAGCTACACCCCATTGCCGTCTTGATTTCCTCTGCCTTAGTGATTTTCCCTTGCTTGACGTACTCCCATATAGTTACAATTTTCTTTTATCCCACGGGAACTCTTGAATTAGAGGTTCTCCCCATATACCTGCAAGGTTATTTTTAAGGAAAACAGGTATCTTTGCAAAGCGACAATCATCCACTATTTTCTGTATCCATTCACGTTTGGGGATCTTGCCTTGTCGGTTTCCTGTTTCTGCGCCAACGATTATCCACTTTGGGGAATTGGTGAAGTGCGTACCGCCGAGATTAGAAAATGATTTTGTCGTGTAATCAACTGTCAAATCACCCAAGTCTACTCTCGACAGGTCAATTTCCCCATGTAATGGCTCTAAGCTAAGAAATAAGTTTATTGTTACCATGAGGCTCAGTGCGAAAACGAGAGCCATCTTCACGCTGTTTGGTTTCCCAAAATTCTGTGTAGTTCGGCAGACTTAATCCACCATATATACCCATATTGCAAACCATGAAACCGCCGTCTACCCACTTCACAAGGTGAGCGTGATTATCGCCGTAATGCTCATGACGGATAACATCGCCCTCGAATATCAAAGAGCCGTTTTTGTCTTTGTAGCCGGTGCATTGCCCGATGGTGGCAGGGTCTACAGCGTAAGCATACCGCTCTCCCGTGTGGCCTTTTATGAAATACTCTCCGTAGTGGGTGATGTCCAAATTGCCAGAAACCATACCGTCACCGTTCACCCGCAAACCTCGGAATAAATATCTGTCCATTGCCTAACCGCCTTTCTTTGCTTTTTTAAACTCTGTGAACTGCCACACGTAGTCGTATGATGTCCTGAATACATTTCTTGCCGCAATCGCAAGTTTAGGCTCGTATTCTTTAACTATTTCGATTTCTTGCAAGCAGAGACTATTAAAGGGGCAACCGAAGCAACCGGTTCTTGATAGTCCGTAGACTTCGTAACAATCCGAGTACCTCAACCCGCGCCACACTTTGTAGGTGTGTTTATCAGCATCTGTCCAATACCAAAGAGGGCAGTAGTCCGGCTTGTTATCTTTGCAAGCAGGTTTATAACATGTTCGCGGTACGGTTGCCCTGCGACCGCCCTCGGCAATTCTCATGCCTCGTATCGTTAAATCTGCATCTATTTCTCTTGCGAAATCATCTCCCGGATATTTCTTTGCATAATCGCAACATTTTTCTGATATTTTGAATGTCGGCGGATTTTCAGATAGAAACTCTTTCAGCATAAAATGTTTTGATATGTTGAAAGAAGAATTATCTCCCCATTCGTTGCACCACCATCGAAGCGCTGATTTTGCTCTTGGGTATCTTGCATATAATTCTTCAAAGGAAGCGTTAAGCTCAAACTTGAAGTTGTGGCTTTGCAACCGAAATATATACTCGCTTACCTGCTTGCTTAAAAACGGAACACCGTGTTCTCTGCACGATTGGGGGATTGATTTTCTCGGTTTTTTTGTCTCAATTTTTATAGCATATTTGTTTTCAAGATGCCCTATATGCCGCTTCGTTGCATCGAACTCGAACTCTAAGTCGAAATAGCAATAATGAATTTCACAATCTCGCTCGATAAAAGGCCGCACAAGTTCGATTAAATCAAGAACGGTATCACTGTCCGAGCCGCCAGATACCGATACGGCAATTTTACTGTGTTGGGACATTATACTGTGGACTTTGAGCAAAGTTTTATATATTTGCCCATATTTAGGATTTTGCGGTATTTGATTGAGTAGTTTTAACAGCCTGGTCACGAATCACACCGCCATTACACTTTTTAGTCCTGCCATAGTGCCTATTTTTACGCCGCACATTTCCGGCAGATTTGCCCTCACAAGTGCCTCTGCAAATGGTGGCGGTACTGCGTTTCCGCACCAGGCAATTTGAGCAGCCTTTGTGATTGGCTTGCCATCTACTCCTGTATCGATTACATAATCCTGGGGAAAGCCCTGTGCGTTAAATAACTCCCTTGGTGAGAGCATTCTCAGTCCGATGTCAGCAATGGTATATTGCTCTCCGTGAATGTTTACAAGCTGTGTCCGCACTTCTCCGAAGTTTACGCCTCCTGCCGTCACCGTCCGCATGGGTTCACTTAACGGATGGGCAAATTCCTGACCTTTGAACTTTACCAAGTGGGATGTCACCAAGGCGTTGTGGTCTACCGATGTTACGGTATTAAGCGGCTCGGTTAGTGCATTGCCGTACTTAGGCTTTTTAGCGGCCAGATTCTTGTACTCCTCTGATGTTATCCTCATGCCATTTCAACCTCGAAATATATAGCATGGGTGCCGTCAATCAGCTTCTGTTCCTCATCACTTGTCGTGTAACCGAGGCTTTTCAGAAACTCATATACTTGGTTAAGTGCTTCACGATCAGAATATTTGCCACTGTGGTCGATTGCAGCCACGTTGCCCGGCTCAAGACGGCTGTATGCTCCTTTGAAGAAAAACTCCTTGCTGACCGCCGAGCCTTGGCATTCATCAATGAGTCTGCCTACGGCTTCCTCACGGGTTTCGCCTTCGCCTTTTTCCCATGTCGGCCGGAACTTTTTATCAATGCCGAGCAAGGCGCGGATTACATCTTCGTTGGCATTTCTTACACTGAATAAAGCAAGTGCAGCAGCTCTGTTAACAATGTCAGCGGTTTCAGCAGTTGTGGTAAATCGCTTTGCGAAGGTCAAGCGCATGTCATAAGCCTGTTTGAACATGTCTTTAATTCGTGTTATCACTGCTTCTTTACGCTCTTTTTCTTCCTGTGCAGCCACTTTTTTTACCTCGGCATCGTCCTCCTCGGAGGCTATTGCGTACACAGTTATTCCGCTGAAGCCCTGCTCTACCATGTAGAAAAGTTCAATGCCGTCAAATTTCCCATCCGAGTTTTCAGCTTCAGCGGCCAACTCGCCAACCGAATCCAAATCTCCTGTGTCATACCGATAAAAATTCCAGTAATGGCTCTTAGTTGCCTTTCTGCCCTCATCCGGGCTTGTTTCCGTAGCGAATGCGGCAATCATGCGGATGAGTTGCGCTTTCTGCTCGTCTTTTTCCTGTTGGGTTATTGCGGCTTTTAATGCCCAGTCAAATTCCTTTGTGCCTATTTGCTCAAAAACCTCGGCACGTTTTTCTGGGCTATCCACCTTGTAACACTGCTCATAATCGTTGAGGTCAATGGGTCTGCCCTGCACACGCTCTATGGCTTCCTTGCCGAAGGTTTTAACAATTTTTACTCTGCGGCGAACCGTTGATTCGGAAAGCCCTGTTCTACCGCTAATCTCTTTGATGCTGTCACCCCAATCGAGCATTAACTGTATGCCCTGTGCTTCTTCCAGGAGGGCGAGTTCCTTGCGTTGCATGTTTTCCGCAAGCATAAGGGCAAGTTGCTCTTTTAAATCCATGTCCGTGTCAATCCTGCACGGTACTTCCGTCAGCCCTGCAAGTTCTGCGGCGGCTCTGCGGCGGTGACCGATTACGATGGTAAAGTCACCCGTGTACGCCTTTTTGTTTTTAATTTTGCTGTGGTACTGCTCCACATCCACAGGCACAACAGTAAGATTCTGTTGAATGCCCCTTGCTTTGATGCTTTCGGAGAGTTCAGCAAGGTCACCCAAATTTGTCCGAGGATTGTTTGGGTGCGGATGCAACCGGCTCAGTTCGATGCTCGGTAATTGCATAGTTACCTCCTGTTTTTGGCTTGTAGCCTTTATTGGTTAAACCGTCTTCGGTGAAAGACCTTTAGTACGCCTATTTTTTGCTATTTTTCAGCTTGAAACGGTGGAATTGCTGTATATTTTCTATTTTCCAAATGGTGATGTTGATTCCGAAAATTGAAATAATACGAATAAACTCCACTCGCATCGCTGCTGATGTTGTTTTCCAAAACTCTGTGGTTAAGTTGATGCTTGGTTTCCGAAGTCTTCCGCTTTTTATAGTGATTATCGCATGTGCTTTTTCAGGTATTTCGCTTAGGTATACATTTTTGTACCCGTCTTCAAGCAGAAGTTTCATAGCCTTATCAGCCGTCATAGGCATTGGCATCATAGGAGCCCCCTGTTCGATTTTGCAGCTTGGTCAAAATTAAGGAGCGTTAGCTGTTGCCGCAGGTTATCCCAATCAAAGCCGTCATCCATGATGTCGGTGATGTCAGATATGGCCTCTGTCCAATCCGTGCCGAGTGCGTTCACCATGTTTGACCAGTCCTCTACATCATGCTTGACTACATCAAGGCCCTCTCCGCAGTGCCGTAACTCGTGATAAATAAGTGCGACACGCTGATTGTCCGTCGTGTTTTCAATAAACCAACTGCGAATCTCCATGATGAACCAATATCCCCATATCTCCACGAGTTCCTTTGGTGCTTTACGCACCCTCGCCATCCATTGCCGCTTGCCGGATTTTTTCACATAGTCCGGATCTTCAAGGAAAAGAATCTTACTGGTGTCGATGTGTGCTAATTCTTCAAACCTCTCAACCAGTTTTTTTGCAATCTGCTCGTACTTGTGGTTGGCAATCCAGTAACCGTTACAGAAATTTGCCTTGTTTATTTTTCCGACTACACGAACGCTACCGTCATCTTCAAAGTCAGCAAATTGGAGCGAATATCCGCCGTCTACCTGCTCGTCAAACTCTACTGCCCCATGTTCGTCACGGATTGTTATTCTGTGGCTCATACTTACCCCCTTACGGCTTCTACTTCATCCTGTAATTTCTATCTCTGTCGTACTTGATTTGAACACAGAAGTTAAGCTTGGAAAGTTCATAAATTCGGCTGCCTATCGCTTCGTCAATGTCGAGTAGGTCATCTATGAGCAACTCGGACGATATGATTGTGACGAGGTTTCTGTTGATGTAGCGGTAGTTAAGCAACTCGTGAGCCAGCTTTATATCTGCCTCGGTAGGGAACTTGCCTCGCTCCGTTTTGAAAAGGTCATCAATGTACAGAACATCCACCGTTTTCAACGGCTCCATTGCAGACACATATTCCTCTGCGCTGTTGACTACTGCTTTCAAAACGGGGGACTCGTCACGCCAGAGCATATACCGAGCGGCTTTTCCCATTGAAAGGAACTTGCCAACTGCCGCTGTGCAAAGGTGTGTTTTTCCTGCACCTACTTGGCCACCCATGAACAGCCACTCTGAGTGAGGATAAGATTCCACAAACCGCATCGCTTTTGATTTGGCTTGGCGTTGCCATTCGTTCGTGGCCTCAAAATTGTCAAAGGTGCATCTATCAAGCTGACCTGCAATTCCGCTTTTCGCTATTCTTCTCATGCTTGCTCGGATATCCATGCAAGAACATCGTTTCATGACTTCATAGCCGTTTTTGATCATGGAAATATAGCCTTTGTTTTTGCAGGTCTGGCAGTCATAGCCTTCCAAATCACCAGCGGAAGCGTTGTAACTGTCTACGTTTCTCTGCATTTGTTCTTCACATCTCTGCAATCGTTCTTCACATGACAGTGCCGGTGATGGATTTGTTTTTAGTGTTTTCAGCCGTTCCAGTATTGCGGCCGGGATTTCCATATTTTCCTCCCCTAGTTCCGTTTTCCCGTGGGTTATATCCTCGCCCACCTTGGTCTTGTGCCTTGGCAAGCCACCGATTAACAAACCTCAAAATGCCTGTCTTCGTCTTACGTTGGCTTGGGTTGGCATCAATCCAACCTACCATGTTGCGAAGTTCCTGCATTATGTCGACAGCAGGGTATAAATCCACCCATTTGTCTACTTGGCTTTGCGTTACGGGATGCTCGGTCTTGTCGTTCAAAAGCAGGGTGATTACCGCAGGTTCTGCCCCCTGTTCTGGTTTTGTTTTGGCAACATCGTCCGAGTTCTTGCGTGGAGTGGCGGCGTTAGCCGCCTGCTCCGCGCATATATCTTTACTGTACTCCTCTATACTACACTCCTCTATACTATTCTCTCTTAGCATTTGCTTAGCGGTTGCTAAGCCATTGCTAAGCGGTTGCTCCGCAGATGCTAAGCAATACTGATTGTCTACAATCGCAAGCTCGGCCAGTTCCTTCTTGTATTCAGTGGGTTTGACGCGCCTCCTGTCCAGCCAGTTATGCTTATTCCAATCGGTAATTACCACAACGCCATCCGCAAAAGGTATAACAAAACCTTTGGCAATGAGCAGTTTAACATCGTCGTCACTGCCGCCATGCACACGTATAATGCGCTTTGGCGATACAAAGCCGTAATCATCAGCCTCCAAACCTAACAGAAAATATAGTGCTTTTGTACTCATCGGCATATCCATGAATCTATTGGTGTCTATAATAGATTTGTCGAACATTCGCTTGCTTGCCACGGTGTCCAACACCCCCCTCGTCCGGATCGCAAACCATGACAATTGTCTTATTCATGCCTCAGTCTCCACTTTTTACAAATTTCCTCGTCGGCCTCGATACCGTACACGTGATACCGCTCGTCGAAGGCGGCCTGACCGACGGTGTGCGCCTCGCTGTGGTGCTTGCGGCACAGGCACATGACACGTAAACCAAGGTGTACGATTTGTTCTCGGTCAAACCCCATGCCGACGCAGGCCACGTGATGAAGCTCGCCCGGGGCGTTGCAGACGATACATTTCTTGTGCATAAGCGTCGCGTAAACGGCGTTGCTGATATCATCGGTGTGTTCGACAATCGGTTTTGACAGCGGTATATCCCACAGCAGGCAGAAATTTAGCAAAAAATTTATGTACAGTCTGGCCGTGGTGACGCTACAATCCGAAAGTGAAAACTTGCCGGAGCCGCTTTCATCCCGATACATTTCTTTGAGCCACCAGTGGTTGGTGTCGCGGTCATCGCCGTTGTATTTGGAGATATCGCCGAGGATCGCCCATGCTTTCTTGCGCTGTTTTGCTCGGATCGTGCGCCCGTCGTCAATACGAATCTCACCGTCAAGAATATCGCTGTCGCTGTATTTCCGCAGATGATCGGTCAAACTCTCATTGGGGACGAGTACAAAGAGGACTGTGCCTTCTGCGGTTTCCCTATGCACTTTTGCCTTAACCTCTTTGTACATGATATCCCCCACAACACTATTCTCGAGCTTTCCATTTCTCGCAGTACAGCTCCCAAAGACCGGCAGACCTCAAAAACTCAACGAAGTCCAGAATTGTTCGGTCAATGCTCAAGACTTCGAGGCGATTATATTTTTCTCGGAATACATCCACGCCATCTGATACCAAATACTCAAACACCCTAGCTTCGGGGCATATTTCGAAGTAGAAAAGGTGCTGGGTGTTGTCGAGAAACTTGCCGACCTCGTAGCTTTTGCTGAATTTTATATCATAGATTGTGCCGGTCTTCAAATAATCGAGCCGTCCGTACAACAGGAAATTAACGCCACCGATGTCCTTATCTCTGTACAACGCAACTTGCTTCTGGCCACCCCGAACGATATCAGCAACATTGGCCACAGCTACGGTCTTGGCCTGCGCTCCGTCGGCGCAGGCATTTACCATGTTCTCAAAGTCGATCCCGGCTTGCATGGCTTCGTTCGCCGGGCGTTCCTCGCGGCGTAGTGCCACCAGAAAGTCTTCGTAGGCCGTGTCCTCGTAGCCCTCAAATGCCCTGTAGATATAGAGCCATGAACCCAACAAAGATTGAGTTATCAAATATCTACTCATCATCAGTCACCTCCAACATCATTCGCAGGTTTTCAATGCGGCGCGCGGCTTGGGCAGCTTCGCGTTCCAGCTTATTGATTTGGCTAAGGGTGTTGCCGCGGTCTACATGTTCGGGGAAACGGTGGGATCCGATTTGGAAATAGCTGCTAAAACCGCTAGACCTATCCGATTCCGTGATGTATTCTTGGTTTGCGTATGCATCAATCCATACTGGCTCATAAAATCCGCGTTCCTTGCATTTATCGCAGTCACAGATTTTGTCTACAACGCCGCGATTGCCATGAATATCAATAATCACGTCACCGATGTTGATTGTTATGTCACTACTCACCAGTGCCACCTTCTTCGTTTGTGGCTCTGTCAAGTGCATCCTGCTCATTTTGCGGTGTAGCACTTTTTGACGGCTTACCTTTGGGCTTGCTCTCCTTTGGAGATTCGTCTTTAGGTTGATCCTCTTTTGGCGGCTCTTTGTCCTCAAACTGCTTGGCTTCCTTGTTCCATGTGAGCCCAAGCTCGACCGCTCTGGCTCTCGCCATAGCACCAATTTCTTTCTTGCTTGTGAGGACGTGTTCTACTTTGTCTAGTTGCTCGGCAAAGGCATTGGCGGTCTTGGCGTTGGTTATAGCATCCACAAGTGCGCGACCCTTTTTCATGGCCTCGTTATACAGTTCCTTTTCGGTTTCAAAGACCTTGCTCTCATCCGCAATATTACCCTGCATTTCGGCAAAGAGCTTGGTCAAATAGTCGTTGGGTGTGTTCTCGTCAAGCCGCGGAAGCTTATATACACCCGATACGCCATAGCACCCCTTGGCGAAGTATTCCACTGTTGGCGAGAACCCCGCCACGCGGTCATCTCCAACAATCTGCACAAAGCACCCGATGTCGCAGGGTTGCCAAACGATGTCACGCGCCGCACCTTCGCATAACAGGCGCTGCTTAGTGATGTCCTTGTCCTTCTGCTCTACCGTGTGGAATATGTAGATGATGTGCTTGTTAAACGTATACTGGAGCATGTTTGTAAACCGCACAAATTCGGCCTTGACCGCACCGAAGCCCTTCAAACTGATGGCGCCGTTCTTCTGACGGTTGACAGCGGGATTGTCGCGCATCGCCCAATCTTGCAGAAATGTAATAAAGCTACCGCCTGTGTCGATCACGATCGTTTCGTATTCCTTTATCTCCGCGCTTTGCAAATCTTTCAGCACCTCTTCGTAGGTGGCGCACATGATGGCAGGCTTGCGGTGTTGCGCCTTGACGCGGCTGATGCCCTTGTCAAAGTCAATGATAATCGGATTTGGCGCGGAGAGCGCCATCGTGGTCTTGCCCGTGCCGGGGCTACCGCTAATAATCATTGAGAACTTCTTCCCTGTGAAATCCATGTTCTCCGGTCGTACTATTGACATAATTATTTACCTCCCGCTTTCGCTATAATTGATTCTAGGCCCAAGGCTTGCACGATATTTTCGCCAATGTGTCCTGTGATAGTTTCCTTAACATACTTCTGTATACCTTGCTTGACCTCATCAGCCGCTGTCTTAATGGCGGCATTAAGCTTATGGTCAATTTGCTTTTGGATAGTATAATCAACACGCTTTGTTTGGTTGCCGTAGCCGGACGAGCTAACCGTCTTGCCGTCTTTGTCAACGTAGCCATCAATAAAGTTGTCACAACGCTCTTTCAAAAGTTCCATAACAGAAACTTCCTCTCGGGTCTTGTCGCCCCATCTGTCGGTTAAAGTGCGTGGTCGAGTGAAGAAATCCTCTAAAAGCGTGTTTAACTTTTCATCAATTGCCTGCTCAACACGAGCAGTAATAGTTTCATCAACCTTTGCTTGAACATTTGAGAGAGATTGATTGATTATCTTGTTGGATATTTTGCTCACAATCTCATTTTGCAAGATTGCATCCAAGTCATCCCTTTCGTCAATCCAATCTACATCCACTTCGATTGTGAATTTAGCCATCGCATTGCCTCCACACTTTTAATATTTCCCTTGCCTTCAAGAGCATTTCCTCGTCGAACCATCCGAAATGACATTCATCCTTGGGGATGCGAAGCTTTGCGACCAGCATAGCGTAGGCTTCACCACGCCTCATTTCTCCGCTCTGCCAGATCGGATCAAACAGGCTGTGAGCTTGCATCTTTAGAACTTTCAGTTTGGCATTGGCAAGCCTGCCGAGCGGAGTTGTTCCGTCTGCGTGAGTGCCTACGCTTGCTTTACAGGCTACACAGACGTAGCAGTTGCAATTCTGACTATACTTACTCTGTTTGTAGTACCTCCGGCCATAGATATAATCATTGGTCGTCAAGATCACTTTCTCGCCACAGTACGTACACATTTCGGGGACGGGATAATCTTGAAATTTCATAAATTCCCCCTTGCGCACTCTCGCTTTATCTGCTACAATGGGAAATATAAAGCAAGAGTATGTTTTCAGTGAGCCGCTTCGTTTCTCAGGCGTAAGGCGGCTTTTATCTTGTGGCACTGACATCATGCTCATCATAGACAAGTGGATCAAAATAGTAGGACGTGTGCACCCCGTAAGATATTTGCTTCTTAGACGGCTTGTCCGGCGCGAATAAGGTCTCGGCAAAAAATTTCTCGCCCAGCTTCCTTGATACGCGTATCGGTTTACCGCATGATGTTGTCATGATTACGGCGTTGTCCAAAATATACTCAAGCCGATATTCCATTATCGTTTTCCCCCTTCCACTGCCCGCAACTGTGTTCGGAGTCAGTCCATTCGCCCCAGTAATAGCCGCTCAAGCAGATACACATACGACCGTCGTCAACCCCTTCTTTTCTGTGATAACAGCATGTCCCACAAATGCGTTCAACCATTATCCACCCCTATCAGCTCACGTTTTTGGCGATCCCCTTCTTTAGCCAGCCTCAGCCGCTCCCGCGCGCAGGTGCGAAACGGGCAGTACAGAACATCAGCGATCCATCTACCGTATGTACACGAACTGCACTTGTACAGCGCACGCTGTCGTTCCTTGTTCAGCTCCTTAAAATTCTCCCGCCGCGCGTCCGCCCTGTCATATCCAGTGACCTCTTTCCGGGCGACCAGCATTGCGTGCTCGTATGTACGCTTTGATGTTGCATCTTCCTGATCCACAACCCACCCGCCATTCTTATTCAAATTCTATTTCCAAGCCCGCTATATGTGCGAAATTCTCAACCGCATCGATCTTTTCACCGAGCTCATTTATCAATCCGGTACATACGGTATAATTCCAATCCCAGTCTACACCTTTCGGGCAGTAGTTCAATTTGTGATAAGCTTCACCCCTCTCCCGTATCAAGTTGCCGTGTATCGCAAGTACTTGATCGCGCATTGTCATGATGCAACCCTCCTTTGGCTACGCTATACCCGCACATCCTTCGATACAGTCTTCGCACAGCACCATACCTACGTCATAATATCTATCACCCTCGCATATGGGCTCGTCGCAGTCCGCGCAGATGTACACTGCTTCAAAATGTTTCCCGCGGGCTCTATTGTACTGTTTTTGTTCGTAGATCGTGATTGCGTCCGGTATGTGCATTCGGAACCTCCTCATCTCTCAGCCTGCCTTTCGACGCATGTCCATCTTAAGATGGCTTGTCCATACAAGCCGTGATTTACACGGCTGGTTCACCACCTTGCTTTGGTTTTAACATCCCATGTTGCTTGAATATGTGGTAAAGATCATTGGCGATCTTCTGGTAAGCTTTCTTGCGCTCTTCTTCGCTCTCATAAGTAGGGTGGATGTTCACAACCTCGTATATCTTTTGTGGGCGTGTAGTCCGTTTTGACATGCACATCGCCTCCTTTGTACAGGATATGGAGTGGTCAAGCTTGGTTATGCTTCTTTAAGTGCCTTGCCTAAGTTAAACCTCGCACAAGCCTTGCGCGTCGCGTTGACATCTCGCCTGTGAACCTCGCAAGCTCCGTAGGCCGATATTCCGACCACGACTCTTACATCATGTCCGTACTGAGGTTTCGCTATATACGGCCTGTATCTCCTGCAGTTACAACAGAGTTTCTCGCCCGGGCTGAAATGAATATACGGCATAGTGAGCTTCCTCAAATTTGGTATTGAAAATTGTCGCCCACCATGCTAAGATAACGGTGCTATAATTTGTTTTGCGCAGTGGACGTGGCTTCCCTCAATTGCCGTTGAGGGAGACCGAATAGATCGCGATAATCCATACCGAACAAATCTTCTAACTTTACAAGAACATCGAAAGAAGGTTTTCGTTGTCCTGTTTCAATGGCATGGACTGCTTTGTTGCTTATACCTGTGCGCCTTGCTACGAAGCTTTGAGTCCACTGTTGGTTTATGCGTTCCTGTCTTATCGACAGCATATATCCTCCTTTCTCTTGATGTCTACTTTAAGTGGACTAGCTATTATTAGGATAATCTACTTTAAGTGGATTGTCAAGAGGTGATTTTATTTTCTCAAAAAATGTTCTGTCCGATCGTCTTAAAGTGCTTCGTGACTCCAAAAATATCAAGCAAGGCGAACTCGCCAAAGCAATCGGAATTACTAACAAAACGATAAGCATGATAGAAACCGGGCAGCGAGCTGCATCAATTGAAGTCATTGATTCATTGGCCAACTATTTCAATGTCCCTGTCGACTACCTCACAGGCAGCAACCTATTTGCAAAGTTTGAAGAGATCATCGAGAACAGGCAGCAAATCACCGATTCCCTATTAAAAGACTCATCTAAAGCAGGATTTAACACGTCCTCCCTTTTGCCTACGACTAGTATACTCCAGGGTGTATCCGACATTGATTTTGTCCTGCTACTTTCGGTTCTCTTGAGTAAAATCGAACTTTTCGACGATGCGGAGAGGACTAGGATCGTACTCCACCATAAGTATTAAAACTTTCGTGCAAGCCCTTGAGTGGGCTCTTTTTTTATGGAGTAGCCAAGCTGTATTATGCCGTCGATAGCTGTTTTTGCCTGTCCCAATTTCCACCGCATGGTATAATTTGGACGAATGGGGGTGAGATTTTGAGTTGGTCGTATAAAAGTCCAATGGGCACAATTAGAATCCACCTCCATTATGTTCCATATCGCTACGGTTCGCCCCTCTTGCCGTTTTCGGTGCGGGTGTAGTCCTTGAAAAGTATGTTCATGAGATTTCCTCTGACAGCCTACGCCGAGTGATCCTTTTTTCGCAAATCGTCAATGGGCACGCCGAAGTAATCGGCAATTCGAGCCATTACTTCCAGGCTAGGAGTTTTGAGCCCACGCTCCATATGGGCGATCATAGACTGGGAGACCCCGACAGTATCGCCAAGTTGCGCCGCTGTCAAATCCGCGCCTTCACGGAGTTGCCTAAGCTTTCTACCGTTAATCATTCTGTCACACTCCTTTCATTTCAAATTATGACCTTTGTCATTGACAACCCTTTCTTCACACGATATAATTTCATTGTCCAGATGAAACCGTTCATGTATGAAGGGGTTCTCTTTGCCGCTTCCGCGACGGTAGTCATATTATATAGCGAATATTCGCTATTGTCAACAGGTTCTTAGCGATATTTCGCTATTTAGTCATATTGTATACAAAATGGAGGTGTTTTTTGTGTTTTTTGCGCAATTAGAAAGTCTATGCACAGGTAAAGGGACGACACCATCCACAGTCGCTCGAGAGTTAGGGTTTAGTATGGGCAGTGTTTCTCATTGGAGGAAAGGTAATTGTCCAGGTGGTGATATTGTCGTTAAATTCGCTGACTACTTCGGAGTGACAACTGACCGCTTGTTAAAAGGAGAAGAAAATAAAAGTCAGTCTCAGCTTCGTCAGACTCAAATTATGAAAACCGCATCAGAGATTGCAATTACAATTAAAAAAAAAGCAAAGGATAGAGGCGTTAAGACAGGAAAGCTTTTAGAAGAGTGCGGCCTAAATATTAACTTTATAAATCAAATGATGAAGACTGGTTCTATGCCATCAGTTGAAAACTTGTACCGCATAGCTAGTTATCTTAATCTATCGCTAGAGTATCTACTGACAGGCGAAGAAAAAAACAGTCAATCTCAAATGTGGTTAGAGCAAATTCCAAAGGAGGATGTTGTTATGGATAGGCGGAATTATAAAGAAATAGCTGCTAAATTGGATGCGTTGATGAAAGACCCAAATTTCAAACCGTGGACACAGCAGTTAAAGGAAGGATTTGAGGTGTTGGATGTATTGCCAGATGATAATGCAAATTTCATGCCTCTAAAAGAAGCCTATAATATGCTTATGGATGTTTATGCTGCTGACGCTTACTTTACTAATAGGGAATCGGGGAAATCGATTGCAAAACCATTAACAACTAACTCTGAAGAAAACGATGCTGACGAAGTCAGCACCGCTTTCTTGACTGGACTAGCAGAAAAGCATGGCGTGTCTTGCGATACACCTGAGATGAAGAACTTTATCGACTCAATTGTTTACTTTGTTTCTGGTGACACTAAACCCAAATAGCTCCTCAAGTTCTTCGAGGGTGTGCGAATTGATTAACTCTGGTATCCCATCCAGAGCAGCTTGTTTGTTGCCGAAGTGCGCAATCAACCGTTCGCCCAGCAGTAAGCGTGGCTTTGATTGGAACATAAACTGTTCAACCACCACCTCACTTGCAAGCTCGGCGTCGAGTTTAGCCTTTATGACATCCGCCATCTGCGCCTCGCTAAGTTTGCCCTTGTTATTGTTCATAAATTCAATTATGTACCCGTAATCCTTAAAGGTAATGTGCATATAACTTCCCCCTTATGGTTTTTTCTGAGGTAGCAATAACTGCAATTAGAGTGTGTAATTTATGGGTATTTTTAAATATTATCACAAAGACTATATCTAGTCCTTCAATTGATATAAAATATCGTGCAGCGCTACAAACAAAAGCCCCGCATCTTTCAGCGCATTACAAAGCAAGTCAAGGTTTATCATATGTATATCATCCTTTACCGTATATTACAACAATGCGCATACGTTGCCAAATGATTCTATAATTGTACAACAAAACGCAAATAAAGACAATATTTTATGTGTAAACCATACTAACAAGCAATATGTATTCACCGATAGATAAGCAACGGTTTAATAGCTTCACAAAATCAACTCCCTTACTCAATCATTGCAAGTAAAAAGTTCGCTACAAGGTACACCCAACGCCTTAGATATTTTACACAGCGTGGATATAGTTGGAACCTTGACTCCATTCTCTATGTTATGGATGTGCGATGCTGCAACCCCACTCAGGATGGATAATTCTTTCTGGGTCAGCCCTTTTACGACTCTGTATCGCCCGACATAGATTTTCACAACTATGACCTCCGAGATTTATGATAGAACAATGCTCTCGGTATAGTGTTGCGAATTTCATTGTCACCCATTCATGTAAAAGTATAACATATATCCCACTCTCTATGGAGGTGTAAATGGGAAAAAATCCAACAAAATCTACTGTAATTATTTAGTCAAATTAACTATTTTATAGAACAGTAATATATTAAAGAGGTATACCATGCAGGATAATTTTCAAACTAACTGAAGGATTTTGCTCGCATTGTTAAGTTAATAAATGAGGCGTTAGCAAAATTTGGTGAAATGAGGGGGAGAATTATTTGAGCGATTATAGAAGTAATCCGCACTGGACACGAGATTCAACTGGCAAATGGGCTGTATGCGTTCCTGGAGAAATAATCTCGAATGGCACGCGAGTTATGGTCTCTAAAGCTGATGATACAGTCGAGCCTGTATTGATTACCGGGTATATAGAGTTTGGAGATTATGGAAACCTATACAGCGTTGACACCTCGGAAAGAGACAGAATGGCGAGAGCTGATGATACAATTGTATTTGAATTGAACAAAGATAAAAAAAGTGGAATGTTTATCGGGAGTGAAGGCGATATTTACCATACAACACTCAACAAGTGCTCTTGTCCCGATTTTGTGAGAAGAAGAGCTGCTTGCAAGCATATGTTTAGACTTGCTAATGAATTTGGTGAAGCTGTGTCCGTCAAACCGAGAAGAGAGTACATATACCTAGTAATCTCGGCTTTAATTGCTTTGCTATTTGGAATTTTTGCAAGCGGATGGTTGAGTTTTTTAGGTTGGTTATCTTTTATAGTATTGATTACTTCAACGTATGTTTTACATTCTGTTGATAAGGAAATTGAAGCGAACAGGAATTAAGCATAAGTTCTAGCTTTAAATAATCGAGGATGTGTGGAATGAACGCTATCTACGTGCGACAGTCTATCGACAAAAAGGATAGTATTTCAATTGAAACTCAAATAGAATTCTGTAAGAAAGAGTTTTCAAACGAACAGGCCTATGAAGTCTATCCGGATAAGGGCTTCTCTGGCAAGAATACAAGCCGGCCGTCGCTCAAAAAGCTTCTCCAAGATATTGAGCGCGGCAAGATAAAAAAAGTGATTGTATACAGGCTCGATAGGATCAGCCGTTCAATAACAGACTTTGCAAATATAATGGATATCCTCGAAGATCGTGGTGTGGGTTTTGTATCGGCCAACGAGAAATTTGATACGTCTACCCCTGTCGGACGAGCCATGCTGTATATAATCATGATCTTTGCGCAGCTTGAACGCGAAACCATCGCCGAGCGTATCAAGGATAACTACTACGCACGCGGCAAGAATGGTGTCTGGCTTGGTGGCCCTGCCCCAATGGGCTATTCCAATACGAAGGAAGTGCATGGAGGCAAAAAGGTCGCACTATTACAGCCAAACGATGACCTTGAGATAGTCAAGGAGATATTCAGCCTATACGCCAACACTTCAAATTCTCTAGGTAGCGTGGCGAAGCTTTTACGGCAAAAGCATGGTGGAATGTGGAACAACATAAAGCTCGCCCGGATCATACATAATCCGGCGTATGTTAAGGCCGACGCAGATGTATTCCACTTCTACAAGCTCAAGAAGTGCATAATCGTGAATGATATCGAAGAATTTACAGGCAAGCATGGCTGTAGTTTGTACGGCAAGCGCGACCGGGGCGCCGGAAAATACAATGCCTTGGAAGATCAAGTGCTGGCACTGGCCTTGCACGAAGGGATCATTGATTCCAAGATGTGGCTACAGTGTCAAGCCAAGGCCGACAAAAACGTGCAGATAAAGAATACTGGCAAGGGCAAGCACAGTTGGCTGACAAGCCTTGTCAAATGTGGTTATTGCGGTTACGGCATGATGGTCAAGGTCTACAATAACACCAAGTATTGGGTTTGTACTGGAAGATATGCCACAAACCTATGCGCAGATATAATCGCAACCCACTACGTTCCGGAGGTTGAACAACACGTACAAGACGAGCTTTTCAATTTTGTCGATAACTTTGAAGTATCACCCGCCGAACCAATACAAGACGCAACAAAGTCTAATGCCTTAAAGATTGAGTTGCACAAAATAGACAACGGGATCGAAAACCTTCTGTCGTCCATATCAGCTTCAAATCCTGTGCTGATGAAGTACATCAACGAGAAGATCATGGAATTGGACAATAAAAAAAGCACCTTGCTGGAGGAACTGAACTTAATCGCAATAACCTCCGATCGCATTGATGCTCCTGACCTTAGTAATTGGCACGATTCAGATATACCTTTCAAACGTGATATCGCACAGAAGCTTATTTCAAAGGTATTTCTCTATAACGACAAAATAGCAGTAGAGTGGAAAGCGTGAGTTTTCGCCTTTTCATCTTCTGCTATTTTTATATCTAACGTGTCGATGTCCCACTGAATTGTGAAGTAGCCGAGCGCGTCCGCGGCTTGCAGTACGGTGTTGTTGTACTCGCCGAAGGGCGGGCGGAAGAGGTCCATCTCGATGCCCAGAAGGTCGCGTACCTTGTTGTGTACGCCCATTATTTCGCGCTTGTTGCCCTCGAGGCTAAGCTTCGCGCCGTGGGCGTGGGTGTCGCCGTGATTGGCGATGTCGTGCCCGGCCGTGTGGATGCGCCTGACCTCTTCGGGATACTTGTCGACCCAGTAGCCGCACAGGAAGAATGTGGTCAGTACTCCGTGGTCGTTGAGGATCGCCAGCAGGGTGTCGGTATCGTCGGCGCCCCACGCCGCGTCGAAGGATATGGCGATCTTCATGTCGTCTCTGTCCACGCTGTAGATGGGCAGCTGCTTCTGGCCGCTGACGGTCTGGCTGCGGCTCTCGAATGTGCGCCCGTCGGCGGGCGGCTGTATGCTTGCCTCGTCGGCCCTGGCCTGATAGTTGGCCGAAAGCACATCCACTGCCTGCGTACCGATGGTGAGCGCCGTCACCACAAGAGCCGCAGCCGCCACAAACAGTATGTTGCGCCTGAAGTTGCGCCTTACGTATTTATTTATTTTCCCCATGTTCCCCTCCAAAATTCTGAGCTAATAATGTTTATGCCCGTAATAAGTTTACTAGTACAACAAAAGGTGATATAATAAATTAAGACCTCTTGCGAAACTGTCAAACGCCGTTTTTGCGGTCAATTCCCCGCAATGCGTCGGCAGATCCTTCTAGCTTTGTGAAAGATTGCTTTGCAAATCCGGCATTTGCCAATTTCGCAAGAGGTTTTTGAGAGGAAAGATTCTATGTCATATAAAGTATTAATTCGGGAAGGGCGGGCCAAGCGATCCGTGTTCGGCACGCCTCACGGAGACATACAGACGCCCGTATTCATGAACGTCGGCACTAACGCCGCCATAAAGGGAGCTCTGGCAAGCGAAGACCTGGAGCGCGTCGGCTGTCAGGTGCAGCTATCGAACACATATCATCTGCATCTGCGCCCGGGCGACGAGATTGTGCGCGAGCTTGGCGGCCTGCACTCGTTTATGTCGTGGGAACGGCCTATCCTTACGGATTCAGGGGGATTTCAGGTATTCTCGCTGGCCCACATGCGTAAGATAACGGAGGAGGGCGTGCGATTCGCGTCGCATATAGACGGGCGGCGCATATTCATCGGCCCCGAGGAAAGTATGCAGGTTCAGTCCAACCTGGCCTCGACCATTGCCATGGCCTTTGACGAGTGCATACCCGTTCCCGCCGAGCGTTCCTATGTCGAGGCGTCTGTGGCACGTACCACGCGATGGCTGGTTCGCTGCGCCGCCAAGCTCGAACAGCTAAGCAGCGACGAGCGCACGCTGAATCGCCGCCAGTTCCTGTTCGGCATCAACCAGGGCGGCATATATGACGACATTCGCATAGACCACGCCAAGGCAATCAGCGAACTGGACTTGCCGGGCTATGCCGTCGGAGGCTTGGCCGTAGGTGAAACGCACGAGCAGATGTACCACGTTCTGGAACAGGTCGTGCCGCACCTTCCGGCGGATAAGCCCGTTTACCTGATGGGCGTCGGTACTCCCGAAAACATCTTAGAGGCCGTGGAGCGCGGCGTTGATTTTTTCGACTGTGTGCTTCCCGCGCGCAACGGCCGCCATGCACACGTATACACCGGCCAAGGCAAGCTCAACCTGCAAAACGCGCGATTCGAGCGCGACAGCCTGCCCATTGACGAAAACTGCGGATGCCCAGCCTGCGCGCGCTATTCCCGCGCGTACATACGCCACCTCTTCAAAGCCCGCGAAATGCTGGCAATGCGCCTTTGCGTCCTTCACAACCTGCATTTCTACAACAATATGATGCGGGAAATCCGCGACGCGCTGGACTCTGGAACTTTCGCGCAATACAAACAATCACGGCTGGACAGTTTCAAGGGTCAGTGAAATAATATGATTTAATGAAGGGCTCCTACGCGATGAATAAAAGCAGCGACATGACCCAAGGGTCGATATGGAAACGACTTGTGTACTTTGCCCTGCCTCTGGCATTGGCGCACTTGCTACAGCAATCGTACAACGCTTTCGACGCGTTTATTGTCGGCAGATTTGTAAGCAGTGAGGCATTGGCGGCCGTTGGTTCGTCGATTCCGATAACCATGATGATTATCACTTTTTTTATGGGTTTGTCCAGCGGATCGACCGTTATCGCGGCTCAGCATTACGGCGCGAAAAATTCTGAGGAACTAAAGAAAACCGTCCACACGTCCATCTTGCTGTCGCTGATTATAGGGGTTGCTCTCTCCGTTTTAGGCGTTATCATTTCGCCGGTGATACTGCGTCTTATACAAACGCCGGACGATGTTTTTGTGGAAGCGGTCATATATTTGCGCGTATATTTCGCGGGCCTTACGGGGCTCACGGTTTATAACATGGGGGCGGCGATATTGACCGCTACGGGGGACTCCAAGCGTCCATTGTACTTCCTCGCTCTTTCCGTCGTCGTCAAGATCGCGCTCAACCTTTTGTTCGTTCTTGTCTTTAACTGGGGCGTTATGGCAGTCGCATGGTCGACGGTTATCGCGCAAGTTATAAACGCTGTGCTGGTAATATGGCTCCTGTGCCGGCATCCGTCTGATATCCGGCTGAACCTGCGGCAATTGCGCATACATAAGCAAGCTTTGAAGGGTATATTGGCAATCGGCCTGCCCGGAGGTATTCAGGGCGCTGTTATAAGTTTTTCAAACGTTATTGTGCAGGGTTACATAAATGTTCTCGGCGGATCCGCAATGGCCGGACACGGCGTAACCGCAAGGATTGACGCCTTTCTTATGACGCCCGCGCAAGGCATGGCGCTGGCTATTGCCCCGTTTGTAGGTCAGAACCTGGGTTCCGGGCAAGTCGGGCGCGCAAGGCAGGGGGTTCGGGTGGCTCTGCTGGTTGGGATTGCCGGTACGGTCGTGGCTTCATCGGTCGTACTAGTATTCGGGGAAAACTTTATGAGGATATTTACGACCGATGAGCTTGTTATTTCCTACGGGCTCGCCTTCATGCACATTTTCGCTCCGCTGTACTTCGTTCTGAGCTTCGCCCAAATAATAACAAGCGCGCTCCGCGGCGCAAGCGATGTAACAACACCGACAATTTTGACCATCGTCTGCTTTGTGGTGCTTAGGCAGATTTATCTGTTCTTTGTCACGCAATTCAGCCATACGGTTACGACGGTGGCGCTCGGCTTCCCCATCGGCTGGCTTCTTGCCGCGTCCCTGCTGTTTGTCTATTACAAGAGAAGTGATTGGAGCTCGTTTGAATCTAAAAAGACATCAAGTGGTTGATCTATGCTAAAACTTGTGATATCATAGGTTGCGAAAACCATAAACTGCTATGATCTAACACTGCAAAGGAGTTGTTATCATTGAATTACACAGTATTTCTGACCGCCGACCCCGCGCTGACGCTTGGCGGAGACGGCGGTACGGCAGTCGTCGAAACCGGAACGGCGGCCGCCGCGCCCGCTGAAGGCGGCGGCGGATTAGGGGGATTTTTCGGCGGAGCCAACGCAATGACTATCATACTGATGTACGCGGCTATAATCGCCGTGGCGTACTTCCTGTTGATAAGACCGCAGCGCAGGCAGCAGAAGCAAATGCGAGAAATGCAGGCGGCGCTGAAAACCGGAGACAACGTCGTCACGTCAAGCGGAACGTACGGTACAATCGTGGAAGTAGGCGAAGAGACATTCGTCGTCGAATTCGGCGCCCCTAAGTCGATACGCATCCCGATAGCCAAGGGCCACGTAATCGGCGTAAAAGACCCCAAGTGATGCGGCCATGAGGATCGCATACCTATACCACAGCGGCTTCGCGCTTCAATTTGAAAAGATATCCGTCGTGATAGATTATTACAGCCCAGGGACTTCGCAGCCTGGGCTTGTTGACGTGTTGACGGATTCTTCGCGCAAGCTGTACGTGCTGTCGTCGCACGGCCACGCCGACCATTTCGACACGCAGATACTCGGCTTTGAGCGTACGCACGGCGATACCGCCTATGTTCTGTCACGAGACATCGCTGCCGTAATCGGTACGACTCCCGCTAATGTCGTATATATCGGCGACGGTGAAAGTTATGACGACGGCGATATTAAAATTCAGGCGTTTGGTTCGACCGACGAAGGGGTTTCGTTCTTGATCCATGCCGACGGCAAAAGCGTATTCCACGCAGGCGACCTGAACAATTGGCACTGGAATGAGGAGGCCACGCCTGAAGAATCCGCTCTCTACGAGGCCAACTACCTGGCCGAGCTCGAAAAGATCGCGGCCTGCGCGACATCGGTAGATGTGGCCATGTTCCCCGTAGACCCGAGGCTTGGCAAGGATTTCTCCCGCGGGGCCGAACAGTTCGTTGCGAAGATCAAAACAGCCCACTTCATTCCAATGCATTTTGGAGCGCGTTACGGCACGGCAAACAGCGCAAAACAAGCTGTCGAGCGGCATGGAGCAAGCTTTCACGAGATACATTGCAAAGGGCATGTATTGGATATCTAATGGGCGTTTACGTTACGAAAAGCCTTACCCGTTATCAACATTGGATATGGAGGCCGCTACAATGTCCATTGTAACAAATCGACTGAAAATCAGGCGTTTTTTAGACGCGGATAAAGAGCAATATACTGAGATAATGACCAACCCATACGTTACTAAGTATCTTGGTAACGGCAGGTGTATGACAAAAGAGAATGTTGAGAAATTGCTATCTAACTTTGAAACTGTGTGGAATGATGGTTATGGCGTTTTTGCCGTCACGGAGACAGCAAGCGGAAATGTTATCGGCCATTGTGGGATCAGGCCAATCAGCGACGGCAGAATCGAAATACTTTACGCTTACGCGCCGTCCGCATGGGGAAAGGGCTATGCTACAGAAGCCGGGAATGCCGTTCTTGCATACGCGAAAGACAATTTTAACCTTAATGAAGTAATTGCCATGTCATATCCTCAAAACAAAGGCTCTGTCGCGGTTATCAAAAAAATGGGATTTAAGAGTATCGGACAAGAAGAGCACTTCGGAAATATGCTTGAAGTATTTTCGCTGGATATTCATGATGCTAAGTTTCAAATACTTTAAACTATTAGGAGGTATGCACCATGCAAATAAGCTCAAAATTCTATCATTACAACATCAATGTGCTTGATCTGGCCAAGTCTCTGGAATTTTACCAGAAAGCCCTGGGGCTCACCGAAGCCCGCCGTATGGAAGCCGAGGACGGTTCGTTCATTATCGTATACCTTGGCGACGGCAAGACGGAATTTTTCCTCGAACTGACCTGGTTGCGCGACTGGAAGAACCCCTACAACATGGGCGACAACGAGCAGCACTTATGTCTGTGCGTATCAAACGACTACGCGCAGACACGCGAGTTCCACCGCGAAATGGGCTGCATATGCTATGAGAATCATGACATGGGGCTGTACTTTATAGTTGACCCCGACGGCTACTGGGTAGAAATTTTGCCGGAGAAGAGATAGGCTCTGGGGTTTTCAAACACGCCCTAAGAACATGTTTTAATCAACTTACGACCGACGCGGCCTAAGAGCCTGTCTAACCACAAGGAGGACATACAATTGAAGGAATTCATGGAGAGGTACTTCAGGCTGAAGGAGAACAAAACAAATATAGCCACCGAGGCGCTTGCCGGCTTGACCACATTTGTAACAATGGTGTACATACTTGCCGTTAACCCGCAAATACTTAGCGTAACGGGAATGGAAACGGCCGCGCTCTTTACCGCGACCGCCCTGATGTGCATAATCGGAACCGCGACAATGGGGCTTCTGGCAAGATATCCTTACGCCCTGGCCCCCGGCATGGGCCTTAACGCCTTCTTTGCCTACGTAGTGGCCGCCGAGGTCGGCTGGCAGACAGGGCTGTTCCTGTTGCTGATCCAAGGTATAATGTTCATGGCTCTGGCTCTGGCGAAGTTCCGCGAGGCTATATTTGACTCGATCCCAAAGAACATGAAGTACTCGTTCGGCGTCGGCATCGGTCTCTTCATCACTCATATCGGCCTGCAAAACGCCGGATTCATAGAATTTCACCCCGCTACCCTGGTAACCCTTGGGAATATGCACAGCGTAACATCCGTGCTGTTTCTTGCGGGCTGTGTAATTACAGGGGTAATGGTGGTAAGAAAGGTCAAGGGCGGGATATTCGTAGGTATTATGCTTACTTACTTGCTTGGCCTGGCCGCCCAGTTTGCGGGTTTGTACGTGCCGGGCGTACACGGCTATTCGCTTGTGCCCGACGGGATAATTGCTCCGCCGCCGTCCATAGCGCCCATAAGTCTGGTTACAAACTGGCAGGACATAAGCTTCGCTGGGGTCAGCGTATTCACAATAGTCTCGCTGATACTTATCCTGCTGTTCGTAGAAGCTCTGGATACCGTGGGAACGCTGATAGGCGTGTCCGAACGGGCAGGCTTTCTGGACAAGGACGGCAAGCTCCCCCGCGTTGGGCGCGCGTTGTTCTCGGACGCCTCGACGACGACCATCGGAGCCATACTTGGCGTGTCTACAACCACCACATACATTGAAAGCGCCACAGGCATCCAGGCCGGGGGACGCACAGGACTTACAGCCCTGTTTACCGCGGGTTTGTTCGCCATAGCCATGCTCTTCTGGCCGGTTTTTGCCGTCATCCCGCCATTCGCCACCGCTCCGGCGCTGATAATTGTCGGCGTATACATGTCAAGCATTGTCACCAAGATCAATTTCGACGACTTCAGCGAAGGCTTTCCCGCGTTCCTGGTCATGATCCTCATGCCTCTTACCTACAGCATCTCCGACGCCATAGTCTTCGGCATAATAAGCTACGTGGCTTTAAAGCTGCTGACAGGAAACGCGAAGCAAGTTTCATGGATGATGTACCTGCTGGCGGGCATATTCGTCCTAAAGCTTATATTTCCGTACTAGGGCGTGTAGCCACTACGCAAAGTGCGCATCTTTGCGGCTGATTTTACGCCATTCTACGTTGCTCACTCCTAGCGTACCCAAGGGTACGCGTCGTCGTTTGCGCCTTGATTGGCGCAAAATCAGACTCGCAAATCTGCGCATTTAGTAGCGGCAACACGCCCTAGTTAAAACTTGCTTTCAGATCATAGAAAAATTTCCGAGGCAATTTTTTACCAAGGCAGATTTGTGATTGTTATTTCGCGGAATTGTGGTATAATATTCAATGATTGAAAAAAGCTTAGGAGGAATTTACATGGTTAAAGTTGGAATCAACGGTTTTGGCCGCATCGGCCGCTTGGTGTTCAGAAGCGCCGTAGAGCGCAGCGACGTCCAAGTAGTCGCCATCAACGACCCCTTCATCGATCTTGACTACATGGTGTACATGCTCAAGTACGACTCTGTACACGGACGTTTCAAAGGCGAAGTCAGCGTCAAGGACGGCAAGCTTTGCGTCAACGGCAGCCTGATTTCCGTATTCGAGAGCAAGGACGCCGCAAGCATTCCATGGGGCAGCGCCGGCGCGGAATACATCGTAGAATCCACAGGCGTGTTTACGGAAATCGAGGGAGCTTCGGCGCATCTTAAAGGCGGCGCTAAGAAAGTCGTCATTTCCGCGCCCTCCAAGGACGCCCCGATGTTCGTAATGGGCGTTAACCACAACACCTATACAAGTGACCTTACAATAGTCTCCAACGCGTCTTGTACAACCAACTGCCTTGCGCCGCTTGCAAAGGTTATACACGACAATTTTGGAATGGCCGAGGGTCTGATGACCACCGTCCATGCCACCACCGCCACCCAGAAGACCGTAGACGGCCCATCCAAGAAGGACTGGCGCGGCGGACGCGCGGCGGCGGCCAACATCATCCCGTCTTCCACGGGCGCGGCAAAGGCCGTAGGTAAGGTTATTCCCGCGCTTAACGGCAAGCTTACGGGCATGGCGTTCCGAGTACCCACACTTAACGTATCGGTAGTCGACCTTACATGCCGCCTTGAAAAGCCGGCTTCCTACGACCAGATAAAGAGCGCCGTAAAAGCCGCAGCAGAAGGCGAACTCAAGGGTATTATCGCCTATACCGAAGATGCCGTCGTCTCCACCGACTTCATCGGCGAATCTCATACAAGCGTATTCGACGCTTCCGCCGGAATCTCACTTAACGACAACTTCGTAAAGCTTGTCGCGTGGTACGATAACGAGTGGGGCTATTCCTGCAAAGTAGTGGACTTAATCGTTCACATGGCGAAAGTCGACGGCAAGTAAACTCGATTATAACTAAGAATCTGTATTCAGAGCCAAAAATGCTGGATTGGTAAGCCTGTTTTTTCGCCAATCCAGAAGGAAGCGGAGCCCGGGATCTCCGCGAAGCTCGGTTTTGGCTTCGTGGGGTGGAGTTCAGCCGCCAAGTCGGCGTTTCGGCGTACCGAATACAGGTTCTAAGTTCTATCGGCGTATTCATCCGGTGAATACGCCTTTTGCCGTTTATATTATACACGAATCATCCTGAGGTGGACACCTTGAATTACCTGTATGAACCGCTGAAATCACTGGACGCGTACAGTGAAGCCGCCGCTGCGGTACGAGCCGGACGTACTCCCATCCTGCTTTCGGGAGTAATAGATACTCAGAAGTGCCACGTTGCGTCGGCGCTGGCCGAGGAACGCCCCGCCGTATTTATAACCGCGTCCGAGCGGTCCGCCAAGGCCGCGTATGAAGATTTGCGCTACTTTCTACGCGAACGCGTAATGTATTACCCGTTCAAGGACATAATTTTTTACAATGCCGACGTGCGCTCGATAAATATTACCCGCGAACGCCTAAGCGTCTTGGATGCGCTTATCCGCGGCGAAAAGCCGGTGATAGTAATGTCGCTGGAGGCGTTGTTCGACAGGTTAACGCCCAAGGATGTCTTTTCCGGGTATATCCTTGAACTGTCAGTATCGGACGAAATCTCGATAGACGGCCTGTCGCAAAAGCTGATCCCCATGGGCTACGAGCGTGTGGAGATGGTCGAGGCTCCCGGCCAGTTTGCCGTGCGCGGCGGTATCGTAGACATTTATACCACGCTGTACGAAAATGCCCTGCGAGTCGAGTTCTGGAGTGACGAGATCGACTCTATCCGCCTTCTGGACGCGTACTCACAGCGTTCTATAGAGAAGCTGGACTCTGTGCGCCTATTTCCCATGCGCGAATTTGTGTATGATGACGAATCAATAAAAGCGGCCTGTACGAAAATACGCGCCGACTTCGATTCATCTCTGGAGGCGTTCCGCAAAAAGGGCGACGAAGAAGCCTATATCAATCTGCGCGCCGCAATAGGCGAACATCTGGAGAAATTTTCACAGAACATCAGCTTCAAGAACGCCGACCGCTATATTAGCTATTTCTACGGGCAGTCTCATTCGCTTCTGGACTATCTGGGAGACGACGCGCTGATTTTCTTCGACGAGCCGGCTCGCATCGGCGAACACGCCGAGACAGCGCTGACCGAGTTTTCCGAAAGCATGGCCAACAAGATCGAGAAGGGCTATATTCTGTCGTCACAGGTAAAGATGGTATTCAGTTACGCCGACATCGTGGCTCAGAGCGCGCGCTTTAACGTCGTGCTTTTATCGATGATGACGCGCTCGTTTCGTGAGATCACACCAAAGGCGGTGTTCTCGTTTTCCGTGCGGCCGACCATCACACTGAAACAGCGCGTCGATCTGCTGCTGGACGACCTTCGCCACTATACGCGGGGGAATTTCCGTATAGTCATACTGTGCTCGTCGAGGACACGGGCTCAGCGTCTTACGCAGGAGATCGCGGACGAAGGACTCCCCGCCCGCTTCGTAGAGGACGCCCGTTCCGAAGAGCTTAAACAAGGCGTGGTAACAATCGCTCCCGGCTCACTTAACAAGGGTTTCGAGTACCAGTACGTACAACTGGTATGCATGTCCGACAAGGAGCTGTTCGAGGCCGAAAAGAAGAAGCCCCGGCGCAAGCGGCGCAAGGGCGCGAAGATCGAGAGCTTTGCAGAGCTTCGCCCAGGAGACTATGTCGTTCACGACAACCACGGCATCGGAGTCTATCAGGGTATCGAACAGATCGTGGCGGACGGTCTTACCCGCGACTATCTTAAAATAATGTACAGCGACGGCGGCGCGCTCTACGTACACACATCGCAGCTTGACATGGTGCAGAAGTACATAGGGGGCGACGGCGCGAAGCTGAAGCTGAGCAAGCTTGGCGGCGCGGACTGGGCCCGCGCGAAGGCGCGCACGCGGCAGAGCGTGGCGGAACTGGCCCGCGGCCTTGTCGAGCTTTACGCCAAACGGCGCGCCCAAGTCGGGCATGTCTATGGCGAGGACAATGTGTGGCAGCGCGAGTTCGAGGAGATGTTCGCGTTCGAGGAGACCGACGACCAGACCGCGGCTATTGAGGACGTCAAGCGCGACATGGAATCCCCCGTCGTAATGGATCGCCTGGTATGCGGAGACGTGGGCTACGGTAAGACCGAGGTCGCGATCCGCGCGGCGTTCAAGGCCGTGCAGGACTCCAAGCAAGTGGCCTACCTTGTCCCCACCACGATCCTTGCACAGCAGCACTACAATACATTTTCCCAGCGTATGAGGGATTTTCCCGTAAGGGTCGAGCTTCTGTCGCGCTTTCGATCCAAGAAAGATCAGACCGACACCGTCCGCCGGCTTAAATCCGGCGCGTGCGATATCGTAATAGGCACGCACAGGCTGCTTGGCAAGGACATAGAGTTTAACAACCTCGGCCTGGTAATCGTGGATGAAGAGCAGCGCTTCGGCGTGGCTCACAAGGAAAAGCTCAAGTCGCTCAAGAGCAATGTGGACGTGCTGACCCTCACGGCTACGCCAATTCCGCGCACTCTGCACATGAGTCTTGCCGGAATACGAGACATGAGCCTTCTGGAAGAGCCGCCGGGCGAACGCCAGCCTGTCCAGACCTATGTAATGGAATACAATCCCGAATTTGTCCGCGACGCGGTCAACCGCGAGCTCGCCCGCGAGGGCCAGGTTTTCTTCCTGCATAACCGGGTGCGGAATATCGCCGAAGTAACGGCCCGAGTCAAGTCCCTCGTGCCCGAAGCCAACGTCGCCTACGCGCACGGACAAATGCCCGAGGCCGAGCTCGAGGGCATCATGATCGACTTCATAAGCGGCGATATAGATGTGCTTGTCTGTACAAGCATCATCGAGACGGGGCTCGACATTCCCAACGCAAACACCATGATAATCCAGGACGCCGACACCTATGGCCTGGCTCAGCTCTACCAGCTTCGCGGCAGGGTGGGGCGCAGCAACCGTCAGGCTTTCGCGTACCTTATGTACCGCAAGGACAAGGTTCTGCAAGAGGATGCCGAAAAACGACTCCAGACCATCCGCGAGTTCACCGAATTCGGTTCGGGCTTTCGTATTGCCATGCGCGACATGGAGATCCGCGGCGCGGGTAACATACTTGGCGGTGAACAGCACGGCCACATGGACGCCGTAGGCTACGAAATGTACTGCCGCCTGCTGGACGAAGCCGTCCGCCATTTGGAATTGGACATATGCGGCGATTCCCCGCCCGAAGCTTTCGAGACAACCATCGAGATAAACATCGACGCTCACATTCCAAACTATTACATCGCCGACGAGAAACAGAAGCTCGACATATACAAGAAAATCTCGCACATCAAGACCGAGCGCGACTATTATGACGTACAGGAAGAGATCGAAGACCGCTTCGGCACGATGCTAAAGGCCGTACAAAATCTCCTGGATGTGGCGCTCACAAAGGCCATGGCTCACAGTCAAGGCATAATATCGCTGATACAGCGCGGCGACCAAGTTATTATGACATTCAAGGGCGACGCCGATATCGACCCCAACAAACTGCTTTCCGTCGTCAACGGAAGCCGCGGTAAACTGACTTTCAAGTTAGCTGTCAATCCAATGGTTATGTACCACTGCAAGAAGGGCGAAGAGATTGATCTCAAGGACATCCGCGCGTTCTTGCGGCAAATTGGAAACAAGCCCATAGACTAAGAGCCTATCTAACAATAGCACAGGTTCTTAGAAAATACTTACCGTCACCAAGGAGAAAAATATGAAAACACTTTATTTCGACGCGTTTTCGGGAATATCCGGCGATATGGCGCTGGGAGCCCTCATATCGCTTGGCGTCCCCCTGGAATACATCAAGGAACAACTGGACAAGCTGGGTCTTTCGGGGTGGGAAATCGCCTGCAGCAGCGTAGTCAAGGGCGGCATAACGGCAGTGCACGTAGAAGTAACGGACACAAGCCACGATCACGGAGATGAACACCATCATCACGGACATGGGAGTCATCATGACAGCCATGTCCATGAGCACACTCACAATCATCATGAGCACGAGCGCAGTCATGGTCACAAGCACAGCCATGAGCACGATCACAGCCACGGCCATGGACACGATCACGATCATCATGAGCACGAAAGCAGTCACGAACACAATCACGGCCACGCCCATTCTCACGACCGTAACTTCGCCAACATCGTCGGGATAATCGACGCCGCGGGGCTGCCCCGGGGCGCGGCGGAACTGGCCAAGGCCATATTCAGGCGCATAGCCGTCGCCGAAGGCAAGGTGCACGGCCGTCCTCCAGAATCGGTGCACTTTCATGAAGTCGGCGCGATAGACTCGATAATAGACATCGTTGGAACGGCAGTCGCGATAGATTATCTTGCGCCGGAGCGTATATTCGCCTCGGCGGTGAATGACGGGCATGGCTTTACGTGGTGTCAGCACGGCAAAATCCCCGTGCCCGTGCCTGCGACACTGGAGATATTCGCCGCGCGGGAGGGCGCGATTCTTCGCCAGATCGACATTCCAAAGGAACTTGTTACCCCCACGGGCGCGGGCATAATTACGGAATTAGCCGAGGAATTCGGTTCGATGCCCGACATGTGGGTCCGAGCCGTAGGTTATGGCGCGGGAACGCGCGATCTCGAGATACCCAACGTACTGCGCGTGTTGATGGGCGACCTTGCCGAATCGCGTATCGCCGCCGAGACGGTAACGGTAATCGAAACAAACATCGACGACACAACGCCCGAGGTCATGGGATATGTGATGGAAAGACTGCTGGAGTCCGGCGCGCTCGACGTCTACTTCACAAGTATCCAGATGAAGAAGAACCGCCCGGCGGTCAAGTTAAGCGTACTGTGCAAGCCCACGGACGAACAAGCCGTGGAATCCGTCATTTTCCAGGAGACAAGCACCATTGGCGTGCGCAAGAGAACCGAAACGCGCAGCGTGATCCCGCGCGAAACGTTCGAGATCGACACGCCGTTCGGCAAAATCCAGGCCAAGAAGACGGTTTGTCAGGGTAAGGTCAAAATAGCTCCTGAATACGAAAGCGCCAAACAGGCCGCCAAGCAGGCGGGAGTTTCCCTGATGGAAGTCTACGGGTCGATTAAGTGTACCGCAGATTGATATTTTTACAGATGAACAATCCCCACACAACGGTATCTGTGTGGGGATTGCTCTGTACGGCATTATGTTATTTAAAGAGCCGCCACAACGCCGCTAAAAAGCCTGCGGGTTTTTCCAGTTGTTTCGTCTGTTCCTGTTGCTCCCGTTTTTCTTGAGCGGCTTTAATATCGAAACTCTTTATATCCTGTTGAGTTTCGTAAGCCACTGCCATATATATTAAAAGTCCGTCAAAAGGGTCGGTTCTATCATACAGATATTCTATTCTGTGTTTCATACATAAAGCTACAATATGTTCAGTGCAAAGCGCATAAAAAGCAACGACTGAATATTTGTGTGTATTTTGGAATAATTTAACCATTTCATAATTACGCTCGTTTTCCAAATACCCTACGATAATAAGGAAATCAAACTGCTTTGCCGCTATTAACTCAGCGGCTCTGTTAGAAGCATCAGTTAAGTCAACAAAATCAACCGTTATATTTGAACTGTTCTGCAAATATTCCGTTAGCCCTTGCGCGCAACCAAGTAGCCTGTCGGATATTATAAGCACGTTGATCGGCGAACGAAAGGTTAAGGGCCGAGTCGTATCAATCTGCTTCTTGATATTGTTGTAATCTGATTTATCCTTAGACTTGTTTTGTCAAGGTAGTTTCAAAAAATAATTTTACGCAGAAATGCTCAAATATCGCTTGAAGTTTCGGATCAGTGAATAATGAAATCAAAATAATACTCCACAACTGGCGCAATTCCATCACGCTTAACAAGCGAGCCAGTAAGGTTCTCGTACTCAATCCCTGCAAACTTAACAAATTCTTTTGATTGTGTTCCTGAAATCGGGAGTATAATTTTAGCCTTATATGACCCACTACATAAACCGTTTCCTTTATTACTAAACACTTCCGATTCAAATTTTCCGCCCGAAACGACTACTTTGCTTTGTGCGCTATATCCATTCTCACCTTTTATTGTGAGTGAAATTTTGGCTTCATCAAAAAGATTAGTTGTGCCAATGACATTTATTCTTTTGTCAGGCAATACAACAACGCTTGCAACAATAAACAATCCTACGCCTGAAAAGCTACACGAAGGATTTTACGCCGAACACGGATTTTCGATAGAAAATGACAACTTGCTTCATTTTGTTGCCACTCCAACTTTCATAAAGCATTGCGAAGAACTTAAAATATCAAATCAGCGACTTTATGAACAAGATGGTGCGTTCTTTATTTGTTCGAATATTGTAGAAAACGGTATGATTACAAGCAATTTAGTTACCCTTGATTCTGTTTTGCCCAGCATGATTATTAGGATACCTTATGAGTACAAAAGCCACATAAAAACCAAATTAAACGAAAAGCACGGGATTAACGCAGCCTCGATTTATCCAGAACTTCCTGCTGTTTCAGCTTACTTGAAAGAAAAATACAAACGCAAGGCAATTTCGTTGGACGACAAATATGAGATTGTTAAAAGCAACGTTAATGAAAATATGCGTGGGCGTAGATGGGCTGAATTTTTTATTATATTGAAGATGGACAAGAGTGGAACATTTGTATGCGGGCGTAGTTACCCTAATTGCAAAGATAGACACCTCACCATTGATAACATTAAAGAAATCGTTAGACAGATTGTTCAGAAAAACCGAAACAGCAGTGAGGTTATCTCGATTTTTGTTGCAAATAGTAATGAGGATTATGTTTCAGTGAACTGGATTTTGCGTGCGCAATGGATAAGCCCACAGTTGACAGGATTTTTGAAACCGATGTCAATTGGCGTAACGGACGAAGATGATATTTCTTGGGTTGAAAATAAATCATATAGCGTAAATGCCGAATTTTATGAGAACCATTCATTTGTGGACGATACTCATCTTTATGTCTATAACTATAAAGCATACCAAATTTTCAAAAATGCGTATGCAGAAATGAAGAAAGCATATCAACAAATGTCCATTCTTGATTTCCTGCAAGAAAGAATTAAATGGGAAACAGCTATAGCGCAGTGTTCACGTGACTTTGGTGATTTTGGGATTTCAAAAAACAAGGATTTTAACGATTTTTTGGAAGCATTCCTCACTGTTTCCGGTGCCGCAGATAATCTGAGAATGTACCGAACATATAAAGATAGAACCCCGCAAAACTTGGAGCGGCTCGTTAAATATGATTTTGATGACATCGAAAAGCATTTGCCCATAATTGAAAATGGACTGCACGAATGGCGAGTGCAGATTAGTGTTGCAGATACTGACATTGAAAGCATCAACTTTCAAAAGCAAAAGAAGCCGCTTTTTACTTTCACCCAAACAATCCCTGTTAGCGAAAATGCGCTTGTGGTATTCATCAATGAAAGCAAAGCTAAAACACGCACATGGTTGTAATTAAAATCCTTCCCTGTACGAATATACACCAAAACATTGCCGTGAGAGGTACATTCCGTATCTTCAACTGTGAAATAAAGAGCCTTTAGCGGATTGATGGTGACATCGGTAAGCCGTGTTGGTATTTCGTAGTGTTGCATTTTTGATAATCTTTCAATGGGTGAATTAAGCCCTTCAAAATCGCTTGGGCGTAATTTCAATGAATCGCAGTAGAAATGGCTTTCATTTTCCCTATATCCCTCATCTCGAGCAATACTTGGTGGGATAGATGTCCATTTTTCGAATTGACCACGAAAATATTTTTCATCATATGTTCCAAAACGCTTTTCAATTATCCCGATAAATTGCTCCACACTGTTGGCTTGGTTCAATATTCTTCACTCCTTAAGGCGTGTTCCCACTAGCGAAAAGCCACAAGAAACAAAGCGATATGGATGAAGCCTGTGTACATGATATCAAGCTTGTCGAACCTACAAAACACACGACGAAAAGCTTGGATGCAACGAA